>Ga0070734_10001054_pt1 | contig 44358 bp, 36 predicted proteins | sample Coa_R1_8_FD_66444 | JGI IMG/M metagenome (GOLD analysis project Ga0070734, IMG submission 66444) | Surface soil microbial communities from Centralia Pennsylvania, which are recovering from an underground coalmine fire - Coalmine... | ecosystem: Environmental > Terrestrial > Soil > Unclassified ...
GCCCTTCCCCCCAGGAAGTCCGGCCTACGGCGTGGCGGGAGACCGTCTTCCCTACAGCAGTCGCTTCTCCGGGAATGCGGCCTTTGAGGAAACGTTTCCGCTGGGCGCCAGGATCACGGGATTCTTTGCAGGGTCATTAAGCTATCTCGGGGATCGCGAGAGTGTCTTTACCTCCTCCGTACTGCGCGAGCGCCTTCCCGCTTATGCGAAGACCGATCTGCGCGGCGGCGCCAAGTACGAAACTTGGACTGGGAGCCTGTTCGTGACCAATCTCGCCAACCGTCGTGGCGTGCTGTCTGGAGGATACGGCGCTTTTCTTAATTACACTCCTCTCGCCTACACCTACATCCAGCCACGCACGGTGGGTCTCTATATCTCAAAGACTTTTTGAGTAAACGAGGGGACTCCGCTATCACGCCAGCGCATCATCGAGAGCCCCATGAATAACGTCAAGGAGACGAGCGTCGTCGCGAACGGTGTCAAGCTCGAGTGTCTCGAGTGGGGCTCGACGAAACGGAGATCGTTGATCCTGATACATGGTCTTGCCGACAACCCGCACATCTTCGAAGACCTCGCACCCGCATTCGCAGATCGCTTCCGCGTCATTGCCTATGCACGACGAGGCGCAGGTCGCTCGGAGGCGAAGCCTCCATACGACATGCTGACCCTGACCGACGATGTCATCGCACTGATGGATTCATTGCGGCTCGCCAAGGCAGACCTCGTGGGATGGTCATTCGGCGGAAATGAAGTGACTGCAGTGGCAACGAGGCACCCCGAACGCGTCGGCCGGATTGTTTATCTCGATGGTGCATACGATTTTGCGGATCCGGAGTTCGTGGTGGCGTTCAGGGCAATGCCGGCCGTGATCGCAGAGGTCCCGGGGCGCGCCATGAGCTCGCTCGAGGCTTATCGAGCCTACAAATACGCTGTCGAGTACACCGACCTCGAGGATAAGGGCCGGGTCGAGCGTTACCTTGAGGAAAGTGTGAGTCGCGAGGCCGATGGTCGGCTGCGACCCAGAATCGCAAGGGATGTGATGGATCAACTGATCGCGACCCTGCTCACCGAACGGCGCGATTACGGCGGCATTTGCTGCCCCGCCCTTGCGATATATCCGCAGTGGTTCTTGAATCCTCGAGCGGCCGATCCGGATGTGCGGCGTGCAGCACTCGCGTGGGAGAGCACTTACATGGTGCCGTTTCGACGCCGATCGATGGAGCGCGTGCGATGTGAGCTTCCCCATGCGGAGATTCGAAAGGTGCCCGGCACGCACGAGAGCTTTTTCCTGGTCTTCCGTGAAGAGGTCGTCAGCGCGATGCGCCAGTTCCTGGATGCGTCCGAGTCTTGAGAAGCGCTCGCGCGGACCACCCCCGAGGCATCGCTCATCGAGCGATGCAGCTTTTGCTCCTTTTTATCGCGATGGGGGTCGCGGGATTCGCCCGAACGGCCTTGAGCTCGCTTCAAGAGGCAATGCGCGCCGGGCTTCACTTGAGTGACAATCAGATGGCACTCCTACAGGGACCTGTCATCGGAATCCCCGTGGTCCTGGCGGCCATTCCGCTGGGTTTCCTGATTGACCGCCGCCCGCGCAATCGGCTCGTTTTGGCGTTGGCGCTCGCGAGTCTTGCGGGGAGTCTCCTGACGGCCCTCGCTCCTAGCCTTTTGATACTGTTTATTGCGAGGGCCGTTGTAGGAATTACAGCGCTTGCGATCATTCCCGTCGTCTTCTCGCTGCTCGCAGATCTGTACCCGCCAGCGAGCCGCGGTCGAGCAACGACGTTTGTCATCATCGGTCAGGTGGCCGGTAACTCACTCGCCTTCGCTTTAGGGGGTGTCCTTCTCGAACGTCACGGTCTATCGGCAAACGGATGGCGCGGCGCGCTCCTCGAGCTGCTTATCCCATATGCTGCCATGGTGCTCGCGTTGCTGGCCATTCGCGAGCCAACGCGGCATGGGCGTGCCTCGATTGCAGCGCCTACCCTCGGACAGGTGTGGCATGAGGTGCGAGATCATCGGAGCGTGATGGTACCGATTGTGATGGGCATCGTTCTCATGGAGGTGAACGTCGGAGCAATGCTAATCTGGGGCGCACCGATGCTGTCACGTCAGTTTGGTCTTACTGCAGATCGGGTAGGTAGCATCATGGCGACGGGATCGCTAGTGAGCGGAGTGGTGGGCCCGCTGGCCGGTGGTTTGCTGGCCGATGCGTGCCAAAGGCTCGGCGGACCTCGACGCACGGTGTCCGTTCTCGGTGCGCTGGCCGCGCTGAGCGCTCCGCTGGGAGTGTTCGCCTTCGTGCCCGATCCGCGCGCGGCCAGTGTTCTGCTCATCGTCATGATGACGGTCACGCTGGCGGTGGCGGTGATGGGGATCACATTCTTCACTCTGGTGATCCCGAATGAAGTTCGGGGCTTCTGCCTCTCGCTGTTGATGGCCGGGGACATGCTGTGTAGCTTCGCAGTCGCGCCGGTGGTTGTGAGCGTCCTCTCGCAGTCGATGGGGGGCCTTGCGATGATCGGGCGATCGCTATCGCTCGTCTGCATTGCGGCCAACCTGCTGGCCGCGATGACCTTTGTTCTCGGCCGGCGACCCGTAGCGCGCGCGATCGTCTATTGAGGCGTTAACTTGTCAATCAGAATCGTCACCGGTGTTCCTTCCGGCGCGGTTTCACCGCCAAGGTACCGCTTTCGTCTGCTGCAGGATGTGCTGTCTCCGATGCGCGATGGGGTACTCCTGGCAATGGATGTAATCAGGCCGGAGACGACGGAACGACTCCCAGTCATTCTCCTAAGGACGCCCTATAACAAGGTGAGATACCGCTCGCGGCCCTTTCACGAAGAGCTTGCCCGTCGCGGCTACATCGTCGCAATCCAGGACTGCCGAGGTCGCTTCAATTCGGATGGTGCGTTTGACCCGTATCGTCAGGAGCGGGAGGACGGGTTCGATACGATCGAGTGGTTGGCGGGCCAGGCATGGTGCGACGGTCAAGTGGGCATGATAGGCAGCTCCTATGAGGCACAGACGCAATGGCTGGCGGCCTCGCGGGCGCCGACAGCACTCAAGGCCATCGTCCCGACGGTATCTCCGCCGGGCCATCCGTTTATGAACGAGCCCCTCTGGGGTGGGGTGATGCTCCTTGCGACCCCGGAATGGATTTTCTCGATGGGCCGGCGCAGTGAGCTCATTCCCGGCCTGCGGGATATCTACACCGCGGAGCACCCTTATCTTGAGAAATTACCGCTCGCGCTAATGGCAGATGCGGCGGGTGGCTCAAGCGCCTACTGGAACGAGTGGCTCGCGCATCCGACCTATGATGACTACTGGCGATCGCACAGCTATGAGCACGACTGGTCACAGATCCGAGTACCCGCGCTCAACATCACAGGCTGGTACGATATGAATTTACCAGGAGCGCCGCGCAATTTTTCGGGCTTGCGAACCGAAGGCGGGACGGTGGAAGCACGCGAGGGGCAACGACTTGTCATCGGTCCCTGGCCGCATTGGGTAAACCGCTCGCGAACCTTGAGCGGCGTGGACTTCGGAGCGCTCGCGGTGACGGATCTCGACACGTACACGCTCAAGTTCTTCGACAGCTGGCTTCGGGGTGAGACGAATAATGGCCTGCATCAGGAAGCGCGCGTTCATGTGTTCGTGATGGGCGCCTGCGAATGGTGGGAAGCGGATGAATGGCCTCTTCCGGGAACTGCGTCGACACCCTTCTTCCTGCGCAGTGCCGGAGGAGCAAACACCCATCGGGGCAACGGGTGGCTGAGCCGCGAGCCACCCGCCGGCGAACCCTCCGATCGCTATGATTCCGATCCGCTCGATCCAGTTCGGGTACTGTGGAACCTGCACGCCGGTCCCGTCGACGATCGACCAGTGAGCGCCCGATCCGATGTGTTGTGCTACACCTCAGAGGCGCTTCAGGAGCCACTCGATGTGGTCGGACCAGTGAAGCTGGTCCTCTTTGCTTCCTCCTCCGCCCGCGATTGCGACTGGCACGTGCGACTTGCCGACGTTTATCCTGACGGGACCGCACGGTTCTTGTGCCATGGCGTGCTGCGGTCGCGATTTCGATTTGGCTACGAGCAGAAAGTCTTTCTCGAGCCGGGCCGTGTCGAGCGATACGACATCGAGTTGACGGCGACCGGAAACCGCTTTTTGCCCCACCACCGCATTCGGATCGAGATCGCCTCAAGCTGGTTCTCACGCTTCGAGCGTAACCCGCAGACCGACGCCGTTAACTGGATGACGGACGATCGCAAGCCGGTGGTGGCAGAGCAGCGGGTCTTCCACGATTCGCAGCATCCCTCCTGCGTTCTATTGCCGGTGATCCGAGTCCCTCCTGCGACAGGAACCAAGAATTAGCTGCGGCCAGTTTGGACCTGAAGTTCACCGCTGAACGGAAGCGTCGCCCGCCAGAGCTGGGGTCATTCGAAAGTAACGATATGGCCTTATACTCTGCGCCTTTCTGCTATTCGAGGCACATTAAAAGGGGGATCTGATGGCTTCGCCGACTTCGTTCCGTCTGCACCTTGATACCGAGCGCTGGCCTCTGAAAAGTCCGTTTCGGATCACGGGGCATGTGTGGGAAGCGCTTGAGATCGTGGTAGTAGGACTCGAGGCGAGTGGATTCGTGGGTCGCGGGGAAGCCGCGGGCGTTTACTACCATTCGGAGACTGCGGCCTCGATGACGAAGCAAATCGAAGCGGTGCGCGGCCTCATCGAGTCGCGGGGGATCTCGACCGAGTCGCTGCAGAGCTTGCTGCCGCCGGGCGGGGCGCGAAATGCGCTCGACTGTGCTTTGTGGGATTGGCGGGCGCAAGCGGTGGGCAAGCCCGTCTGGCAGCTCGCTGGTTTATGCGAGCCGCAGCCGATCTTGACCACATTTACCTGCGGAGCGGATAAGCCCGAGGGGATGGCGGCGATGGCGCGAGGCTATGAGCGTGCGCGCGCGATCAAGCTCAAGCTCACGGGCGAGGCGGTGGATGCGGATCGCGTGCGAGCAGTGCGCGCGGCGCGACCTGAGGTCTGGCTCGGCGTGGATGCGAATCAGGGCTTCACGCGCGAATCCCTCGAGCGGCTCATGCCGACGCTCGTGAGCGCGCGAGTGGCGCTCATCGAGCAACCCTTTCGCGTGGGGCAGGAAGCGCTCCTGGATGGCTTGAACTCGCCCATCCCCGTAGCGGCGGATGAAACGGTGCAACATCTCGGGGATGTTGCGGCGCTCGCGGGACGATTTCAGGTGATGAACATCAAACTCGACAAGAGTGGCGGACTTACGGAAGCGCTGGCGATGGCCCGGGCGGCAAAGGCGGAAGGACTTGATCTCATGGTCGGGAACATGATGGGGACCTCGCTCGCCATGGCGCCCGCGTACCTGGTGGGGCAGCTGTGTCAGGTCGTCGATCTCGATGGGGTTGTTTTCTTGAAGAGCGATCGCGAGGAACACATCGAGTATGTCGATGGTCTCATTCGGTGCCCCGCCGAGGTGTGGGGAGCACCGAGCAGGGGCGCTCTATCCTAGGCATGGCTGAAAGCAAAGATTCGCTGCGCGTCAGGGCACTGAGTATCCGCTGAGCACGTCCGCCATCAGTCTCACGCCCTCCTTGAAATCTTGAGGGTTTGCCAAGGCGTAACCTATGCGGATGTGTCTGGGCATGCCATATGTGCTGCCCGGTACGGTGAGCACGCCCGCTTTGGCCCAGGCTTCACACAAGGGTGTGCTGTCGGCGGCATGCGTCAGCCAGGGGAATGCCAACGTGCCCCCCACGGGCTTGATCCACTGCAGTCGGGCTTGGAAGACGTTTATGAATTCTTCCAACGCCGCAACGTTGGCGTGCGCGCCGCTTGCGAGTTTAGCGAGGATGCGAGAATGCTCCTTGAGTGCCAGCGTCGCGAAAGCTTCCATGAGCGGGGAACCCGAGATCGACAAGTGATCGCGGATCTCGATGAGCTGCTCCCGGCGCTTGGGGTCGGCATCGATGATCCATCCCACCCGAAGCCCGGGCAGCGACAGGCACTTCGACATGTCGCCCACGACGATCGCGCCGGGCACGCTCGCGGCGGAGGGCTGCGCCGGACCAAAATACAGGCGATGGAAGACCTCATCGGACACCAGCGGGATCGAACGCTCCTGCAGCGCCTTCGCCAGTTCCCGGAGTTGACCGGCCGGCATCACCGACCCGGTGGGATTGTGCGGGCTGTTCACCACCACCAGCCGCGTACTTGAATCAACGGCCGCCAGAATTGCCGCGCTTTCGTGGATAAATGCGCGCGCGGCGTGAAGCTCATAGCGGCGGATCGTCAAGTCAAAGGCCCGGGCCATGGCCTCCGTGGCGGGGTAACCCGGCGCGGGCAGCAGCACCGACCCGCCACCACCGCCTGCCCAGCACATGAGCAGCATCAGCGCCTCAGACGCCCCCATCGTGACCACCACCGAGTCGGGGTCGACGTCATGGAGCCTGCCAATCTGCTCGCGCAGCGCGAGGCTCCCTTCGGCCGGCACATAGGTCACCCGCATGCGTTCCATCTCGCTCTGCAACTCGGGGCCACCCAAACGCAGGAGCTCGCCAAACGTCCACACGGGCCCTGTGCTGCTCGCGAGGTTGTAGCGGATGGGTGGAGTGGCCGAGTCGTAGGCGGACATCCAAAGGCTGAGCAGGGGCTTGGGCAGTTTCACGCGTGGTGACCCCGACGATGGGTAGCGGCTGAGGCTAGCTTAGCCAATTGGTCGATCCGCTGAAAATTTCGATCCCAAAAGCCTTACTGTCGGTCGCAAAAGACCCCTAACGCCGCCTTTTGCTAGTCTGCCGATAGGTCCTTCGGGGCGAAGAGATCTCCAATAATTACAAGGGGAGAGGGGGTTGTGAGGGTCATTTATCGGGCCTTGTTATCGATTTGGACGTTGGCGGCTCCTTTGGCCTCCTGGGGAGAACCGACAGCGGATTTGGCTGCCGGCTCAGCGACGGGAAGCGACCAGTTGCAGGAAATCGTCGTAACCGCGGAGAAGCGGTCAGAGCGCTTGCAGGACGTCCCGGTTCCGGTCACTGCCATCAGCGCAGATTCCCTGGTGGCGAGCGGCTACGAGCGGCTGCAAGACTACTTCTCTCAGGTACCCGGTCTCACCTTTACCTCGAGCACCACCGATCTCTCGATGGTCGCGATTCGCGGCATCATCACGGGAGCGGTGGAAACGGTGAACAATCCGAGCGTCGGGATCGTCGTGGACGATGTTCCTTACGGCTCCTCGACGGCGCTCGGGGGCGGGTCGATGGCGCCCGAATTTGACCCGAGCGCATTGCAGCGCCTGGAGGTGCTGCGCGGACCTCAGGGCACGCTCTATGGCGCAAGCAGCTTGGGTGGCCTTCTCAAGTACGTCACCGTGGATCCTTCCCCCGACAGCCTGCGAGCGCAGATCTCGGCGGGCACGAGCAGCGTGTATAACGGCGCCGAGTTGGGCTATAACGCCTACGGATCGGTCAATGTTCCTTTGACCAGCACAGCCGCCCTGCTCGTGAGCGGTTTTACCCGTCAGGATCCCGGCTATATCGACAATCCGGTGCTCGGCATCCGCGGGGTCAACGAATCGCACACGAGCGGCGGGCGTGTCTCCTTTCTCTGGCAGCCGGCGGACACGCTCACCGTAAAGCTCGGCGCGCTCTATCAAACCGTACACACGGACGGAGCGAATTTCGTCGAGCCCGCGGTTGGCGACCTGGAGCAGAACGACATTCGCAACAGCGGCGTCGATCACCGCAGCTTTCAGGTCTACAGCGCCTCGATCACCGCGAAATTGGGCCCTGCGACGCTCACCTCCGTGACCGGGTACAGCGTCAACAAGCTTACCGACGTGGTCGATTACGATGCGGGACTCGGATTCCTGGACGGTCTCACGCAGCAGTATCTCAACATCCCGAACGGCACGACCGGAGTCCTGCTCTTAGAGAACAATGAGACCGACAAGATTACCCAGGAGCTGCGCCTCGCAACCCCGCTTGGAAGCAAAGTGGACTGGCTGCTCGGCGGCTTCTACACCCACGAGCGCTCACCGTTCACCCAGACCATTGATGCCGCCGATCCCAGCTCAGGCGATGTGCAGGCCAACTGGGCAACCTTTGCCTGGGAGGTGACGTTTCGCGAATACGCGACCTTCACCGACTTCACCCTGCATTTTACCGATCGGTTCGACGTGCAGCTCGGCGGTCGAGAAAGCTGGATCGAGCAAACCTACCGGGAGGTCGATACGGGGCCGTTCGTTCTGCCCTTCGAGGGCTTTCCCTCACCGCTCGTCTTCAACGAGGTGGTGACCCACGACAACGCGTTCACCTACCTCTTCACGCCGCGCTTCAAGGTGTCGCCGGACCTCATGGTGTATTCGCGAATCGCCTCGGGCTATCGCCCCGGCGGCCCCAACCCAGATGCGATCGCATTCAACTTGCCCATATCCTACAAGCCTGACAAAACGAGGAACTATGAGATCGGCGTGAAGGGCGATACGCTTCACCACACCCTGACTTTCGACGCCTCGATTTACTACATTGACTGGAAGGACATTCAGCTCTCGTACGTCGATCCCAATAACGGCTTTGGCTTCAATGCCAATGGCAGTCGAGCCAAGAGCGAGGGTGTGGAGCTGTCAACCCAGATGAAGCCGGTCACCGGACTTACCATCGGCGCCTGGATCGCGTGGAACGAGGCGGAGCTCACCCAGTCCTTTCCGGCGGGCAGCTCCGTGTACGGCGTCGCTGGAAATCGGCTCCCGTTCGGACCTCGACTCTCAGGGAATCTATCGGTTGATGAGCAGTTTCCGATCAGAGCGAGCGTATCGGGTTTTGTGGGCGGCTCGCTCAGCTATGTCGGGGACCGCGTGGGTAACTTCACCGCGCCGCCGCCCGCGGTGCCGCCGCGCCAGGCCTACCCGGGCTATGCAAGAATAGACATTCACACGGGGATCAACGTCGACTCCTGGACGGTGAATCTGTTTCTCAACAATCTCGCCGATCGGCGCGGCATTCTCTTCGGGGGCCTCGGCACCGTGCCCAATCCCGCGGCCTTCACTTACATCCAACCGCGCACCGTGGGCTTGCTCGCGACGGTCAAATTCTGATGGCGGTGGAGGCGGTGGGTGGGGCGAGAGTCGAGACCCCAGCCTCTGCGCCTAGAACCCCCTGGACTCGCTACCTCGCGTGGCGGCGCTGGGGCATGCTCGCGGTGATCCTGCTCGTGATCATCTCGAACTACTCGGCAGCCTTTGGCATTTCGGTGCTGCTCGAGCCGATCAAGCGCGACTTCAAAGTGTCCGACACCGCGCTCGGATTGCTGAGCGGCCTATGCTTCTCACTGTTCTACGCCGCTGCCGCCGTACCGCTGGCCCGCTGGGCGGATTACGGGAATCGACGGACCGTACTTGTGGTGACGCTCACCGCCTGGAGCTCCATGACTGCGCTCTGCGGCACTGCTCGTACGTTCTGGCAACTGGCGATCGCGCGCTTTGGCGTGGGCGCGGCGGCGTCCGGCGCGCTACCGCCCGCGCAGTCATTGATCGCAGATTATTTCCCGCCCGAGCGCCGGGGCACGGCCCTTGGCCTCATGAATGCCGCCCTCAACATTGGGCTCTTCCTAGGAATTGGCCTCTGCGGGATGATCGCAGCAGCGGAGGGGTGGCGAGCGGCACTCCTCTGGTTGGGTCTACCTGGGATTGCGCTCGCCGTTCTCGCGAGATTCACGCTTGCCGAGCCGCGCGAGGAGGGCCTCGCCGCAGAGCGCGTCGAATCGGTGGAATCGCTGGCGCAAAGTACCCAGCGGCTGCGCGGCAAGCGGAGCTTCGTGTATGCCTTGATCGCTATCTCGGTGTACTGCATTTTCGCCTATGGCTCCTCGGCCTTCATGCCATCCTTCATGATCCGCACCCTGCATGCTTCGATGCGCCAGGCGAGTGTGGTATGGGCCGCGGTGATCCTCGCTGCGAATGTCACGAGCTCGATTGTCGGCGGATGGCTGGGTGATCGGCTGAGCCAGCGGAATCTTCGCTGGTATGGCTGGATTCCGGCGTTGACTTGCCTGGGCGGCGCCGTGCTGTACTGGCTCGCGTTCTGGTCGCCCAATTATTTAACTTTCATCAGTGTGGAGTTCTGTGCGGAATTCGTGCTGGGTATCGGCTTTCCCCCTATGTATGCGGGCGTTCATCGCGTATGCGGTGGCCGGCGCCGGGGCCTCGCGATTGGGGTCTTATTTTTGGCGATGATCCTGTGCGGCAACAGCGTGGGACCGCTCGTCGTGGGGGCGCTGAGTGATGCGCTCAACGCAGCGTATGGGGTGGCCAGCCTGCGCTACTCACTGCTTGCGCTGTGTTTCATCATGCTCCCGGCCGCCGCGCTCTTCTGGGCCGGCGGGCGCTCTATTCCACACGACCTGGAGGAGTGATTATGCGGCGATTAGAGGGGTCCACAGCGCTCGTGACGGGCGGTGCGTCCGGGCTTGGCAAAGCGATCGCCATTCGCCTCAAGTCCGAAGGGGCAACGGTCTTCATCAGCGATATCCAGGCCGATCTCGGGCGCGAGGTGGCGGCGGGCGAGGGGTTCACGTTCTTAGTCCAGGACGTGTGCAGCGAAGCCGGGTGGTCAGAGACCCTGGGCTCGGTCGAATCGCGCAGCGGGGCGCTCCACATTCTGGTGAACAACGCCGGCATCTTGGGCTCGGTCGAGAATGCCGATCCAGAAAATACGCCGCTCGAATTGTGGCGCAAGATTTTCACGGTGAACGTCGAGAGCGTCTTTCTCGGCTGTCGTGCGGCAATTCGTGCGATGCGCCGCACGGGCGGTGGGTCCATTATCAACATGTCATCCGTCGCGGGAGTCCTCGCCGTCCCTTCCGCCGTGGCCTACGCCGCGAGCAAGGCGGCGGTCCGGAGCCTGACCAAATCCGTCGCGCAATACTGCGCCGAGCGCAAGCTCAAGATCCGCTGCAACTCCGTGCATCCGGGCGATGTTATGACACCGCTCTGGGAGAAGGCGGCGGAGGGGTTCGCTCGCGCGCGGGGCATGACGGCGAAGGAGGTCATCGAGCATGAGCGAAGCCTCTCGCCGATGGGCGATTTTCCGAAGCCCGAGGACATCGCAGCGGCGGTTGCTTACCTCGCCTCCGCGGATGCCCGCTTCGTGACCGGCGATGGACTCATCGTCGATGCCGGCGTCGTTAACTGCGACACCTTTCATCCGGAGTCATGAGGCCATCCAGACGCATGAGGGCACAAAGACGCGTGTACCGGACTTGGGCGGAGAAAGCCTGTGAGGAGCGCTAAGGGGTGCGTGCTCGCGCTGAGGCTCGCGGCGCTTGCATTGGTATGCGCAACCGTGCGCGCTGATCCACCGAACATCGTGGGGATCGACCACGTGGGGATCGCGGTGGTCAATATGCAGCGCACCATCCACTTCTACCGCGACCTTCTCGGGATGGAGCTCGTCGAGCAGGATCAGGTCAATCGGCAACCCGACTACGACCACATCTTCGGGCTCAAGGACGTGAAGGCCAAGGGGGCCATGCTCAAGCTCGGCGCCATGCAGATCGAGCTGTTCGAGTTCGAGCATCCGCGCGGCCCCCCAGCCGATCGACATCGGCCGGTGAACGTGCCGGGCATTTACCATATCTGCTTCGTGGTGAAGGACATTAATAAGGAGTACCAGCGGCTCAAGCTAGCGGGGGTGCCCTTTCACTATCCACCGCAGGATTTCGGGATGGCGAAGGCTGCCTACGGACGGGACCCGGATGGGAATGTGTTCGAACTGCTCGAATGGCCTGCGGCCACCACCCCTGCAGCGCCCGATCAAAGTGCCCACTGAGGGGGCCGGGGCCGTTCGGGGTCATGGAACGCGTGAGCCCTCGGTGCGGTGGATGGTCCGCCCGCGAGCGGCCGTTTACTTGAGATGTGCGGTCAGCTAGTGTGAGTGGCCGCATGTCGTGAGCCTCGAGAGACGCCGCTTTGGAGCGGTGCAAGGTGGGTCATGAATAAGCAGAGCTTCTTCCCTCGCCCGCGGGACATGCAACCGCATAACACCTGTGCCTTGAGCACGATGGGCCTCGAGCAGCCGGAGATGGTGCGACGCGCCGGCAAAGACTGGCAGCGTGCCCAGGTGTGCCGCCACCCGCATTTCATCTTGAATGCCTGGGAGAGCTATCTCACGCACGAATCGATCGAGTACACGCGCCAGGAGCACTACATCAAGCTCAACTTCTGGCTCGCGGGGAAGCACACGACCGTGCTCGATGGGTTCGGCCAGCACGATCATGAGCGCCCGGAGGTGTTCCTGACGGCCGGGCCCTGGGACATGGTGAAGGTGGACATCTGCAATCGCCAGGCGCAGGTGGCCTCGCTCGCCCTGTGTGTGCTCAAGGACTTCTTTCCCATTCACATGGGACTCGAGGTCGATCAGCTACCGGAGCCGCTGCGCGGGATGCTCACGGCCCAGGAGATCCCCTTTACCTTTCGCCGCTTTCCGCTGACGCCGGATCTACTAGCCGCCGCGCGGGCGATTCTGGCGGCGCCTTTTGCGGTGCGGCGGGTGCCGCTCTATTGCCAGGCGAAGGCGGTCGAGCTCATGTGTCTGCTCTTCAATCACATGGAATCAATGGAGCGCAAGTCCTGCGCGATTGTCGAGCCTCGAGCACGTCAGGAAGCGCGGCTGCGCGATGCGCTGGAGTTCGTGAATCAGCACTACGCCGAGGCGATCACGCTCGATCGCATCTCGCGCGAGGTCGGTCTCAACAAGATGGCCTTGACGAGCGGCTTTCGCCAGCTCTTCGGCATGTCGGTCTACGACTGCATCCAGAAGGCGCGCATGGAGCGGGCGTACGAGCTTTTGCAAGATGAGGCGCGCTCGATGGTGCACGTCGCCGAGGCGGTCGGCTATCGCCATGCCTGCAACTTCTCGACGGCATTTCACGCCTATTATGGTTGCACTCCGCAAAGCGTGCGCCAGAACGTCGCGTAGATATTTTCGATTTCAAACGGGTTTCTGTCGCTCGCAAACCGCCCGCCGTTGATCCTTCTGGTAGCTTGCCGGCACTCACCAGGAGATCCGGGTCATGCCGTTCACGCAGGCACAAGCGCTCGAGGCCTTTCGGCGCATGATGCGCATCCGCAAGTTCGAAGAGGAAGGGATGCGCCTGTTCATCGCGGGGCGGATCCCGGGGGCCTATCACGCAAGCATCGGTGAGGAGGCGACCATCGTCGGCGCCTGCATGGCGCTGCGCGTCGATGATGCCATGACGGGGACGCACCGCTCGCACGGGCATCCGATCGGCAAGGGCGCGGACCTCAAGGCGCTCATGGCCGAGCTCATGGGCAAGCGCACCGGCATCTGCAAGGGGCGCGGAGGCTCGATGCATCTTGCGGACAACAGCGTCGGCATCATCGGTGAGTCCGCGATCGTGGGCGGCGGCATACCGCTCGCCACCGGGGTGGGCCTGAGCGCCAAGGTGCGGGGCACGGATCAAGTGTGCCTGTGCTTCTTCGGCGATGGCGCGGTCAATCAGGGCACCTTCCACGAGTCGCTCAACATGGCCTCGCTCTGGAAGCTGCCGGTCATCTATCTCTGCGAGAATAACGGCTACGCGATCACGACCTCGGTTGCGATCAGCCATGCGCAGCCGGAAATCGCAAAGCGCGCTTCCGGCTATGGCATGCCGGGGGTCGCGGTCGATGGGCAGGACGTGCGCGCCGTGTTCGAGGCGAGCTCGACGGCGGTGGCGCGCGCGCGCCGGGGCGAGGGCCCGACCCTCATCGAGTGCAAGACCTACCGCTTCGAGGAGCACGAAGTCGGCCTGGTGGTGCCCGGGCAGCCCTATCGAACGACGGAAGAGGTCGATTTCCAGCGGCAGAATCGCGACCCGGTGGTGCTGTTTCGCGCGGCGCTGTTGAGCGAGGGGACGAAAGCGGCGGAGCTCGAGGCGATCGAGCGCGAGGTGGCCACCGCGGTGGCGGACGCGATTGCCTTCGGCGAGGAATCGGCGCTGCCGGATCCGGAGACGCTGTACGACTACATGTACAGCCGCCCGGTGCTCTATCCCCGCAAGGCCGGGCGCGCGAGCGCCGCGAGGGAGGGCTAGGTCATGTCGAGCGCGGTGGCGAACCCCTCGCACGTCCGCATGAGCTATCTCGATGCGATCGTGCAGGCGCAGATCGAGGAGCTCGAGCGCGATGAGCGCGTCATCATGATGGGAGAGGACATCGCGATCTACGGGAGCGGTGACCTCGTCGAGCGCTTCGGCGCGAAGCGCATCTGGCCGATGCCGATCTCGGAGACGAGCTTCACGGGCGTGGGGATCGGCGCAGCGATTGCGGGCTTGCGGCCGATCATCGACCTCAACATCGCAAGCTTCATGTATCTTGCCTCGGATCAAATCATCAACCAAGCGGCGAAGCTGCGCTTCATGACGGGCGGCCAGGTGCGCGTGCCGATCCTGTTTCGGGTCTGCATGTATTACGGCACCTCGATCGCCGCACAGCACTCCGATCGACCGTACCCGATGTTCATGAACGTGCCAGGGCTCAAGATCATCAGCCCGACGACCCCCGCAGACGTCAAGGGGCTTCTCAAGGCGGCGGTCCGCGATGATGATCCGGTGATGCTGTTCGAGGACATGAAGCTCTGGACTTTGAAAGACGAGGTGCCGACGGATCTTGATTTTCTCGTGCCAATCGGCAAGGCGGACATCAAGCGCGCGGGACGCGACGTCACGATCGTCGCGATCAGCGGGGCGATGCGACCCACGCTCGAGGCGGCAAAGGCGCTCGAGAAGGAGGGCATCTCGGCCGAGGTGATCGATCCGCGCACCTTGAAGCCGCTGGACATGGATCCGATCCTGGAGTCGGTCGGCAAAACCGGCCGATTGGTCATCGTCGAGAATGCACACCGCATGGTGAGCGCGAGCTCGGAGATTGCCGCGATTGTGTGCGAGGAAGCCTTCGATGCCTTGCGCAAGCCGATCATCCGACTGACCGCGCCGGATGTGCACGTGGCCTTCAGTCCAGCGCTCGAGCAGGCGCTCTTTCCGAGCGCCGAGCAAATCGCGGCGGCCGTGAAGCGACTCTTATAACGGCACGCGGCGAACGGCGTGCGGCTGAGGCGGCGAGGATCGTGAGCATCCCCATCAATTTTCCCAAGTCGGGCATGGGCATCGAGGAGGGGACCGTGGTGCGCTGGATGAAGGCGGTCGGCGATCGGGTCGAGCGGGGCGAGGTGCTCCTCGAGATCGAGACGGCGAAGGCGTTGCAGGAGGTGCTCGCGCCGGTGAGCGGCACGCTCGCGGAGATCCTCGTCCCGGAGGGCGCAACCGCGCCTGTCAACACATCGCTCGGCGCCATCAAGACCTAACGCGGAGGGAGCCATGGCGAATCTCTCGCTCTTTGACCTGACCGGTCGATGCGCGCTGGTGACGGGCGCGGCCATGGGCCTCGGGCGCGCTTGTGCGACCGCGCTTGCGGCCGCGGGCGCACGCGTCGCACTCGTCGATGTCAATGAATCGGTCGGTGAGAAAGCGGCGGCGGCGCTGCGCGAGCAGGGCGCGGATGCCTTCTTCGTCCGCTGTGATGTCGCGCGGGCCGAGGACATCCGCCGCATGACCGAGACGGTCGTTGAGCGCTTCGGGCGCCTCGACATCGGCGTCAACAATGCGGGCATCGGGTTGCCCGAGGGCGGCAGCGAAACGCTCGATCTCGAGGCGTGGAATCGCGTCTTCGCCTTGAACCTGACCGGGGTGTTTCTATGCGCTCAGGCGCAGGCGCAGCAGATGATCCGGCAGGCGCCCATCGGCGGCAAGATCATCAATACAGCCTCCATGTACGGGCTGATCGCGGGCGGCAATGTCGCCTACAACACCTCGAAAGCCGGCGTCATTCACTTGACGCGAAGCCTCGCCGCCGAATGGGGCCGCTTCAACATCAACGTCAATTGCATCAGCCCGAGCTGGGTGGTGACGCCGGGCATGGCGAACGATGCGCCGCCCGAGGTGCGCCGGCAGATTCGTGAGGTCACGCCGATGGGGCATGTGGAGCGGCCGCGCGACCTCTACGGGCCCGTCGTGTTCTTAGCCTCGGCGGCCTCGGACTTCGTGACCGGGCATAACCTCATCGTGGATGGCGGGCACACGTTGAACACTTGGTTCAAGCCCTTCACCCCGCTCGAGCGCAGCGTACCGCCGCGCGTCGACCCCGCCGGGGAGATCGCCGATGCGCTCATCGACCTCGAGGCGCTCGGCTTAGATTCTGGGATGCTGCGCCGTGGATGACGCCTTCACGATCGTGCCCTTATCGCCGATTCGCAAAATGATCGCGGTGCGCACGAGCGCCGCCAAGCAGGCGATTCCACACTTTCGGGTGTGCGCCGATATCGAGGCGGATGCTCTGCTCGGGCAGCAACGCGCGGGCCGTGAGGAGAGCGGGGAGCGGGTGTCCATCACGGACTACCTCCTCAAGGCGTGCGGGGAGGCGCTCGTCGAGACGCCGGCGCTCAATGTGCAATGGGTCGAGGGCGAAGTGCGGCGGCCGCGGAGCATCGACATCGCCGTCGTCGTCGCGCTCGAGGAGGGCATCTCGACGCCGGTCGTGCGCGGCGTAGATGGAAAAAGCTTGCACGAGGTCTCGCGCGAGGTGCGCGCGATGAGCGCGCGCGCGCGAAAGAACACGTTGAAGATGGAAGAGATCTCGGGCGGATCCTTCAGCGTGTCCAATCTCGGCATGTACGGAGTGCCTGAGTTCGATGCCATCATCAATCCACCGCAGTGCTCAATTCTCGCCGTGGGCGCCGCGCGGCACTGCGTCGTTCCGGTTGGGGAGGCCGTAGAGGGCACGCGGATTGCCTCGATCATGCGTGTGACGCTCTCCTGCGATCATCGCGTGATCGATGGGCGGCTGGGGGCGCAGTTCCTCGCGGCGCTCAAACGGCGGCTCGAGGATGAGGGTTACCTGCGGACGTTGACGGAAGAGTCGGGGCGATGAGCGGGACCTGGATCGAGCGGGCACGGCAGCTCGATCTTCGCGTGTGCGACTTCGTCGAGGGACGGCGGATCGAGGAGCCGGCCGGCGAACGGCTCGAGAAGACCGGTCCACGGGATGGAAAGCTGCTCTATCGCCTGCCGCGCGGGGATGCGCGGTCGGCCGAGCGCGCGGTCGCCTCCGCGCGGGCGGCGTTCGAGGATGGGCGCTGGTCGCAGCTCCCGGTGCAGCGCTGGAAAGAGGTGCTCTTCAAGCTCGCAGAGGTTGTTGAGAGGCAGCGCGAGGAGCTCGCCCTCCTCGAATGCCTGGACGTCGGCAAGCCGATCAGCGATGCGCTGGCGGTCGACCTGCCAATGTGCGCCGCGTGGCTGCGATTTTGCGCCGAGGCGGCGGACAAGCATTACGGACGGGTCTACGGCGTCGATCGGTCGAGTCTTTCCTATGAGCTGCGACGCCCAGTGGGCGTGGTCGCGGGCATCGTCGGCTGGAATTTCCCGCTGGTGCTCGCCGTGCAGAAGGTGGGGCCGGCGCTCGCGACCGGCAATTCCATGGTGCTCAAGCCCTCGGAATGGACCTCTTTGTCCGCCGTGCGACTTGCGGAGCTGGCGCTCGAGGCGGGTGTGCCGCCGGGGGTGCTCAATGTCGTGAACGGCGATCGAGGACTGGGCGCCGCGCTTGCTCATCATCCGCAGATCGATCTCGTCTCCTTCACCGGCAGCACGCGCACTGGCAAGGCGCTCATGGTCGCGGCCGGGGAGTCGAACCTCAAGCGCCTGATCCTCGAGTGTGGCGGCAAGGCGCCGAACATCGTGTTCGATGATTGTCCGGATCTCGATGCGGTGGCCGGCGCGATCGTCGGCAGCGCCTTCTGGAATCAGGGGGAGGTATGCGTCGCGAGCTCCCGGATCCTGGTGCAGGCCTCGATCGCGGCAAAGCTCAAGGAGCGGCTGCTCACGAAAGTGGAAAGGCTGGTCGCGGGCGATCCGCTGGATGCCGCGACGCGCTACGGTGCGCTCGTAAGCCGTGCGCATGTGGAGAAGGTGTCGAGCTATATCGGGGCGGCCGAAGGGGAGGGCGCGCGGCTGGCCTATCGCGGAAAGATCACGGCGCCGGTCGCGGGCGGCTTCTACGTGGCGCCGCATGTCTACGAGGGAGTGAGGTCGGAGCACCGGCTCGCGCAGGAAGAGATCTTTGGGCCGGTGCTCTCGATCCTAGCGTTCGAGGACGAGGCTGAAGCGGTGCGGATCGCGAACGATACGATCTATGGGCTGTCGGCGATCGTCTGGACTCAGGACTTAGGGCGAGGGCACCGGCTCGCTCAGGGCATTCGCGCAGGGTCGATCCTCGTCAACGCGACGGCCCACCCCCATGGGGGCCCCGGGGAGGCGGTGATGTCGATGGGCGGTCACAAGCAATCGGGCATCGGGGTCGAAGGCGGGTTGGCGGGGCTCGAGGCCTATACCTCGAGCACCGCGGTCCAGTATTTCGTTTAGTGTCCGGTGGGGCGGAAACTCCCACCGCTCATTACCTGCGGTTATAAGGTCATCAGGTCTGCGCCTCGCGAGGGCTGCAGGGTTCGGTAACATCACGCCCTCGATCGTGGCGGAGCACTTCGATGCAGGCAAGCGTGCGCTTCCGCATGAGCCGAGCGCGGCGGCCGCGGGAGGCGGGTTAGAGTGGATACTGCTGTACAGCCCATGACGGCACGCGCGGGGCTTGCCGCCTACCAAGATGCGCTCGATGCACTCGAGGCCAAGAGCCGGCTGCGCACCCTCGCACCGCGCGCAGGCCTCGACTTCACCTCGAACGATTATCTCGGGCTCGCGAGCTCGCCTCGCTTGCGTGAGGCGGTGGCCGCCGCGTTGGCGCGGGGCACCGCGATCGGTGCGGGGGGCTCGCGGCTCCTACGGGGCAACACCGAGGAGCATGAGGCGCTCGAGACGGCGGCCGCGCAGTTCTTTCACGCCGAGCGGGCGCTCTATTTTGGCGGCGGGTACGTTGCGAACTTTGCGCTGTTCTCAACGCTCCCGCAGACCGAGGATCTGGTGGTGCTCGATGCGCTCTCGCATGCGAGCGCGTATGAGGGCGCGCGGGCGGGCCGAGCCAAGTTCGTGCACGCGCGTCACAATGACCTGAGCGCGTTCGAGACGGAGATTCGGGCGTGGCGGGTGCTCGGCGGCCGCGGACGGGTCTGGATCGGGGTCGAGAGCCTGTACAGCATGGATGGCGATCGCGCGCCAATCAATGAGCTGATGGCGCTCGCCGATCGCCATGAGGCGCAGCTCGTGATCGATGAGGCGCACGCGACGGGCGTCTTCGGCCCCGACGGTCGCGGCCTTGCCGCCTCACTCGAGGGACGGGAGAACGTGCTGGTGCTGCACACCTGCGGCAAGGCCTTGGGCGGGCACGGGGCGCTGGTGAGTGGACCCGGCGTGCTGTGCGATTTCCTCATCAACCGCTGCCGGCCCTTCATTTATGCAACCGCGCCCTCACCGCTCATGGCGGTGGCGGCGCTCGAGGCTATCGAGATATTGAGAGACGAGCCGGAGCGCCGCGAGCGGCTCGCGCATCTCGTGAGCGTTGCGCTCGAGGCGGCGCGGATGCGCGAGGTCACGCTCGGCTCCGATTCCCACATTTTGCCCATGATCGTGGGCGATGATCGGCGCGCGCTGATGCTGGCCCGGGCGTTGCGAGCGCGCGGCTTCGATGTGCGGGCGGTGCGACCGCCCTCGGTTCCGGAAGGCACGGCGCGGCTCAGAATCTCGATCACCCTCAATGTCGATGAGCGCGCCATCTGCGGGTTGTTCGAGGCGCTGGCCGAGGAGTGGCGGGCGCTCGCACCATGAGCACGACTCTCATCGTGACCGGCACCGACACCGATGTTGGCAAGACGGTGTTCTGTGCAGGGCTCACCCGACTTCTCGACGGGGTGTATTGGAAACCGGTGCAGGCGGGACTCGACGGGGAAAGTGACTCCGAGTCAGTGCAGCGTCTGTCAGGTTTGCCGAAGGAGCGCATCTTGCCGGAGGGCTATCGGTTGCGGACCCCGGTCTCGCCCCACTGGGCGGCCGAGTGCGATGGAATCACGATCGAGCAGGACCAACTGGCGCTGCCTGTCGCGACGCGGCCCTTGATCGTCGAAGGCGCCGGAGGGCTCCTGGTACCACTCACTCGCCGCACGCTCCAGGTCGATCTCTTCGCGCGCTGGGGGGCGCCGGTGGTGCTCTGCGCGCGCACCCGCCTGGGCACGATCAACCATACGCTGCTCTCGCTCGAGGCCTTGCGCCGGCGAGGCATTACGGTCATCGGGGTCGCCTTCATCGGTGATAGCTACCCGGAGACGGAAAGGATCATCGGGGAGGTTGCGGCGGTGCGCGTGCTGGGGCGCCTGCCGCGCATCGAGCCCTTGTCGGCCGAGGAACTGGGGAGGGCGTTCGGGAAGGCGTTCGCTGCGGAGGCCTTCGTGGCGGCCGCGCCGGCCCTATCGTGAGTCGCCCTGTGCTGGGCGATCAGGCTTCGCCCGTCTGGCACCCCTTCGCGCAGCATGCGCTGCGGAGCGCATTTCCGGTCATCGAACACGCCCAGGGTGCGTATCTCTTCGCCGCGGGCGGAGATCGCATCCTCGATGCGATCTCCTCCTGGTGGGTGATCACGCACGGCCATCGTCATCCGCACATCGTCGCGGCGATCCAATCGCAGGCTGAGACGCTGGATCAGGTGATCTTTGCCGAGTACACGCACACACCAGCCGAGGAGCTGGCGCGGCGCTTGGTCGGGCTCGCACCTGCAGGGCTCACGCATGTGTTCTTCTCGGACAGCGGCTCGACGAGCGTCGAGGTCGCGCTCAAGATGGCTCTGGGCTACTGGCGACACAGCGGCGAGCCGCGCTCGCGCCTCATCGTCATGGAGGGGAGCTATCACGGCGACACCATCGGGGCGATGTCGGTGGGGGCGCGTGGGGTGTTCACGCGAGGCTTCGAGCCGTTGCTCTTTGAGGTCGAGCGGATCCCGTTCCCGGTGACTGACCGCGAAGAGAACACCTTGAACGCGCTCGAATTGCTGTGCCGGCGCGGCGCGGCGGCCTTCATCGTCGAGCCGCTCGTGCTCGGCGCGGGCGGCATGCGCATGTACTCGCCGGCAGTACTCGCGGAAATGCGGCGCATTTGTGCCTCGCACGGCGTGCTCTTCATTGCCGATGAAGTGATGACGGGCTGGGGGCGGACCGGCTCGATGTTTGCGTGCGAGCAGGCGGGCATCTCACCTGACATTGCTTGCTATTCGAAGGGACTCACCGGGGGTGCACTGCCGCTGGCCGTGACCCTGTGTCGCCCGGAGATCTTTCAAGCGCACTACGCGGAAGATCGAGCGCGCACCTTCTTCCACTCGAGCTCCTTCACGGCGAACCCGATGGCCTGCGCTGCGGCGCTCGCCAATCTCGAGGTGTGGGAGTCGGAGCCGGTGCGCGAGCGCATCGCGCGGCTCACGGAGATGCAGAGCGAGGAGCTCGAGCGATTTAGGGAGGATGCGCGCTTTGAGAATGTGCGCCAATGCGGGACGATCACGGCGATGGATTTGAGGACTGCGGATGGCGGATATCTTGCGGGCGTTGGACCGCGACTCGCGGCTTCCTTTCGCGAGGATGGTGTCCTGCTCCGGCCGCTGGGAAATACGATTTACGTTCTGCCGCCTTACTGCGTCACGGCGGAGGACCTTGGGGTCATCTATCAGGCGATCAGGAGGGCGGTGGAGAAGGTGGCTAAGTAGAAAGAACCTTTAATAAGTAAATTCGTACATTAGGTTGCGACATTAGTGGACTTAGTCACTTGACTAAGTCGGATTGATGTATACAGTTGCCTTATGAAGACCGTCAATGTCCATGAAGCCAAGACCCAGTTATCGCGGCTCCTCGAGCGGGTCCACGCCGGCGAGGAGATCATCATTGCCAAGAGTGGGCAGCCTTATGCCCGCTTGGTGCCGCTGGCAGCGCGCACACCGCAGCGAGAGGCGGGAACACTCAAAGGCTTGGTGGAGCTTTCCGATGACTTCTTCGAGCCGCTGCCGCCCGGGTGGACCGGACAGCCTTGAGACGCACGATGGAGCCGTCCTCGCTCCTGCTCGATACCCATGCCTTGATCTGGTGGGCGATATCAGACCGGCGGCTTAGCAAGAAGGTCAAACGCCTGATCGAGGCGCAGGAAACTCAAGTGTTCGTGAGCGCGGCGAACGCCTGGGAGATTGCCACTAAAGTGCGACTCGGCAAGCTCATCTGGAATCCTTCGGAATCGATGGAATCGTACTGTAGGAACCAGGGATTCGAGCTGCTACCCATCAGTTGTGCGCATGCGGAGCGCGCAGGCTCGTGGCCGCAGGATCACGGTGATCCTTTCGACCGAATGCTGGCGGCGCAAAGCGACAAGGAACACATTCCCATTGCAACCAGTGATCATCACATCGAGTTGTTCGGTGTCGAGGTCGTCTGGTAACACTACCTTCCTCTGCTTCGGCGATGCCTGACCGTGGGACATGAGATATCACTGCTAATGGTGCAGTCGAGAGAGTCCACCCAGTTACTGTCCTTCTTTGAAGCGATGCAGAGCCCTCTGGTCTCGTCGAATGTGGATGTTCCGGTGTGTTTTTGCGGTTGACCGGTGTTCGGCGAGGGCTAGTATCAAGGGGCAGGGGGAAGCGTACATGTGATTGCGCCCACGCTCGATGATGAGGTGACGGTCGGGTGACGCTGGTGGCCGATCGGTGCGGCGCTTGAGGAAGTGCGCACGCGCTGAAGATGGCAGGGGGTTCTGGTACCCGCCGCAACGGAGTAGGGCGCATGCGCGTCGCCTAGGTCGCTTTCGCTTTGGCGCTCGATCATGTAGCCAGCCACAGCCGATCGAATTCGGCTAAGAGGCGGCGCCGCTAACTTTTTCGCGACACCAAAGTCGTCAGCTGCAGGTGCGAAGGGTGCTCGGCATCGTGATATAGGCTCTGGCGGGCCGGGAGGGGGTCGCCCGGGATGCCCCCTAAGTTGGTGTTGCGGTCAAACTTGGGAAAGTCGGAAGAGGCGATGTCGAGGCGCACCCGATGGCCTTTTTTGAACCGATTAGCGGTGCCCCAAAGGTCGATTTCGAAGCGGTAGATCTTGCCGGGTTCGAGAAGCTTAGGCTCGGGCTCGCGGTAGCGCGCGCGGAGCATGCAACACTGCAGCTGGATGGCGCGGCCGTCGGGGAAGACGTCGGAGAGGCGGGCGGCAAAATCGGTGTCGAGGGCGCTCGAACTCGCATAGAGGACGACGCGCAACGGGCCGACTACGTCCACGTCGCGCTCGAGCGGTGCGGTCGTGTAGACGAGGACGTCGGAGCGGCGCTGAACCTCGCTGACATCGACGCTGCCCGGCGGATACAGGTAGGACACGATGCTGCCGCCCACCGTCGGGGTCGGGTGCGTCGGGTCAAAGACATAGGAGTCGGGCGGTGAGCTTGCGGGAGGGGCGTCGGTCGAAAGGACACCTCCCTGGGCGAGATAAAGTGTTTGGGGCTTGGCTTCGGGAGGGGGCCAGTCCTCAGCCGTGCGCCACTCGTTCGCTCCCATGAGGTAGTAAATGACGCGGGGCCAATCGTCGGTTTTTCCGTCCCGAACCGTCTGGTACCAGCGCAGGAGCACACCGGCGTGGGAGCTGGGTCCGGGGGGTAATTGCAGCTCGGGACTGCGATCGATCCCTTCGTGATAGCCAAGCGCGTTGTGCGCGTGCGGGGTGATGATCATGCGCATACGCTCAGAGACCTCGGGGCGTCCATGCCGCCTGAGCATGTCCCAGGTTGCGAAGGCATCGTTCAAGCACCAGTCGTACCAGCCCGTGAAAAGCAGGGGCGGGGCGAGAATCCTGCGACAGAGTTCGGCGGCATCAACGGCAGGAATGGTATGCGCATCGTGCGAGATCGTGTGGCCGAAGAGCTCGGAGAGGTTCTCTACCTCCATGATACTGACGTGCTCAACGCCACTTGACTGCTTCACGAACTCGGCACGGCCCTGGGAAGGGAGCGAGGCGTAGTGCTCCCAAAGCCAGCGCTTGGCGGCGGTGGGTGAGAGGGTTTTGAGCTTGGGATAGCGAGCGAGCAGCGCCGGCGCGAACGGCTTATGAAGCGGTTCATTAAAATAACCGCTTGCCATCGTCTCAGACTCGATGACGCGCTCGATCTCGCTGTAGTGCAAGTCGAGTTTGCCCTCACCCTTACCCACCGTTCTGCTGTAGCCATTGGCAAACATATGCAGGTGCACCGTGTTGAAGGCGATGCCGAGGCCGCTCACATGCGGCACGATGGTCGACATGGCGGGGTGCATCGCCATGGGCCACTGCGTCTGACCCACATAGGAGCCGCCGCATGAGCCAATGAAGCCACCAAACCAGGGCTGTTGACTGATCCACTCGATGAGGTCGTAGCCGTCCTCGGACTCGAACATGTAGTAGTCCCAGTGATCGGGCTCACTCTCACCGGTCCCGCGGCAGTCCTGCGAGACCACGGCGTAGCCGCGGCGCGCGAAGGCGACAAAGGTCCCGACGGTCCGATCGACACTGCGGCCATACGGAGTGCGCATCACGATCACAGGGGCGGTCGGCAGCGGCGGCAGATACAGATCCGTCGCCAGCCGAGTGCCGTCGCGCATTGCGACGCGCACGGTCTGCACCTTGATATCGGCCACTGAGAACTGGGGCGCGCCGCCTTCCCCGCCGCGGCTCAGCAGGCGCTCGAAGTCGGGAGAGAGTGGATGGGCGGGTGTGGCGTTCGCTTGAGTCACCATGGGCCTTTAGCGTCTCATCGGATGCAGGGCGATTTGCCCCAAGCCGATCATTCTAATCATCTTTTTGAGCGATCGTGCGAGGCCGAGGTGAACAAGTCGGGATAGTGCCGGTAGCGGCGGGAGTGCGCGGCGGAGTGCTGGAGGGCTGGGGAAGGAAGCATTTTTTGGCGGTGAAGTACAATTATGCGGGTCGAACCCGTCTCACTCATATGGCGTTCCTTGCCTCGCCCGAGCAGATTCCAACTCCCGAGCCGCCGAAGGGAGAGGCGGAGGCCGTGCGCGAACGGGCGGCGGAGATCTCGCAACTCTTTCGTGAGCACAATCGGGCTCTCGTTCTGTTCCTGACCTCGAGGTTGAAGGATACGCAGGCCGCGCGCGAGGTGGCGCAGGAGGCCTACGTGCGCGTGTTGCAGCTCGAGGCGCCGAGTGCGGTCAGCTTTCTGCGCTCCTATTTGTTCAGAGTTGCCCTGAATCTTGCCGTCGATCGACTGCGGCAAGAGGCCGTACGCGGGCGTCCTTCAGGCAGTGAGCCGGTCGCGGAGGACTTTCTGGATGAGGCGACGCCCGAGCGCGTCGCCATCGCGACCGATGAGCTCGAGAACCTGGGAACCTGGGTGAGCGAGCTGCCGCAGAAGTACCAGGAAGCCTTTCGATTGCATCGCCTCGAGGAGCGCCCCTTCGAGCAGATTGCCGAGCAGATGGGCATCAAGGAGCGCATGGCGCGCCGTTATGTCGCGAATGCGTTGCTCTATTTGCGCCTGAGACGCGAGGGTGCGAGTGCAAGCGATGCCTGGCGGAACCTGCACTCATGATCTCCCTCGTGAAAGCGGATCGCCCGAAAATCTCGCGCTATCGCCAGGCGATCGGCTGGCTCCTGCGACTGCAAGATCCGCGCTCCTCGGACAAGGACATCGAGGAGTGGCTGCGCTGGTGCGACGCGGACCCCCAGAATCTGCAGGCCTTCGAAGCGTTTCAGCAAGACTGGCAGGACGTGCAGGGGCTGAAAGGCGAGGCGAGCGGACCCGAGGTCACGGGATCCATGAAATCGGCGAGTGCGGCCGCGGAGCATCTCGCGAGGATCACCGCCGTGCCCCGGATCGCCGGTGTGGCGCAGATCGCCGGTGTGGCACGGATCGCCGCCGTGGCACGGATCAGCTTACCGCGCACGCTGCGTCTGCACTGGAAAGGGTGGGCGATCGCGGCGGGACTGTCCGCAGTCGTCACCGCAGTGAGCCTGCAGGGCGGGCGGTCGACCGAGGTGCATCGGAGCATCGGCGGTCAGGCCCAAGAGACCGCGCTGCTGCCCGACGGATCCTCTTTAATCTTAAGTGCCCGGGCGAGTGCCGATGTCGATTACTCGGCTGGTGCGCGACGGCTCGAGCTGCACCCCGGGGGCGAGGCTTACGTCAAGGTGCATCACGATCGCTCGAGGCCTTTCAGCGTGCATGCGGGCGCGATGACCGTCGTCGCGGTGGGCACGGCCTTCGATGTGCGTCGAGATGCGGCGGACGTGATCGTGACGGTGGAGGAGGGCACGGTGCTCGCCTCGGCCGCGGGGACGTCGGGCGTATCGGAATGGCGAGCGGGTGCGGGGTATCAACTGCGCTACTCGGAGAGCTCGCACCGGGCGCAGATCGCGCGAATCGATGCGCTGCAGGCGCTGCGCTGGCGCGATGGGGAGCTCGCCTATGACAATGCGCCGCTCGAGACAGTGGTCGCAGACATCAATCGCTATTCGACGGTTACGTTACGGCTCGGCGACGGGGTCGGGCGGATGCCGTTCACGGGCACGGTGTTCGTCGCTTCGGTCCCGGACTGGGTCAAGGCGCTCGAGAGCAAGTACCCGATCGAGGCACAGCGCGAGGCGGGCGGAGATATTGTACTTAAGGCTGCTCCGGCGACTCGTTGACCTCGGGCCTCATCGCTCCGCACAGAATACAATTTCGCTCCCCTCACTCGTCATAGCGACAGATCCGCATTTAACGCGGACGATTTCGACAAGGGGATCCGGGATGAATCGAGGGGATTATGGCGCGGCCGCGCGCGGCATCGCGGGGCGCGCGATCGTGATGGTGGTGGCTCTGTGGGCGAGCACGCATGCGGCCCTCGCGCTCGATCTCGAGCAGCGCTTCGACTTCGACATCCCGCCGCAGCGTCTCGCCTCGGCGCTGCTCGCCTTCTCGCACCAGGCGAGGATCCAAGTCGTGGTGGGGCCGGAGGTCACGGATCAGCCGACCGGCGGTGTCTCGGGCAATCACACGATTCGCGAGGCCTTGACGATACTGCTGCACGCTTCGACGCTCTCCTATCGGGTCGTGAACGACACCTCGATCACGGTGGGCGCCGGCGGGGAGCTCGGTGCGCCAGCCCCCGCGGGCGGTGTGACGGCGCCGCGGTCGCAGAGTCGGGATGACTCGCCGTACGCGACTGGATCGGGTGCTGCGAGCCGCGAAGAGGCAATCGCGCCCGTGGGTGCGGCGAGCTTGAATGAGATCGTAGTGACCGCGCAAAAACGCTCGGAGCGGTTGCAGGAGGTGCCGGTGCCGGTGACGGCGCTGGATGCGGTCGCGCTCGTCGATAATAACTTGCTGAGACTCGAGGATTACTACGCGGACATTCCCGGGCTCAGCATGGCCCCCTCGGACCTGCGCGGCGGGCCGATTCTGACGATTCGCGGCATCACCACGGGAAGCCAATTGAATCCAACCGTCGGGGTGACGGTGGATGATGTGCCGTACGGCTCCTCGACGAGCTTGGGCGGTGGCTTCACGGTCCCGGATTTTGATCCGAGTGATCTTGGGCAGATCGAAGTCTTGCGTGGGCCCCAGGGCACGCTCTACGGGGCCGACAGCATTGGCGGACTCATCAAGTTCGTCACCGTCGATCCCTCGACCCAAGGGTGGAGCGGGCGGCTGCAGGCCGATGTGTCGAGCGTCTACAACGGCAATGCGCCCGGCTATGCGGTACGCGGCGCGGTAAACGCGCCGCTCAGCGATACGCTCGCGCTGCGCGCGAGCGCTTACACGCGGATCGATCCGGGGTACATCGATGATCCGGTGCTGCGCGAGAACGGGGTGAATCGCGTCAGTGCGAGTGGTGGGCGGCTCTCGGTGCTGTGGCGGCCCGGGCCGGACCTTTCGGTGAAACTCAGCGCCATGCTTCAGCACAATACCGCGAGCGGATTACCGTATGTGACGATCCAACCGGGGCTCGGCGACTTGCAGCAAAGTGCGCTGCGCAACACAGGGGCCTATAGCAAGGAGTTCGGTATCTACACGGCGAGCGTTTCTGCTCACGTGGGCCCGTTCAACGTTACCTCCGTGAGTGGCTACAGCGTCAACTCGATCTACGACTCGCTCGACCTCACGCCGGCCCTTGCGAGCTTCACGCTCGCGAGCTATGGCGTCCCCGGAACGGGCTCGGTCGAGCACAACAAGACGAGCAAGTTCTCGGAGGAGCTGCGGGCGACGACGCAGTTCGGTCCGCACTTCGATTGGCTAATCGGCATTTTTTATACGCACGAGAACTCGCAGTTCACGGGAGATATCCGCGCCGTCGATCCCGCAGGGATTCCGATCGCGACCGAGATCTTCGAGGATTTTCCGACCAATTTCACGGAGTACGCGGCGTTCACCGATTTGACGGTGCACTTCACGGAGCAATTCGACGTTCAGCTCGGCGGCCGTGAGAGCCACAATCGCCAAACCTACAACGAGACCGACACCGGCCCTTTCGTCGCGCTCTTCGATGGCGTCACCTCGACCACCGATGTGTTTCCGGAAGTGAACTCGAGCGCGAACGCCTTCACTTATCTGGTGACGCCACGCTACAGGCTCTCGCCTGACCTCATGCTGTATGCGCGGCTCGCCTCGGGTTATCGGGCGGGGGGCCCGAATGCGCCACCGGGCCCGGGGGTGCCGACGGAGTACGCCCCCGACAAGACCGAGAACTATGAGCTCGGCGCGAAGGGCGATGTGCTCCAGCACCGCTTGTCCTTCGATGCCTCGCTCTACTACATCGATTGGCGGGATATTCAGGTGCTCGAGGTGGAGCCCATCAATGGCTTGGGGTACATCGCGAATGCGGGGCGGGCCAAAAGTCAGGGCGTGGAGCTCTCGCTCGAGGCACACCCCATCGAGGGACTCAAGGTCGCGGGGTGGGTGGCGTGGAACGATGCGGTGCTCAAGGATCCGTTCCCGCCCAACAGCCAGGATTTTGGCAATGCGGGCGATCGATTGCCCTACAGCAGCCGCTTTTCGGCCAATGCGTCCGCGCAGGATGAGTTTCCGTTGGCCGCCTCTGTACGCGGCTTCGTCGGCGCGAGTGTCGCCTACGTGGGCGAGCGCGTAGGGATCTTCACGGGCTCACCGGCCCGACAGGTCTTTCCGGCTTACGCGCGCACCGACCTGCACGCGGGGGCGCACTTCGAGGAGTGGACCGTAAATCTATTTCTCAATAATGCGACCGATCGTCGCGGGCTGCTCTCGGGGGGCCTCGGCACGACGGACCCGAACACCTTTACCTTCATTCAGCCACGCACCGTCGGACTCTCAGTGACGCGACAGTTCTGATCGTGGAGGCCCGGGCGTTCGAGGCGAGGACGTCCGATGGGACCTTGCTCCATGGCGAGGTGAGGGGGGCGAGAGGGCAAACCCCACTGCTCCTGGGGCCGCACTTCTATCCCGCCGCCCTGGCGGTGGATGCCACGCTCGCTCGCTGGGTCGAGGTGCTGTCCGAGGACTTCCTGGTCATCAGCGCAGACTACCCCCGTGGCATCGGTCGAACGGTGGGGGTCGGGCCGGGGGCGGCGGCGTCGGTGGCAGCGGAGCTCACGGGTGATCGAGCGGCGCGAGACTACGAGTGCATCGCCGATGCGGTGGGTGCTCATCGGTTTGGCTTTCTGGGCTATAGCTTCGGCGGTGCGATGGGCCTTGCCGTCGCGGCCCGCTCGTCGCGCGTGGCGGCGCTTGCGGTCGGCGGCTTTCCGCCCCTGGACGCGCCTTATGCACTTTTGGCCGAAATCTCAGAGGAGATCGCCGAGAAGCCGCCGCCGCTGCCCGCTTTCGTGAGGGCAGAGGCGTTGCATGGGGCGGCGCATTTCTACCGTCAGCTTGCTTCGGGCTCGGAGCGGCGCGCAATCGAGGCGCTCGCGGGCCCACGCCTTGCGTTCATGGGAACGCTCGATCAGGCGCAGGGCGCATCGCGCTCGATGCCGCTCGCCACTCGCCTGGCGGAAACGGAGGTTGAGCTGCGCGAGCGGGGCTGGCAGGTGACCTGGCTCGAAGGGCACGACCACATCACCGCGCTCGATCCCAAGGTGTCGCTGCCGCGGGTGCGCGAGTTCTTCTTGCACGCCCTCAAGGGATGAACGCTTCCTCGTACCGCAAGTTCCTGCTGCTGCTCCTTCAAGTGATTCTGGCGGCGAACTATCTCGACGGGCTCGCCCTGGGACTCGTCCTGCAGAGCATCAAGCATGACTTACGCTTGAGCGATTCGCAGCTCGGGTTCTCGAGCGGCATGGCGTTCGCACTCTTCTATTCCGTCATGGGGCTGCCGATTGCGCGCTGGGCCGATCGCGGCAATCGGGTGACCATCATCTCGCTCACCGCCACCGTATGGAGCGTGATGGTCGCGCTCTGTGGGTTCGCGACGAGCTTCGTGCAGCTGCTGTGCCTGCGAGTGGGGGTCGGGATCGGCGAGGCGGGGTGCATTCCGCCCGCTCACTCTCTCATCGCGGACTATTTCACACGCGCCGAGCGCCCGCGCGCGGTGTCGATCTACATGCTCGGCAATTCGATGGCGGTCGTCATCGGCTACCTCTTCGCGGGCTGGTTGAACGAATGGTACGGCTGGCGGGTGACCTTTGCCGTGCTCGGGGTGTTCGGCCTGGTGCCTGCGCTTCTTGCCTGGATGACCTTGCGCGAGCCACGAAAGGCCGGGTGGATGCAGCGAGGGCGCGGGGCGGGGGCAGTCGGGGAGGAGGCTTCGACCCCTGCGCTCGCGGAGGTGGGTCGCGTCCTCGCAGGAAATCAAACGTTCCGCCATCTCCTCTATGCGTTCGCCGTTGTCTACTTCTTTGGGAACGGCATCGCCCAGTGGCAGCCTGCATTCTTCATCCGCAGCTTCGGGCTCACGACCGGACGGCTGGGCAACTGGTTCGCGCTGATCTACGGGGTTGGCGGTCTGGTGGGGACGTACTGGGGCGGGGTGCTGGCTTCGCGATTCGCGGCAAGCAATGAGCGCCGCCAGCTCCTCTGGATGGCGATTGCCTATGTGATCTACGGCGTGAGCGCCGCGCTCGTCTATGTCATGCCGACGTTGACTGCGGCCTTCTCCTGCATGGCATGCGCGGCGGTGGTCGGGAGCATGACCACGGGACCTCTGTTCTCGACCCTGCAGTCATTGATTCCAGAGCGCATGCGGGCGATTTCCATCGCGATTGTGTACTTCTTTGCGAATCTCATCGGTTTGGGGTTGGGGCCCTGGGTGACCGGGATTCTCAGTGACCACCTTCATGCGTGGGCCGGGGAGGAGTCGCTCCGGTACGCGCTTTTGAGTCTGAGTCCCGGGTTTTTATGGGTCGCGTGGCATCTGTGGCGGGCGAGCCGGTCGGTGATGGGGGATTTGCCGGTGCAGGCGGGTCGGACGACCGGGTCGGGAGGGTAGGAAGAGGTAGCGCCCCGTGGACCCAAGGCTCGACTACCCCGACCGCGGCGTCCGAGGCTTTGCGCAGCAGTCAGGCGGGCTCTCAAGTGATTGAATGCATGGAAGTATTGGGGGTGGGCCACCTCGCTTCGTCGAAAGGGGCGTCACGGGGATGACGTCAGGCAGCAAAAGAGTCTTCTCCTCCAGGTTCTTTTTTGCCGCTCCAACCGCTCTAATACAAAACAGAGCGGACTCAGGAGTAAGCCATCGCGTCCATCCAGACAAAGCGGCATTTTGTCGCGTCCATCGAGAAATCGCATAGCCAGCAGTTAAGGCGCTTTCTCGCCGCACGACTGCGCAATGCGGGCGCCGATGTGCCGGACCTTGTGCAGGAGGTGTACTTGCGGCTATTGCGCCTCAAGGATCACGAGGCGATCCGCAATCCTCAGGCGTACCTTTACACCATCGCGAGTCACGTACTACATCAGTACACGTTGCGCCGCGCCGCGGCGCCCATCACGATGGATCCTCTGGATGTAGTGAATGCTTTGCAATCCACCACGGCATCGGATCCGGCCGAGGAGGCGGATCTTGAGCAGCGTATCGAGCAGCTAGGCCGCGCTTTGGAATGGCACTCGCCCCGTGCCTATGCGGTTCTCATCATGTACCGGTGCGAAGGACTTACGCTCAAGGCGATCGGTCAACGCCTGAGCATCTCCGATGTGATGGCTCGCAAGTACCTCCTGCGGGCATTGAAATTTTGCGATCAGCAGCTCGACAGAGAATCGTAGTCATGGTCATGCGTGACGGCGGCACATCATCAGGTTCCTCGGTGCGCGACTCGAGTCGAGACGAGGCGATCGGCTGGTTCGTCGCATTTTGCGAGAATGAGGTGAATCCCGCGGCGTGCAACTCCTTCGACAGGTGGCTTAAGGCCTCTCCTGAGAATGTGCGCGCCTATCTTCAGGTGTCTGCGTTCTGGGAGGCGGCAGGCTCTCTCAACCAGCAGCGCAAGCTCGAGATCGAAGAGCTGGTGCGCAGAGCTGCCGCCGAGAACACCGTCGTGCCCATGGTTGGCGTGCGAGCCGCTGCTTCCCGAGCAGCCGGGATTTCGCCCCGCGGCCGGGTCTCGATCCGTATCGCCACGGCAGCGCTCGTGCTCGTGCTGCTTGGCGCCGGGTTTGCGATATGGGGGTTGGTGCGCGATCCGGTATACGCGACCCAGGTCGGAGAGGAGCGAACAATTACGCTCTCGGACGGATCTGTCGTCGAACTGAATGCCTTGTCGCGCGTACGTATCGAATATCGAGACCGGATCCGCCGTGTGACGCTGCTTGAGGGTCAGGCGCTGTTTCGCGTAGCGAAGAATACTGCTCGACCCTTTGTCGTGTTGAGCGGCACGACCCAGGTTCGGGCAGTGGGAACTCAGTTCGACGTTTACCGCCACGCCGGAGACACACTGGTGACCGTAGTCGAGGGGCAAGTGGCCGTCACCAATGCCGATTCGGAGGACACACTCTCATCGCCCAAGTCAGCAGAGCATAGGGTTCGATCCAGTGTCGGTCGGGACTCACCGGCTCGCGTTTTGCTCGCGGCCGGGGGGCAGCTCCGGGTATCGGCCCACGCCATCTCGGCGCCTGTGCGCACCGATCCAGCGATCGCCACCGCGTGGACGCAGGGTAAGCTGATTTTCGATTCCGCGTCGCTCGCAGAGGTCGTAGCCGAGGTGAATCGTTACAATCCTCGTCCACTTTCCATCGATGATCCAAAAATTCTGGCGATGCACGTGAGCGGCACGTTCTCGACCACGGATAGCAGCCAGGTCATCCAATTTCTGGCGGAACGCTTCGGCTTAACCGTCCACGAGTCGCCCAACGGGATTCGACTGTCGGCTCAATGAAGGGATCTGTCGCCGCAAACCGCGGCGCGGGATCCTCATGTCAATGGCTCAATATTTTTTCAGGGGTGCGGGTTCATATTAACCGCGCTCGATCGCTCTTTATAACCATGAAGCCGTCGCGCGACACGACGGCCATGGTCATGCGCCCAATCGAAGGCGGAGGAGCGGAGATGCGTTTCATCGTAGGGATCGCGGCAGTTTGTCTTGGAGCAGTGAGCCTCTCCGCAGCGAATCCGTCATCGGCGAGCATCGTGCGCTCGATCAACGTTCAGCCGTCCGATCTCGGCTCGGCGCTGAACACCTTCTCCAAGCAGAGCGGCCTGCACATTGTGTACATTTCTGAGGATGTGGGCTCTCAGCAAAGCGGGGGTGCAGTAGGAGAGCTAACGCTCGATCAGGCACTCAAGTTGCTTCTGAAAGGCACCGGCCTCACATACCGGTACCTCGATCAGCAGACAGTGACGATTATGCCGAGCGCGACCGGCGCCGAGCCCGGCGGAAAAGGCTTCACCGCCAGCACATCAGGAGCACGAGACGGCGCGCACGGAGATTCTTCTACAGATCAAGGCTCCAGCCTTGAAGAAGTTGTCGTTACGGCGCGCAAACGCGCGGAATCCATCATCGAAGTACCGGAAAGCATCACCGCGTTTGGGTCAGTCACCATCGAAGGCTTCAACATACAGAAGTTCGACGACTACGCTACGAAAGTACCCAATCTTGCCTTCACCTATGGCCAAGCTGGATCTGGGGTCACCGATTCAACGACGATTGCCATTCGTGGCATCTCCGGCGCCGGTACCACTGGATTCTACATCGACGACACACCGGTTCTCCTCACCATCGATCCGCGGGTAGTCGACATCGATCGAATTGAGGTGCTGAAGGGGCCACAGGGCACACTCTACGGTGAGAGTTCGATGGGCGGGAACGTGCGTCTGGTCACCACCAAACCGAGCTTCGACGGTGCGAGTGTCAAATACTTGGTGCAGGGAGGGGCGACATCGGGTGGCGGTAGTCCGGACTATGGCGGCAATATGATCGGCAATGTTGTGGCCAGTCCTGATCTGCTCGCCATCAGGGGGATGCTATTCGCCAATCACGACGCCGGATTCCTGACCCGGACATATCCCGCATCTAACAACAGCGAGAGACTGTCGTCGTCAAATCAATCGGAAATTACGACCTATGGTGGGTCCCTTGCCGCGCTACTGAAACTGACCGATCGATTTGATGTCACCTTTCGGTATCTAGACCAGGAACAGAGTTATTACGGCCTTCCAGAGGCGTTTGCGCCGCTCCCGACATTCAAACCTGTGTACATACTAAACAGGACCACCAACACGCAAGAATCCGCGTACAACCACTTTTGGTTAGCGTCTATTGACGCCAACTATCGAGGCGAAGGATATACGCTTACCTCGTCAACTAGCTATTACTACAACCACAATGAGGAGATAGAAGACGGTACGGAGGGTACCGATGAGTTTTTCAAGAATTACTTTGGCGTGGCACTAAACCCCTCGGACCCCGTAGTTCAGGAGACATACACCTACACGAGCCAATTTGCCGAGGAGGCAAGACTGTCTGCAACGCTGCTCGACGGACTTAGTCTCATTACCGGCTTGTATTTCTCACGCGAGTGGATCAACGATGGATATCCGAATACTCTAGTTGCCGGCTTAGCGGCAAGCGGACTATATCCGAATGATCAATTGGTCATATACAACCAAGACGTGCGAAATGACAGCGCAGCTGCTTTCGGGGAGCTGTACTATAAATTTCTACAGAGCTTTACTCTGACCCTCGGCGGCCGATACTTCTATCTCCGCCAAGAGAGCAATTCAGTTGCCGACGGATTCTTCTTCGGCGGTCCTGCCGACTCTGGAGACCTCAAAAGTCAACAAACCGGTTTCAGCCCCAAGGCCGCATTGGCTTTCGCCGTTTCCGAGAACTCCAACATCTACGCGCTATTTTCGAAGGGCTTCCGGCCGGGAGGCCCTGAGATGCCTGTGGCCACCGTCTGCAAGGCAGGGTTGGGCGGTTTGTCTGACACGTCTTATAAGTCCGATACAGTCAAGAATTTCGAAGTTGGCGCCAAGTCTTACATCCTCGATGGTCATGCATATGTGACCGCCGCTGCTTTTCAGATGAATTGGGAGGATATTCAACAGACAGTTGTCCTTCCCTGTGGCGAAAGCTTCCGCACTAATACCGGCGAGGCGAGAATCCGGGGGGCAGAACTCGAGGTGAATGGCCGAATTTTTTCTGGCCTGGAGCTGAGAGTCGGGGTCGGGGCTGAGGACGCGATCATCACCAATCCTGGCCTCTCGGCGATCCCTGTGGGCGAGCGCATTTTTCAGGTGCCGCGACTGAATGCAACAGCTGGGTTCATATATACCTTCGGCGTACATTGGGCTTACCAGCCATTTGCATCTGCGGACTATAGTTACGTCGGCAATAGGCTGTCCGCGAACAACTCACCTCAGAACACTCCACTCGTTGAACCGGCATACTCCATCTTGAACGCTCGCTTCGGTTTCAAGTGCGGTCATTCGGAACTCAGCTTCTATGGCACCAACATTACCAACACAAAGGCCAACCTGGGCGACATTCAGCAGAACGATTTTCCTCAGTCGGTCAAGAATTCCAGTGGTCAGACGGTTCCATATCTAGAGGTCGGCGTCTTAGCTCCACTGCAAATTGGAATTCAATTCAAGCAGAGCTACTGAAACAAGATGGCGGGCCGTAGTGGCTCGCACCGAGCGCATGGCTTGTGGACCTTTGATGCAAATGAGTATTGATGGACTTCGGCAAACGTGATCTTCTCCGGAATCTCGGCGCCGGTGGCTTGGCTGCCCTAACCGGTATAGCGCCTACAGATGGTAGAGCGGACTCAAAGCAGCGAGGTGCGACTCGACGAGGCCCAACCACTGTCGATTTCTCGTCAATTTCGGACCGGCAGCGCGATCCCCTGCACGTCCGAGAGCACTTTCCGATCGTGCAGCATACAATCTTTCTCAATACTGCATACATAGCACCAAGCCCAATCAGCGTCGTGCTTGCCGGACGTGCTTTCCTAGAACGCAAGGCGAAGCGCCCTCTCGATATCGAGGTCTTATTGCGCAAAGAGGACGAGGTTCGTGCTCAGTTTGCATCGCTAATAAGAGCGGACTTAGACGAGATTGGCATTCTTTACGCGACGAGCGAAGGGGAAAATGCAATCGTCGCCGGCCTAGATCTACAGAAAGGTGACAATGTTGTCATCGATGAGTTGCACTACGAGACCACGTTTCTCCTTTACCGAAGTCTAGAGCGACTCCGGGGGATTGAGCCGCGAATTGTGGCGCACAGAAGCGGCGCAGTTGATGTAAACGATTTTGCCCCGCACATAGATGGCCGTACTCGACTTGTGTCGGTGGCGCTTGTATCCAACCTCAACGGCTTTCGGCATGAGATGCGCCCCATCGCGGATCTTGCTCATGCTCACGGCGCTCTCTTCTACACCGACGCGATGCAAGCGGTTGGCATGATCGACATTGATGTGCACGCAATGGGAATCGATTTCCTCTGCTGCGGTGGCTATAAATGGTTGTTCGCGGGATTCGGCGTAGCTCCGCTATTCGTGCGCCGCGAGCTGCTTGAAGGAGTGAGACTTGACCGATTCGGGGATTTTCAAATCAAGAAGGCGCTGCCCGAGCACCAGTACGAACTCGTGGATACCGCACAGAAATTCGAGTTTGCCAGCCGTGCGTACGGCGAGATCTTTCAGCTCAACGCAGCCCTGACATTCCTACAGGCGATCGGAATACCGAAGATCGAGAGCCACTCCGTCGCTCTGGCGCACCGCCTACACAGTGGATTGGTGGCCCAAGGCCACCGTATGTTCACGCCACCGCAGAACAGAAGCTCAATTGTGGCCTTCTTCTCCGATAAGCCAGAGGCTGAAGTATCAAGGGCTTTTGAGGAGGCGCATATTGCGGTAACGGTTCGCGATGGTGCAGTCAGGATCGCTCCGGCGCTCTTTAACAATACTGATGACATCGATCAATGCCTTGAAGTAACCAAGCATTTGATATGACTGCGCTCTAAGGCGTCGATCGCTGCGCCACCCCGCCGACGTGAGCCGTCTTTACGGTAAGCTTATCGTTCCGATAGCTTTTGGACTCACCCAGGGAGCGCCTGACCGTGAACATCCACCCAACCAGAACCGAGTCCGCAATTGCGCGGCATGCTCCGCAGGGTGTGCTCGGAGCAGTGGCGATCGGTGCGCTCATGCTCGCTGCTTCAGTGCTGGTACGCGCCAACCCAGGTCCAGTGCCGTCGGTGGAGGCAGCGGCCGCGAAGTCCTATGTCTGGAAGGAGTATCGCATTCGAATGCGCGACGGTGTGCGCCTCTTCACGGCCGTTGCGTCGCCGGATGATGGACGAGACTACCCGATCCTGCTCGAGCGCACACCGTATGGGGCATCGCCCAATCAGGCCCGGCACCCGCAACTACAGAGCGAATTCGCCCAGGCCGGCTACATCTTCGTATTTCAAGACGTTCGAGGGCGGTACGAATCGGAAGGCGTTTTTACGCAAAACACGCCGCAGCGACCTTCCCATCGAAGCTCAACCGATGTCGATGAAAGCACCGATACCTATGACACCATCGACTGGCTCGTCAAGAATGTGGCCCACAACAACCATCACGTCGGCCTGCGAGGAATTTCTTATCCAGGTTTCTTCGCTGCTGTTGGCATGATCGATGCGCATCCCGCGCTCCGGGCAGTGTCACCTCAGGCCGCAGAGGCGGACTGGTTTATCGGCGACGACGTGCACCAGCACGGGGCGTTGCTGCTGGACTCTAGTCTTGGCTGGATGAGCGCATGTTTGCACCTCGTTCCGGGTCGTTCGGCTACCCAGTGCGCGGACTCGGGTATGCAATTTGGCACACCAGACGACTACGAGTTCTTCCTCAATCTCGGGCCCATACGCAACGTCGATGCCCATATTCTGCATGGCTCCGTCGGATCCTGGACGGAGCTCATGGAGCACGGCCGCTATGACTCGTACTGGAAGCAAAGAAACGAGCTGCCCTTCATCCGGGATATACGTCCTGCCGTCTTGATGGTGGGGGGCTGGTACGATGCGAACGACTTTTACGGCACCCTACATATCTACCAACGGCTCATCAGCGCGAGCCCACGCGCATCCACCTATCTCATCATCGGTCCCTGGTATCACGGACAGTGGCACGTGGACGACGGCTCCGGCATCGACCAGCTTTCCTTTGAACAGCCCACATCAGAGTTCTTCGTGCGGCAGGTCGAACTACCCTTCTTTGAGTACTATCTCAAAGACGGGAAGAAGCTGAACCTACCGCGAGCGCAAGCATTCGATACAGGGCTCAATCGTTGGCGTCAGTTTGGGACTTGGCCTCCCCAAGACACGGAATCCCGGAAGCTCTATCTCCAAAAGCATGGCGTTCTTGCGCTCGACGTGCCCTCCGAGGACGACGCCGATCGGGTCTATGACGAGTACATCAGTGATCCTAACTCGCCCGTGCCCTATACGCCGATCCTCACGACGGATATGGATCCGAAGTACATGGCCCGCGATCAACGCTTTGTCCGGCGGCGTCCGGATGTATTGATCTACGAAAGTGCCCCGCTGGCAGAAGATTTGACGCTCGCAGGCCCGATCACGCCGCACCTTTCCGTCTCCACCAGCGGCACGGATTGCGACTGGATCGTCAAGCTTATCGATGTCTACCCGGTTGCACCGGCTGCGTATGTGCCCTCCGCGGCACAGAAGCTTGTTGCGCCGGAACCCTCGGCCATGGCGGGGTTTCAGCGGCTCGTGCGCGGCGATGTTATGAGGTCCAAATTCCGTTCAAGTCTCGAGACACCGGAGCCGATGACCCCGAATGCTGTCTCCTCAATCGAGTTCGTCATGGACGATGTCTTGCATACATTCAAGAAAGGACACCGTGTCATGGTCCAAATTCAAAGTAGCTGGTTTCCGCTGGTGGACCGCAATCCGCAAAGCTTCGTCGACATCTACACCGCGTCCACCCGAGATTTCCAGACCGCCATGCAGCGGGTCTATCACTCTAGGGCCGAGCCATCCTATCTTGCGCTGCAGGTGCTACGGCAGAGGGATTCCGATGGATCGGGCCGCCAATGACTTTCATTGCAACGATTGAGCCGGGTTGTATGGTCATCGCTGTTGCTCAGCGTGGGCGCCTCGATCGACCACGACTTGACCTGCCTTCATGACCCACCGTACACGGTGGATTGCAGCGAAGTCCTGAAGCGGATCTCCATCGACGGCGATGAGATCGGCATAGGCTCCGGGGGCAATCGAGCCGATTTCTTTGGGCTTATCCAGGAGCTCCGCCCCGATTGCGGTCGCACTCGCGAGCGCTTGGGCCGGCGTCATGCCTGCTTTGACGAACCAATCGAGCTCACGTGTGTTCTCACCGAAGCCCGTAAACACAGCATCGGATCCCATGGCGATTTTGACGTGCAGCTCGATCGCGCGGCGCAGGGTTTTCATGTTACGGGCGATGAATGCATTGAGCTGATCGACGAATGCCTGGTCATAGCCGAAGTCGGCGCGGTGCTCGACATAGTAGCGATTATGATCCACGGTCGGCACGTAGACGGTACCGCGCCGAGCCATTTCTCTTAAGGTCGCGTCGTCCAAGTCGATCGCATGCTCGATGGAATCGACGCCCGCGCGCACGGCATCGCGAGCCGCTTCTGGTCCATACGCGTGCACGGCAATGCGCTTGCCCGCCCGGTGAGCCACCTCGGTGGCTGCCTTGATCTCATCGTAGCTAAAGGTCTGGAAGCTCGAGACATCGTTCTCATCACCGCCGGTGGAGGCGAAGAGCTTCACCCAGTCAGCGCCCGCGGCCAGTTGTTGGCGCGCGGCTCGTTCGACCTCGGCTACGCCATCGGCGCGGCAGGGATCGGAGTCCGGCCCGTTTCGAAACGGATTGAACCCCCGTCCGAGCGGGTCGTCCGTGATGTGCAGGCCGCACCCGGCGACGAACAGGCGTGGCCCTACCATCGCCCCACGCGCGATGAGCTCACGCATGGCGAAGGACGTGCCTTCATAGGCACCCAGGTCGCGCACGCTGGTGACGCCGCTCTCGAGGGTACGCCGTGCATTCTCCTGCGCAAGATACACGGTCACCGCGGGACTGTGGGCGCCGAGCTCTTTCCAAGGGCGAGTGGCAGGCTGCTGATCCCAGTAGAAGGTGATGTGGACATGTACATCGATCAGGCCGGGCATCCCCGTGAGCGGGCGCAGGTCAATGAGGCGCGTGTTTGGAGCGAGCGGGGTCGTCGCCGGCACCACGGCGCGGATACGATCACCGTCGATGAGCACGAAAGCGTCCTTCACCACGGCAGTGGGCGAGGTTTCAGTGAGTACTGCGGCAAACCGCACCGCGAGGCTATCGGCAGCATCCGCGGCGCCTGGCGCCGCGAGGCCCAGAGCGCACAGGGTGGCAGCACTGATGCGTCCGATTGCACTCATTCGCGCGGCGACCCACCGCGGATCAGGCGATATACACCGACACTTAACAGAGGGGCGACGAAGAGGACCAGAAATCCGTACGCCATGGCGCTGTAACCCTGAGCGATCAGGGGAACAACGCCCACGAAGGACAGCGCGCCACTCGCCAAGAGACAGGCCACGGCAATCCCCGCCCGGGTCCATCCACTCATCCTGCGCCTGTGATGTTGCACGGCCCAGCCGTCGATTCGCTCATTGAGGCTTTGGATAAAACCGATGCCCACATCAAACAGGCTGCCAAAAAGCACCACCAGATATGCAATCGTCAATGCCGGCAGGCCCAAAGCCGCAATCATCCAATAGGCGGGAAGGGCACGTGCCAGAATCTGCGGGTAGCCCGCGGCAAAGGTGATGTGCATCAAGATGGCCGGAAGCATGCCGATCAGGGCGCTGCTCATGCCGGCGACGACGGCTTGGTGGCGCGTACTGATATTGCGCACCGCAAACAGCATGGTGGGGATCACGACGCTGGTGTAGAGCACATAGCGCAGCGCGCCCGCGACCCAGCCCGGCTGCACCTCCGCCTGTCCCAACTCGCGAGCGATGAGATGCCCATGAGTCGCAATCTCGATGAAGAAGTAGGCGAGAAATACGAGCGAAAGCAGCACCGCCTTGAACGCCAGTATGCGGGTGACCCATTGGCGACCATAGAAGGCGAAGACTACGACGAGCAAGAGCATCGACCCCACGCCCACAACGGCTGGCACCTGCAAGTATTCCTGCATAAGGCCTGCGGTCGCCGCGCACACCACCGCGAGCACCAGGGCGAACATCGCGAGGTAAAGTACTTCGAATGCGACCCAACCCCTTCCGAGAAGCTCGCGCAGGAAGCGCCGATAGTCGTAGGCCGTAAATTCTCGGGCGAGGGCAAAGCTCACGCTGAGGAGCACGGCGAAGCAGAGCGTTGCGAGGAGGAGTCCAGCGAGCCCGCCCATGATTCCGTAGCGCGAGTAATACTCAACGATCTCGCGCCCCGTCCCGTACCCGCCCCCGATCATGAGGGACTGAAACACCGCTCCTGGGACGATGTATACCCGCCATACTCGCTCCAAGCCCGCCCAGCGCGATTGCGACGCCTCTTGCGGCATCTCGGGCATCAGGGTGCCTTGCGTACGGCTTTCCTGGAGCTGCCCCCGCGAACCCGTCACGAAGCCTCCTTCAAGGACATTGGATCGGCGATGCGGGGAAAGTAGTCGAGAGAGCGCTTCGTATACTCGATGTGTGCAAAATCCAGAGTCAATGCCCCCGGGGTTGCAACGCGGATGATATGCGCTGCGATCGGCGCGAATCGGCTGACGAAGTGATTGGTCGACTTGACAACGACAACGCGCTTGTCGCGAAGATCGATGCCGAGGTTTGTGAAAATGTCGGGAGCGAATACCTGCGAGCGCACACTGCAGATCACGATGTCCACGCCTTCGACTGCGAGCCAGGCCGAGAGTCCCATGGGCTGGCCAGTGTCGCCGAGCGAGGTCTGCTCGTGCTCCGCTCTTATCCCACAGATGCGACCGACAACATCGATAGGCATCCCTGATGAGGCGTTTGTCTTACCGCCGAGTCGCAGCGTGAGTCGCGCGCCGACGCCCGCCTCCGCGCACAGTATCGCGATCTGGGGATCCCAAATAGAGGCAAATGCGGCATTGGGTGTGCCGCGGCGAAGAAGCGCCGACAGCAAAGCCACGTTATCCCCTGGCGCGCCGCCGCCGGCGTTGTCGGCGGTGTCGGCAAGCACCACCAAGCCTTGTAATTGAAGCGCTTGATCGAGCGCCTCATCAATGTTCGGATACTGCGGCAGGAGCGGCGCTCTCAAGCGGTAAATCACCAGACCCAGCGTCTGTGCACAATCTCGAGCCGCTTGGGCGTCACCGTTCGAATACACCAGCATCTTCGACCCGGTATCACACGTGTCGCCCCAGGGAAAGCCATGAATGAAACTCACTGAAAGGATACCGGTCGATCGCTCGGCGGCGATCAGCGCGTTGACGATACCGGCCATCGGCTCCAGTTGCGTGGGATAAAGGCCGACCATCTTGCAATCGAATACGCCCGCTCGCGGAGTCACCTCCTTTCGCGAGATACGCACACACAATTGGAAAAGCTCGGCGGCGCGATCGGCGTAATCATCATGGGGAAAGTGTTTGCAAGCGATGAGGAGGTCGGCACTGCGCACCATCAGGTCCGTCAGATGGCAATGGGGATCGAGAATAGCCCCGAGCACAGTGCCGGGGGGTAAGGCAGAGCGTGCGCGGGACAAGATGTCGCCTTCACAGTCATCATACCCATCGGCAATCATCGCGCCGTGAAGATGCAACAGAATGATGTCGAAGGGCGGGGATGAGAACATTCCCTCGAGGATCTCATCGCGCAATGCCTCATAGACTTCCCGGAGCACCGGGCCGGCTGGTTGAGCGGCGGCGTAGAGCCCTTCAACGTATTCGAAACCATGTTGGGCGGCGAGCCGGCTGAAGGTTCTCGGGACCGGGCTCACCCAGCTGCTGCCGTGGGCCGCGTTGCCACGCCAGATGCCTCCCTCTTCAAAGCTGCGCCAGGTTGTTGGGAAGCTCGTAAAGGTGTTTGTCTCGCTGTCGAGACCCGCAGAATAGATCCTCACTGCCAGGTCCCGCTCAAACTCACGCGTTTCAACATCGCGATCTATCGCCCCTCGATATACTTCTTGAGGGCGCCAAAGATGCGCGCGAGCTGAGCTCGAAGCTCATCCGCGGAGGGCAGTTCAGGAAGTCGCGCCAGCGGGATCTCGCCATAGGAGTTGTAGACTAATCGCGTGCCGTTGTCCGCAGTCTCCAGGGTAAAATCCACAAAGCCCATCTCCGCGTTATCTCCCGGCTCAAAGAGCCGCCACACAAGCTTTCGATACGGAATGATCTTCACGATTTCGATGGCGATCGGAGGCAGGTAGGCATCGCCGTGCTTTTTATACTCTAGAATGAGATCCCCCTCCTGATCGGGGGTCCCGGCCACTCTCGTGACTTTTGCGCCAATGTGCTCTGGATTCCACAAGTGATACTTGAAGAGCGTGGGCCAGACCGCCTGCACGGGCTTATCAATTGCGAGCTCCTCGTGCAACACGAGCACGCGGGTTTGTTGCGCTTTGAGCCTGACCTGATCGATGTCTTGCATTTGTAGAGCTCCAGTTGCCTGTACTGAAGACGGCCTGCGCCCCATGAATGAATGCCATAGGCCAGACCGTCATGTGCCGCTCGCCCGGGAAAGACTCGGCGATAAGCTGAAGGTCAGGGATTGCGGCGGCTTTCAGGAAGCTCACGAAGCGATAGAAGCTGCTGCTCATCTGCCAGATGCGCAGCGCAGGCTCGAACTCTTCATCTGCGCCCACGGAAACATACAACGTGGTGGGACTTAGAACGCGACCCGACTTGAGGAATTCACGCGCCCGAGCGATCAGGTATTCGGTGTTGTCGTAGTGCTCTCCCGTCGC
>Ga0070734_10001055_pt1 | contig 44335 bp, 25 predicted proteins | sample Coa_R1_8_FD_66444 | JGI IMG/M metagenome (GOLD analysis project Ga0070734, IMG submission 66444) | Surface soil microbial communities from Centralia Pennsylvania, which are recovering from an underground coalmine fire - Coalmine... | ecosystem: Environmental > Terrestrial > Soil > Unclassified ...
CCTTCGAAGCCGTGCGGCAGCAGCATCACCAGTCCGCTGGGCTGTCCCCACTTGGATTCCGCGCTGGAGATGAACTGGTCGAGCATGATCTGCGCGCCGTTGGCGAAGTCGCCGAACTGCGCCTCCCAGATCACCAGGCTGAGCGGGTCGGCCACGCTGTAGCCGAACTCGAAGCCCAGCACGGCATATTCGCTGAGCATGCTGTCGAAGACTTCGAAGCGTCCCTGGTCGGGCGAGATGTGTTGCAGCGGAATGTAGGCGCGGCCGGTTTCGGAATCGACGAAGCCCAGGTGCCGCTGGCTGAAAGTGCCGCGCGTGGAATCCTGTCCGCTGAGCCGCACGGGCGTGCCTTCGAGCGCCAGCGTGCCATATGCCAGCGCCTCGCCAAAGGCCCAGTCGATCGCGCCCCCCTTCGTGATGACGGCAGCGCGCCGGTCGACGAAGCTCTTGAGCTTGGGGTGCAGGTGGAAGTTCGAGGGGAAGGTGGACATGGCGCGGATGACGCGCTCCAGCACCGGCTGATTCACGGCAGTGCGCGGGCAGAAGCTCCCGATCTCCGCGCCCGATACGGCACTCAACTCCTGCACCTGGTAGTGTTCAGTCTTCTTCTGTATCGCATCGTAAGCGTCGGAAAGGCGCTGCGAGACGGCCTTGCGCATGGCATGCGCCTCTTCCGCGGTGATGACCCCCTCGCGCACCAGGCGCTCGGAGTACTGCGTGCCGACGGATGGATAGTCCTTGATCTTGCGGTACAACGTGGGCTGGGTGTAGCTGGGGTCGTCGCCTTCGTTGTGGCCATGGCGGCGATAGCAGAACATGTCGATGACCACGTCCTTCTTGAACTGCTGGCGATAGTCGAATGCGATCTGCACGACGCGGATCGCGGCCTGCGGGCTGTCGCCGTTGACGTGGAAGATGGGCGCCTGCACGCCACGCGCGACGTCGGTAGAGTAAGGCGTGGAGCGCGCTTCGTCGGGATTGGTGGTAAAGCCGATCTGGTTGTTGATAATCAGGTGAATGGTGCCGCCGGTAGAGTAGCCATCGAGCTGCGAAAGGTTCAGGGTCTCGGCCACAACGCCCTGGCCCGCGAACGCGGCGTCGCCGTGGATAAGAAGCGGGATGACGCGCTCGCGGCGCGTATCGCCGAGCCGATCCTGCTTGGGGCGGACGATGCCTTCGACCACCGGATCTACGGCCTCGAGGTGGCTGGGATTGGGCGATACCGAGACCACGATCTCGTGGCCGTTCTCCATCTTGCGGACGCCGGTGGCGCCCAGGTGGTACTTGACGTCGCCCGAGCCTTGGGTGCTGCCAGGATCGATTTCGCCTTCGAACTCGGAGAAGATCTGCTTCACGTCCTTGCCCACGGTATTGGCGAGGAAGTTGAGGCGCCCGCGGTGGGCCATCCCGATGACGACTTCAGCGACGTTGTGGGCGGCGGCGCGCTCGAGGATCTCCTCCATGATGGCCAGAGCGGTCTCGGCGCCTTCCAGCGCGAAGCGCTTCTGGCCTACGAAGCGGGAGTGCAGGAAGTGTTCGAACTCTTCGGCGGCCAGCAGATTGCGCAGAATGCGCAGGCGCGTTTCGCGGTCGAGCGGCCAGTGGTTCTTGCCGGGCTCCATGCGCTGTTGCAGCCAGCGCTTCTGCTCGGGCACCTGGATATTCATGTACTCGCAGCCGATCTTGCCGCAGTAGGTATCGCGCAGGGTCTCCAGGATCTCACGCAGCGTCGCCACCGGTTTGGGACTGCCCTCGCCGATCGCCTCGCCCAGACTGCCGGTGAGGAACTCGCGGTCAAGGTCCCAGATGGTGAGGCCGTAGGTCTCGGGGTCGAGCTCGGGGTGAACGCTGGGCTCGTGCCCCAGCGGATCGAGATCGGCGATGAGATGGCCGCGTACGCGATAGGCGTTGATCATCTGGATGATGCCGGCCTCTTTGGCGCCCTCTTCATGGACACCCGACATGCCGGGAAGGAGCGCGCGGCGATCTTTCTCCCAGCGCACGGGCGTGTGCGGCATGCGGAGATGAGCGAAGATCTCTTCGTAGAATCCGTCGCTGCCGTCGAGCAGGGACTGCACCTTGCCCAGGAATGCGCCCGATTCCGCGCCTTGGATGATGCGGTGGTCGTACGTGCAGGTGAGCGTCATCACCTTGGAGATGCCGAGTACGGCTCGGGTGGCATCGGCCGCGCCGTGATACTCCGCGGGGTAGTCGATGGCGCCTGCGGCGATGATTGCGCCCTGTCCGGGCATGAGGCGCGGAGTGGAGGCCATGGTGCCGACAGTGCCGGGATTGGTCAGCGAGATGGTCGTGCCCTGGAAGTCGCCGGGCGTGAGCTTGGCGGCGCGGGCGCGTGAGACCAGGTCGTCGAAGGCGCGGACGTAATCGGGGAAGCTGAGCGCGCCGGCGTTGCGGATATTGGGGACCATCAGGCTGCGCGCACCGTCCCTGCCGGCGACGTCGATGGCGATGCCGAGATTGACCTCGGGATGCAGGATGCGATACGGCTGGCCGTCCTTCTCGCCGTACGCGTGGTTGATGGCGGGGATCTCTTCGAGTGACCGGATGATGGCCCATCCGATGATGTGCGTGTAGGAGACCTTAGTGAGTCCGAGGACGTTGCGGTGCTGGTTGATGATGCGGCGGTTCTCGTCCATCACCTTGACGGCGATGGTGCGCTGGGAGGTGGCGAGGGGAATGGAGAGCGAGGCCGACATGTTCTCCGCGATGCGCGCGGGAGCGCCGCGGAGCGGCTGCATACTCGCGTCGCTGGGCGAGGCCTGGATAAGGGCCGGGGGCCTGGGGCCTGGGGCCGGAGTCGCGGCGGCGGGCGCTTCGCTCGCGTGCTTGGTGCCATTCGTTTTGTCGCCGTTGGGCTTTTCGAAGAGGCGCTTCCAGGAGTCGTCCACGGTGGAGCGGTCGCGGAGATACTGGGAATAGAGTTCGTCTTCGAGCCAACTATTGATGCCCAACTCGGGGCCTGGTGTTTGAGACATGGAGGGAGCTTTCTACTTCTTATGATAACGTGCAAGCTGGGGAACGCCTTCCCGGGCGGCGAGAGGTGGCGCAAAGACTCCTCTTTGCCGCGTCGAGACTCATCTCGACGCTTTTCGAGGGTCCACTAATTCTGGTGCCACGAAGTGGTCCAACACTTCAGCGTTGAGACGATTTTGACGCGCGTTTCCGAGACCCGTGGACGGGCGCAAAGCCTCCCGACGAGTCGGGACGCTGCAGAGAAGAGTCTCTGCGCCACCTCACTGCGTCATGCACTCTCCGCTACAAGGCGAGCATGGGCCGGGCGCAGGAATAAATCAGGCGAGACCCGCGCTCTCACCGGCCTGCCGTCGCTTTAGGCCGGACCGCGTTGGCCAGGGCCAGGCGATTGTCGTGGGTCACGAAGCTGATCTGCAGATTGAAGCCGTTAGGCGTAGTGGTGTGATAGCTCTTAAACGCCGCGACGTGGATGTCGTCCTTGGTGGAAGTGTCGACTTGCGCATGCAGGCCGCGCTTCTCCAGTTCGGCCTTGACCCCGTCGGTATCCCACGGCGTGATGCCGAAGGAGATGTGGTCGACCCGTGCTCGGGTCCGCGCGGGAGCCGCTTTGCCGAAGTTGGGGTCGTTGGGGTTGCCTCCGCGGATGATGATGTCGCCGACCTCGCCGATCATCAGCTCGTGCTGGCTACCCTCGTCGTAGGTCTCTTTCCATCCCAGCAGGTTGGTATAGAACGACGCCGCGGCCTTGAAGTTGGCCGCATTGTAGGAGAAGTGATCGAGCCACACCGTGTGCCAGCCGGTCGGCTGGAACGGCGCCGCCTCCGCTAGCTTGGCTGAGGCAGGAGTCCGGCGCGCTTTCGCCAGTCCGTTGCCGTTGGCGATCTGCAGGTCCCACCCGTCGATGTCCTTCACGTGGAAGCTTTCGAATCCCTTCCCATCGTTGTCGCTCACCGGGGACAGGCCGCGCTTGCGTAGCTCCGTCTCTACGGTTTTGGCGTTCCAGGGCTCGATCACGAAGCAGAAGCTTTCCACGCGCGCCGGCCGCTCTTCCGACGATCGTTTGAAGAGCGCCGAGCCCCAGTCGCCGATATCGAGTACGGCCTGCTCGCCGTCGTCGCTGCGAAGCTTCCATCCCATGAGCGCGATGTAGAAGGCCGCTTCCTTGCGATGGTCCTGCATGGAGAAGGCGATATGGTCGAGCGCCACCGTCTTCCATCCGGTAGCGGCGAATGGCGGCTTGACAGGCGCGGTGGCGACCTCTTCCGAGAGCGGGCAGGCGCGCGTGCCGTAGCCATCGCGGCACCGTCCCTGACCGAAGGCTGGAGTAAGGGGCGCGGCCGTAGCGGCCAACCCCATCAAGCGCAGCAGTTGGCGGCGCGAGGCGATTGCAGGTGTCCTCATAGTCGGCGTTCTCCCTCAATGGTGCGGAGCGGCATTCAATTCACGATATAGCATCTCCGACTCGGCTTTCCTGCCCTCCATCTCCAACTGGTGGGCACGCGTCTCCACGGCGCCGCGGACCGTCTCGTCGTCCGGCGCCGCCGCGAGCACCTGGCGATAATCCGCCACGGCTTCCTCAAGCTTGCCGGCACGCAGCAGTGCGTTGGCCAGATTCAGGCGGGCATTGACAAAATCGGGCCGCTGCTTCAACGCCAGGCGGAGCTGCTCGATGGCTTCCGGCACGCGGCCCACGCGGGCCAGCGCCGCGCCGAGCATGTTGTGAGCTTCGGCGCTGCCGGGATCGAGGCGGACCGCATTCTCGAGCAAAGGCACGGCCGCGGAAATGTTCAGACGCGCCAGTGCCAGCGCTCCCAGGTTGAAATAGGCGGAGGGATCCTCGGGGTATTTCTCGAGGCGATGGCGCATCAGCGCCTCCTGGAACTCCACTCGCCGGTCGGCGGGGCCGCGCGGCAGCACCTCCAGCCAGAGATGTCCCATCTCGTCGGTCGACTGGTTGCCGTTGGTGACCGGACGGGGCGGTTGGTGCGGATTGCGGATGTTCGCGGCCGAGTTGTCATAGTGGTACCGCATGGAGAGAACTGCGCCTTTCGGTAGAGGCAGCGGCTCGCGATAGTAGAAGACCGATTGCCAGTTCAAATCCCAGTCCGGAATCCGCACCAGCCATTTACGGCTGCCATCGGGCAGGGTCGCGTAGGCTTCCAGCAGCTTACCCAGGTAGTGAGCGTGCGGATAAACGGCGAGCACGTCCACGTCCATTGGCAGCGTGAAGTCGTCCGAGACGACGAAGTCGCTTGCGCCGGCGGGGATGCGCAGCGCGGTGTCGTGCTCCAACTGGAGGAGCAAGGGAAAATGCGCCGGCGGTTTGCTGGTGAAGTAGATGCCCACGGAGGGGCGCTCCTGCTCGGGTTTCCCGGATGGGTGCAGATGGGTGTTCAACACCAGGACGTCGCTGGGATTCAGGCGCCACGAGAAGCCATCGGGTTCGACGTGCGGCACCGCTCCGGGCTTCCAGTAGAGGAAGTGCCCATCGGGATCGTAGGGGCTGCGGACGACGGTCAGGTCCATGCCCGGGAAGCCTTTGGACCCGCGCGAGGCAGCGCGCTGCGCGGTGCCGGAGCGATCGACCAGAAGATTGGCGTGATGCACCACGCTGCGATTCCCTGGGCGGATTTCGATGGCCCGCACGTATCGCGGCGACGGCAGAGCGGGAGTGAAGATGAAGTTCCAGAAGAGGTCGGGTCCGGATGCCGTTACCTGGACCGAACTGCCGGCTTGCAGGATCAGATCGGGCGGGCCGAGTTGCCAGCCGTCAGGGAATTGCGGGGGTGCGGGAATCGCGGTAGGCGGGCCTTCGGGAGCATTGGCTGCGGCCCAATCCCCGATCTGGCGGATTTGCTCGGGAGTGAGGCGGCGTTCGTCGGCGAAGTCGCCGTGGCCGGCCTCCGGAAGGAATGGCGGCATGTAGTGCTTGGACGTGACGGCGGCGATCTGCGCGGCGTGGCGCTTCACGTCTTCGTAACGGATGAGAGGAAAGGGCGCGGGGCCTCCGGTGTGATGGCACGGCGCGCAGGACTGGTAGAGGATCGGCGCGATGTCGTGCGCGAAGGTAGGAGGCGATGGCGCCGCGGAGATCGGAGCGCAGAGGAAGGCGGTCCACAGCGCAGTCCCAAAGCGGCATCCCATTCCTTCATCATAGAACTGGACACGGCGGGGAGACTGCCTGTCCGGCGCAAACGATCAACGCTGTTACGGGCAGCCGGATGGAAGGCACTTTGACCGCTGGCAGACGGCCAGGGTTGGCGGAACTGAAATGGTGGGGCAGACGCTTTGCTTTCGCCTGCCCCAACACCTTACCTACTTACCTCCCGATACCGCCGCGGAGGTCCCGGCCGAATTCGTCAACGTAACCGATACCGTGCCAATCGCGTTGGGGTCGCCCGAGTAGTTGAACGGAATCGACAGCGAGAACGCGCCGCCGTTCGCCACACCGCGCCCGGCCCCTGCATCCGAGAACCAGGTGTTGGCGGGAGTGGTGAGCGACACGGTTTCCGATGCGCCGTTTAACGTAGCGCCCGATGCCGCAGTGAATGTCAGCGTAGCGCTGGTCAGATCGCGTGTGTTCGAACTCCCGTCCAGCACGACCGTGAAGCCGGTGGACGTGATGTTGGTGATCTTCACCGACCCCGGTACGATCACCGGCGCCGAGCGAGCAATCGTGATGGTGGCCACCACCTGAGTTGTTGGCAGCACGGACACTCCATTAGCCGTCAACGTCTGCAGCTTGACGGTAATCGTGCCGGCCACCGACCCCACTTGCACCGCGGGGAGCAACTGAGCAGCGGTGGAGTTGGGCGGGAAGTTGATGTTCCCTGTGACGGTGCTGCCGCCCACGAACTTCACATCCGGATTGGTGTAGTTCGCGGGCAGGTTCGCCGCGTTCGGGCTGAAGCTCAAACTGAACGTCCCCACCAGCGGCAACGCAAAGGGCGCTCCCAGGCTGGCCGACGGAATCGGCTGATCGGTGGTTAGCGCCGTCGAGGGCGCACTGATCGATACCGAAGGCGGCCCCAGAATCGTCAGGCTGAGTACCGCCGCCGTAGCCAAGGCGGGATTCGCGCTGTCCTGCACGCGAATCGTGAGCGATGTCGTCCCGGCCGTCGTAGGCGTCCCCGAAAGCACACCGGCCGAACTCAACGTCAGGCCCGGCACCGATCCCGAGGCCAGCGTCCAGGTCAATGGCGTCGTGCCACCGGTCACGCTGAAGGTCTGCGAATACGGCGCTCCGACTACACCTTGCGTCAACGCCGTGGGAGAGATTGCCCCCAAAGTGGGGCCGGAATTCACCGTCACGGTGACTGCGTTCGAGGTGCTCGCGTTGGTATTGGCGTCGCCGCTGTAGCTGGCGGTCACGGTGTGGCTTCCCGTGCTGAGCGAGACGCTGACGCTGGCGTTTCCGCCGCTCAATGTGGCGCTGCCCACGCTCGCGCCGCCATCCAGGAATGTGACGGTCCCCGTGGCCGTAGCGGGCGAGACCGAGGCGCTCAAGGTCACGGGCGATCCCGATGCCACCGCATTCGGCGAGGCCGAAAGCGATGTCGTCGAGTTCGCCTTGCCCGTCACCGTGACAGTCACCGCGGAGGAACTGCTCCCCGCGAATTTACTGTCGCCGCTGTAAGTTGCCGTGATGGAATGAGTGCCCACCGCCAGGCTGGACACGCTGATCGAAGCGCTGCCATTGGTGAGCGTCGCACTGCCCAATCCCGACCCGCCGTCGGAGAAGGTCACGCTGCCCGTGGCGCCCGCCGGCGATACTGACGCCGACAACGTCACCGACTGGCCCACGCTGATCGTGGTCGGTGAAGCGGACAGGCTGGTGGTCGTCGCCGTCGTGTTGCTCACGGTCACTGTCGCCGATGAACTGCTCGCCAGGAAGTTGGCGTCGCCGCTGTACGCGGCGGTAATCGAATGCGTCCCGCTCCCCGTCAACGTTGCCGAGGTGCTGGCGCTTCCAGCCGCCACCGCCACCGTTGCTATGGTCGTGCCGCCGTCCGAGAAGGTCACCGTTCCCGTAGCCGTCACGGGCGCAACCTTGGCCGTCAACTGCACGCTCTGTCCCGGATTGACCGTGGTGGGAGAAGCGTTGAGACTGGTGGTAGTGGGCGCCTTATTGACCACCTGAATGACACCATTCGAAGTGGCTGAACCGAAATTGGCGTCGCCCGAATACGTAGCGACCACCGTATGGCTCCCGACGGTCAACGTCGAGATGGACAGGCTCGCCGAGCCATTGGTCAGCGTGACCGTTCCCAGATTCGTCGACCCGTCGTTGAAAGTGATTGTTCCCGTAGGCGTCGAGGTGTTGCTCACCGCCGAAACAAATGCCTGGAACACGACCGTCTGGCCGAACGTGGAGGGGTTCGGCGCCGACGCCAGCGTGACCGTAGTCCCAGGAGTATTGGGCGGGCCGTTCGGCGTGGTGACCGTCACCGTCACCGGATTCGACGTGCTGCTGTTGAAGCTGCTACTGCCCAGATACGTCGCCGTGAAGGTGTGCGAGCCCGCCGCCAGGTTGCTGAGCGTGATACTCGCCGTGCCCACGTTGAGGGTCGCCGTTCCGATAATTGTGCCGCCATCGCGGAACTGCACCTGTCCTGTAGCCGTGAAGGGTGAAACCGCGGCCGTGAGCGTCAACGACTGCGTCGTGCTGACGGAAGCCGACGACGCAGAGAGCGATGTGGTCGTGTTGGTGGGAGCGGTACCAATGGTGACGGTCAACGTCGCGGAGCTCGCGTTGAAGTTGGCGTCGCCAGCGTAGGCCGCGGTGATGATGTGGTTGCCGCTCGCCAGTGTCGAGGTCGTGATGCTCGCGACTCCGTTCACCAGTGTCACCGAACCCAGATTGTTGCCGTTGTCGAAGAACTGCACTATGCCGGTCGCGGTCGATGGCGTGACCGTGGCGGTCAGGGTCAAGGGCTGTCCGCTCGGCACCGGATTGGGCAGTGATGCTGTTAGCGCCGTTGTGGAATTCGTTTTGGCCGGCGCGGTCACCGTCACCGTCACCGCGTTCGACGTGCTGCTGTTGTCATTGGCATCGCCCAGATATGTCGCGGTGTAGGTATGTGTTCCGGCTGGTATGTTGCTGAGAGTAAGATTGGAGACGCCGCCGATCATCGCCGCTGTGCCGACAACGGTGCCGCCGTCCTTGAACTGCACCTGTCCCGTCGCCGTGTTAGGCGAGACGGTCGCCGTCAGTGTCAACGACTGAGAGGTGCTGATCGTTGTGGCCGATGCGGTAAGGGTCGTAGTCGTATTGTTGGGCGTCGAGGTGACGGTGACCGTGACCGGATTCGAGGTGCTGGCGTTATCGTTGCTGTCCCCGAGATAGGTTGCGGTGAATGTATGTTGCCCGGCGGTGAGATTGCTGGCCGTGAAGCTCGTCACGCCGCTCGTCAACGTGCCTGTTCCCACCACTGTCCCGCCATCCTTAAACTGCACCTGTCCGGTTGCTGAGTTGGGCGAGACTGTGGCCGTCAGGGTGACGGACTGAGTTGTGGTAATCGACGTGGCCGATGCGGTCAGAGTCGTAGTTGTATTGTTGGGCGTCGAGGTAACGGTCACCGTGACCGGGTTCGACGTGCTGCTATTGAAGTTGCTGTCGCCCTGATACACCGCGGTGAATGTATGTTGCCCGGCGGTGAGATTGCTCGCCGTGAAGCTCGCCACGCCGCTGCTGTTCAACGTGCCGCTTCCCACCACCGTGGAGCCATCCTTGAACTGCACCTGGCCGGTGGCACCCGAAGGCGCTACGGTAGCGGTCAACGTCACGGATTGAGTAGTGCTGATCGATGCCGCCGACGCGGTCAGTGTCGTGGTGGTGTTCGTGGTGACGGTAACCGTGACCGGGTTCGAGGTACTGGTGTTATTGTTGTTGTCGCCCAGATAGACCGCTGTGAAGGTATGGGTGCCGGCCGTGAGGTTGCTGGCAGTGAAGCTGGCCGTCCCGCCGCTCAAGGTGCCCGTTCCCACTACCGTGGAGCCATCCTTGAACTGCACTTGTCCGGTAGCAGCCGCCGGGGAAACCGTCGCGGTCAACGTTACGGATTGCGTGGTGGTGATGGACGTCGCCGACGCCGTAAGGGTGGTGGTGGTATTCGTCTTCCCACCCGGGTTGACAACCTGGGTGACAATATTGGAATCGACTCCGGCGTAATTCGCATCGCCGTTGTAATGCGCGTCAATGGAGTGGTTACCCACCGACAGCGTCGAAATCGAGAAGCTGGCGTTACCACCCGAAAGGGTGGCTTGGCCGAGTAGAGTGGTGCCGTCGAAGAACGAAACGGTCCCGGTTGGTGTCGGACCCGACGGGACTCCGGCGCAAGGCGACGAAGCTACGTTCACCGAGAACGTAACATTCTGGCTAAAGCTGGAAGGATTCAGAGAACTAGTGAGGGTCGCAGCCGCAGCTCCGCTCACTACCTGGGCCAATTGAGCCGAGGATCCGGCGAAGCCTGTCGTGGAAGTAAATCGCGCCTGAATTTGATGAGTTCCGGTAGTCAGGCTGGGCACCGTTATACTCGCGCTCCCATTCGATATTTGCGCGGAGCCCAATGTTGCGGTGCCATCGAAGAATGTCACTGTGCCTGTCGCACTTGCCGGATTGATTGTTGCTGTAAACGTCACGGGCTGGCAGGGCGATGACGGGTTCGTCGAACTGCTTACCTGTAAACTGGTCGGAATCGGCAGCACTTGCTGCGTGACGGTGTTCGAGGCGACAGCACAATTCGTGGAGGGGAGTTGCTCCGAACCCGGAAAATTCTCGCAAGCCTGAATCTGGTGGGCTCCCACCGAGAGGCTCGAGACGGTGATTGTCACCGTGGTACTGTTTCCAGTGGCTGAGCCGGAACCAAGAGGCGTTCCGTTTGGACCACCGTCATAGAAGGTGATCACGCCGCCGCTCACGGCCGGGCCCGCGCTCATCTGCACCGGCTGGCCGAAGTTCGACGGGTTCGGGTTCGTAGTCAAGGAAAGAGTGAAGCCGCTTTGCCCAAACGACAGTCCGGCAGTCAGGCACAAAAGCGCAATTAGCAATAGGATTCGAAGTCTCACCGAACACCTCCGCGCACCGGAATTTCCCGGCCGCCCGTCTCTGCCGCCGGTATGAAGACGATCCGTCCGCCCGTTCCATCGCGGTAGAACATCCAACTCGCCTCGTGCGGTTTGGCTGATATCAGAAATGTGTCGCGATTGCGCAGGGGCGTGAGACCCATCGGCGCCGCCAGCGAGGCGAACGATTGCACCTGGCCGGACGCGATGTCGATGGACGAGACCATGTCAGCGCTCGGCCGCGCCGCAAAGAGCGACGCACCGTCCGCTGCCGGGAAGATCGTACCGATTCCGTCGAGGCCGGACACCAAAACGCGGGTCGTAGCAGTCCCAGCGGCGTTACTTACGAGGTGTATCGAACCCGTAGTCGGGTCCGACAGCGCGGCATCTGCGCCGTTCCGCATGACCGTGACCGACGCGATTCCGCCGGTCGAGATCAGCAGCTTGGAACCGCCGCTCGAAACGCGGTAGAGCGCCGAACTTGAAGCTACCAGCACCAGGCTGGCATCGTCGCTCACAGCGCCCAGAACCGGCTCCTCCTGCATCGTGGTCGAATCCATGTCCAGAGCTACCTGCGGGGCGTCCGGTAATCCTTTCAGGACCTGTAGCCGGTTCGCAGCTGACGAGTACAACATCGCCGACCCGGCGCCGGGGCTGAACGCAATCCAGTCCGCCGTCGGCATCGCTCCCGCGATCGGAGCCACATGATCGATCGTGCCGAGTTTCAGGAATAGAACCCCGGGAGCGCTACCGGCGCTCTCTACCAGGGCGAAATCCTGTCCCGGAGCCAGGCGGATCTTCGTCACTCCATCCGGCATCGGCAAAGGATCGCTCAGATGATACGCGCCGGGAACCCCGAGAATGGTCCGCAATTGGGCTACTGTAGATTCGCTGACATAACCCGCGACCGGTCCGCCGATGGTAGTGGCGGCAGACGCTACGCCTGCGATTAGTGCGGGGAGCAAATATCGTTGTAGTTTTCTCATACCCATCTCCACAAAGTCGTTTCCTGTTAACTGAAGAGAATCTACTGGGGCGGCCCGAGAGTTGCACCGCTGCCTGCTGAAATCGTGCCGGTGGGCGGTGTGATCGTGCTAGCCCCGGTGGAGGACTTGGAGTTCCGCGTCAAGCCCACCGCGGCACCGGCCGCTGCGGCCGCCGCCACCGCCACAATGATGGCGATGGTCTTCCCGGAGATCCCCGCACCCGCCGCCGCGCCGCCCGCGGCGGCCGCTCCCGCCACATTGGATTGCGAAATGGTGATGGATCCCTGCCGGCCCGCCGAGGAGGCATTTACGCGGATCTGATATTGGCCCGTGTTCTGGTTGGGTTGCAGTCTGGGCATGGACGCCCGGCCGGCGCTGTCGGTCGTGATGGTGGCACTTTTGGCGCCGCCCGCGAACGCTCCTCCGGGTCCGTCACCGGGGAGCAGGAACACCACTGCCGCACCAGCTACCGGCTTGTGGTTCTCGTCCTGCACCTCGACGATGGTCTCGCGTGCGGTGCGCTGCTTGATGTTGTTGATGGCTCCGTCGCCTTCCACGATGACGATGTTCAGCCGGGGCGCTTGCGCGTCCTGTCCGGCGAAGCTCAGGCAAACCGGAACCAGAATAAGTGCAACACGTAATAGATTTCGAAAATTCATCAGGCTATTCCCCCCAAAATGAGTCAAACCAAAAAACATCGTGAGCCAATGCTGGTAATCGTTTCACGCCACGACACCGCCATTGGCCGGCGAACCGCGACGTTCCGTGCAATGTTACTGTGGTGGTCCGAGCGACGCACCGCTGCCCAGCGAAATGGAACCGGTGGGCACGGCGGCCGTTGGGGTGACCGTCGCGGATTTCGAGTTCCTCGTGAGCCCGACGGCGGCTCCAACTGCTCCGGCCGCTGCTACCGCGACAATGATGCCGATCGTTTTGGCGGAAATCCCCGCGCCGGCTGCCGAACCCGCCGCCGCCGCTCCCGCTACGTTGGATTGCGAAATTGTGACGGATGCCTGCCGCCCGCCCGAGGACGCATTCACCCGAATCTGGTAGTTTCCTGTAGTTTGGTTGGCTTGCAGGCGGGGCATAGCGGCCCGGCCTGCGCTATCGGTGGTGATGGTAGCGCTCTTCGCGCCGCCCGCAAAAGCTCCTCCAGGCCCGTCATTGGGAAGCAGGAATACCACCGCCGCTCCCGCTACTGGCCTGTGATTCTCGTCCTGCACTTCGATAATCGTCTCCCGGGTGGTGCGCTGCTTGATGTTGTTGATGGCGCCGTCGCCTTCCACAATCACGATGTTCAATCGCGGCGATTGCGGATCCTGCTCCGCGTATATCAAAGAGGCCAATACCAGAAGTACCGCGAGTCGCGGTACCGTGCGAAACCTCATAGCGCTGTTCACCCCCACAAGGGTCTGTTAATGATATGAAAACATGGTGGAGAAACACAAGCGAAAGGTGTCAGAGCACGGCTCTGACCCTGCGGGCCCTACTACGAAGCGTGTTTTATAGGACCTTGCCGTCCGGACCGATAGTGTAGGTAGTTCCGGGCCGAATTTGGATCTCCGTCTCCTTGCCTGCATACCGGATCTTGACCAACGTGGCCTGTTTGCCGGCCAGCGTTGCCTTGGTCAACTTGCCGTTCTGCCAGGCGATCGAAACTTCCAGACCGCCCCGCGCCAGCAGCCCGCTCACTCTACCCGCGGGGAGAGCAGAAGGCAATGCAGGCAACAAGTGTACGAAGGCGGCGCCGCGGCCGGATTGCACGCTGGTACTACTCGTCGGAGTTCCGTAGGGGTCATCGCTCTGCAACAGCATCTCGGTAATCCCGGCAGTCGCGCCGAAATTCCCATCGATCTGGAAGGGTGGGTGGGCATCGAAAAGGTTCGGAAACAGGCCGGCCCGGCTCGGCGTGGTGGGAGTTTTGTCGGATGCTGGTGTCACCAGGTTTTGCAGAATCTTGTAGGCATGATCGCCATCCAGAAAGCGCGCCCAGAGGTTCAGCTTCCAGCCCATCGACCAGCCGGTGGCGGCGTCGCCCCGGAAAATCAGCGACTGCCGTGCCGCCTTGAAGAGATCAGGAGTCCCGTAGGGCGTGATCTCCGAGCCCGGATACACTCCCCAGAGGTGCGACTGGTGCCGATGCTGGTTCTTGGGATCGTCCTTGTCCTCCATCCACTCCTGGAGTTGCCCGTATTGCCCGATCTGATTGGGCGCGATCTTGCCCCGCAACTCGGTCAATTGGGCGGCAAACGCCTCGTCCACCTCGAGAATTCGCGCGGCGGCGGCGGTTTGGCCGAATAGGGTGCGGACGATCTGGCGATCCATGGTCGGTCCCATCACCAGGCCCCCCTGCTCGGGTGAATTGCTTGGGCCTGTGATCAGATACCCGGTCTTGGGATCCTTCACCAGGGTGTCGACAAAAAATTCCGAGGCGCCTTTCATCAGGGGATAAGCCACGTCCTTGAGGAATTGCCGGTCGAGGGTGAAGAGAAAATGTTCCCAGAGGTGCGTCGAAAGCCAGGCGCCGCCGGTCTGCCAGATCCCGTGGTTCGACGCATTGATCGGCGCCGTACCCCGCCACAGGTCGAAGTTGTGATGCAGCACCCAGCCCCGTGCGTTGTAATGCTCGCGGGCGGTGATCGCGCCCGAGACCGCCAGGTCCTTCATGGCATCGAACAGTGGTAACTGGCACTCGGACAAGTTAGTATCTTCCGCCGGCCAGTAATTCATCTCGGTATTGATGTTATCGGTGTACTTACTGTCCCAGGGCGGGTTGTTAGACTCGTTCCAGAGGCCTTGCAGGTTGGCGGGCTGGCCTCCTGGACGGCTCGACGCGATCATCAGGTAGCGCCCGAACTGAAAAAGCAGGGCGACCAGGGACGGATCGTTTCCGGCGGCAAAGGCCTTGATCCGTTCGTCGGTGGGGAGCTTTGCGGCGGGAGAGGATCCCAGGTCGAGAGAAACCCGCCGAAAAAGGCGCTGATGGTCGGCGGTGTGCCCGGCGAGCAGTGATTCGAACTTGCGGCCTGCTAACGTGCCCAGAATGGCATCGTTGCGAGCCTTGGGATCGGCCGTCACGTCCTGATAGTTCTGGAAATTGGTGGCGCCTGACAGGATCAGGGTTGCGGCATCGGCATGGCTGACGCGGATGGAGCTGCCTCGCGTCTGGCGGGTGGCGCTTCCGGCGTCCACGGTCAGGCGAGCCTCGAAGCGGATGGCCGAGTCCGCCACCTGCCCCGACATCGAAAGAGCGCCCGAGGGGAGAAGGACCGTCGACGCTGCCGCATGAGCACTTTTCAGCGACACTTCAAACGCCAGGCTGCCCGGTCTGTTCGCGGAAAGCCGCACCACCACCACCTTACCGGGATAACTGGCAAATACCTCGCGCTTATAGGTGACACCCTGGTACACGAACCGCGTGGTCGCGACGCCGGTGTCGAGATCCAGGTCTCGCCGGTACTCGCGGACCCCGGCCTCCTGGATTTGGGGGAAGTCGAGCAGCAGGTCGCCGAATGCCTGGTAGGCCTTCTGGCGGATCGGGACGCTCATGAACTCCTGCATCGCGAGGTCTTCCGCCTCTTTCTGCTTGCCCGCCTCCAGGAGTTGCCGTATTTTACCCAGGGATTTATTGGCGCCGGGATGCGCGTAGTCGTGGGGCTCGCCGTTCCAGACCGTCTGTTCGTTGAACTGAATGCGTTCGTGCGCGGTACCGCCGAAGACCATCGCGCCCAAACGGCCATTGCCAACAGGCAGAGCTTCCACCCAAAGGCGGGCGGGTTGACGATACCAGAGTGTGAGGGGAGTTTGGGCCCCGGCGAAGTGAGCCAGGGCCCAGATGCAAACTACAAATCGGGCGGCTGTTTTCATGGCGGACAGGCCGAAACCTGCCCTACGAGCTTAGCCCTTTAACGCTACCGGTGCCAAGTCCCGGCTGGCGATCACACGATCGATCATGCCATACGCCACCGCCCCATCGGGCTCCATGATGTAGTCGCGATCGACGTCCTTCGAGACGCGCTCGATGGACTGGCCCGTCGCCTGTGCCAGCATGCCGTTCAGAATCTCGCGCATGCGCAGGATTTCGCGGGCATAGATATCGATGTCCGCGGCTTGACCTGCCAAGCCCTGCATGGACGGCTGATGGATCATGATCCGGGAATTGGGAAGGCTGAACCGCTTGCCCTTGGTGCCCTTTGCCAACAGTACAGCCGCCATGGAAGCCGCCTGTCCTACGCAGATGGTCACGATGTCCGGCCGGATAAACGCCATCGTGTCCAGAATGGCCAACCCTGCGGTGATCGAACCGCCGGGCGAGTTGATGTAAATGGAGATATCCTTTTCCGGGTCTTCAGCTTCCAGGAAAAGCAGTTGGGCGATGATCAGGTTGGCGACGGTGTCGTCAATCGGAGTCCCCAGGAAGATAATGTTCTCTTTCAACAGCCGGGAATATATGTCGTACGCGCGTTCTCCCCGTGAGGTCTGTTCGACCACCATGGGGACAAGCATCGAATGTCCCATCGTGCCTCCGGATTATTAGAGTCTGCAACCGGCCAAACCGGTTCAAGCTCGCTTGGCCGCAACCGCGCGCCTGGGCTTGCGCTGCTTCGTAACTGCCAAAGCCTTTTTCTTCATCTCCAGCGCTTTAGCCAAGTCTGCGATCGTGTTCTTCCCCAAATAATCCATGATACGCGAACGGAGGGCGATCCAGCTATCGTGCATGGAGCACGGCATGTCGTCGGAGCACTCCGACAATCCACTGGCGCACTGCTGGTAGGGCGCCAGCCCATCCAGAGCCTCGACAATATCCAACAGGCGAATTTCGCTGGGCTCCACGCGCAGAGCGAAACCACCGGTCGGGCCTTTGCTCGAACGAAGCAGACCCTTGCGAGCGAGCTGTTGCAGAATCTTCGCCAAGAAATGGGCCGGAATGTCCTCCTGCTCCGCAATGTTCTTGACCATGGCGTATTTGCCTTCGGGCACCTGGGCGAGATGCACGAAAGCACGGATCGCATACTCGGCTGAACGAGAATAAATCATTCGGACTCCCCCGCGAAATTCGGAGTAAAGCTACTCCGTTATCTTAAAATGTTTGGCACCTGGGGTGCAACCTTAATAGTTGGTTGGCATCGCTGACTGCGAAACCAGGAATGAGTTCCACCCATTTCGACGCGAGCCGACTACAAAAGGATACAGGTGTTCTCCGGAGGAAAGGGTCCGATTCGATATTAGTCTGGTTGCGGTACCGGTCTAATGACCGATCGGCTTGCGATCCTCATACGGCGGGGCGATCCGCCAGTACGACTGGAAACCTTTTGGCACCACGGAGTGTTCCGTGGGAAACCGAAACTGCCCCGCGCGCTCCTCTCCCGGATCCGGCACGTTGAACGCCAGCCGCTTCCGGTCCTTCCCGGCGTTCATCGCGGTAACCCGCGTCCAGTCCGGCACCGCGATAATCGGTACTTTAGAACCTTTGATCTCAATCCACTCCGGCTTGAGAACCACCACGAAGGCAGGCGGGATGTGGTGAATTTCCACACGTAGGAGGTGGCCGGCGACCTTCGCGCCGTCAGGCGCCAGGTGTTTGAGGTCTGGGGCCCGGAGGGGCTCGATGAGCTGGCCGTGAAAGGGGTCGCCCGCTGCGGCCGTATCGCTGGAGATCGGCGCGGAAAGCACGAATGCAAAGCGCGATCCATTTGGAAATGACGGAATGCGAAGGGCCGGAGCTGGCCTCGCGATGCGGTCCGGAACCGGCTCCCCATCGAAAATCGCTACCGACTCTCCGCGGTACTCCCGGCAATTCGCGAACTGAGTATCATTGTCGAACTCGTTGCCCGTGGCGGCGATGAAAACCTGGTGGGCGCGGGCAGGCAGCAGAAACTCGCCCTCGCCAATCGTGGCTGGTTTCAGTTCGAAGTGAAAGGAAGACATGCATTCGCCAGCTCCCTCAGGCAACTGGTTGGCTTGCATCTCGATTTCTACCAGACTGGCGGTTTTTGGATCCACGCGAATCGTGCCGCCGTAGGCCGTGAACGCCCACCCGTCCGGGATTCTTACCTTGTAATGGCTGTCGGGTTGGGCGACCTGGAAGGAGTACTCGAAGAGCGTCCGGTCATTCACCGTTTTCTTGCCGGTAAAGGTGAAGGCCTTGACGTCGGTTTCAAAGATGCAGATCAGGAGCGCTCCGAACAGGCCGCTAGCCATCGGTCCTTTATGGGCGATCCGATCCACGAAGTTGTCGTCGAACCGGCTGGCGCCCGCCCAGGAGAAAACCTCGCCTCGCGCAGTCATCGCGACGTCGAGGCGAAGCCGATCGGTCATCACGCGGCGCAAGATGAAGTCCGGCGTGGGATGGCGGCGAATCTCCAGGATCGCCGGGCAGGCATGCGGAAGCTGTGTGGCGATGGGGGCAAAAAATTGCCGGGTGATCGTCTCGACGCAGGTGTAGTTGGGAACGCGCCGGTTGCTCTCCAGGACTTTAGCAGTCACGCGTGCGAGCACCTCTCGCTCGTCCTGCTCGGCCCCAACCGCGAGGCGTAAGGCCGCAACGAGAATCAGTGAGAAGCGCATGGGCTCAGGGACGAAACGTGAGCCATTCCGTCTTGAGGTGTTCCTCCCAGACTGCGGTGCGCGAGTGGTACACGCCATAGGAGCCCTCTCCCGGAAGCGGCAACTCAATGGTCATCCCGCGCTGGCGCAGCCCCCGGCCGATCGCCCCGAGGTTGGGGGAGCGACGGTCCGGCCGCAACAGGACAGGAGAGTTCGTTCCGTCAATTTCGATCGTCTCCCACCGCAGAGCGGCTGTATACTCCGGCGGCATCGAATGGCGGGTCTCGACGCGCATCAGCCTGCCGTGAACCATCGCGCCCTCCGCCACCAGGGTCTTTTGCCCGTCACGGATGGCCTTGGTCAACCTGCCCTCGATGTGGTCTCCGGCGGCCGAGCGGCTGGCGTCAATCGGCGAATTCACTTCAACGGTCACAGGCAGTCCTTGCGGAAGGTCCAGAGCGGGTGGTGTCACGGACGAGGGCAGGGGAGCTCCTGGCATTCCTGCAAAGCTCAAGGTGGATTCCGCCTGGAACGCGCGGCAGGCGGAGAAGGTGGTGACGTTTTCGTCCTCGGATCCATCCCGGCCGATGAACCGTTGTCGCGCCACGGTGGGCAGCAGATAATCGCCTTTACCCAGTTGGATGGTGCCGTAATCCAGCGAGGTATCGGTTTCGCACTCGCTGGTTTCCGACGGCAGTTCCTCCGTGCGCACGGTCAGCCTGACCAACTCTGCGGTTTTGATATCTACCAAAAGGGTGCCCGAGTACCCGGTGATGACCCATTCCCTGCCCGCCTTGACGCGGTAATGGCTGTCCTCTCGGGCCACGCTGAAGGAATACTCCATCATGGTGCGTCCGCCGTCATTGCGGTCGCCCTCGTAAATGAACTGGGGGCTTCGGTCCGCGAATGTGGCGAGCAGGAAGGACGCGAATGACCCTGTGCCGATTGCGCCGTGTGGTATCAGCTCGTCGATCTCGCGCTCGTCGAATTTGGCCGCGCCTGCCCAGGAGAAGATCTCGTGCTCAGGCGCGATGGCGACGTCCAGGCGCAGACGGTCGGTCGTGTCGAGTCGCAGACGCGATTGGAAAGTCTGCTGTTGCCGGGAAGCCAGGATGTTGTCGCACGACTTGCCGGACCGCCCGGCGGCCGGTTCGAACCGCTGGCGCTCGATGGTCTCGACACAGGTATGTTTCGGAAGCTGCACGGCATGCTCCAGCACGCGGTCCCGCAGGCGCATCAAAAGTTCGACCGGATCGACGTCGGGTTCGGACTTGGGTAGTTTGTCGAGCTTGGAGAAGTCGAGAGGCCCCTCTTCGGGTTGCGGATCGACGGCTGCTGGCCGGCGCGCTGGTGGCGCCTCGGAGCTACTCTCGGACGGCAAACTGGTGCCGGGCGCCCTTCCCATCGCTGTCTGCATATGGCGGATGTTGTCGGCCAGCTCGTGAGGAGCTCTCACTTCGAATACTTTACCCTTGAGACGTCCTATGAGCCTTTCGAGGGGGTCCGAAGTTCCTGAGGGGAAAGTCGCCGCTCCCCCTGAACTCGAAGATACGCTATTTCTGCGACCCGCGGATTGCGGAGGCGCCCCAAGCGGTCCGCCAGGAAACGGCAATTGTGTCCAGAACTGAAGGTAAAAAAGAGCCGGAACGGAGGCGGAAGCTCTCTCAACGGAGGGAATGGGTATGTCGTCGCGGAGTTGCAGGCGCGGCCCCAACAAGATCACTGCGTCGGCCGGCTTCGGATCGTGCAGTTCGGTCTGCAGCAGATTCGCAACCAAGTCCGCAGGGCCTTGTTGCAGGATGCGGTAGTCCACCTTGGCCAATTCCAGCTCAGTCATGGCGCCTACCACCTTGTCGAGATCCTTTGTGGTGAAGCCGTCCTGCCGGAAAGGGGCGGAATGTTGTGAGAGATTGAACACCACCACTCGCACCGACTCCGCCGGTAACTGCCGCAGCAGCGAAAACAAAGATCCCACCAAGGCGCTGACGTCACTATCCTGCAATGTAGACGTGCGCTGGGACAGCGGCGCAGCGTGCACCAGGATCGTGATCCGTCCCGTTCCCTTGACTGCGCCAGCACTCGTCACGTTTAGCTCTTCCACGGCTCCAGGAGCTGTGGATGGCGCTAACTCGCGCTCGCTGCCGTTGCGCTTGGCCTGAATCCGCCAGCGGTTCCGGCAGACACGTTGAGACTCGTCTTCAACCAGCGCCTCCACGTCATAGACACCCTCGCCCACCACGAAAGTGCCTGCCATCTCGGCATCCATCCTGGTCGCTGGAGCCGCGGGCAGTTCGCCGGTAGTTTCCAGATAGACCGGCTTCTGACCATCCGGCAAGACTCGAAGCAGGGTGTGCAAACGGTGTCCGGATCCGGTGAATTGAAGCAGTGGGAAATCGACGAGGTAGCCGGTCCGAAAACGCAGCGCGTAGTCGATCGCAGGGCGGACGGGATCGATACGGCATCGGAAAGATTGAGCTTTGACGGCAGAATCGAAAGAACGCTGGATTTCAGCGATACGGCCTGGATCGACGATGGTTTGGGCGTAGGCAGCGGCGCAGAGGAGAATGACCGCTGACGACGCTGGCAGGAGTCGAGTCACCATTCCAGTCTGCCTCATGGTAGGACTGGTCCTTCGTTACTACAATACTGCGTTTGGGGTAGCGGCGCGGGAAAGGGGCAGTGCGCCCCGCGTCAGGTGGCCGACTAAACACAGTCTCAAGCTGGAGCGGAGACGCTCGTGTGGACGTAGCTCGGGCCGAGAGACCTGTTCGACCGGATCTTTGTGCGGATTCGGCATCCGCCTATCGTGGGCGCACTCGAAAGGGTAAGACCGAACCACCCGAGTATCTGCACGTTCTAGCCCGCAGAGAAGGCATCATACCTGTGCTTCATCTGCCACTGCCGGTGCCGTCGGGACTCTGCTGCCGTGAACGTGAAACGGAACCCAGTAGCGGGCATCGCCATCGCGCGTGGTCAGCGAGAAGCCCGCCTCGATCAGAAAATCGCGGACAAATTGCAAGGTGCGGAACTGCTCGCCTTCGCCACGAGCGGCTCGGAAGTCGTGCGCGGCGACGGTCACGAAGCGGGTGCGCGCGAGCGAGTCGCGGCAGCCGGGGAGTGCGCTCCGCTCGGCGCCCTCGATGTTCATCTTCAGGTAATCGATCCGGTTGATCTCCTGCTGGCGGCACAGATCGTCGAATCGAACCCCAGGGACGGGCGAACTGCTCGTGGACGCTTCGCCCGTTCGGACATAATTCGACTGCCACGCCGCCGTTGTTTCAATCTGCAGAGCGGCGGTTTCTTGGTAGCAGGCACAGCGGATAGGAGTCACATTCGAAAGGCGGTTCCATTCGCAGAACTTCTCGAGGGCGCGGAAAGTAATGGGATGCGGTTCGATCGCCAGGACTCTTCCCGCCGGACCAACGGCCTGCGAAAACGGCAGGACATCCTCGCCGCGGCCCGCGCCGATATCGACGATCACATCTCCGGGACGCGGCTTGTAGAGATAGAACCAGTGGTCCTGGACGTCGCGGAGGAAGGATGCCGCCGCACCCGGCCAGTGCTGCCATTTGGGCTCGGCCCTGCGGAACAGGTCGGGCTCGGCAAAGTAGTGCGGGCCGATGCGCCGCATCCAGAGATCATCCCAGAAGATCTCGACATCGCACTGGGGAATTGCAGTGCGCGCGGCGATCGTGGCCAGACGCGCCAATTCGGTGCGGCCTTCGGGATTATCTAGCGCGACGATCGTCGCTCTGGGAATCCACGAGTCCGTCATTGTTTATTCGAGGCGTTACAACGCTTGCTTACGACCGCAGTTCGTAAGAACGTCACGAGCGAGCCGCGAGCGTCAGTCTCAGGGAGCGTCGCCCGAATACAACACCAATCGTGGCAGATCACTCGCGGCCGGCGTACAACTCGTCGATCTGTTCCTTGAAGTTCTCCATGGCTCGTCCGCGCCGCACCTTCATCGTCGCCGTCAACTCGCCCTGCTCGATGCTGAAATCGCGCGAGAGAATGCGGTACTTACGCACCTGCTCGAACGGCGCCAGGTGTTTATTCACGCGCGCCACCGCTTTCTGAATCTCAGTCGCCACCGGCTTGGCCTGCGCAATCTCCTCGATCGGCCTGCCGCGCCATGCGTCCATCCCCTTAATCGTCTCGGCGTTGACGCCGTTGATCGTGAACAGCGCGGTCAGATAAGGGAGACGGTCGCCCACCAGCAGGACCTGACTGATCAGAGGCTCCATCTTGAACAGGCTTTCCACACGCGATGGATATATTTTCTTCCCCGTCGATGAAACGATCAGTTCCTTCTTGCGCCCGGTGATGAAGATGTAGCCGTCGTCGTCGATCTGCGCGATGTCGCCAGTGTGCAGCCAACCATCCTGCAAAACCTCGGCACTGGTAGCGGGATCGTTCAGATAGCCGGTGAACAGGCAGGGGCTGTGCACCAACAGTTCGCCATCCTCGGCGATCCGTACCTGCACATCGCCCGACAAAGGCTTTCCGATGCTCCCCGGCTTTGGGCGGTCGAGCGGATTGAGCGTCACCACGCCGCCTTCGGTGAGCCCGTAGCCTTCGATCAGCGGCATTCCCACGGCTTCGTAGAACTCCGCGAGGTCCTTGCTCAGCGGCGCCGCTCCCGAAGCGGCTACACGAATGCGTCCACCGAAGCGCGCCCTCACCTTACGAAACATCAGACGGTCGGCCACCTTCAACGGAGCGCGAATGTGGAACGGAACCTTCCTGCCTTCGCGGCGGTATCGCGCGGCTGCCAACGCCAGTCCCAACGCTCCGTAGAACGCCTTGCGGGCCGGCGCGGGACGCTTGCGCAGTTCGGTGCAGATGGTCGAATAGATGCGCTCCCACATGCGCGGCGGCGCCAGCAGAATCGTCGGCCGCACCTTGCGGATGTCCTGCGGCAGCTTCATGAGGCTCTCAAAGAACGTCACCGGCATGCCCATACGAATGGGCAACAGTTCGATCACGACACGTTGCGCGATGTGCGCCGAGGGCAGGAACGCCACCGTTGAATCCTGCGGGCCGATCGGTAACACCAATGGCCCCATATCCACATTCGAGACGATCGCCTGATGCGTCACCAGCGCCATCTTCGGCTCACCCGTGGCGCCTGACGTGAGGTAGAGGATGGCGGTGTCGGACGGCTGTACCGAGGCGCGCAAACGCTCCGGCAGTTGCGTATCGCGGGCCAGTTCGGCACGGCCACGAGCCCGCAGATCCTCGAGCGTGATCGCACCCGGCGCCGTACCCGTCATCAAAATCCAGTGCTGGACCGGCGCTTCCCGCAACGTTCCCAGCGTCTTTGTGTCCTCCACGAAAACAGCGCGCGCCCCCACCGCGGACAGTGTCCGCAACAGATCTTTGGGAGGATAGCTGGGATACATCGCGGCCGCGACCGCCCCGCTCGACATGATGCCCAGGTCGGCGATATAAAACTCCAGCCGGGTCTCGGAGTTCAACGCCACCACATCGCCTTTGCTTATACCCAAAACCCGCAATCCGGCGGCGATCTCCAGCACGGCCTGGCGGTATTGCTTCCAGGAATACGTCAGATATCCAGTTTTACTCTGCGCATCGGGCTGATGGAGCGCGGGAGCATCGCCGTACTGGCGGGTAGTCTCTTCCAGAAGCTGGAAAACGGTGCGCGGGTTCACTCCAAGCAATTTATCACGCTGCACGTTTCACACACTCACCACGGGGCACGGCGACTCCCGGATGATGGCATAGGCGTTGGTGCGCAAGCGTCCAAAAACACCCGCTGCCGACCCTCGTCCAATCACCAGAAGGTCCGCCTTCACACGACCGGCAGTGGCGCAGATCGCTTTGCCCGGCTCACCTGATTCCACGCCCGCCTCGCCTTCTACTCCCACCGACGATAGCAGGCGCCGTAACTCCTCGCCAGCCGATTTCCGAAGCGGAATCTGCCAATTCGATGCCGGATCATCCGCCCCATCCGCCAGGCCCGGACCGGCGGGAAGCACGTGCAATACGTGTAGGGCGGCGTTAAACTCGCGGGTCATCCGTGCCGCCCAGCAGAGCGCTTTGGCGCTTTGCGGTCCGAGATCCACGGCGCACAGAATGTTGTGGAAAGGAATCGAGGCCAGAGCCGGCGCCTCTTCCAAATGAACTCCCGTCCACACGGGACAATCGGCGTCGTGCAGTACCTTGGCCGTCGTCGATCCGAGAATGAACCGGCGGAAGGGGCCATATCCGTGGGTTGGCATGAGAACTACCGTCTGATCGGGCGCGCCATGAGCGAGATCCACGATTTTTGCCGCGGGATCGCCCTCCAGGACGACACGACGCACGTTCGGACCGGCCAGTTCGTTCGGCAGAAACGCCTCTAATTCCCGCATCGCCTGCTCAGTCCGGCTGCGATACAGCTCCGAAAGCATCGAGCCGCTGATTTCCAGCGCGCCGTACTCGTACTGCAACGGCGTGAGCACGTGCAGCAGAGTCAACTCGGAACCAAAGTGTTTTGCCAGTGACATGGCGTACCGTGCCGGCCCTACGGAGCGCTCAGAAAAATCGATGGGCAGCAGAATTCGGGCAAGATCTCGCATACGGATTCTCTGTAATTAGGATAATCCGATTCGAAAGGCACGTGTGACTGGCGCTGAGGCCGAGATGGCCTGGGCGCGGGCTTGGTTTTCCGTCTACCGGAAATTGTCGCGTCTATACTCGATTCCAGCACCGAATGGCCCTCCACGTGCAATTTCGCCAAATTGTGACCAACGAAAACGTAAAATGCGATGTCTGCGGTGGATCCGGGCAATGCACCGATTGCAAAGGTACCGGCAACGGGGGCCAATGCTTCAATTGCGCGGGCACGGGACAGTGTCCGCAATGTCAGGGCACGGGCCGCCGGGCCGCCGCTCGGGTAAAATAAGTCCTCGCCGAGATCGAAGATCTCACACTCCATCAAATTTGGAAAAGCACGACAAACGCATCAGCCTGAGAAGTCGCACTCCAGGATGCTTTTCCCGGCGTGCTGCCAGAGCGTTTGCCGGAAGATATCGGTGGGTTGCTGAACCATCCAGCCTGCTACGGCGATGCCGACTTGCAAACCTCGGCAATCGCCGCACCAGGCAACAGGGAAAGGACAGCAATTTGGGACACTACTTGTCGGCGGGCTTGTTCATCAACGCTTTGATCTCGGCGGGCACGTCGAACTTGTCTTTCGGAATCTCCAAGTTGTACTGCACATTCTCGACCGTCATGCCGATTTCCATCGTCGCCACCTTCTGCACGATCTTATGCGGCAGGAGAATGTCGCCTTCCTTGCGATATTCGCTGACCACCGAATCCGCTTCGATCTCACCCATGGGGCTATTGGCCTTCACCCGCATCTTGAGCAACAGACCGGAATTCTTGTCGTACCACCGCGTGATCGGATTGCCGGACTTCGGTGTCAGCACCACCTTATAGCAGTCCTTGCCATCCACCTGTTCCACTCCCACAGTCTCGGCGTTCGAATACAAATCGCGCCAGCGCAGGTCGCCGTTGAATTGCGCATGCAGCAGCGCTTCGCTCTTCTCGCTGCCTTCCTTCAGACGCGGACCCTGCATCGCGCTCAAGCTCCAAGCCACCTGGCCGTTCGAGCCTTCCGTAATCTTGCCGATGCCGTCGATGTTGATCTCCACCAGCGTCAAATCAGGCTCGGAATGATAGGACGTCACCTTACCTTTGAGCCCCATCGCCGAGAAGTCCATGAGGCCGGTTTGGGTTTCCGTGTGAAGCTTGGAGTACGCCGCCTTACCCCCGGTCACCTCCACATACTTATCCAGAATGGTATCGGCCTTGGGCAAGTCGTCGGCGGCTTGGACGGTTCCGGCGGCGGCCAATACCATCGCCATCCCGATCCAGTAATGCTGCTTTGCAAAACGGTTCATGCTCTTTACCTCTCTAGTGCTTCTTTTGAATCCAGTCGAGAGCGGCGTCCAGGATCGGATCCTGGCCCGCGAGCAACTGGCTGCGCGTGGGATGCACTTCCTCATCCGGTGTCACGCCAATCCCCTCCAAAGGCTGACCGCCTTGGGAGATGTAGTTGGCGATGGCGTACTGGAATCCATCGCCGTTAGGTAATCTCGAAATCACCGAAGGCAGCGCGGCTCCCGCGGTGTGCGTGCCGAAGATTCGGGCGCGCTTCACATCCTTCAGTCCTTGCGCGAAGATCTCGGCAGTGGAAGCCGAGCAGCCGTCCACCAGGATGGCGAGCGGCCCACGATAGGGCTCTGCCCTCGGAAAAATGACGAACTTCATCGTCAGCCCGCGCAAATACTCAGTGCCTAATTGCAGGCCCCCCTGATCGACAAACCAGCCGGCGACCCCCATCGCCAGCCCGCCGATCCCGCCCGGATTACCGCGGACGTCCACTACAAATCCTTTGCACTCCCGGCAGCTCTCCACGGCATCTTCGAACGTCCTGGACAAGTCTTCCGGGTCCATGAATTCGTTGAAACGCACGTACCCGACGCCGGGCCGCGGCTTTCGCGTTTCCGACCAGAAGTATCCCGGTGGCAAATTGCCGAAGTGGATTACTTTTCCGCGCGGCTGTGTGCGAAAGATCTTGAGCGAAACTGTATGGTCGGATCCGTCCAGGAACTCCACCGGCACGGAACTGTTGGTTGCTCCTTGGAGCCTGCTCGTGACTGCGCGCATGAGGCGGAAATCGAGCAGCGTGGATTTCGCGAACTGCTCGTGGATCGATTTGAGCACGGGCGCAATCTCGGCGCCGCTCACTTTGACGATCTCCCATCCCGGTTTGACCCCAGCTTCCGCGGCGGGAGAACCCGCTTGCACAGCGATTACGATGGCACGCCCATCAATCACGCGCACATCAACGCCTGCCGTGGCATCTCCCGAGTCTGCGTCGGCTCCAGACTGTCCTTTGCCTTCCAAACTCCCGTAAACATCGCCCGGGAACACCCCGAAGTGGGTCTGGTTCAGGCGGCCGAGCATAGCACTGATTACGTCCCGAGCCTCGTCCTTGTTCCTTGCCGCTTCGACCTTCGGCCGCAATTCGTCGTGAACTTTTTGCCAGTCGAGCCCCCCTAATTTGGGGTCCCAGTGCTTTTCCAGCACGGTCTTCCAGACGACTTCGAATGAATCGATGTTCAACTGGCGGTCGGCCTGCCCCGCGGAATTCTGACCGAACGCTATCCAAGCGCAGGCGAAAACCAGGAGAACAGTCCCAGAACGGGGGGGCATATCTTCGACTATAGCGTACGGCGGGAGCCGATTCCGGGAAGGCCACGACGGCTGCCGTCCTTGGTAGCATTGACTCTTGGCCACCACGCTCCCGCCGGCGACCCGAATCCGCACAGCCCGTCCACCGGAGGGATGGCGATGGGTCGTAGTGCTCGTCCCCGGCCTGCTCCTCTATTTCCTCCCACTCCCCGGCCTGACCCACGATCAGGCTAAGTTGGTCGGCATCTTCGTGGCAACGATCATCGCGCTGGTCGCGCAACCGGTGCGGATGGGCGTCACCGTCATCCTGGCGATGACGCTGCTGGCGCTCACCCACACGCTCCCTCCCGCGAAAGTCCTCTCCGGCTTCAGTAATCTCACCATCTGGCTCGTCTTCACGGCATTTCTCTTCGCCAAAGCGGTGACCGCTACCGGCTTCGGCACTCGGGTCGGCTACCTTTTCATCGAGCGCTTCGCCCGCACGCCGCTGACGCTGGGCTACTCCATCGCCGCGGCCGACCTGGTGCTGGCGCCGTTTATCCCCTCCGACACCGCGCGCGGCGGAGGCGTGGTTTTCCCGATTACGCGGAGCGTCGCCACGGCATTCGGCTCCGAACCCGGCCCGACCGCGAAAAAAATGGGCTCGTTTCTGGTGTTGGTATCGTTCCACACCACTTACACGGCTTCGGCGATGTTTCTCACCGGGATGGCCGCCAACCCCCTGATCGCGGAGTTTGCCTCCCGCATTGGGCACGTCGAGATCACCTGGTTGCGCTGGCTGTCGGGCTCCATCGTGCCCGGAATGCTGACGCTGAGCATCGTGCCGTGGCTTCTGTACCGCTGGGTAAAGCCTGAGATCCGCGAGACGGCTCCGGCACGTGAACTGGCGCGCGCGGAACTCGCCCGCATGGGCCCGTTGAGCCGCGAGGAAAGATGGCTGCTCGCCATCATGCTCGGGGTGATGGGCGGATGGGTCACCTCGCCATGGCACGGTATCTCCAATACCTTCGTCGCGCTGGCGGGCTTGTCGGCGATCCTGTTGGCTCGGGTCATTACCTGGGACGATCTCCTCGGCGAACAGCGCGCCTGGGATGCACTCATCTGGTTCGCCCCGCTGGTGATGATGGCCGACCAACTGAACGAAACCGGCGTGATCAAGATCCTCTCGGGAAAGCTCTTTGGCGCGTTGAATGGATGGCCCTGGGGGATGGTCTTAGTGGCGCTCGTCGTATCTTATTGTTATATCCACTACAGCTTCGCCAGCATGACGGCACACGTCACCGCGCTCTATCCTGGATTCCTCACCGCGATGCTGGCCGCCCATGTGCCGCCGATGATGGCGGCGCTGCTATTGGCCTATTTCTCAAACCTGAATGCTGCCATGACACATTACGGCACCGGTTCCGCTCCAGTCTATTTTGGCGCGGGCTACGTCAGGCAGGGCGACTGGTGGCGAATCGGATTCTGGGTTTCGCTGATTAATCTGGTGATATGGCTGGGCCTGGGCCCAGCCTGGTGGAAGCTGATCGGGATCTGGTAGACGCGCTTTTCAGCCTGCGGCAGGAAGCGCAAGACCCGCCTTGCCCACGGAGCGCTGCAGCATCGCAACCGCGTGGACGTCAGAAACACTCCGCGAAATCGAGATTTCCGAAACCAGCATGTGGCGCGCGCGATCCAGCATCTTCTTCTCGCGGAAAGAAAGCGCTTTGTCCACATGGATCTGGAGAAGTCCCTTGAGCACTTCGGCAGCCTTCAACAGGTCGCCGCTCTGCATCTTTTCGGAGTTCTCTTTGTACCGTACCTTCCAATCCGGATTGACGGAACAGGTACCGTTCGAAAGATACGACAAGATCCTTGAGATCTCGCGATCTTTCGTTACTCTGCGCAGACCGATGTTCGCCACATTGGAAAATGGGACGAGCACGGTCATGCTATTGCACCCAAAGCGCAGGAGATAGAATTTTTCGAAGTTGGAACCGAAGGTCCGAGTGCTGATGTTCTCGATAGTCCCAACGCCCTGGTTGGGATACACGACTTTGTCACCGATCTGAAAAGTCATACGGGGTCCCCCACAAACCACCGCTGTCAAGTGTTATTACCGAATGTTCCCAGCAACTCTTGAATAGTACGCTTGCCAACGTTAAGTGTCAAGAGGGGAATGGCGCGAAAAGCCCCATTGGATGGGACTTTTTGCCTCATCGGTGATTTTGGTGTGGCGCCTGGGCGAAGGTTGGAGTGGGTCGACAAGAACACCCCCGGAGGGGAAACTACACCGTCTGCAGGTGTTGCCACCCTCGAGATCCGTGCCGAAATTCCAGACGGTCTTCCGGGGTTGAAAGAGGCTTACCCCTCAGACCGTGGTTACTCAGTCGCCTCGGGCTGCGACATTTTTGGTCTCTCCCGCCGGAAGACCGCGTTCCGCCAGCAACAACCGCCGCAGTGTACGGAGGTCATTTAAGATGCGCCGGCTAGTGGTGACGTGTAGATTGAGCTTGGCGAGATTGAAGGAAACCAGGAGAAGCGCTTCTTTACGGCGGTCGGCACCCTCGCGTTCAGCGGATGCAACTTCAGCCTCCACGTCGCGGCGTGCTTCATCGAGAGCTTCGGCCAACAGCGCCACATACTCATGCGAGCCCTCGATACTATCGAACGGCGTCTCGGCTTGGTAGCTCACAGACAAGCCTTCCCGGCCATGCGGCAATCCGCGGTTGGCCCCTCAAAATTAACGATCATTCATTCTCGCACAAGTCGAGAGGGGCGGGGGAAGGGTTGACGTGCGAAGTATGGCATTTTCCGGTTCTTTGTTCCCGCGGAAACGTGTTCTCCCGCCCATACCCGGTTTATCCTGGGTGAGTGCCCAGCCGAGTGGACCGCCGGCCCGATCCCGAAGAGCTGCTACGCCGCGTCGAAGCGGGAGAGCAGCGCGAACGGCGCGGACGCCTCAAGGTTTTTCTGGGCTATGCCTCCCGCGTAGGCAAATCATTTCGGATGTATGACGAAGGCCGCCGCCGCAAACAGCGCGGCCAGGACGTGGTGGTGGGCGCGATGCAAAGCAAGGTCACGCCCGATATCCAGGAGATTCTGGCGCGCCTGGAGACCGTCCCGCCCATCAGCACGCGCCATGCAGGACGCGACTACGAGGTGATCGACCTCACCGCGCTGTTCCGCCGGCATCCCGAGATCTGCCTCATCGACGGGCTGGCATACGACAATCCTCCCGGAAGCCGAAATCCCCAACGCTGGCAGGACGTGCGGGAACTCCTCAATCGCGGGATCGGGATCCTCACCGCTGTCAATGTGCAGCACATCAAGGAGCAGCAGGACAAGGTGGAACGCATCACCGGAAAACGTTCCGCCTACAGCGTCCCGGAAGAGTTTCTTCGCGAAGCCGACGAAATCGAAATCGTCGATGCCCCGCCGGATGCACTTCTCGACCGCCTCCCGGATGGCAGCATGCCCGATTCGCGCCGCCTCGCGGAACTCCGCGAACTAGCACTCTTGCTGGCGGCCGACGTTGTGGAGCGGCAACTCCAGGAATACATCGATGCCCACGGTATCGCCGCCGGATGGGGCGCCCAGGAGCGCATCCTCGTCTGCCTCACCCCGCGCAGTAACGCGGCCGATATGCTTCGCAGCGGACAGCGCAACTCGGCGCGCTTCCACGGCGCGCTGCTCGCCGCTTATGTGCAGCAGGATCACCTGAACGCCAAAGACCGCCAGAATCTGGAGTCTCACCTTACGCTGGCGCGAGAATTGGGCGCTGAGATCCACTGCCTCAAAGGCACGGACTTCGTCGATGCGATTCTCCAGTTCGCACGCGAACAGCGCATCACGCAACTCTTCGTGGGCCATTCGCTCCGCGACCGTGGCTGGTTGGGGCGGAGTCCGATTGACCGCCTGATCGATGCCGCCGACCACTTCGATGTGCGTCTGTTCCCGCATCCGGGGGAATCGTGAGCAGCGCCGGCCGGGGCAGGCTGAGAATCTATCTGGGGTACGCGGCGGGCGTCGGTAAGACCTACCGCATGCTCGAAGAAGCGCTCGCTATGCGCCAAAAGGGCATCGATATTGTCATCGCATACTTCGAGCCGCACGGCCGCCAGGAAACCATCGCCAAGACGGAGGGCCTGGAGACCATCCCCCGCCAAACCCTAGTCTATGCCGGCACGCCCTTTGAGGAAATGGACGCCGACGCCGTCCTGCAACGCAAGCCGGCCGTGGCTCTGGTGGATGAATTCGCGCATACCAACGTGCCCGGATCCAAACGTTTGAAGCGCTGGCAGGATGTCCACGTTCTGCTCGAGGCGGGGATCGACGTGCTGACCACCATGAACGTGCAGCACCTGGAGAGTCTGAACGATCAGGTGTGGCACTCCACCGGTGTGCGCGTCCGCGAAACCGTGCCGGACTGGGTGGTGGACGAGGCCGACGAGGTGGTTCTGATCGACCTCACGCCGCGCGCTCTGCGCAATCGTCTGGAGCGCGGCGTGGTCTACCCACAGGAGAAGGCACAGCGCGCACTGGTGAACTTCTTCACCGAGGGCAACCTCACGGCGCTCCGCGAGATGGCGATGCGTCACACCGCCCACGAAGTGGAAGAAAAACTGGACGCCGCGCCCGGACCCGTCGGCAGCCACCCCGACGGCCGCAAGGAGCGAATCCTCATCTGCCTCACGGGCAGTCCCTCCTCCGCCGTATTGATTCGCCGGGGCAAGCGCGTCGCCGACTACCTGCAGGCAGATTGCCTCGCCATCCATGTCTCATCTACGCCCCAGGGACGCGAAGCGGTGGAGCGGCACATGAGCTTCGCGCGCAATCTGCGGATCGCCGCGCATCTGCTGGAGGGAAGCGATGTCGCGCGCGCCATCGCGGACTTTGCACGGGCGCAAAGAGTGACCCAGATCTTCATGGGCAGGTCAATGCCGCGGCCATGGTGGCAACGCTTTTCCGAGACGATCGTGCATCAGGTAGTGCGCCAGACTCGCGATATTCAAGTCACCATCGTGGCCGAACGGCGGCGTTGAGCGCTTGCTGGCTGGAACAATTTGTAACATTCGCCCGATTGTTGACCTGGATCAACGCGTCGGGAGCCGTTCGGTTTCAAAATCAATCGTGCATGGCGGATAACGTGCACTACATCCGGGCGGGTTCGGGAAGTGGCGAAGAGCCCTCCGCCAAAATCAATGGGCGGTCGCGCGACGACCGGGCGCGGCTTCTCCGGATGATCAAGGAATTGATCGAGGAGAATCAGCGCCTCCGCGACGACAATGCACAGTTGCGGGCCGCTGTAGCGATCTATCGGGAGGTGCTGCGGCCGCGGCCGGATCCAAACCAGAACGCCCAAACTGCTAAAGAGTAAACCCCACGGGCAGTTGATAGAGGCGTACTTCGAACGTACCGATGCGGTCCAATTCGCAAGGGGCAATCCTGCCCTCCAGAGCGTTCACCAAGGCACTGTCTTCACCCTTAAATCGAACCACCGCAATCCGGCAGTCCTTCGGGGCGCGCAGTCCACTCACGTTGTAAGGGTAGAGGACGCGTGGATCGCCTGCTCCGAACAGGAACACTCCGATGCCATTGAAGATCGCGTCGGGATGCCGTTCTTCCAGCAGCCGGAATACGGCGCCCAGATCCGCTGGACGGAGGAATCCGTCCGTGCCGCGCGCGAAGCTTCGCAGCAACGTCCGGTTCGCGGAGGCCCAATCAGCGGCGCACAAGATCAACACGGCGGCAAGGGCGGTCGTCAGCGCCTTGCGCTTCGATCGGAAGGCCAGAGGCGCGAGCACCAGTAGTGCCGCCGTGTTCAATGGCTGCGCGAGCGTATAGTACCGCGGTGTCGCGAATGCGGGCTCACTGGAACTGTACACCGACGCGTAACGGAGCTGGACCGCAATCAGAAATAGACAGCAGAAGCACTGCCACGCCGCGAGCAGCCAAATCCAACCAGGCAGAGCCTTCAGCTTCAGCGAGCGATACAACCCGATTCCCGCCGCTGCCAGGAAAACCAGCAGCACCCCTTTCAAGATGGGCTGCGACGGGCTCCATCCTCCCGTCACGGCGTAGTATGCGGCTTTGGGCAGCAGATGCCACGCGATGTGGGCGGCACTATGCACCCCGTGATAAGGAGTCGCCTCTCCGCCGATCACTCGCGTGCAGAAAAGGTACGTAATCGCGGCAGGTGCGAGTGTCAGAAAGAGACGAACCGCGGGAACGCGCCTGGTCCGAGGCCAGAGGTGAAAAGCCGCATAGAAGAGCGCTAGCTTCACCGCGGCATATCGCATCAGAATTCCGGCGGCGATCGTCAGCGAGGTGAAGAGATCCCGGCGAAGGCTGTTTTGCGGCTGCAGTGCGATGAGCAGAACGAGCCCGGCCGCGACCGATTCGAAGAAGTCTGTAGTGGTGGAAGGGTAAGTGAGGAAAAACAGGAAGCCGGCAGAGAACGCGATGGTGCGGAACGGGATTCCGAGCGCCACTCCCACAGCCAGCCACGTGACCGCCCACAGAACCTTCAGCAGGTAGTAAAGCAGAAGCGCGGCCGCAGGCATCGAAAGGCCTGCTTTTGCCAAGCCGAAGAGCAAGAGCGAGTAACCCGGAGGAAACCATCGCAGCGGATGGCGTAAATCCGCCCCGATTTCGATACGTACTTCCGGACCGTACACATCGTGGAGCGACGTTCGATACGTGCCGTCCTCAAGCAGCGATCGAGCGGCCACGACCTGCGCTGTCTGATCGCCCGAGAGTTCAATCTGAGCCGGGTAGACGAACAGGTAAGCGAGGAGGAGTGCGAGGGCGGTGAGGGGAATACGCCATTGCGCCAGACGACTGGGACGCCTGACGACGCGCAGAGAACGGATGTCCTGTGTAGACGGCGCAAACGGGGCGGCGTCCGCAGCAGGCCCGGTGATCAATTGCCTTTCTCCCGGAGGCCCGGGATGAGATCAGGATAGAGCTTGTGCTGACGCAAACTGCACTCACTATACCAACGGTTGGCGTCGATTTCTGCGAGTTTACGCACTGACTCTTGCAGTTGAGAAACGGGCCCGTTGGCAAATGACAGGCACGTTTCATTTGCGCGACAGTTGTGACACGACCCCTGACGCCTCGCGGCAACCCAAATTCCCGCCACAGTAGCCAAACATCGGACTTGGTAGATCTTCATGTCTACAACGGACAGGCGGAGGAGAATCGTCGAGCCTTGTCGGCTCTTTTACGCCAAATTGAGGTATGGCGAGAGGGTGTTATCCCTGTCGCCTTCGATGAACTTCGACGCCTGCAGGTACTCCGTGAAGATTCCTAGCGCCGCGTTCGAGTAACCGAAGCCGCTGTCGAGCGTGTTCGTCGTGCTGTTGCCGAAGTTCACGTAACCTTGGAAGCTCAGGTTCGCGATGCCGCCGGCGCCCGTGTTCTGCGCCTTGTAACTGTTGGTTGAGGTAGGCCCCTGCCTTAATCGTATGCCGCCCCACGATCTTAGTCACGCTGCCCGCGACATCTTGCGTGTGGTTAACGTTCAACCAGCCCGGGAACTGCAGGTTCGGAGGCGCGGCTCCGATCAGGCTGCCCCAGCCGAAGATCGGCGGAAGGTTGACGGACGCGCCGTCCCAAAACCCCGGCTTTTCCTTCTGCAGGGCCTGGTAATCGTAATATGACGAGCTCACGACACCGGCCTGTGGATACAATTCAGGGAAACCGGGCAAGCTTTTCAGACGGTTCGCCGACGCGTCCGTATCGAGACCGCCGTTATTGCCGCCCGCCAACTGGTTCTTAATGCTTCCATAGGTCACTTCAACTACCGTCGTGGGTGGGTCAACGGCCGTCGCCCTGGGGCGACCTTGTCACTCCGCCACTCTATGCATTTAAAAGCATTGGACGCAGCCGTGACACCGTAATATCAGTTCGCATATGATGTGTACGGCGAATTTGATGTTTTTCAGGCGCTCCATTCGAATCCTTCCCTTCACAGCGGCTCTGCTCCTCCTGTGGGCGCAAACCTCGCCCCCCAACACGTATGTCGATAGTAAGGTTTGCGCCCTCTGCCACGCGCAGATTGCACGGACCTTCGCCCTTACCGGGATGGGCCGCTCCTTCTACCGCCTCGACGCCGCCCACGTGGTAGAGGATTTCAGCCGCGGCAACCCGTTTTACCACCAGATGTCGGATACCTGGTACCGAATGGATCGAAAGGACGGCACCGTGTCGCAGCGACGCTGGCGTATCGGACCGGACGGCCGGGAGATCGCTGTCGAGGAATCCAGCGTCGACTATGTAATGGGCTCCGGAAATCATGTCAGGACGTATCTGCATCGCACCAGCCGCGGCGCGCTGATTGAGTTGCCGCTGGCGTGGTACGCCGAGAACGGCGGTGTCTGGGCCATGGAACCGGGGCTTGATCGCGACTCCGTCCTGCCCCCGCGGACCATCGCCTACGACTGTATGTTCTGCCACAATGCGTACCCGCGGATTCCCGCCAATCACGACGAATCCGGAGCCGAGCCGCTCTATGCCGGCGATCTGCCCGAGGGGATCGATTGCCAGCGCTGTCATGGTCCAGGTGGCAATCACGTGCGGGCAGCGCAGCAAGGCTTGCCGGCGGCCGCGGCGATTGTCAATCCGGCGCGCTTGAGCGCCGACCGTGAGATGGAGGTATGCCTGCAATGTCATCTGGAGACCACCACCCAGCCACTGCCGCACTCCATCGTGAAATACGGCCGGGCGCCGTTCTCCTATCGGCCCGGCGAACCGCTGGCCAATTTTGAGATCTTTTTCGACCGGGCCCCCGCCAGCGAATATGCCGGCGGCTTCGAGATTGCCCACTCCGCCTACCGCTCCCGCCAATCTTTATGCTTCCTGCGCAGCGGCGGCAAGCTGATTTGCACGACGTGCCACAATCCGCACGACATCCCCCGCGGCGAGAGCGCCAGCCAACACTACAACAGCGTCTGTCGCCAGTGCCACGCCGAAACGCTGCGTGCCAGTGTCGCGGCGGGTCGGCACACCGCGAATACCGGCTGCATCGCGTGCCACATGCCCAAACGGCGCACCCAGGATGTGATCCACGCGGTCATGACTGACCATCTCATTCAGCGCCGCCCGCCCGCCGGGGACTTACTGGCGCCCCTCTCCGAACAAGCAACTGTCTATGAGAAGCCCTATCGGGGAGAGGTAGTTCCCTACTACCCGGCGGACCTTCCATCCACCGGAGAAGGCGCTTTGTATCGGGCGGTGGCGCAGGTGTCGCAAGGCAGCAACCTGGCCGCCGGATTGCCACGGTTGGCCGCCGAAATCGCCAGCCAGAAACCCGCGGAAGCCGAATTCTATGTCGAGCTCGGGCAGGCGTGGCTGAGCGCCGGCAAGCCGGCTAATGCGGTGACCCAGTTTGCGGAAGCGGTCAGGCGAAAGCCGGGCTCGCCGGTGGTAGCGCTGAACCTGGCTGACGCGCTGACCCAAGCCGGCCAGCCCGAGCGCGCCATCGCGGTGCTGCGAACCGCGACTCGGACTGCCCCCGCGGACGCGCTGCTATGGTATCAACTCGGGATCACCGAATCGAGCGCGGGCCATGACGCCGCGGCGATTGCGGCGTTTGAAAAGTCCATCGCGCTCGAACCCGACATGGCCGAGTCGCACAATCTGCTGGGAGCCGCGCTGGCCGGCGCCGGAGATCTGAATCGCGCCGCGGCGGAGTGGCAGGCCGCCCTGCGAGTCCAGCCCGATCTGCCCGAAGCGTTGGGGAACTACGGCCATCTGCTGGCGGCGCAGGGCGACTTCGCCCAGGCGGTATTTTACTTCGCGCGATCGGTAAATCGGAAACCCGGCGATGCCGACATTCACACCAACTATGCGGTAGCGTTGGCCTCGCTGAATCGATTTGCCGACGCGCAGAAGCAGATTGAGGCGGCCTTGAAAGCCGACCCGAAGTCGCCCGAAGCGCACAGCTTCCAGGGAATTCTGCTGGATCGACAGGGCTTGCAGAAAGAGGCCCTGTCACAATTCCTGGAGGCGATTTCCCTGCAGCCGGATCTCGGCCTGGCGCACCTCAACGCGGCCAAGATCCTGGCGGCGCAAGGCGATTCGGCAGCCGCCGTACAGCATTTGCAACGCGCAGCCGCCAGCGGCGACCCCAGCATTGAGCGCCAGGCTACAGCCCTGTTACGGCAGTTGGGACGCTGATTCATGCCCCAAACCAAGACTGGAACGCGATCGATTATACCGTTCTGAAACGGTCCGGGCCTTTCTGCAAACCTGTCAATCCGGGGAAGCAGAATGCCGGATCGCCGGGGCACCCTCAACCAGGGGCGACGTGTCATTCCGCCACTCTATGCATTCAAAAGCATTGGACGCCCTTTACACTCTTCGGACAGGAGCCCTATAATGTGACCGTGCCACGGCTCAGGATTGCTGTTGTCCTCCTCGCCTCTGGCGTGGCTACGGTCATGATTTGGGCGCAGACGCCTCGTGCCGATCTACAGGGCGCGCAACTGGGCGCCGCCGCGGAACACCTGCAACAGGGGAAAGCCGAACAGACGATCCGCGAGTGCAAGGGCGTGCTGGCGACGGATCCGCGCTCAGCGCCTGCGCACATGCTTTTGGCACTGGCGTATATCGCGCAGGGGTCCACTGCCATGGTCGCCGAGGCAAAAGCGGAATTGCAGCAGGCGCTCGATATCGATCCGGAGCTTGTGTGGGCGCGCTTCTACCTGGCCCGGCTTTATCTCGACCAGGGATTGAGCGAAAAGGCCCAGGAGCAACTGGAGATCGGTCTGAAGCAAAGCCCTGGGTTGCCTCATTTACTTTCGCTGCTGGGTGAAGTCCGGCGCAAACTCGGAGATCCTGGCGCCTCTCTGGAGTTGAACCGCAAGGCTCTTGAGGCAGACGCCACAATGACCCCGGTGCATTATTTCCTGGCGCTTGCATATCTGGACCTGAACCAGGAACAGCCGGCGATAGCTGAGTTCGAAAAAGTCATCCACACGCCCTACGTCACGCCGGAGGTGTACAACGCGCTGGCGTCCCTATATATCAGGAAAAAGCAGTTTGCCGAAGCGGAAGATCTGTGCCGGAAAGCCATCGCGCTGAACCCCTCACGTCCCGACGCATACCTGAACCTGGCGCGAGTCTATAACGCCCAGCACGCGAGTGACAAGGCGCTGGAAGTTCTGCGCGCGGCACTGCCGGAGGGCAAGGAGTTCGCCGTGTCGGAGTATTACCAGGGATTGCAGGCGGATCTCGCGGTGGAGCGCGGCGCCGCCTACACGGCCAAAAAGATGTACGCTCAGGCGATCGACGAGTATGTTCGCGCGCTCGATTTCGATCCGCGCCGCGCCGTCATCCACCGGCGCCTGGCGGAACTCTATCTGCAGAAGGCAGACCCGGCCCGCGCCGCTCAACATACGAAGGAAGCGGACACGCTCGAGAAAGGCCAAAGATAGGACCTGGCGTTCCTTTGGATCGATCGTCCACGCCTGACCGTCCTTCAGAACCGGATGCGGTGCAGCAGCCCGGGGAAGGGCGGAGCGCGATATTTAGGTCGGTATGCGCATGTTCCACAGGCGCTTCGGACCATAGGGGAAGTCGCATCCCGGGCGGCTACCGATTCCGGAACCCCTGCGGATGGCTGCCGCGAAGGTGGCTAGGTACGGCAAAGTAAAGTGGCTGGTCCCTGGCACCAAGGTCGAAAGCCGGGCGGCTCGACCACCCCGGGCTGGCTGCTGATTCGGGATGGGCGATCTGTTCGAAGCCGGGCTGTATAGCAAAAAGGGGAGCAGGCGTCATGTTGAAGCATGACGCCTACTCCCCCGGAGTACAGATCGAGATCCAACTTAGAAGGCTATGCGGACCTGCAACTGAATATTGCGCGCAGTGACGGCGCCAGTTGCAGCGCCGAAGCCGGCGTTCTGCGGCAGCGATTTGCCCGAGAGTATGTTGCCGCTGGCGTCGAACTCGGGGTTCGCCAGGGTCATGCTCGTCGGGTTGTTGAAGGTGGCCGTTCCCTGTCGAGCCGTGATGGCCGCTGAGTTTAGTGCGTTGAAGATGTCCGCCCGGAACTCGAACGTTTTGGACTCTCTGAATTTCCAGAAGTGGAACCTTCGCACGATGGCCGCGTCAGCGATCGTGGTGGGGCATCCGCGCAGGTAATTGATACCCGACTCCATGCCCACGCTTCCGTAGGTCGGCCCCGTTACGGCCGCGCCATTGAACTGGGCAAACTGGTTGCCCGAACATCCGCTGCCGAGGTTGTTGCCCAGAACCACCCTGCCGCCAAAGTCCGGAGAACCGGTTATGTTGACAGAGCCTCCGTTGCTTTGGTAGGAGTAACCGAGACTATAGGCCGCCCCCGATGCCGCCGTAAGAATGCCGGAAACCTGCCAGTCGCCCGTGATCTGGTGAAGGAAACCGCCTCTGCCTCTAATGCCTGGGATGTCCCAGGTGCTATTGACTTTCAGGAAATTCGGCGTGGGATCCAGCGTACTAAACAGTTTCTCGTAGGCTGCCTCATTGGACCAGAGTGAGAGTACGCCGTTGGTATACGTGTAGTGTTGAACGATCCCGGTGTTGCCCTTGAGTGAGATCCCACGGGTATAGTTTGCCCCGAGAGAGAACCCGTTCCTGAACCGCCGGGTGAGGCTTACCTGGATCGAGTGATACGTGTCATAGAATTCCGTCGTATTCTGCGAGATCGCGCCGAGGCCCTGGTACGGCCGGAGCAGATTCGTCGTGTAGGCCGATGCGCCCGGAACCGACGGCGCGCCGAGCGTCGGGTCCTGATACTGCGGCAGATAGGCCGTGCCTAAGGGCACCTGGTTTATCAGTTGTGTCGTACCTCCCTGCTGCGCCCCCAGGCGGTTATACGCGTGGTTGCCCACATACGACACATCGAGGACCATCTGCAACGGCAGCGACTTCTGGACGCCGATATTCCAGAGGAAGGTCGAAGGTATCTTGGCGTTGTATTCGAAGGTGTTCAGTGACGCCACCGGCAATGGACTCAGCCCCGCCGTGCCGAGCGTCTGCAACTGCGACTGGAGCAGGTTCTGAGTCGTCGCGATCGGCGGATTGGCTGGACTCGAGAATACCGTGTTCCCGTCGGGGCGGTCGTAGAACAGGCCGAAGCCGCCGCGGATCACCAAGGCGGACTTCCCGTTCACGTCGTACGCGAACCCGAACCGCGGTGCGTATACCAGCTTCGGCCAGATGTAGTTCGTATTCACGATCCCATGTCCCGCTTGAAGAATCCCGTCAAGCGGACTGCCAACGCCCGGAACCGGAGTCCCGATCAACACCTGCGAGTTCGCGGCGCTCCCCCCCGGGATAATCGCCCCGGTGAGCGGATTCATTGCGTTGCGGATGTTGCCCGAACACACCGTCGCGCCATTGCTGCACCCTGCTACGTAGAGCACCTGCGCGTTTGCAGCAGTAAATTTATCGGGGAAGAAGTTCGACTCCTGATTGAACTGATCGTACTGGGGCTGCTGATGTACGAACCGCATCCCATAATCCAGGGTCAGGCGGTTGCTCACTTTCCAGTTGTCCTGGACGTAAAATTCCAACTGATTGTAGAGCATGCTGCCCTCGATGTATTTCGAAGCCTGCGAGTACGAATTGAAGACTCCCAGGGCGGCATTGGAGTAACCGAATCCGCTATCGAGGGTGTTATTCGTGTTATTGCTGAAATCCACGTTACCCGCGAAGGACGCGTTGAAACCGGCGTTCTGCGCCTTATAACTGTGGTTGAGGTAGGCCCCGGCCTTGATGGTGTGCCGCCCTTGGACCTTCGTCAGGCTGGCCGAGTAGTCATGCGTTTGGTTGATGTTCAGCCAGCCGGGGTACGCAATATTCGGCGGGGCGTTTCCGATTAAGCTGCCCCACGTGAATTGCGGTACCAGGTTAATCGACTTGCCGTCCCAGATCGGCGGCTTTTGGTCCTGCATGACTTGGTAGGCGTAATAACTGGTATTCAACACGCCCGCATCCGGATACAGGTTCGGGAAGGCGCTGAGAGTGTTATTACGGTTGGACGCCTTGTCCACGGGGACGCCGCCGGACCCACCGCCCGTCAACTGGTTCTCGATGCTGCCGTAGGTCAACTCAACGACCGTCGTCGGCGTAGCCGTCCAGACGGCCGTGATCGCCTTGTGGATGATATAGGGATACGGGGTGTAGACATCGTTGAAGCCGGGAATCGAGCCAGTCTGCACCACCGGGCGCAGTCGATCCTCGGATAACACGCCCGAGAACCGCAGTTTATCTGTCAAATTGTAGTCGACTTTGATAACTGGCTGCTGCTCCAGTTGATCGTACCCGCCCGGCGCTTGCGAATAGTTGAAGCTTGTCCCCGGCGCTTGCGTGAGAGTCGGCAGCGGGTATTGGTTGAGCACCGCCACCCCTGGAGCATAGAGACGACTGGCCGGAATCACCGAGTTCGGGAAAGGCTTCCCGTTCGAGTTGTCGATGATCGGAGCGATCAGTTTACCGTTATTGTCGAGGGTTTGGGAAAAGTCGCCTGCCCGCTCGAGCGCCGTCGGCACGCGCAGGAGAACCTGGTTGCCACTGTTGACGATGATAGTCGATGGCTGGAACTGGTGCGCATAGAAAAAGAACAGTTTATTGCGCCCGTTGTAAATTTTCGGGATCACCACCGGCCCCCCGATGCTGTAGCCGTAAATGCTGGTGTAGGAATATGGCTGCGGGGTGCCGTTCTTCTGATTTGCCCACGTCCTGGAATTCCAGTCCGAGTTCGTGAAGATACCGTAGGCCGACCCGTGAAGTGAATTCGTGCCGCTCTTGGTCACGGCGGTAATCTGCAATCCGCTCGATCTACCGTATTCCGCCTGATAGCCCTGCGTGAGGACTTTAACTTCACCGACCGACTCGATGTTGAGGTTCAGCATCTGGCCGTTGTTGCCCGTGTCCATGGCTGAGATGCCGTCCATCATGATGTTGTTCTGGTCTTGCGGGGAGCCGAGCCGCGTCGTGCCATTCACGCCTGGAGTAAAGGCCACCGCATTCATGAAGTTCCCGTGGCCGATCGGCAGGTTTTCAATCTGCGAGGTTTCGATAGCGAAAGACCGCTCACCGCTCTGGGTTTGGACGAGGGTCGCTTCGGCGGTTACGGAAACCGTTTCGGTGGTTCCGCCTACCTGCAGAGTAACGGGCGGGACGCCCACGCGGTCTCCGCCGGTAACCACGATTCCATGTACCAGCGACATTTTAAATGATGGGGCGGTGACCTCGACGGTGTATGTGTCGGGCGTGATATCCGCGAACACGTAGTCCCCGCTGCCGTTGGCGGTGATGGTGGCACTTCTGTTTCCATGCACCTCGCTGATGAGAGCGACGCGCGCGCCGGCAACGACGCTTCCCGATTGGTCGATGACTCGTCCTGTTACGTTGCCGGTCGTCACCTGCGCTGGCGCCGAACTCAACAGCACGGCAAAGCCTACGACGATCCCGGCGAAAATGTTACAAATCTTTCGCTTCATTGTTCCCCTCTCCTTATGCTACGTGGCTAGGTACCCAGGGCCCAACACTCGCGGACATGCGCGAAGTCGTTACAACCGACCAACCTCTAACCCCAGAGCCGGTCCGTTTCGATTGGCGGCCTGGCGACACAGCCAAGCCTCCCGCCTGAACCCAGTGATTAAATTCAGTGCTCGAACAAAACCGTTTGGCGGTTTATCAGTATATATCCGCATGTAGTCCCAAAGTCAAGGGGTGGCAGGAGTTTTTAACGAGTCGCTAAGTACTTGACTTCCTATGGTCTGGGCGAAAATACTACAAGCCACCGAAGAAAGTGACATCTTCCATGTCGAATTCGTGACAGCATTAGCGTTAAAGCGCGATGACAAGGTTAAGCGCTTGTTCATGCCTGCCCGCTGCCGTTCCTGGTCCTAACGTGGTCCCGCCTTTGAGGGCTATACTCCCGCCAGGGAACCTCCGAAACGACCCTGTTCCATCTCGGGATGATCCTCGCCTCCGCCACGCGCGGCCCGACATCCCAATCGCCCCGGCGCACGCATGCCGCCCGCGCCCGCCCTCGTGCTAGTCTGATTTCATCATGCGCAGACGTGCATTCCTCCGGATGGCGGTCGCGGCCGCCGTGGAGCCGGTGCGCGGTCTCGCCCAGCGCCGCGACGCAACTGATGGCGTGACACTCGACGCGGCGGCGCGTGCCTATCGCGTCCAGCCCGGCGGCACCATCCAGGCGGCGCTCGAGGCGGCCGCGAAGGATCCGGCCAACAAGATCGTCTACGTTCACGCCGGGACCTATCGCCCGGCGGCGCACGGGCAGGCGCTGATCTGGTTCAACCAGCGGCACGATGGCATCACACTCGAAGCGGTCGGCGAGGTGGTGCTGACCGCCGCCAATCCAGCGATCGCCGATAACAAGGCGCCAAGCTTTCCGGCGGTCGTCAATCACGTCGTCTATTTCGGCGACGGCGTATCGACCAAGACCGTGCTGCGCGGTTTCCGCGTCACCGGCGCGAAGAACTACACCACCGGTACCGGCCAGCGCTCGCCGATCGAATCCGATGCCGTGCCCA
>Ga0070734_10001057_pt1 | contig 44242 bp, 24 predicted proteins | sample Coa_R1_8_FD_66444 | JGI IMG/M metagenome (GOLD analysis project Ga0070734, IMG submission 66444) | Surface soil microbial communities from Centralia Pennsylvania, which are recovering from an underground coalmine fire - Coalmine... | ecosystem: Environmental > Terrestrial > Soil > Unclassified ...
GGGGGGTACCCCCGATCATGGAGGAATTCCCAGATTGGAACTGAAGGCTAGGAACATCTGGTGCATTTTCACTTTAAACAATGAGAGATGTCACTGTTCAAGTGACTTTCGGTGCAAGAATTCCCTCCTTCACCCTTCCCTTTCTTGATCCTTCTGTCGAACAATAGAATCTCCAAAAACAGTCATTCTCAATGCCTTCTTCTTCCCCGAGTTCCGGCGCAATTCCGCTGCAGAACGCTATCGATCACTACTTCGAACTGGCTCTCTTCCTGCTCGTTCTCACGGGATTCGCCACGCTCGCCAGCACAGGAGGTCTTGATCTCCCATCGGTCCTTCTCGTCAGCGCAGCACTCGCAGTTCGCGGTTTTTTGCTCGCCAAGCGCCGCAAATTCGTCATCTCCGACCGCTGGACCACGCCTCTCTCGCTCGCCTACTTCGCATTCTTCGCAGTCGACTACCTTGCTTTCTCACGCAGCTTTCTGCCCGCGACCATTCACCTGGCACTGTTCGGCGTGGTCGTGCGCATGTTCTCGTTGCGCCGCGAGCGCGATCACATCACGCTGGCGATTCTCGCTTTCCTCATGGTGCTTGCGTCTGCCGTCCTCACCGTCGACAGCGTGTTCCTGTTCTCATTCGCTGGCTTCATGATGATGGCCGTCGCAACATTCATTCTGATGGAAATGCGGCGTTCCGGTTCGACTGCGACGATTCAGGCACGGCATTCCACCGATCCCTATCAGCACCGCCGTCTTGCCTTTGCTTTGGTGCGAACTGCGCCTCTGCTTGTGATGCTGATCCTGATCGGTGGATCGGCTCTCTTCTTCGTGATGCCTCGAGGCATCTCCGCTGGATATTTCGGCGAATATTCCTTTGGAAACGACATCTCCTCCGGCTTCAGCGACCACGTACAACTAGGACAGATCGGACAAATTCAACAGTCAAATACCGTCGTGATGCATGTGCAGATCGAAGGCGATGAGTTAGGCCGCTACGACCTGCATTGGCGCGGAGTCTCGCTCGCGAGCTTCGATGGCCACACCTGGTCGAATCCCAAAGGCCTATACATTCTTTCGCGCAATCCCGACAGCAGCTTCGATCTACCCCATAGCGACGTGCCCATTCGCTCCTATGACGCCGCGAGCCTCGCGCGTGGAAAGATCATTCGCTACCACGTCCTGATGGAACCCATCGGCACGAACGTGTTCTTCCTGGCGCCTTCGGCGTGCAGCCTCCGCGGCAACTACCGCGTGCTCGCTGGTGATTCTGGCGGCGCGGTTTATAACTCCGACTCCGATCATGTAATCAGTCGTTATGACGCAACGTCGGATATCTCCAAACCCTCAGCGGCTGAACTCCGCAAGTCCGGACTCAACTACCCTCCACAGATCTCGGAAGCCTACTTGCGTTTCCAACCGGTTGATCCGAGGATTCCGCAGCTTGCTGCCGACATCACGCGATCGGCAAAAAACGACTACGACAAGGCTGCAGCGATCGAGAATTATCTGAGAACAAGGTTCGGCTACACCTTGCAGCTGCCACAAACGACCGTGAAGGATCCGCTGGCGAACTTTCTGTTCGAGCGCAAGCAGGGACACTGCGAGTACTTCGCGTCATCGATGGCCGTCATGCTGCGAACGCTCGGCATACCGTCGCGAGTGGTGAACGGCTTCCGCAGCGATGAATTCAACGACATCACTGGAAGCTATGTTGTCCGCGCGAAGGACGCTCACTCCTGGGTCGAAGCTTACTTTCCCGGTTATGGCTGGCAAACGTTTGATCCGACACCCGGAGGAAATGGAGCCAGCCCTCAAGGATGGAATCGTCTTGCCCTGTATGTGGACGCGATGGCGTCCTTCTGGCGCGACTGGATCGTCAGTTACGATACCTCGAATCAATACGTCTTGGGCAAGGCTGCCATCAGCAGCTCGCGCAATATCTGGGAAGGCGCACGAGCGTGGGCGCGACACCATTATGCTTCGATGCTGAAGTGGGCAAAGCGCAGCCAGGATCGCGTGGAGAACTCGCCGCGCAGTTGGACCCTCATCGGAGTTGCGATTGTCCTGTCTCTGTTGGTGCTGGCAAATCTCGGCCGCATCGCCCGCGTCCTGCATGAAGGCTGGTTGAACGCGTATCCAGAGCGCTCGCCGGAGCAGGCCGCCTCAGTGTGGTACGAGCGGATGATGCGGACCCTGGCAAAACACGGAATGCGCAAGCCACAGGCTGAGACCGCGCAGGAATTCTTAAAGAAGATTGACGACGATCATTTACGCGAGCCGATCGCACGCTTCACCGAGGTCTACGAGTCCGCGCGATTCGGCAATTCCACGGAAGATGCCCAGAGGCTCCCTAAGCTGTATGAGGAAGTCGAGTTGGCTATGCGATTCGAGTAGATCCAGGATAAAGCCGCGCCGGTTCAACCTTAGATTCGAGCCCAACCTGTTTCAGGTAGCCATCGACACAGGCCGCAGCCTTCCGGCCCTCGGAAATCGCCCACACCACCAGCGATTGGCCGCGACGCATGTCTCCAGCCGCGAACACTCCGGGGATCGACGTCATGTAGTTTTCATCGGTGGCAACGTTGCCCCGGTTGTCGAGCTGAACACCAAGCTGTTCGATCATCCCGTTGCGCACCGGACCGAGGAAGCCCATCGCGATCAGTACAAGATCCGCGTCAATCGTGAACTCTGATCCAGCAATCGGTTCGAACTTTGGCGGAGCACCGACTCTCACGGCATGCAACTGCTTCACATTTCCGTTTCCATCGCCGGTGAAGCTGGTCGTCGCGATGCTCCAGTCGCGAATGCCACCCTCTTCGTGCGCGGCCTCAGTGCGCAGTTGCATCGGCCACAACGGCCAAGGCGTCTGCGCTGCAGGCTCGTCCGGAGGCTTCGGCATGATTTCAAATTGATGAACCGAAGCCGGTTTCTGCCGATGGCAAGTGCCCAGACAATCAGCGCCCGTGTCTCCGCCACCGATGATGACCACGTGCTTGCCGTTCGCAAGAATGTCGAGAGCGGGATCGAGGACATCGCCATGGCAGCGCTTGTTCTGCTGCGGCAGGAATTCCATCGCGAAATGGATTCCCTTCAGTTCCCTGCCTGGTACTTTGAGATTACGCGGATGCTCGGCGCCTCCCGCCAGAACAATAGCGGCGAAGTCGCGTCGCAGGTCCTCGACGACAACATTTCGTCCAACCTCGGCATTTGTTACGAACTTCACGCCTTCGGCGGACATTTGTTCAAGACGACGATCGATAATATGTTTCTCGAGCTTGAATTCCGGAATTCCGTAGCGGAGCAATCCACCGATCCGATCCGCCTTTTCGTAAACCGTCACTTGATGTCCAGCGCGACAGAGTTGCTGGGCCGCGGCTAATCCAGCAGGACCAGAACCGACGATCGCAACCGATTTCCCGCTCTTATATTTCGACGGAGCCGGACGGACCCAGCCTTCGAGGAATCCACGCTCGACAATGTTCTTCTCGTTCTGCTTGATCGAGACTGGCGGTTGCGTGATACCCAATACGCATGAAGCTTCGCACGGAGCGGGACAGATGCGTCCAGTGAACTCCGGGAAATTGTTGGTGGCGTGCAACTGACGCACCGCTTCCTTCCAGTTGCCGCGATAAACGTGATCGTTCCAGTCAGGAATGAGATTGTTGACGGGACAACCGGTCTGGCAGAAAGGCACGCCGCAATCCATGCAGCGCGCGCCTTGTTGGCGAAGCTGGTCTTGCGGGAAATCCTGATAGATCTCGAACCAGTCGTTCACCCGCTCAAGAACAGGCCTGCGCGGCGCCAGTTCGCGGCTGTAATCCATGAAGCCCGTGGTTTTACCCATGCTGCACCTGCTCTGCAGCCGCTAACGCGGGAATGGGCTCGCCAGGGATATACGCATGCTCGCTTCGCGCGACGCCGAGCACTCGTTTGAATTCGTGCGGAAAAACTTTAATGAAGTGCGAAACGGTCTCCTGCCAGTTGTCGAGAATCCACTTGGCGCGCGGACTCTGAGTCAACGACAGATGGCGCGAGACCAAATCGCGGACCGTCCGCAGATCTTCAGGTTCGATGAGCGGCTCTAGATCGACAGACTCCAGATTGCAGCGCTTCTCGGCAAAGTCTCCTCGTTGGTCGAACACATAGGCGATTCCACCACTCATGCCAGCTGCAAAGTTTCGGCCGCACGCTCCGAGAACCACCACCAAGCCGTTGGTCATATATTCGCATCCGTGATCGCCGACCCCTTCGACCACCGCGGTCGATCCGGAATTGCGCACGGCGAAACGTTCGCCCGCGACGCCGTTGAAAAAGGCTTCGCCGCTGGTCGCTCCATACAGCGCAACGTTGCCAATGATGATGTTCTCCTCAGGCGCGAACGTGGAGGTCTTCGGCGGATAGACGATGATGCGGCCGCCCGACAGGCCTTTGCCGACATAGTCGTTGGCTTCGCCTTCAAGCGTGATTGTGATCCCTTTGGAAAGAAATGCCCCCAGGCTTTGGCCGGCCGAACCCTCCAAATGGATCTTGAGCGTATCGTCCGGCAGTCCTGCTGATCCGTATCGGCGCGCCACATCGCCGCTCAACATCGTGCCGACCGACCGATGCACGTTCCGTACGGGCAGCCTGATTTCTAGCGGACTCAGGGTGAGCAGAGCATCGAGCGAGTGTTCGACCAGTTGATGGTCGAGCGCCTGGTTCAAGCCGTGGTCTTGGGACTGGATGCATCGGCGAGCCACACGCGATGGTATCGGAGGGTTGTAAAGGATGGCAGATAAATCCAGCCCTTGAGCCTTCCAGTGGTTCACGGCTGGTTCGACATCGAGCATGTCGACGCGACCGACCATCTCATCCAGTTTGCGGAAACCAAGCTGCGCCATATATTGGCGGACCTGCTCGGCAACGAAGAAGAAGAAATTGATGACGTGCTCAGGCTGTCCCTGGAATTGCTTGCGCAACACTGGATCCTGAGTAGCAATTCCGACGGAGCACGTATTCAGGTGGCACTTGCGCATCATCACGCAGCCCATAGCGATGAGCGGAGTCGTTGCAAAACCGAATTCTTCGGCGCCAAGCAACGCCGCAATCGCGACGTCTCGGCCAGTCTGCAGCTTTCCATCGGTCTGCACACGAATCCGGCTGCGCAGATCGTTCAACAGGAGCACCTGCTGCGTTTCGGCGAGGCCAACCTCCCACGGGATACCAGCATGCTTAATCGAGCTGAGCGGAGAAGCTCCCGTTCCGCCAGAGTCACCGCTGATCAGGACAACATCTGCATGAGCCTTCGCGACGCCTGCAGCAACCGTTCCCACGCCGACTTCTGCCACCAACTTCACTGCGATCCGAGCCTGCGGATTCACGTTCTTCAGGTCGTAGATGAGCTGTGCGAGGTCTTCGATCGAGTAGATGTCGTGATGCGGAGGCGGAGAGATCAGCCCGACACCCGGAATCGAGTGACGCAGCCTTGCGATGACTTCGTCGACCTTGTGACCCGGAAGCTGTCCGCCCTCACCGGGTTTCGCACCCTGAGCCATCTTGATCTGAAGTTCATCGGCGTTCACTAGATAGTTCGCCGTCACTCCAAAACGCGCAGATGCAACTTGCTTCACCGCACTGCGGCGTAGGTCGCCATTCGGATCGGGCTTGAAGCGTTCCTCATCTTCACCGCCCTCGCCGGTATTCGATTTTCCGCCGATACGATTCATTGCAATGGCGAGGGTCTCGTGCGCTTCTTTGCTGATCGATCCGAATGACATCGCCCCGGTCGTAAAGCGCTTGACAATTTCTTTCGCTGGCTCGACTTCTTCCAGGGGAACTGGCGAGTCGCTCTTTTTCAGCTTCATCAGTCCGCGCAACGTGCACAGGTTAGCGCTCTGCTTATCAACGAGGTCTGTGTATTCCTGGAAGGTCTTGGAGCTTTCCTGTCGAACCGCATGCTGCAATTTGCTGATCGTCTGTGGGTTTAGCAGGTGATACTCGCCGTTTACGCGCTGGTGGTAGTTGCCTCCGACGGAAAGCTCAGTTTCAAAATCACTGAGCGGACGAAATGCGTATTCATGCTTGATACGTGCTTCGGCAGCGAGGACCGAAAGACCAACGCCTTCCAGACGCGAGGTCGTTCCTGAGAAATAGGCATCCACGAGTTCTTTATTGAGACCAATAGCCTCGAAGACCTGCGCTCCCTGATAACTCTGCAGGGTTGAAATCCCCATTTTGGAGAACGTCTTCAGCAAGCCCTTTTTCATTGCCTTGAGGAAATGCTTTACAGCGATTTCGGGAGTGACATCGCCTAATTCGCCACGCCAGGCAAGGTTTTCGACGCTTTCGAGCGCGAGATAGGGATTAATGGCGCTGGCGCCGTATCCGCTGAGCAAAGCAAAATGCATGACCTCGCGCGGTTCACCGGACTCGGTAATCAGAGCGATCTGCGTTCGTGTCTCCTCACGGACTAGCAGGTTGTGAACAGCAGCCAGCGCTAGAAGGCACGGGATGGGCGCGTAATCCTTATCGACGCCACGATCCGAAAGAATCAGCAGCGAATACCCTGCTCTTACCGCCAGCGAGGCGCGTTGACACAGTTCATCCAGAGCGCGCTTGAGACCTGCTTCGCCCTCGCTTGCGCGAAACAGAGTCGACAGAGTGGTTGCCAGCAAGTCACGATTTGAAACACGGCGCAGCTTCTCGAGATCGCGATTCGTAAGCAGCGGATGCGCCAACTTCAGCATGTGGCAGTTTTCCGGCGCTTCTTCGAGGATGTTGCGCTCGCTGCCGATGTAGCTGATCAGCGACATCACCATTTCTTCGCGGATGGGATCGATCGGCGGATTGGTGACTTGCGCAAAGAGCTGCTTAAAGTAGTTGAAGAGCGATTGCGGCTTGTCGGACAAACAAGCGAGCGGGGTATCGGTTCCCATCGATCCGACCGGCTCTTCGCCTTTGATCGCCATGGGTGAAAGAATCATCCGCAAATCTTCATCGCTATAGCCGAAGGCGCGCTGCCGGCGCAGAAGAGTCTCGGCGTCAGGATGGTGCATGCGAGTCGGTTCGGGCAGTTGGTCGATGGTGATCTGGTTTTCGGCGACCCACTCGGCATACGGACGCTGCGAGGCGAGCTTCTCTTTGATCTCTTTGTCAGAGACGATGCGGCCCCCAACCGTATCCACAAGAAACATTTTCCCGGGCTGCAGCCGTCCCTTGCTCTTCACCTGCTCAGTCGGAACGTCGAGCACTCCCGCTTCGGAAGCCATGACGACCAAACCATCGTGAGTTACGACGTATCGTCCCGGCCGAAGGCCATTGCGATCGAGCGTTGCGCCGATCACGCGTCCGTCGGTGAATGCAATCGCAGCCGGACCATCCCACGGTTCCATCATGCAGGCGTGATATTCGTAGAACGCCCGCTTCTCTGCCTTCATGTGCGGATTGCCCGCCCATGCTTCCGGGATGAGCATCGCCATGACGTGCGGCAGGCTGCGGCCGGCCTGATAGAGCAGTTCCACCGCGTTGTCGAAATTGGCAGAATCACTACCGTTCGGTGCGATGATGGGGTACAGCTTTTTCAGATCATCGCTGAACAATGGCGAACTCAAGAGAGACTGGCGAGCGTGCATCCAGTTCACGTTGCCGCGCAGGGTGTTGATCTCTCCGTTGTGCGCGATGTAGCGATAAGGGTGCGCACGCTCCCAGCTGGGAAACGTGTTGGTTGAGAATCGCTGGTGAACCAGGCAGAGCGCGCTCTCTGTATCGGGATCCGCGAGTTCGCGGTAGAAATTCGCGATCTGGTTCGCAAGGAGCAGGCCTTTGTAGACGATCGTCCGACACGAGAATGACGGGATGTAAAACATCTCCGCGTTCTCAACTCCCGACTCGCGGACCTCGTTTTCGGCCCGCTTGCGTACGACGTATAACTTGCGCTCGAAGGTGTCTTCGTCCATGCCCGGCGCACAGCGTACGAAGACCTGCTGAATGTAAGGCTGCGAGGCGCGGGCCACGCGTCCGATGGCCGAAGCATAGACCGGCGTGTCGCGCCAGCCGAGCAGGGTCAGGCCTTCTTCCTTGACGATTCGTTCAAGAATGCCCTCGGATTGAAGGCGAGGGTGTTTCTCGACCGGCAGAAAGGTCATGCCGACCGCGTAGGTACCGGGCTGTGGCAGCGTGAATCCGAGTTTTTCGCACTCGCGCGCGAAGAATTTATGGGGAATCTGGATGAGGACGCCGGCACCGTCACCGGTTTCTGGATCGCAGCCGCACGCGCCGCGATGTGCCAGGTTCAGGAGAACCTGAATACCTTTCGCGATGATGTCGTGACTTTTTTCGCCCTTGATGCTGGCCACGAACCCGATTCCGCAGGCGTCGTGCTCGTGCGCAGGATTGTAAAGTCCTTGCGCAGGGGGCAGACCGTTCGTCGGGTTGGGAGGCGTCATCGCGGACTCCGTCGAGCAAGCTCGCAGGTTGTAATTTGAGTGACCGATCCAGCCGCATGCGATCGGGACACTACTCCTGTCCGAGTAGAACAGGCGAACCTTTAGTTAATAACGCCTTAAGGAGGGCAAAGTACAATAAAGAATTTCGATGCCTTCCATGCAAAAATCAGGGGTCGTTTCGTAGCTTTGCAGATGCGGGTTATTCATCGAGATTTCAATGGATTTCGCTATAATCTCGCTCAACCCATGGACTTCGATCAACTCATCACGTTTCTGGAAGTTGCCCGTCAAGGCAGCTTCTCCCGCGCGGGCGAAAAGGTTTTCCGCTCACAGTCGGCGGTCAGCGCACAGATACGTCAACTCGAGCAGGAGTATGGAGACCGTCTGCTAGACCGGTCCGGTAAGACGGTCAAACTGACGCCAGCGGGGCAGATCTTCTACGAGTACGCCGAACGGATGAAGAATTTGCGCGAGGAGTCTCTGACTGCGGTGGCGGATCATAAGGGAACTCCTCGAGGGACGCTGCGCGTCGGAGCTAATGAGGCCACGTGTTTATACGTTCTGCCGGAGGTTTTTGGCGAGTATTGCCGCCGCTATCCGCCCGTACAGATCAGCATCTACCGAAATTTCAGCTATAAGATCGTCGAAAAGCTGGAAAATGGCGCGGTAGAAGTGGGCATTCTGACGTTGCCGATTCAGTCTCCGAGCCTGAAGATTCAGCCGATTTTTCGCGACAAGCTGATGCTGATGGTGAGCCCGAAGAATCCTCTAGCAAAGTTCAAAGTAGTGCCGGTCAGCGAGATTGCGAAGCAACCACTGCTTTTTCCTAAGACCGGCCACACGCGACGGCTTCTCGATAAGATCTTTCGTCCCTTTAGCTCGGAATTGCAGGTCAGGATGGAGTTGCCGAGCATTGGGATGATCAAGAGCTTTGTGGCTGCGGACCTCGGTGTCTCCCTGATCAGTGCCTCGTTCGCTCGCGATGAGATGGAGGCGGGCAGGGTCAAACTGATCGATCTGGAGGACGCCAACTTATATCGGGAGCTTGGTTTGGCGTATCGCCGGGACCGCACCTTGTCTGTGGCGTCGACGGCGTTTGTGGCACTCCTCAGGCAGTTCGCGACGCACATGAAGAAGGCTGACGCCTGACTTTAAGCTGAAAATTTGATGCGATCCATCATAATTTTGAATTTTGCGTGACGTTGGCGTCCCGGTATGCTTTAGCTGCAATCTTTTATGATTCCGTCGATCCAGAAGGCGAAGCGAATTACATCGACAGGCACAGGCATGTCGACACGAATTACCTGTCTTCTGGAGGACCGGAACGGATGAAGTAAAGCACTCTTAAGAAACTCACCCGAACCCACCGCCAGGAGCGATCTGGCGGTGGGTTTTTCTTTTGGCCGAAATCGAAGAAATGGAGCTGAAGCGATGAGTGGAGAAGCGCAATCCAGCAGATTCGAGCAGGACGACCAAATTGTTGTCATGAAGTTCGGTGGCACCTCGGTCGAGAATGCCGCTGCCATCAAGCGGCTTATCCAGATTGTGAGTCGTTACCAAGGCATTCAGCCTGTGGTCGTGGTCAGCGCGCTGGCGCGGGTTACCGACCAACTGCTGGATGCAGGACGATCGGCGGCGGCGGGACATTTAGGTTCCGCATTAAATACGGTCCGCAATATTTACGTCCGGCACGAGGAGGTTGCAGATTCGCTGGTGACCGGTTCGGCCTACGCCGAGCTTGATCGAGCGCTGCGGATCGAGTTTCAGGCGCTGGAGGTACTGCTGCAACAACTCGAGAGCTCGCGTGAACTGGATCTGAAGGGGCAAGATCAACTGCTCGGTTTCGGCGAGTGTTTCTCAAGCCGCATGGTGGCCGCGGCGCTTCGTGAAACTGGAGTAGAGGCTACTCATGCCGATGCGCGGTCATGCATTGTTACCGACGGGCGACATGGGCAGGCAAGTCCCCTGTGGGACCCCACCAATCAACGAATCCGCCAAGCGCTTGTTCCGCTATTGCAAGCCGCGAAGGTACCGGTTCTCGGTGGCTTCATTGCTTCGACTGCTGAAGGCGTTCCCACGACCCTTGGACGCGGTGGATCGGATTTTAGCGCGTCCATTGTCGGAGCAGCGCTCGGCGCTTTGCGGATTGAAATCTGGACGGACGTCGATGGCGTGATGACGACTGATCCGAAGCTCTGCGCCGATGCGCGCGTGATCCGGAAAATGAGCTTCGATGAGGCTGCCGAGTTGGCGCACTTTGGGGCCAAAGTGCTGCATCCGGCGACGCTTGTCCCCGCGATGCGGGAGAACATTCCTGTTCACGTTCTGAATTCACGAAAACCCGAGGCAGACGGCACGGTCATCGTGGCGCGCACGCCACGGCAATCAAAAAAGGTGAGCGCGATTACGACAAAGCGGAACGTGGTGGCCGTAGAAATCTCGGCTCCTCACGGAGTTGATTCCGCGCTACTTGGAAAATTGTTCGGGGTTTTCGATGAACACTCCTGTCATGTGGACGTAATGGGCGCATCGCTTGGGCGGGTATCGCTTCTGGTTGGATCGACGCAAGCCCTGCCGGAGATTGCAGCGAAGCTAAGCGACCATGCTGATGTGCGCTGGGAAAATCACCGCGCTCTGGTTTGTCTGGTCGGAGAAAACATTCGCCGTGATGCTGAAGTCGCCAGTCGCGTCTTTGCGACCGTTGCGGACTTGGACGTGAAGGTTCTTTGCCAGGGTGCGTCGGACCGGACTATTTCTTTCCTGGTTGAGGAATCAAAAGCGCAGGAATCGGTCCAGCGCTTACACCGGGTCTTCTTCCCCAATGCAGAGTCGGTGCATGACTGGGGAGGGATCTCCAGTGCGTTCTGCCAGGCAGGCTAGCAGCCAGTGGTACAAGTCACAAATTCAGAACCTGCGCCTAAAGGCGCGTTCGACTTGAGGATACTGGCGGCATGCATAAATGCGTGCCCTGATACGAATCGTACTTGCACGACGGATTTCGAGGTGTGAACTAAACTCCACACTCTGCACTGTCGGCGATTGCCGCTTCTGTGATCGCCGGCGCAGGCTCGATCACATGCAGTCCGCACTCGGTCTTGGCGAAGCCTGGCCAACGACCCGCTCGAGAATCTTCTCCCGGACGCACGGCGCGCGTGCAATGCGTGCAGCCGATACTCGGATAGTCCTGGTTGTGCAACTCGTTGTATGGAACATCGTGGTCGTGGATGTAGCGCCAGACCTGCTTTGAAGTCCAGTCGACGATCGGATTAATCTTCACCAGGTTGAACTTTGTGTCCCATTCGACCCTGCGGGCACCCAAGCGTGCCGCGGTCTGATCGCGGCGAATGCTGGTAATCCAAGCGTTCAATTCTCCAAGCTTTCGGCGAAGCGGTTCGACTTTGCGCAGGTTGCAGCAGAGATCGGGATCGCGGGTCCAGAGGGCATCTCCGTGCGTGCGCTCTTGTTCCTCTGGCGAGAGCAGCGAATAAGCGCGCTCGATCGTTATTCCGTAGCGTTCCTCAATGCGATCCATCAGCTTATAGGTTTCGGGAAAGAGAAACTCAGTATCGACCGTGAAAAGCCGGAAGTCTGGGCGAATGCGCGAAGCCATGTCGATGATGACCATGCCTTCCGCACCGAACGCAGAGGAAATAGCGACGCGGTTTCCAAAGGTTTCAAAAGCCCAACTGAGTGCGTGTTGAGGGGTCCAATGCTCCGCTGCGCTCTGCAGCTCTCCGCTCAAAGATTCCTTTACATATGGAAAAGAAGTGCGCTTGTAGTCTTTCACGCGACTGGCTCCTGCACAGTTGAAGTTGGCTGTGGATGTGAATCTGTAACAAGGGATGAAAAGAAAACATTGTCAGCGTCTGACGAGGCCAACGATGAAATCGCAGCATCGGACAGTCGTACAACTTCTCCCACTACGAGAAGTGTTGGCGAGGGCAACTGTGGCGCATCCGCGAGCGCTCCAACAGTCGTGCGGAAGACCTTCTGTTGTTTAGTTGTGCCCCGCGAAACAATTGCACAAGGAGTGTCAGGGCTGAGCGGTGCGTTCTTAAGATTGGCGGTGATGCCGGCATGATCGCGGCCAGGCATGTAGATGACGAGCGTTGCGCCACTCCCCGCGAGTTTGGCCCAATTTGCGGCATCACTTCCGGACGCCTGGTGAGCTGTGATGAAGACTACAGCGGATGACATCCTGCGATGTGTCAATGGGATTTCTGCAGCAGCGGCTGCACCCAGCGCAGAAGTCACGCCGGGCACGATTTCGTACGGGACTCCAGCCTTGCGTAGAGCTTCGATCTCTTCGCCCGCACGGCCGAAAATCATTGGATCGCCAGACTTCAGACGAACGACCTGCAGCCCGGAGTCGGCAAGCGCGATCATCAAGAAGTTGATCTCTTCCTGCTGAATCTTCTTCTCTCCGCAGCGCTTGCCAACACCGTGAAGCTGCGCGGTTGACGGAACAAACTTCAAAATCTCGGGCGCCACAAGGTCGTCGTACAGGACCGCATCCGCCGTCCGAAGAACACGGAGCGCTTTAAGCGTAAGAAGTTCCGGATCTCCCGGCCCTGCACCTACCAGATAGACCCTGCCCTTCATGCGTGATGTCCTTGTGTGACAATTTCGAGGTTTTCGGCTAATGCCGCTTCCACTGCTTCCTTGCTGGCGAGAGAGTGCAGAAGCTCCAGCTTGCGCTCGCGATCCAGTTCGCTGGACAGGATGAGTTTCCTGGTCTCACCCAACTCTGCGACCCAAGATGCATAGCCCAGCCCAAATTGCTTCTCAAGCTGTTGACGGATTTTTTGCGCCAGTGACGGACTCTGTCCGGCTGTCGAAACTGCGATTTGCAAATCACCGCGCCGGACGACCGACGGATAAAAGAAGTCGCATAGGTCGGGTACGTCAACCACATTGCACAACACTCCGCGTTGCTGCGCGTCGCGATAGATCCATTCGTTGAGCGAACGCGACGCGGTAGCGACAACGGTGAGAAAAACTCTTTCCAAATCAGTGATGGAATATGGGCGCAAACTGAGCTCAATCCGCCCTAACCGTGCCCATTCGCGGACCTGAGGAGTAGCCTCGATCGCAACAACGTGAATGCGAGCCCCAGTTTCAAGGAGGCCGTCAATCTTGGATTCACCGACCTTGCCCGCCCCGACGACCAGGCATTGCCGTCCATCGAGCTTCATAAACATTGGGAATAGGCTAGTCACCGGCACCTCCTGCAAGTTGTGTCAGAGTTTGTGAATTGGGCAGATCGCGAGCGACGGCTGCAACGCTTTCTCCTGCGAGGAACTCACGCAGTTGATCGTTGCTGTGGCGCGCAAAGAAGCTGCGCAGATTCTCGCCGCCTTCGCGGTCCACGAGGTAACGAGAAAGCAGGCGCTCCAGCGCTTCCGGTACGTCAGTTGCCAAGCAACGGAATCCAACCGGGCGAGCGGTCGACTGATGAAGCCCGAGCGCACCGCCTACGCAGAAGTAATATGCATCGAGCAAGCGGTCATTGACCTTAATTTTCTTGCCTTCGATGCCGACGTCGGCAATCCAGTGCTGTCCGCAACTGTTCGGGCATCCGGTCACGTGCAACTTCAAATGCTGATCGAATCCCGGTAGTCGCTCTTCCAACTCTTCGACCAGCCATCTGGAGAAGCTTTTGGTTTCAGTGATCGCTAGTTTGCAGAATTCCGTCCCGCTGCAGGCGACCGTTCCGCGGGCAAAGGGCGAGCCATTCACCTGAAAACCGATCGCGTTCAATCCGTTCGCGAGTTCATCGGCATTGATAGTCGGGACGTTCACCACGACCAGGTTCTGCATACCCGTGACGCGCAATTCGGCGCTGGCATAGTGCTCGGCGAGATTCGCAGCGGCCTGCATCTGGTCGGCGGTGATGCGGCCACGGAGCACCACGGCGCCTACGTAGGACAGACCGGACTGCTTTTGCGGATGAATGCCGACGTGATCGCGATACACATCATTCGGCTGGTGCTCTTCCACGGCTGGGTCAAGTTGAAATCCTATCCGTTCCTGGAGCTCTGCAAGAAAGCGTTCTGAGGTCCAGCCGTGGCGGAGGAATAGGAACTTCAGGCGGGCGCGCTCACGATGTTCGCGGAGTACGTCGGAATCACGGAAGATCTCTGCTATTCCCTTGACGACGGGCACAACCTGATCCCACCGAACGAAAGCATTCAAGCGAGCGCCGAGATACGGCTCAGCCGAAAGTCCTCCGGCAACACGAAGCGAAAATCCGACTTCGGGCGCGCCGTTCACTTTTCGAGTGATTGCTGTCAGGCCAATGTCGTTGATCTCCGGATACGAGCACCAGGAGTGGCATCCTGCGATCGAGATCTTGAACTTGCGCGGCAGATTGTAGAAATCGGAGTTCCCAGCAAGGAGCTTCGAGACTTCGAGCACGAGAGGAGAAGCGTCGATAACTTCGTCAGCATCGACCCCGGCAACAGGGCAACCGGTCACGTTGCGGACGACGTCGCCGCAGGCTCCTGTGGTATTCAAGCCAACTTGCCAAAGGCCATCGAGAACCTCTGGCAACGATTCAATCGTGACCCAATGTAGTTGAATGTTCTGGCGGACGGTGAGATCGGCGATGCCGTTGGCGTGATGGCGGGCGAGATCAGCGATGGTGCGCAACTGTGTGGAGGTGAGGATTCCGTTCGGAATCCGTATGCGAACCATGAACCGCTGTATGGCTCGGCCTTCCCCATTCCTTCCGCCAGTGACGCCTGCGCCGTCGCCCTGGGTGTAAACACCCCACCAACGGAAGTAGGTTCCGATCCACTCTGGGGAAATTGATTCGAATCCCTCCCGAGCGAACCGGCGAATTTCTTCCAATCCCTGCCACGGATTCTTCGCACGCTTGAGGCGCTCGGCTCGCTGTGCTTTCGTTTCTTTCGCCGCTGTATTTGCTGGTGTCATGATCTCTTTCGCGCAAAGAAAAACCCACCGCCAAATTGCTCTGGCGGTGGGTCGATGAGTGCTTAGTTAAGAAGAACTTCTTAGGTCAGCAGCCTCCCCGCGCCAGTGCACACGCATGCACAACAACAACAAGTGCAACAACACGCAGCGCGAAGATTGAAGCTATCCGACATTGAGGCCTTGATTCTAAGCGGCTCTGGTGAGCTCGTCAATATCCTCTCGTAACCCTTCGATTCAAAGTTTCGATGAAAGGAATCAGATTTTTTGCATTTCGAGTGGCGCTGGGTTCAGTTCCTTAGATTCAACGACTTAGACTCCCCAACCGATGTTGAGCGATAATCCTTGGTTACCAAAATAAGCTTCAACATCGAGCTTCTGTTAGGAAAGGTGCGCCTCAATCATGAAGCATTTCGCCCGTGCGCTCTTCGTGATCCTCTTCGTTCATACATTTTCTTTCAGCCAAACGAAATCCAATGATCCCTATAAACCTACGATCGACCGTCTGGAAGCGCTGACTCACCAAGCCGAACCGGAATGGCGCTTTCACGCGGATATTCCCCATCCAGAGGATCCAAGTGTCAACGATACGGATTGGGGCAGATATGAAGTAAAGAACATCACGCCCGGCGAGAGCGCGAACGAGGAAGAATACACGGGTACTCGAGTTTTCCGGCGCTGGATTCAAATTCCGGAAAAGATCAATGGATACGCAACTCAGGGATCGCGCGTCGAACTGAACTTGCGATTTACCAGCCCTGACACATTGATGATCACCGTTTTCTCTAACGGTTCCGTTCTCTATCGCGGCGACGATGACAATATTCTTCCTGTGCTTCTGACTGAAAGTGCGCAGCCGGGCCAGAAGTTTTTGGTCGCGGCGCGCGTCGTCGCCAAAGACACGAGTCGAGCGAACTTCGAGCGAGCCGAGATCACTATTCAACCTCCTGCGTCGCGTCCCAATCCGGCACTTCTGCGTTTAGAGTTCCTTGCGGCCCGTCCGATTATCGCAGCATACGACGACGGAAAGGCGCACCGCGAGCAGCAACTGAACGCGGCAGTCGAGGCTGTGGACTTTACCCCCCTAGAAAAGGGCGACCAGTCTGGCTTCGATGCGTCTCTTCGCGCGGCGCACCAGAAACTCGAAGCCCTGAAGCCCTGGATGCAGCAGTTCACCATTCGCCTGGTCGGTAATTCGCATATCGACATGGCATGGCTGTGGCCGTGGACTGAGACCGTGGAGGTAGTACGCAACACGTTCCGTAGCGTCCTGGACCTGATGCGTGAGTATCCGGATTTCAAGTTCACGATGTCTTCCGCTCGCACCTATGAGTGGATGCAGGAAAAGTATCCTGACCTCTTCAGCGAGATTGAGCAACGGGTCAAGGAAGGCCGATGGGAGATTATCGGCGGGATGTGGGTAGAACCCGATTTGAATATGCCCGACGGGGAGTCGCTGGTGCGGCAGATCCTGGTTGGGAAGCGATATTTCCAAAAGAATTTCGGCGTAGATGTGAAGATCGGATGGAACCCGGATTCCTTCGGCTACAACTGGCAACTGCCGCAGATCTATTCGAAGTCGGGGATGGGATATTTTGTGACTCAGAAGCTATTGTGGGCGCACGAATACACCACCTTTCCTTACAAACTCTTCTGGTGGCAGGCACCCGATGGCAGCCGGCTGCTGACTTATTTTCCGCATGACTACGCTGGAGGCATTGACGCCGAGCCACTTGCGAAAGATCTTTCGATCTGGATGCCTTCGATATACGGAAATAAGCTGACAGATAGTCCTGAGATGATGCACCTGTATGGCGTTGGGGACCATGGCGGTGGGCCAACTCGCATGATGCTCGATCATGCAGACCAACTTAGAGCGCCTGGAACAGTTTTTCCAAATTTGAAATTCAGTTTCGCTAGCGAATTCTTTAGCGATCTTGAAAAGAAGTTGCCGTCGATGCAGGTGCCGACGTGGAATGGCGAACTCTATTTTCAATATCACCGCGGGGTGTTCACGACGCAATCGGAGACCAAACGCAGAATCCGCCGATCTGAGGAGAATGTGTTGAACGCCGAAAAGTTCGCGTCGCTGGCATCGTTGTACGGGAAACCCTATCCGCAGAATATGGAAGAGATCTGGAAGAATCTTCTGTTCGACCACTTCCACGACATCATGCCGGGCTCAGGGATTGCGGTGAACTATCTCGACGCAAAACGGAACCTGGAAGATGTGGACCGCGCGGCGAATGAGATTACCTATGGCTCGCTTAAGGAACTTGCGGCTCATATCGATGCGCTGCGAGATGGCATCCCCGTCATTCTGTTCAATTCCCTATCGTGGCCGCGTATTGGCGTAACAGAACTTGAGACCCAATTGCCGGGCCCTGCAAGTCAGATCGAAGTTGTTGACTCCAGTGGGAAACCGGCTGAATCCCAGCTTCTCTCGATGGATCCAGAGACGCATCGTACGCGCTTTCTGCTTTTGGCGAGCACCCCGTCACTCGGATATCAGACTTACTTCGTCCGCCCCGCAGCCAAGGCCCCGCTTGTGCAGTCCATGTTAACGGCGTCGGCCGGCACGCTCGAAAACGAATTTGTCCGAGTGAAGATCGATCCGCAAACCGGATGCATGACCAGCTTGTTCGACAAGCGTAGCGGTACCGAATCTCTTGCACCCGCGGAAACCGATACTGGCGGGTCGAGAACGACAACTTGCGGAAACCTCTTGCAGACATTCGTCGACAAGCCCAAGCAGTGGGATGCATGGAACATTGATGCTGATTTCGAGAAACAACATTGGGATCTGGATAAAGCTGACGAAGTGAAACTCGTCGAGAGTGGCCCATTGCGGGCGGTAATCAGAGTGACGAATCACTTTCAGAGTTCGACGTTCATTCGCGACATTACGCTTTATGCAGGAGTTCCGCGCGTTGATGTCAAAATGCAGACTGAATGGCGCGAAAAGCACATCCTGCTGAAAGTTGCTTTTCCGGTCAGCGCTCACAGCAACGAGGCAACCTACGAAATACCATTTGGATCGGTGGAACGTCCAACTACACGCAATACTCCAGCAGAACAGGCACAGTTTGAAGTGCCGGCTCAACGTTGGGCCGACATTTCCGACGCGAAGCACGGACTGAGCCTGCTGAACGACTCTAAGTATGGGTACGATGCCAAAGGAAACGTCCTGCGACTCTCGTTATTACGGTCGCCCGAGTGGCCTGATCCGCATGCAGACGAAGGCCATCACGAATTCACATATTCTCTCTATCCCCACGGAGGCGGATGGAAAGATGCGCTCACGATTCGGCAGGGATACGAATTGAACTACAAATTGATCGCCCTTCCATTTGGGAAACATCAAGGCACGCTTCCATCTGAGCATTCGTTTGTGCAGGTTAAATCGGACAACGTTATCGTGAGCGCGCTGAAGAAATCGGAGGACGAGCAGGCGCTGATCCTGCGCTTTTACGAGTGGGCTGGGAAGCAAGGGGACGTGACGTTTCATCTTCCCCCTGGAGCTGAGTCAGCCCGCGAAACAAACCTAATGGAGAAACCAATCGCAGACTTGCCTGTTACGAACTCAGAGCTCACGGTTCCAATAAAGCCGTATGAGATCAAAACGGTCGAAATCAAATTCGCTGGCGAGCCAGCCGTAGGTAAGTCGGCACAACAATGACAGAGAAAGGGAGAGGCCCATATCTCGGCGTCGACATTGGAGGCACCAAGGTTGCTGTGGGAGTCGTCGATGACTACGGCAAGATTCTTTCACAGACCCGGACACCCATGGTCGCGAACGGCACGGCGGAAGCGGGGTTTGAGGCTGTCGATAAGGCGATCCGGTCGGTGATGGCAGCCGATGCGGGAAACGAGATTCATCACATCGGAATTTGCGCGCCTGGACCGCTTGATCCGCGCACGGGAGTAGTTCTCAATCCACCAAATGTTCCTTGCTGGCGGAACTTTCCTCTCGCCGAAAGAGTCAGGGCGCTCTATCGAATCCCGGTTAAGGTAGATAACGATGCCAACGCCGCCGCACTCGCGGAAACCCGATGGGGCTCAGCACGCGGGTTCCGCTATGTCTTTTACGCCACTATCGGTACTGGAATCGGGACCGGCATCGTCTTCGATGGCTCGATTTATCACGGTAGTACAGGCTCAGCGGGCGAAGGAGGTCACGTAAGCATCGACTATCGAGGGCCGGTCTGTGGCTGCGGCAAGCGCGGGTGCATCGAGGTGTTAGCGAGTGGCACGGCGATCGGAGTACGTGCACGCGCCAAGCTGACAGCTGACCAGTCGCGCCATTCCGCGATGATCACCCTCGCTAACGGTGATGTTGCCTCGGTCACAAGCGAAACTGTGGCGCGAGCATATGTTGTCGGCGATCCGGTGGCACAAGAGGTTCTGGCTGAAACCGTCGAACTCCTGACTCCATGGCTTGGAAGCATCGTGGACCTGCTCGACCCCGACGTCATCGTTATCGGCGGAGGCGTCGCGGCGGTGCTCAAGCCGTTTTTTGAGCAGATCCAGCGGACGCTCCCGAAATGGTGCGTCAATCCAAAGGCAAATGAGATCCCGTTGCGCATTGCACATTACGGGGCTGACGCCGGTATTGCCGGAGGTGCGGCTCTGTGTGCAAGCTAAACTCGTAGTCCTGTTTGATCCGCATCAAGTCTTTTGAGGACGATCAATGGAATCATCGCGAATATTGGTTTTTGCCGCTCTGGCGGTAACTGCTCTGGGCTCAACTGTTATTCAGGCACAGGATCTCCCGAAAGCTCCGCAAGCCGAGGTTTTCACCCTCGTGCCGCAACCCGGGTATTTCACTGAACCGGCAGTCGCCGTGAATCCGCAGAATCCGAAACAGGTGGTCGCTGTCTTTCAAGACAACGTTCATGCGTCTTACTCAGGAGATGCGGGGCATAGTTGGCATGCCGCAGATGGAGTCGATCCGAAGAACTACCGAGTCTCAGGGGACGTTTCGACGGTCTTCGACAACCAGGGCCATGCCTTCGTTTGCTACATTGCATTCGACAAACTGGGCACGTTCAACTATTGGGCACATGGCGCGACGCGCAACGGCATCTTCGTACGGCGCTCATTGGATGGTGGAAAAACTTGGGAAGCTGAGCACATTCCGGTTGCGGAGCAGCCAACGACGGCCGGAATTCCGTTTGAAGATAAGCCGTATATTGTGGCGGACAACAGTAAGAGCAAGTACGCGGGCAATCTCTATGTTGGATGGACACGCTGGCGTTTGACCGATTCGCAGATGGTGCTTTCGCGCTCAACCGACGATGGCAAGACGTGGTCACAGCCGATCGAGATCGATGCACACCCCGGTTTACCACGCGATGACAATGGTGCCGCCGAAGGATTTGACGGCACGGTTGGGGGCGATGGAACTCTCTACACCATTTGGAGCCAGGACAACGACCTCATGTTTACGTTGTCGCGGGATGGCGGTAAGAGCTTCTCTCATGCGCGCGCGATCATCCATACAGCCCCGATCATGTTCGCCGTCAATACCCTCGATCGGGCAAACGGATTCCCGCAGATCGCTATCGACCCCAAGAGCGACCGTCTTTACGTGACCTGGAGCGACTACCGCAACGGCGATCTGGATGTTTTTCTTTCCAGTTCCAGTGATCGAGGCAAACATTGGACAGCGCCAGTCCGTGTAAATAACGATTCGGTTCATGATGGCGTTGAGCAGTTCTTTCAATGGCTTGCTGTGGATCCCACTGACGGTTCGGTCAACGTGGTCTTCTATGATCGTCGTCGTGATCCACAGAACCGCCAGCAGATCGTAGTTCTGGCACGCTCTACGGATGGCGGATTGTCTTTCAAGAATTACACGTGGACGGAAGACCCATTCGAGGCGGGAGGAGTGTTTTTCGGCGACTACAGCGGGCTGGCAGCGTATGGCGGACGAGTATATGGCGTTTGGACTGAGAAGCCCGCGCCCCCGCCAACGACCGACACGAAAGACAAGGCGGAAGAAGGCAAATCACAGCCGAGAGGCACCGTGGTTAAAGTCGGAACCGCTGATTTCAATACAGGCTCTCACTAACACCAGACACGGTGTCGTTGCCGTTCGACCTTCTGTCGCGGCTCTCTGCTGTGCAGCCGCACACAGGCACTTTTATGTTCCATACGGAACTTGTTCCCAACAGTGAGAAGATCGTGTCGACGTACTTCATCTCTGCCCCGCAACGGGAGCATCGACCCGGCTGGCTGCATTGTGTGGCAGCCGAATCCAAGAACTTCTGAAGTTGCTGCCTTAGCTCCGCTGCTGCTTCATCTATTGTGCCTGATCGGCGCGCACGGTCCGCAATCCGAATACTCCCCGGATATCGTTCCCATTTGTCGCCGCGAACCGAACGGTTACCTTGTTCTTACCGGTGAGCAATTCCGGCGGAATCGCGTAGCTGACATCGATCAACTGAGATTCCTGATCCGGGCTGTGTGTAGGCTCGGAACGATCGGCGATTTTTTGGCCATCGATAAGAATTTCGAAGCTGCTCTTTCTCCACGCCTCGCCTCCGTAGGTAACCAACAACTTGGTTGGATGTACAACGTCGACCGGCAGATCGAAGGAGAACCAGCCTTTCCCGCCGCGGCCGTGATGTCCCCTCCACAGCAGAGGCTTGGAGTCTTCTCCTTGCTCGTTGAAGTCGCGCTCCGATTGCATTTCGCCGGGCTGGGCAAAAGCGATCGTCGCAGCCTGGAGTTTCTGCTGCTTTTCCTGCTCAGCTTTGTACTCTGCTGAACGCTTGTTCCATTCTTCGGAAGTGAATACATCCCAGTAGACTGCATATCTTCGGCGAGGCAGTTCGTAAAGAGGGGCAAATTCGATGTCGTTGGTTAGTCCGGCTCCAGTCGTCTTGAACCAGCCGGGCTTCCCAGACTCAGGTTTGAGCCACTGATCGAGTGGTTTATCGGCGACGAGGGGAGGCGCGGTTGGTCCTTTTGGAGTTTCCTCTTCGCCTTCACCTTGGGGCATGTCCGGTCCAAGATCGCCCGCCAGAACCAGTGGTCCCCACATCAGCGCCATTCGGCTCGGATTGTCCGGCAACGGGTCTTCATGCAGGACCTTAGGGAGAACGAGGTCTACCTTATCGCCTTGCTTCCACGTGCGGTTGATCTTGACGTAGGAATCGGCCGATGGCAGATCTTTCAGCGGACGGCCGTTCACCTTAACGCTGAACCCATCGCCAGCCCAATAAGGGCGTCGCAGAGCGAGTGTGAATATTTTCGGAGTTTTGGTTTGGATCTTTACCGAGGCAGATGAGCCGATCGGAAAGTCAGTCGCGGTCTCCAGTTCGACACCCGCCGAGTCCCATTGGGCGGTCGAAGGAGCGTAGAGACTAATCCAAAACTCCTCGGAGTTCTTGTAGTAGTAGATTCCGGCGCCGTGGAGAGCGTGGCTTTCCATGCTCGAACCGACGCAGCAGGTGAAATCGTCGAACATGCGTTGATATTCATGCTGCACTCCGCGGCCGACGGGGAGCATGTAGGTTACAGTTCCGTCGCGCGGATCCTGTGAAGCGAGAATGTGATTGAACAGAGCACGCTCGTGAAAGTCGGCATAGCGAATATCGGGTTCAACGGAGAAGAGCGTGCGAGTCATTTTCAGCATGTTGTAGACGTTGCAGGTCTCGGCCGTGCGGCCGTCGACCATATCATTCAGTTTGTCGGGCGCGCCAAAGTATTCGTTCTTGCCGTCCCCGCCAGTCGCAAAGCTGTAATGGTTAACGACCTCACTCCAGAAAAATCTCGCGGTTTCCTCATCGGCTTGGTTCCCCGTGTAGACGTAGCGCATCAGCGCTCCATACACCTTCGGGATATTCGTATTGCCGTGAGTGTGCGCAATTACGTCGTGATCTTGCGAGAGAGGATCAAGCATTGATTTCTGGTGGAATTTGTCAGTTAGGGTCAGCCAGCGCTCGTCACCGGTGTCGGCATAAAGTTCGGCGAGGACTTCGTTCATCCCGCCGAACTCGGTTCCTAGCATGCGTTGCAGTTGATCATCGCTTAATCGAGAAAGAATCTTCTCGGCCCATCCTGCAAATTTTATTTCTACCTGCAACGCAGTTTGATCGCCTGTGTATCGATAGGCGTCTCTGAGTCCGGCGAAAAGCTTGTGCTCCACATACCATGGAGACCAGAGACCGTTCAGGTCGAAGCCTCCGGACTTGATGACGCCATTGCTTAAGTCAACGAAGCGTTGTTTACCATCGACACCCTGACCGTCCTCCAGGGCACCGATATAACCATCACCCTGAGCGTCCTGAATCTCTCTCAATTGCTCGACAATGTAGTCGGCGCGCTCTTTGAAACGTGCGTCTCCGGTCGCCGCCCACATCAGACTGACCGCCGAGAGATAGTGCCCGGCAATGTGCCCGGTCAGGTTGCGTCCGGGACCATCCCAGCCGCCATAGCCTTCCGCTTTCGGTTTCAGCCCGGCGCGCTGGCGCAGATACGCGAGCATGCGATCCGGTTGAAGCTCCAGCAGATACTTCGCGTCGGCGTCTTGAGCGGCTTTGAGAGGGCCTCCGGTAAGCCTGACATGGTCCAGGGGAAGCGGATGAAGCTTGATTGTTTTATTACCTTGCTGTTCGGCAAAGCTCTGATTTTGCGCTATCGTCCGCGACGCGCCAGCGCAAATAAAACAACAGATAAACAACGCAACCGCCTTCAGGCGAGTTGCTCGAACTGACAAATTCATCGGATTCCCCATCGCTGCACCTCAGCAAACGCTTACTCTCGACGGTGATCAAGATTTTGAAGCCGCCGCCTTGCTCTTGCTTACTTGCGAAAATCTCCGTCGACCATGCGCCAGATCCCCAACGGGTTTGCTTCTTTCAGTTCATCAGGCAGAGCAGCGTCGGGAAAGCCCTGATAGCAGACTAGCCGTGCGAAGCGAAAAATCGCCTGAGTCCCGACTGACGTTGAGCGTCCATCGGATGTTGAAGGGTACGGACCGCCGTGAACCATTGCGTGGGTGACTTCAACTCCCGTTGGAAAACCGTTGAAGATGAGTCGCCCCACTTTCGTTTCGAGAATATCGACGAGGTCGGCAAAGTCACGAAGATCTTGTTCCGTTCCATGAATCGTCGCCGTTAGATGGCCTTCCAGAGAATTGGCGATCTCAAGAATTTTGTCACGGATCGAGTGGCGCACTAACAACGTGGTTGGGCCAAAGATTTCGGCCTCCAGTTCGGAGTCAAGAAAAGAATCTGCATCAGTCTCAAACACCATCGCGTCGGCACAAAAGCCTTTCGACTCGGGACTTTGTTTTTCCGCCAGGATCGTTACAACGGAATCTGCCTTCCGCTTAGCAATCGAGGAATCGTATGACGAGTGGATCGTTTCCGTCAGGAGGTGAAAGCTTGACGATCCGGTGACCAACTCGCCCAGTTTGCGGGCAAATCGGTCAGCATCTGGACTCTTCTCAAGAAAAACCATCCCCGGCTTGGTGCAGAATTGTCCGGCTCCCAAAGTGAAGGACGCGTGCAATCCCGCCGCGATACTTTCTCCACGCTCGCGCAATGCCCCCGGAAGAATGAAAACCGGATTGGTGCTGCTCATCTCTGCGTAAAACGGAATAGGTTCCGGCCGACACGCAGCAATGTCCATCAGGATCCGTCCTGCTGCGCGCGAGCCCGTGAAGCCGCCGGCGCGCACGAGTGGATGCTTCATGAGCGCCGTGCCAATCTCTGAGCCGTGGCCGAACAGAAGGGAAAAAACACCTTCCGGCATGCCACATCCGCGAGCGCTTTCTTGCAACGCACGACCTACCAATTCGCTGGTACCCGGATGAGCTGCATGCGCCTTGACGATCACGGTATTTCCGCCTGCCAATGCGGATGCGGTATCTCCGCCAGCGACCGAAAACGCGAGTGGAAAGTTACTTGCTCCAAACACTACGACCGGCCCAAGCGGTCGCATCAGTGACCGAATGTCCGGTTTCGGGGCGGGCTTGCGGTCAGGATCTGCATGATCGACTCGGGCGTTGACCCACGACCCTTCTTCGGCAACTTGCGCGAATAAACGAAGTTGATTGCAGGTACGGGCGGTCTCGCCTTGCAGCCGTGCAACGGGAAGCGCGGTCTCCTGCGCAGCCCTTTCGATAATGTCGGCTGCAATAGCTTCGATGTTCGCGGCAATCTTCCGGAGGAACGCGCCACGTTCACGTCCGGAGGTCCGGCTATAGATCTTGAAAGCATCAGCCGCCAGCTGGACTGCGCGATCGACTTCCTCAGCAGTCGCCGGGATGAATCCTGGCTGCAGCTGCTGGCCTGTGGTGGGATCACGGGCGTACAAAGGAACCCCGCTTCCCGAACCTTCTTGAAAACCGATCAGTGAACGACCCGAAAGCTTTTCCGTCACACTTAACATAAGTTCACTTCCTGACAGGGACCGCATACGAACTCACCAACTCGGGGCGAGCTCGTAACGCGTCATGGATGATTGCCTTTGTCTGTTGGAGTTCGGCTCCCACGATCTCAAGCCGCGGAGGCCTGACACGAGTATTCCCCATTCCAACTTCTGCTTGTACCAGCTTGATCAGCTGAACAAATTTCGGGACGGTATCCATTCTGAGTAATGGCAGAAACCATCGGTATAACTCAAACGCTCTGGTACTTTCCCCCTGAATCCCGCAGTTGAACAGGTCGACCGACTCGCGCGGCAGAGCATTGGCCAGGCCGGCAACCCATCCCGTCGCTCCTACGCCGATCGCCTCGAGTACTGCGTCGTCCACTCCGACCGAGATTTCGAGACGCTGGTCAACGAGCACGCGGATCGCGGATACGCGTCGCGCATCCGTACTGGATTCTTTGACGGCTTTAAAATTTTTGAATTCCAACGCCAGTTCCTGAATCTGCTCGGGAAGAAAATCAGTTCCATATGCCACTGGGTTGTTGTATAGCATGCAAGAAAGCGGTGTTGCGCGAAATACGGCAGCGACATGAGCTTTCATTTCGCGCCAGTCTCCAAGATAGAGATATGGCGGCAAGACCATGAGCCCCGAACATCCCAGGTCAGTCGCAGCTTTCGCAAGCTCCACAGACTCAGTAGTAGTCAGAGAGGAAATCGACGCCACTAGCGTCCCTTTTCCGTCAGCGGCTCTTCCGAGCGTGCGGAGAATTTCTGTCTTCTCGTCGAACGAAAGCGTTGCGCCCTCTCCGAGCGATCCTAAAGCGACCACACCCGCGCATCCGTTTTCGAGCAGCCAACTGCAGTGTTCTTCGAGGAATTTATGATCGACGGTAAGATTCCCATTAAACGGGGTGGTGATTGCCGGCGTAACGCCTTTCCAATTCATTGAAGCCCTCCTGTAACGGCTGGGGTCGACTGCTGAGGTGCTGGGATCACAGCTAAATGTTCAACGCGCGCCGGAAAAACCGGCGGCCGAACTGAATCCGGATTCCACTTGAACAAGAACTGCGTTGCCGGTCCACAGATTCTTCCCTGACAAGGTCCCATGCCGCACCGCGCGTGAAGTTTCGCGGAACGCCAGCAGGTGTGCTCGCGCAGGCGCGAATATGGAACGTCTTCACATCGGCATACGAGAGTGTCAGACGCCGGCAGACTTCTGAGTTCGGAACGCAGGCAGAATGAGTCTTCCAGTGCGTGAGCGAAGAGACGGAGCTTCTCCCGTTTATGAAAGAGCGTTCTCGCCTCGGGCCCTTGCCCTATAGCGGCTAGCCCGGCGATCTGCCCTTCGACAAGGGCGAGATCTACTCCTCCGATGCCCGTAGGCTCACCCGCGCAAAAGACGCTTTTGATAGTGGTCTGTTGAAGGTCGTCGACCTGTACATAACCGCAACGGGTTTGGCAGCCCATCAAAACCGGTAGTTCGATGTTGGGCACCAGATGGAATCCGCAGGCAAGGTAGTCACACTTAACAACCTCACGCTTGCCGGCGCGTGAGATCGTCACCGCCTCAAGTACACTTTTTCCATGTGCCGCGAGCGGCCAACTATTTGCCACAAACGGAACACCCGCAATGTCTTTCTTAATGCGGAAACCTTGAGCGAGTTTTCCTGGCTGATTGAGCAGAGTGATTGCGAAGCGCGCCAGATGAGTCCAAGAGGTCTGTTCACAAATCAGGGAAATTTCTGCGCCATGCTTATGGAGGTATGCGGCGACAGCAAGCAGGAGCGGACCGCTACCCGTTACAACGACGCGCTTGCCACTAATTGGAAGACCGGATTTCACAAGCGCTTGCAACCCACCGGCGCCAGTTACATTCGGCAGCGTCCAGCCGGGGAACGGGAGAAACCTTTCCCGCGCGCCGGTCGCCAAGATTAGCGTTCGATAGCCCAGTTCACAAACATCATCGACCCCTTCAGCTAAGAGAACTCCTGGTTCGGGATGATGAAAGACTCGCTTTCCGTACAGCGTTATCACGCTGGTGGCCTTTACTTGGTTCAGCCAACTCGAAGCTTCCGAGGAATGGGCGCCGGAGCCTTCGCCGCGCCAGATTTGTCCCCCCAGACCCGGATTTTCGTCAACGATTCCCACCCGCGCGCCGCTCTTAGCGGCGGAGACGGCTGCCGCGATCCCGGCAGGGCCTCCACCGACGACGAGTACGTCGAATCGTTCCTGAGAGTATCTATTCATCCGTTCTCACATCCATGTCAGGCTCACACAACAGTTGGCAGCTTCGTGAATGAGGGATACCGTTGACGATCGCTCGACATTCGAAGCAGGTCCCCATGCCGCATAACGGCCCACGTGGTTCTCCGGTTATTGAGATCCGGCACGGCTGCCCTGCCATCATGAGGGCAACGGCGACCGTTGCACCCGGCGGCACCAAAACCGGCGTCCCATTCACGCTCACTCTGAATTCGCTAGACATGTGCGTATTCCTTCACAACGCGCGATGGCAAATAGGGCTCGGCCGAAATCGCTGTCCTGGATCCCGTCACCTGATCAACCAAGATTCTGGCTGTTCCTAACGATGTCGTAATCCCCAATCCCTCGTGCCCGGTCGCAAGCCACACAGACCGATATCCGGGGCAAGGACCAATCAGCGGCAACTTATCCGGCGTTGCAGCGCGGAAACCGGTCCAAACCCGGACCGCCGACATGGAACCAAGGGCTGGCATATATTCTTCGGCTCGGTGGATCATCTTTGCCAGCATCGCGTGGTCTACCTCTTTATGCTCTGCTCCATATTGTCGCGATGAGCCAATCAAGATCTGACCCGTGCTGCGTGGCTGCACGTTGAACGCTACTGAGTCACTAGACACCGAATGCGCGCTCTTCAGATATCCGAGTTCGACCAGTTGATGACGAAGAAAGCCGGGATAACGGTCAGTAATTACCAAGTGACCTTTCCGCTTCTTGATGGCAATGGCCGGTGTAAGGTCGGCAGCGCTCGCTCCAGCGGCATTCACGACAACCTCAGCCGAGATTTCCTGATGGTCGCTGAGTCGTACTTTTTGCTCTGTGATCTGGGCTACGGAAGCGCCGAGCTTGAGCTTGGCTCCGCGCTGCTGCGCGCGCGTCATAAGGAAACGTGCGGCACAGGGCGGATAAAGAACTCCGTCCCCAGTAACCAGCAATCCTCCAACGAGTCCCTCACGCAGGTTCGGTTCGGCATCTTGCAGTTGCTGATGATCCAGGACATCAACGGCGACGCTGCGTTTTTGGTAGTAATCGCGCTTGCGGAAGGCCTCGGCCATTTCTTCGTCGTCAGCCGCCACCCAGATCGTTCCCGGTTGCTGGTACTCGACGCTGTCCGGAAGTTCGGGCTTTAGTTGCTGCCACAATCTCTGCGAGTAATTTGTCAGAGCGAATTGCGCATCAGAATCGTCCATGACGACGATGTGGCCCATGCCCGCGGCCGTTGCCCCGCTGCCAACAACATCACGATCGACAACGACAACTCGCAAACCGCGCTCGGCGAAGGCATCGGCGCACGCCGCACCGACAATTCCGGCGCCCACGATCACAACGTCGTATGCTGGTTTGCCCATATCGAATCAGACGCGAATGCCCATGCAGAGCGGATCCTTTGGATTCAACAACAGATCAGCTTCCGCATTCACAAAGGCTGAGCCTTTGATACTGGGATACACCTTGCCGTCTTCCACCTTGATGCTGCCTTCAAAAACGCTGCCGACGATGCTCTCCTGGCGCCAAGTCTGCCCTTCCTTCAGTTTTCCGTCCGCATAGAGGCAGGCTAACTTTGCACTGGTGCCAGTCCCGCAGGGAGAGCGGTCATAAGCTTTGCCGGGACATAACACGAAATTCTTGCTATCGACGCCCGGTATTTGGGATGCGCCGAATAGCTCCACATGGTCAATTTCTTTGCCGTAGTCGCCGGTAATCCCGCTCTCCCGAAGTGCGATACGGACAGCCCAAGTGAAACTTGTTAGCTCGTCGACGTTCTTGAGCGTCAGCTCCATCTGATGATGGCGTACCAGAAAGAACCAGTTTCCACCCCAAGCCACGTCTCCGAAGACATCCCCATAATTTGGAACCGTGACTTTCACGTTCGCTGCGCTGCGATAGCTGGCGACATTGTTCACCGTCACTTCGCCGCTATCGTGTAGCACCGCCGACACGATGCCGACAGGCGTCTCAATCTTGTGCGTCCCAGGAAGAATCCGGTTCATATAAGACAACGTCGCGACCAGCCCGATGGTTCCATGGCCGCACATTCCGAGATAGCCAACGTTATTAAAGAAGATGACTCCGGCGGCAGATTCATGGTTCAGCGGCTTGCACAGCAACCCGCCGACCACCACATCGGATCCTCGAGGCTCATTGACGACAGCAGACCTGAATGCGTCATGCTCCTGGCGAAAACGCTCCAGCCTGCCCGCCAACTCACCGTTTCCCAAGTCAGGCCCACCGCTGATCACGAGGCGTGTCGGCTCTCCTCCAGTATGAGAGTCGATCACCTTAACCCTCTGCCACTCTGTGCTTGTCATCTCAAAATCTGCCTCGTTCAATCAGAGACGCCTAATCCATATTATGGATACAATATGCAATCGTCAAACATCCCGCGTTCAAGTCACGCGCTGAGTAAGCATTTCCAAGCGCATGAAAAAAGGACGTTTGTTAAGCATCGAGATACCCGTAAGCGTTTTCTGGATACAACCTGCGATATACTCAATCTGCGCAACTCTGACCCGTTAGCGACGATCCGAATGGACCTCGAGAGCCAATCGTACTCCGGTATTCCTCGCCAGTCGCTACCCTCCGCGGTGGCCGATAAGCTGCGCGAACAAATCATCCGGGGCGAAATCCCTGAGGGCGCCCAACTGCGCCAGGACGCAATCGCGACCCAGTACCAGGTAAGCCGCATCCCAGTCCGTGAAGCGCTTCGCCAGCTCGACGCGGAAGGTCTCATCGCCATCGTTCCTAACCGCGGTGCAATCGTTCCCGCGCTATCGCCCAGTGATATCGGAGAACTGTTCTCCATTCGTGCCCTGCTCGAGCCAGAAGTCCTGAAGCAATCGATACCTCTTCTGACGGAAGAGGACTTCTCCGAAGCAGAATCGGTGCTGCGCGAATATGTCAGCGAGCTCCGCCGACCGGACCACCTTTCTGCTTGGGGACGCCTGAACTGGCAATTCCATTCGATCCTCTACTCTCGGGCCAATCAACCTCGTTTTATGGCCATCATCCGCAATGTAAATAACAGCGGAGAACGCTATACACGGCTGCAGCTGTACTTGACACACGGTGTCAAACGGGCGAATGAGGAGCATCACCAAATGCTTGAGTTTTGCCGTCACCGTGATGTTACGGCCGCTTGTGAACTCTTGCGCGTCCATATTCTGCACGCGGGCGACTCTCTCAAAGAAGTCCTCGAACAAAAGCGCAAAGAATCACAGAGCGAGTCGGAAACTACGGGCCGGCGTTCAAAATCATAAGCACCGCAATCGCTCCCTTCATCTCCCCTTCTACTGGACCTTCAGTAAGGCTGCTCCGTGCCGCGGAACTTGCACGGTAAAACTCCCATCAAAAGATCCTAGGCTCTTGTGCTGCCACAGGTCGCGAACCTGGACTTGCTTCCGAATTCCGAGATCTTTGAAGTTCACCGTAATTGGATTCACAGATTCGCCACGATTGAATAGACCAACCGCGACACTGCCATCGGCCAGAGGCTTGGCCCACACCTCCAGCGGGCCTTCTTGCGCAACGCGGCGTCCTTGCTGCCCTTTCGCATCCTGATCGACAGCGACTGCATCCTTGTTGGTCAGGATGTCTAGAGTCTCCTGACTCATTTTCGATAGATCGTTCCCTGCCAGCAACGGCGCAGCCAGCAACACCCAGAGACTCATGTGCGTGATGTATTCGTCATGATTCATGCCGCCATTTCCGACTTCAAGCATGTCAGGGTCATTCCAGTGCCCAGGTCCGGCAAAGGACTCTAATCCATCCTGGTCGAATCCGATGACCGACATGCGGTCATAGTGGTCGTTGATATCTTCCGTCGTCCGCCACAAGTTTCCGCCAACCGATGCTCCCCAACGCCAGACTCTTTCATAGCCGTACTGACAAAGACTGAAAACGATCGGCCGTCCCGTACGGGCAAGCGCATCATGCATCTTCTTGTACACAGCGATCATGTCGCTATGCTGGTAAACTTTTTCCGCGCTGCACCAGTCGTACTTCAGATAGTCGAATCCCCACTCGGCGTACTGCTGCGCGTCTTGCTCTTCATGCTGATAGCTGCCTTCGTATCGCGCACACGTCTTCGGACCGGGCGAGGAGTAAATGCCAGCTTTCAACCCCTTGCTGTGAATGTAGTCCACCAGGCCCTTCATGTCCGGAAACTTTGCGTTGGGACGAATTCTTCCCTGCTCATCGCGATCTCCTTGCCAACAGTCGTCGATGTTCACGTATATATAGCCGGCATCCTTCATTCCGTTGCTGGCTATGGCATCGGCCGCGGCACGAACATCGTCAGCGGTCACTTTGCAGGCAAAGTGGTTCCAGCTGTTCCAACCCATTGGGGGAGTCGCCGCCGAGGTAGGATCGGCAGCCATCACGCTGCAGGCCGATGCCACTATAAAGACGATCGCAAACCTGGATTTCATGTTTGACCACCTCTTTTATCGAAACAATACGCTCTAAGTCACGCCATCTGGCCAATGATTTCAAATTGTTTCCTGTTCTCTGTGGCGATCACCACCGTGTCGCGATGAAGACCCCCGAGGGCCGCAGCCTTGCCGTTTACGGTTACCTGTTGAAGCACCATTCGTGATGGCAGTCGAAGTTTGAAATGCAATTCCTTCGGCGACGTGGCTCCGGTCAGTTCTACGTTCGCTACAACAGATTTGTTATCGCTTTTCGTAAGAAGATTGAAACTGGCTCGTCCCCAGCGCGTTGGAGCGTTCTGAATCTGGATTGGCTTGCCAGAGCCCACCCACTCTCGGGGCAAACCTTTTGCCAGATACAAAATGTCTTCATCAGAATCTTCCAACACCAACATCCAGCGAACCAGCAGCGGAATCGTCTGCTGCGCGGGAACGCAATACGTTCCCGAATCGCCGGTAATGCCGGTTACCTCGCCCGCAGTCCAACTGCCGCGCGTGTGTGCGTGATAGCGATGAGCGTAAAGAAACAAGAGAAACTCTTCGATGCGGTCCAGGCGCAGGAGCATTTGCGCATATCCATAAGAGATGAAGCCCAGAATTTCACGGCCGTCAGGAGTGAAACGCCAGACGTTGGCCACGACCCCGAGCGTGGTCGCTCCATACGCACGCATGCAGTCGACAACCGTGTTCGCCACATCCTGCGGAAGTATATCCGCCTGCAGCAGTTCGGCATACGGCCGGTGCGGCCATTGCTGCGGACTTGGCCGCTCTTTTTCGAGAGATTCCCGAAAGGTGAGGGTGGTTCCCGGAAAAAGCCCTATATAAGGAGGCGCTTTATCTTTCTGAGTGTTATTGGAGACGCTCTTGATCGTCTGATCACGCAACGTATTGCTTCGCTTGCGCCATTGATCCGCTAGTGAGTTCATGGCCCAAGTTGAACTGGAGTGAGCCAACTGTGTCCATGTGTGTGCTAAATCCTTGAATCCCCGCGCGGCAAACGCGCTGTTCGCATAATACGGCTGCCAATACACTGACGGATCTTCATGCAAGCACGAATCCGATTCGCTCCACCCGCGGATCAATCCATAACCCGGACTCTGCTCTGGCAATCGAAGACTCTCGTCGTGCATCTCGCCCAGCATCTGGGCAGTCGCTTCGATCTTGTCCTTGTGCTTCAAAAGCAACTGGCCGTCGCCTGTGTAGTTGAAGTAGCGTGCGAGCAGAAAAAGCGTCATTCCAAACTGCGCGGTCTCAGGACCGCGCATATCGATCATTCCCCTGTCGTCAACATATTCGGAGAAGTAGTTATCGATGAACAGGCGCGCGGTCTCCATTCGACCCCACTCCATATTGGTGTAAATGGCGCTGGTGAAGATATCCTGAAAGCCGTCGTATTCCGACCCAGCATAGTCTCGATCGACCGCCCCATACTTCGGGTAAACGCCAGCAGGACGCGTCATCAACTCTTTCGCAAACGAGTGTTTCGAAAGATCGATCCAGTCCCTCTGAGGTAATGAAGTGGGTGAGAAGTCGTCGAGGAGGCGTTGCCAGTACTCTGCAAATTCCAGCAAGGCTCGATAAAACTCCTCCGGCTGGGGATCCTGCCTGGCTGGAGGATACGCGGGATAACTGTTTCCGTAGATTACTTCTGCGATCTGGCCATTCTCCACACGCGCGGTGCGATGCCAGGTGTGCACAATGTATTTCTTCTTGTTCGGGCGTACGTCGCCGAAGAGAATCACTTCCCAATAGCCGTCCCCATGGCCAGTGATCACTTTGCGGACCGCAGGCATCCATCCGCCAACGAGGCCATCGTAAATCTGTCCTTGTCGGACTGCCTCCCGGAATCCGGAAGAATACTGCCCGGGATGATAAGTGCGCGTGCCGCCGCTGCGATAAACAGGAGTAACGTCGTAGGCTTCTTTCGTTCCCACGAAAGTCGTCCAGTTTCGGGGATTCTGTTCAGCCGAAGCCATAGGTGGCGCTGCGGTTCTTACGGCCGCGGGATCAGGATCGCCGTTCTTCAGGAGCTGGTCGGCCAACAGGTCGGCGGATGACAACCCAATGTCTTTCAGCGCAAGGCCCAGATACGGCGTTCCTTCCGCAAACGACGCTTCGGTGCTCTTCGGCAACGATAGGGTCGCGCCAGACGAAGATTGAAATACGATCGCTCCATCCCGCGTGCGCAGGTCTTCATAGACCTTCCACGCGGTTCCTTTCGCGTCGAACTTAGAAATGAGTGTGTATCTGTCGACCGAGACTGCGGGACTGGTGATCTCTTTCCCGGACGGATGCTGCCCAGTTTGGACCGCGGAGGCCGACTGGCGGTCAAGTAGCTCCAGACCGGCGGCGCTAACCGCCATGCCGTGCAGAAATGTTCTTCGGTCCATCCGAGACTCTCTCTAAGTTCCCAAGCCAAAACAAACAACAACTAACGACGACGCCTTCGAGGATTGCGTCCTTCCCGGTCTTCTTTGATTTCGAAGTTTACCGGCGGTGTTACGCCAAGCAGGTGTTGCACAAAATAATCCCACCGCCGACGGACCAGGTAAGAAGCGTGTTCCCCGCTCTCTCCGTGAAACATGTTTGGCACGAACAGCATGTCGAAATCTTTGTTGGCTTTCATCAGAGCATCGACCAGCCGCATCGTCTCGACCGGGTGAACGTTGTCGTCGATATCTCCGTGCTCGATCAGTAGATGTCCCTTCAAACGGCCAGCCGTCGTGACATTGGACTGTTGCACATAGTCGTCCTGCACCGGATATCCTTGGTACAGTTCGTTCCACCACGCCTTGTCGAGACGCGCATCGTGATCCCCGGACGTGGTCACGCCGACTTTGTAGAACTCAGGGAACGCGAGCATGGCATGTGCCGCGCCATAACCTCCGGCCGACGTTCCGAAAATTCCAACGCGCTCGATGTCCATGTACGGATACTTGGCAGCCATCTGCTTGATCATGGCAACGTGATCTTCGAAGGCTCCTCCAAGATTTCTGTAAGAGAACTGATGGAATGCTCGAGAGCGTCCCGCGGTGCCCCGGCCGTCAACCATCACGACGACAAAGCCTAGCTCGGCCATCGACTGCAGCCAGAAAGTGCTAAATGTCTTGGGTACAAAGAATGATTGTGGTCCCGTGTAGACGAACTCGATGATCGGATACTTTTTCGTCGCATCGAGATTCGAAGGACGCCAGATGAGGCCGTATAAATCAGTCGTGCCGTCCGACGCTTTTCCGCGGAAAGGCTCTGGCGCCTTCCATCCCATCTTCGCCAACGGGGCTGGGTCTGATTCTTCGAGCACCCGCACCTCTGAGCCATCCTTTGCGCGGCGCAGGACGATTTTGTCAGGCAGATCGGGACGCGAATATGCGTCAATTAAGTACGCACCGTCGGGCGAAAAGTTGATGGAGTGGTTGGTATTCTCCGGCGTGAGCAACTGAAGGCCCTTGCCGTCGAAACCAATCCTGTAAAGATGGCTTTCGTACGGATCTTCGCCCTTCTCGCGCCCACTCGCTGAGAAATACACTCGTCGATTCGCCTCGTCGACATATTCAATCTGCCGGACCACCCAGTCGCTCTGCGTGAGCTGGTTTTCGAGTTGTCCAGTTTTGCTGTAAATGTAGAGGTGATCCCACCCGTCCCGCTCCGAAGTCCAAAGGATCTCACCGGTTCCCTTCACAAATCGATAGAACGTCTCGCCTGGGTCCACGTAGGTGTCCGACTGCTCACGAACCAGAACCTTTTGCTCTCCGGTCGAAGCTTCCACGACGCGAAGCTCCTTCACTTTGTAGCCTCGATCGTCGTAGTCGTAGTAGAAGGCTTTGCTGTCGGGAAACCAGTCGAAGCCCGGGCCATCTTGAAATGGCAACTCGATCACGACATCTTTCACGTCGATCCGGCGGCTGGATTGAATATCAAAGATGATCGGCTCGGCCTTCGCCAAGACCTCACCCGGGAGGGGATAAACGTACGTGAACGCTTTGGGCCGCAACTGATTTGGAGGAACGAATTGCAAACTGGTAAAGCGTCCGGAGTTTCGCGAATCGATACGATACGTGACCAACTTTGACGAGTCGGGCGCCCAGAAGACTGCCGCGGGCTGTTTCACGTCTTCGGTTCCCTGATCCACCATCAGGCGCAGTGATGGCAGAGGAGTCGCGTAGTCCCAGCCCGCAACTCCGTCCTGTGTGAGCTGCAACTCGGTGCCCGTAGAGGTATCACGTAAGAACAGGTTGTGGTCTTTGACAAAGGCAGCCCAGCGTTTGTTCGGAGCGAGTTCTTCGTTCGGATGTTTGGACTCAGAAGGATGTTTCTTGCAGTCGTACTCGACAATCGAACAACTCCACTCTGTACTATCGATCAAGAACCGGATCCCCTTCGCGTCATCCACAAGCTCGAACTCCTGGAAGGGTAAATCCGATGGTGAATACTCCTGCTTCGCGGCGTGGGAGAGGGCTTCTGCCAAACGAGCGTGATCAAACGCCGACCCGCTTGTATTGTGCTCGGCATCCACGAGAATGAACTCAGAGCCACTGGGCGCAGATTTGCGATACCAGAAGCGGCTAGACTTCTCGATCCAATGAGGATTGACGTCCGCGAGATAGACGATATGGCGCAAATTGCCGGGAAGAAACTGCTGCGCGCGCTGATAGTCCTGAAGAGTGCCTTGAGCGAGTGAAGGACTTGACGTGGCGAGTGCCAGAACGCAAGCGGCGATCAGTGAGCGGATTCTAGAGTCCATGGAGCGATTGACGGCTGCTGTAGTCCTGAAATTGTGATCCCGCTTTTCTTTCGTATCGCTTTCTTTAAGATCAAGAAAGGCGTTGCATCTGGGGGAACGATAGGAAACACAAAAATTAGGTCTTAATGTACCGTTCCCGTACTCGACAACAACGACAGGTGCCTCAGGATGACTGCCAGAAGTGGTGCGCAGTGTGCCATACGCCCCTGAGCTGGAACATTCGAGCAACACTTCTCAGTCGGAAATAAGAAAAAAAATGCATTCCCGATTCCAAGCATCATGCGCTGGTCCCGGGAATGCATTTGCGAGGTCAGTGGATTCACGGACGTATCAGAACTCGATGTTGCCTCTGAACTCGATCAGCCGAGCTCCACCCGTCGGCAGGTTTTCGGGATTGAGAGGTCCGTTCCCGATTCCAAAACCACTGTTGTTCACATTTGAACTGAACCCGTTCTGAAAATTACTGTACGTGCCGCCATTCCCTGCTCCAGGCCCGAAGATCGGGTGGTTGAAAGCATTCAACATCTCTGCCTGGAAGACGAAATGAACCTTCTCTGTGATCGGGAAGTTCTTGGAGATGGATATGTCGTCATAGGTGGCGTGAGGCCCGTAGAGCCAGACTCTTTGGCCGAACGTGCCCGGAGTCGTGTTCTGCGTGATGTAGGCGGGATTTGCGCCGCCACCGGTCGCCAGATATTTGGGGTTGAGGAAAGCCACAGTTGCGGTTCCGGGAATGGGATATCTGCCCACCGAGCTTTGCAGTTGAGAGCGAGTGACTCCGCTCAGGTTTACGCCACCGTCCCCATAATCGTTGAACGTGTAGTTACCCCCACCAGCGCCTGTTCCCGACCCTAGCAGAAATGGCGTTCCAGTCTGGAATGTGAAGATCGTCCCAACAGTCCAACCGCCAACCACCTGGTTTATGACTCCGCCGTGGTTGGCAAAGGCCTTGCCTTTGCCAAATGGCAGGTCATAGGTGCCGTTAATGTTGACCACATGGCGTAGATCGAAGAGCGCAGGACCGTAGGTCAAGCGCATATTGCGCAGGGTGAAGATATTTGATGAGGCCAACCAATTGTTCTGGCTGGCAATGCCGAGAGTGTGGCTCCACGTGTAGTTGGCATCGAACTGAAGCCCGTGCCATGAGCGCTGACGAAAATCTACCTGCATGGCGTTGTAGTTGGAGTACCCTTCCGCTACCGAAAGCGAAGTACCCACTGCATCAGGAACGAAGTTCGTATTGGCTGCATATGGGTTCGTTTGGAACAGGTTGATCGGATATCCAGCGCCCGCTCCAACAGACGGGAAGTTAGAGAGGCATGGACCGAAAGACGTTCCCACCAGATTGCAGAAATATGGCGCTGTTCCGTTTGTGTTCGCAAATGTTTCGGCCATGGCGCCAGCAGCGCCGTTCTGCAACTGAGTGATGAACTGGCCATTGCAATAGTCAGCGGCACTTCCGTCAGCGCACGGTGGTGAGAACTCCCCTCCACCAACGAACGCGCCCGCAAAGATCGGCATCGCCGCCTGGCCAGGAAGGCCATGATTGGCAAAGTTCCCCGCGTAATTTGGGTTGCCGCTGGCATTGTTGGCGTTAAGATTCGCCTGCGCCTGTTTGAATTGCGTCAAGAATCCATTTTCGAAGATGTTCACTTCGTTGGGATCGATCTGGATCCATTGGCGCAGGGTACGACTCCCAATGTATCGAACTTCCAAGGCACGAGAGTCGCCCAGACCCCTCTGAATGCCCACGTTCCATGATTGGGTATAGGGCTGTTGAATGTTGTATTGAATGCCATTCAAGCCAGGTCCACCCAAGAACGTAAAGTCTGCGGCTGGCTCAGTCTTAAGGAAAGTCTTGGGTGAAAGTCCGTATGGAACACCGAACGCATTCACCGCACCGGCTCCCGTCAGGCTCGAATTGAAATTGGTGATTGACAAGGCCCCAGGTGCGAAGCCACCGGAGGGACAGGGGGTGGTGCCGACGGGACAGTTTGCGTTAAGGAAGAAGCTCTGATAGTAGAACGACGCAAAGTCGGAAGCCTGATTCCAGACGTATTGTTGCGGCTCCGTAAATTTTCTCAGCGAATAGCCGGCCCGAATTACAGTCTTATCGCCGCCCATCAGTTTGCCCAGGAAGCCCTGTTCGCGTCGCGGATTCCATGCAATTCCCACTGCAGGCTGGGGCGACACGTTCCAGTTGTTATAGGCTTGACTGATCTGAGATATTTGGGGATTCATGTCGCCGTTGAGCGAACCAGGATTGAACAGGTTGTTAACACCCGACGGTCCCCATATAGAGGCGGCAGTGGCTGAATGATACAAATTGCTGAGATCTTTATCGGCACTGTTGAAATCCCAGCGCAATCCATAATTGACCGTGAGGTTGGGCTTCACGCGGAAGGAATCCTGAAAAAACAAGCCCCAGCCCTTCTCCAATTCATCGAGGTTATAGCGGCCAACCGCCGGTACGTATTGGTTTTGTGAAGGGCTGAACGAGTAGCTGCCGCCCACACTCGAGATTCGTCCGGTCAAGATCGCGTAGAGCTGTTGAGCTGCACTTTGCGCTCCGGAATCACCTCCAAATGCCGAAAGCGGAAAAGCAGTCTGGGCGGGATCGCCGCCCGCCAAACCAAAGTTGACCACGGGAAATCCCTGTACCGGGTTGTAATAGTGATCCTGTTCGCGCCACCAAGAGAAGCCGAAATTCATGGTGTGAGCCTTGTGTTGCCAGGTCATCGTGTCAGAGGCGTTAAAGACGGGATAGTACGTGTTGACCCCCGTGTAAAACACAGTGCCGGACTGCTCAGCACCATACGGATAACCCACGTTCGTGTAGTTCCATCCAAGCTGCGGAAGGTTCTGCTGTAGCGCAGGAGCGTTGTAAGAACCAACGTTCGAGTTGTAGAGGAAACCTCCGCGAAATTCGTTGACCATCATTGGAGACACGGTCCAGTCAAACCCAAAAGCCGCGGTATAGTTCGAGTCCTTGTTCCCGGCTCCCGTCTTGGCCCAAGCAGCGCCAGGGTAATCGGGGGTGTTCTGGTTGGAGTAGTTGTCTTTCGTCATGTTCAACGCAAAGTTGAAGCGCAGCTTCGGTGTGGCATCGTAGTCCACACGCACAGTCGGCCAGTAGTGAGTAATCGGCGCATTCACCAGCCAGTTGAGTTGCTGAAGATTCGGGTCACCGTTGGCATTCGGTGTGAGGGCGCCGAACTTAGTCGAGGCGTTGATTGAACACATCACCTGTACGGGAGAGTTGGAAGCATTGGGAGCACAATTACCACTTCCATCGGACAATGGAGCGGTGGGCAGGTTCGCTCCCGGGTTGGTGGCATTGTAGTTCTGCGCAAGCGTAAAGAGATTCACCTGCCCACCGGGATATGCGAATACACCGTTCTGTGCAGCCTGCGTAAAGACGTAGTTGTGTGCGTTAATCGAGCCCGGCTGCTTGCCCATCGCGAAGGTGCCAAAGAAAAACAGTTTGTCCTTGATGATTGGCCCACCAACGCTGCCGCCAAATTCATTTTGGATTAGAGGATTCTTCCTCAAGCCTGCGTTGTCGTTGAGCCAGCTGTTCGCATTTAAGGCTGCGTTGCGGAAGTCCTCATACACGCGGCCGTGAAACGCATTGCTTCCCCGTCGAGTGACGAAATTGATCTGCATGTTGGCTTGGCCGAAGCCCTGATCCAGGTTGAGTTGCTCGGTCTGCACGGTCATTTCCTGGATGTTCTCAAGACGCGGCATGACGTTCGGTTCAGCGTTCCCGCCGAATTTCATGCGGCTCGTACTTCCAATGACTCCGTCGATATTGTTCCCTTGGGCGATCGAAGGAAGGCCATCCCAAGTGCCGTTGTAGCCTGGGACGATATAGGAGAGAGCCGTGAGGTCGCGTCCCTGGAGCGGCAGGTCCTCAATCTGCTTCAAATCTACAGTCGTGCCGATGGCATTGGTTGTCGTTTCAACCAGGGGCGCCGCGCCAGCATCGACCTCGACCGTCTCGGCCACTGCTCCAACGGTGAGTGGGGCCTTGATATCGGTCGTCTGAGCGGCTTGAACCACGACGCCGGGGAAGATGCTGCTCTTGAATCCCGTCTTACTAATAGTCAGCTTGTACTTCCCCAACGCCAAGTTGACAAAAGTGTAGGTGCCATTTTCTTGGGTATCGGCTTTGCGAATGTCGTTGGTCGCCAAGTCTTGCAATTCCAGTTGTGCGCCGGGAACGACGCTGCCACTTGCGTCCAAGACCGTGACCGCGACGGTGCCCTCGGAGCCGTGCTGCGCCTCAAGCTTCGGCCCACCCATGGCGAAGAACGCAACAGCCATTACGAGACAGACGGTAAAGGTCTTTTGGAAACGGTAGGTCATAGTTCCCTCCTCACAACGTCGCAAAATCGCAAACCGACTCGGCGCACGCCAACTGAGCAGCCAGAAAACGTTTTCTCTGGTGCCGGATTTTGTATACTTTATTCGCGCCAATTGTCAACCATGAAATTTGATCCCTCCTTTCAAGATGTGTTACCCCTCCCTGAGAGCAGTTCGGAGAGGTACTCGTGAGAACCGCTGGAGTTTCAAGACGTAAGTTATTGAAACAGATGGGTTGCGTGTCACTTGCGGCTACCGCGCCGCCGAACTGGTTCAGCCGCGCAGTCGATGGGTCCGTTTCTTTCACCGATATTGCCGCATCCGCCGGGATCTCTTTTCGTCATAACAATGCCTCCTCTCCAGAGAAATACCTGATCGAAACTATGGGTTCGGGATGCGGTTGGATCGACTATGACCAGAACGGTCTGCTGGACCTTTACCTGGTAAACGGCGCGGCGACTCGTGTCTACTCGCCGCAACAAGCGCTTCGGAGCGCTCTATACCGCAACAATGGAGACGGCACATTTACCGACGTCACCGTTAAGGCCGGCGTCGGTGCTGAAGGACTCTTCGGAATGGGAGTCGCTGTTGGAGACTACGACAACGATGGCTTCCCTGATCTGTTGGTGTTGGGATATGGCGGCTGCATCCTGTACCACAACAACGGAGACGGCACTTTCACCGACGTGACCGCGCGAGCGGGCGTGCACAACAATGGCTTGTGGGCTTCGAGTGCAGCCTGGTTCGACTACGACAACGACGGCAGACTCGATCTCATCATCGCCAACTACGTCGATTGGTCCCCCGAGCGCAATTTCTATTGTGGGGATCGCGGCCCGGGCATGCGCAGTTATTGTCACCCGGATGACTTTCATGGTCAGCCGCCAACTCTCTATCACAACAATGGCGACGGTACTTTCACCGACGTCAGCAAAGCTTCCGGAGTTGGACTGAAGGGTGGAAACGGACTCGGTGTCGTGACGTTTGACTACGATAACGACGGCTGGCAGGACATCTTCATCGCCAACGACCACATGCCCAATTACCTGTTTCACAACAACCGCGACGGGACTTTCCGCGAGGTCGGTTATATGGCGGGAGTTTCCGTGAGTGGGGACGGGCAGTTCGAAGCCGGGATGGGCACAGACGCCGCCGACACGACAGGCAGCGGACGCATGGACTTGATTGTGGCGCATCTCGATATGCAACTGGCGCGAATCTATCAGAATCTTGGCGATGGCGCATTCGAAGATGCGACGTTTCGCTCCAAACTTTCTTACGCGACGTATCACATCAGCACGTTTGGCGCACGCTTTATGGACTACGACAACGACGGCCGGCGTGATCTTTTCCTGGCGAACGGCCATGTGCTCGACAACGTCGAGCGATATCACGCCGACGTCAAGTATGCCGAACCGAAACTGATGTTCCGTAACACGGGCCGCGGCATTTTCGAGAATGTTAGCGATGAGCTTGGCCCGGATTTTCAATTGCCTCGGGTGAGCAGGGGAGCAGCTATCGGAGACTTCGACAACGACGGCGACCTGGACATCCTCGTCAACAATTGCGGACAGGCTCCGCAACTGCTGCGTAACGATGGTGGCAACAAAAATTACTGGCTGGAGATCTTGTTGATTGGAACAAAGTCGAATCGAGACGGCGTCGGAGCACGGGTGAAAGTTACTGCTGGCGATCTTATCCTCTACGATCAACGCAAAGGCGGGATGAGCTATCAATCGGCTCAGGATCCGCGTTTGCATTTTGGCTTAGGCCAACACTCATCGATTGATCTGATTGAAATACTCTGGCCCAGTGGATCGAGTACCAAAGTTGAGAAGATCAAGTCCGATCAGATTATTGCGATCAAAGAAGGAACAGGCATCGTCGACCGGCCGTTCCCAAGAGTTTCAGCAGCACTCTGACTCAATTACTAGGCGAAGACGAATTCCCTCCGTAGCTCATCTTGCGCTCTCCGGGTGCCGATCGAATCCGTTCCGCTTGCGCCTGATTGAGAGCCTCGAGTCTCTGAAGCGCTTCTTCAGCTCGTTGCAAATCTCCTTTCCGCTGATATGCCTTTGCCAGGCTCGCATAGATCGAAGGCTGCTCGGGCTTCATCTGCCGCGCCACCTCAAGATGCGCGATGGCATCGTCCAAATGGCCTGCCAGAAGACATGCTTGCCCTAATGCGATCTGAGCGCTTGCGTCATTCGGATGCTCGGATACCGATTTCTCCAGCGCACTCTGCGCCTCGTTGAACTCTGGCTGGCCGGGCATCACTCCTGAGCGTAGCAACGCTTTTCCCAAAATTCCGAGTAGCGCCGTATTCTGACTTCCCTGCCTGATTCCCTCTCGCGCAATTCGGATCGCGCCGTCGATGTTGCCTTCAAGCATATTTTGCTGCGCTGCTGCGAGATATACGATTTCGGTTCCCTGGCCAAGCTTGCTAGCCTGTGCAAAGTCTGCTTGGGCTCGATCCAACTGATCTAGTTCTGATAAGAACATCGCCCGCGCGTAGTGGAGTCGCGCTGACTGCGGGAACCTTGTCAACCCCAACTCGATTACTTTGAGGCCCAATTCGAGATCCTGGCGATCCATGCAGGCGTCGGCGACAAATGTGAACAGCTTCTCATCCTGCGGGGAAGTCGATGCAGCTCGTTCGACGGCGGCAAGAGCCTCTGTGTCCTGACCATTTCCTACATACGCCTGTGCAAG
>Ga0070734_10001059_pt1 | contig 44114 bp, 33 predicted proteins | sample Coa_R1_8_FD_66444 | JGI IMG/M metagenome (GOLD analysis project Ga0070734, IMG submission 66444) | Surface soil microbial communities from Centralia Pennsylvania, which are recovering from an underground coalmine fire - Coalmine... | ecosystem: Environmental > Terrestrial > Soil > Unclassified ...
GGGATCGTGCTCGGCGCCGCGATGGCCCGCAACGCGGCGGCTCGCTGGTTTTTCGACCCCGTGATCTCGGTCGGCTTCCCGATGCCGAAAATTGCGTTTCTGCCGGTGATCATCCTGTGGCTCGGGCTCTACGACGTTTCGAAGATCACAATGGTGGTGCTTGATGCCATTTTCCCGGTGGTGACCGCCACTATCGCGGGCATCGCGGGTGTCGAGAAGGAACTTCTGTGGTCGGCCCGCAATATGGGTGCGAAGAATCGCGAGTTGCTATGGCAGGTCCTGCTGCCGGCCGCCCTGCCGCAAATTCTCACCGGCCTGCAGGTCGCACTCCCGATCGCCCTGATCGTGGTGGTGGTGACCGAGATGCAGATGGGCGGCTACGGCCTCGGCGGCGCCATGATGCAGGCGTCCCGCTTCGCCAACTCGCGCGGCGTGTTCGCCGGCATCGTCGAGATTGCGGTGATCGGCTACGTGCTCGTGGCCGCGATGGCATGGCTGCGGCGGCGGTTATTGGCCTGGCACCAGGAGGGGCAGGTGGGGGCGGGCGTGTAAATTGGAGCCTGGCGCTATATCTGGTAGTTTGTGGGGACACTCGAACGCTGCCAGCGTGCATGAGGAGAACGTGGTAAAGATGCTCCAATCGGCGATTTCGAGAGCCGTGCGTTTCCCGGAAGCCGCACAGGAGCAACTCGGACGGGGCTGCTTGAGCGACCCGCGAGATCGCAAAAACGGGTGAGGATCTGGCTGATCGTGCGCTGATGTGGCGGAAGCGCGACGAGGTGGCACCGGGGCTGCGTTCCGTCTCAGACACCCGTACGTCGTTTTTTATCGGGTGAACAGCGGCAGCATCGAAGTCGTGCGCGTGTTGCACGGGCGACGAAATTCTCACGACGATTTTCAAGAAACAGCCTTAGCGACGTTTTCCCGCATCCGACGCCGCCTTGCCAACCACCCGCTTTCGCGGGACAAATAGCGTTAAGCACCATTTCGCTCCATAATTCGCATTTCGGGAGGAGATCATGCATCTCGCACGGACAGGACTGGCAGCGGCATTCGCCGTAACCCTGTTGGGCGCGAGCTTGCTCGGCGCCAGCGCAGCCCGAGCCGCTGAGGCGGTGAAAATCCGCCTGTCCTACGTCGTTCCGATCGCGAATTGGGCCTCCATGCTGGTCGAGAAGAAGGATCTCGCCAAGCACCTCGGCAAATCCTACCAGCTCGAAATCACGCGTTTCGCCGGTACGCCGCCGATGATCACGGCGCTGGCCGCAGGCGAGCTTGAGATCGCGGATCTCACCTACCCGACACTGCCGATCGCCATCCAGAACGCCGGTATGGACGATCTGCGGGTGATTGCCGATGAGTTCCAGGACGGCAATCCGGGTTTCTACAGCAACGAATTCATGGTGCTGGCGGATGGCCTGATCAAAAGGGTGGAAGACCTCAAAGGCAAGGCAGTCGCCACCAACGCGGCCGGCAGCGCGGTCGATATCGCGATGCGTGCCATGCTGCGCAAACATGGGCTTGAGGACAAGCGCGACTACACCACCGTGGAGGCGCCGTTTCCCACCATGCGCGCCATGCTGGCCGAGAAGAAGGTCGATCTCGTGCCGGCGGTACTGCCGTTCTCGCTTGATCCGGAGCTGCGCAAGGTCGGCCGGACGCTGTTCGATACCAAGGACGCGGTAGGCGTTTCGCAATTCTCGATGTGGATCGCTCGCAAGAGCTTCATCGACAAAAATCGTGCCGCACTTACGGATTTCATGGAAGATTCGCTGCGTATCGTGCGCTGGTACCTCGATCCGGTGAACCACAAGGAAGCGATGGAAATCTGTGCGCGCATCACCAAGCAGCCCGCCGAGCGGTTCGCCTGGGTGTTTACCAACAAGGACAACTATCGCGATCCAAACATGATGCCGGATCTGGCGGCGCTTCAGCGCAATGTCGATCTCACTCGCGATCTCGGGTTCATCAAAGCGAGCTTCGACGTCAACAAGTTTGCCGACCTCAGCGTCGTGCAGGAGGCGGCGAAGCGGCTGAAATAATTTACCTCGATGAGATTGAATCATCTCTCCACTGCCATGCCCGCAATGAGCGCGGGCGTGACTCCGAATGGCTGGGCTCGACACCAGGATTCGTTCTGAGGAGAATCGATCATGAGCGGCGCAGTCGCGATCAATTCCTTGTCCAAAATGCAATATCGCGGCCTGCGCGGCTGGCTCGATCAGGTCGAGAAGATGGGGGAGCTGCGGCACGTCAACGGTGCCCACTGGGATGTCGAGATGGGCGCCGTCACGCACATGCTGACGGAAAAGAGCCGCGGCAACGCGCCCGCGATCCTGTTCGACGACGTCCCCGGTTATCCGAAGGGCTACCGCACGCTTTACGGCCAACTATCATCGATTCGCCGCATTGCTCTGACGCTCGGACTACCGCTCGAGCACGACCGCAAGGTCGATATCGTGCAGCGCTATCATGAGCGCATGCGCGACCTCAAACCGCTGCCGCCGCGCTACGTCAAAGATGGGCCGATCTTCGAGAACGTGATCGAGGGAGATGCCGTCGACGTTCTCAAATTCCCGGTGCCTCGGCATCACGAGCTCGACAAGGCGCGCTTCGTCGGCACGGCTGACTGCGTCATCACGCAAGATCCGGACGAGGGCTGGTTCAACCTCGGCGCCTATCGCTCCCAGGTCTATGACGGCCGCACGATCGGCTGCCAGATCACCGAGGGCAAGCACGGGCGCATCCACCGCGACAAGTATTTCGAGCGCGGCGAATCCATGAAGGTGGTGATCCTGTGCGGCCAGGACCCGCTGCTGTTCATGTTGTCTTCGAGCCCGCTGCCTGAGATCGGCGAGATGGATATTGCGGGCGGCCTGCGCGGGGAGCCGATCGATGTGGTGCGCGGCCCCTACACGGGGTTCCCAATTCCGGCCGATTGCGAAATCGCCATCGAGGGCGAGACCGTGCCGGGGCAAGTGCTGCCAGAAGGCCCATTCGGCGAGTGGATGGGCTATTACTCGGATGATACGGTGCCGCGGCCCTACGTGACGGTGAAGACAATTCTGCACCGCAATGATCCGATCCTCACCTGTGCGCCGCAGCACAAGCCGGTCGATGAGACCGGGCTTCTCAAGGGCATCGCCGGCGCCTCGCAGATCTGGCGCGCGCTCGAAGCGAGCGGCATCCCGGACGTGCTTGGCGTGTGGAATCACGAGGCGGGCCCCGCGACGCGCTTCACCGCGATCCAGATCCGGCAACGCTATCCGGGCCATGCCCGCAATGCGCTGCACGTCGCGTCGAACTGCCAGGGCGGCGCCTATGCGGGCAAGTGGACGGTGGTGGTGGACGAGGATGTGGACGCCAGCGACCTTGATCAGGTGCTTTGGGCGATGTGCACGCGATTCGACCCGGTGACCGACATCGACCTTATCCAAAAGGCTTGGGCATCGAAGCGCGATCCGCTTTATCTGCCGGGAAACTTCAACAATCGAATCCTGATCGACGCCTGCATCCCATACGAAAAGAAGCTCAACAAGACTTTTCCGATTGTGGTCGACGTCAGCGCCGATCTGCGGTCGCAGCTGCGAGCCAAGTTTCCCGCTCTGTTTCCGCGGCACTGATGCGCGGTAGGGGGAGCGATGGGAACGCAAGGTCAATCGCGCCCAACGGAGAGGCCCAAGGCTGGTTTCACTTGGCTCGCCCCCTGCGCTCCTTGGGGCAAAAACACCTGATAGGATGACCAGACTGGAAAACGCTCGTGGAGGGATGCGATGACGCGACGACGGATTGCCCGTGTGACGTTCGCATTTGCCGCAGCCGCACTCGGCGTGCTGACGCGCCCGGCGGGCGCCGACAGCGTCGCGGATTTTTATCGGGGTCGCAACGTCACGGTGGTCATCGGCTTCTCGGCCGGCGGCGGCTATGATCTCTACGGTCGCCTCCTGGCGCGGCATTTGGGGAAGCACATTCCGGGACAGCCCAACGTCGTTCCGCAGAATCGCGAAGGGGCAGGCAGCGAGCGCGCCACGCTCTACCTCTACAATGCAGCCCCGAAAGACGGTTCCGTCATCGGCACGTTCTCGCGCAGCATGGCAGTGGCGCCTCTGCTCGCCAGCGCACCGTTCGACGCCACTAAATTCTCGTGGCTTGGCAGCATATCTTCCGACGTGAGCGTGTGCATGATATGGCACACTTCGCCCATCAAGACGTTCGACGACATGCTGGCGAAGCCGTTCACCGTAGGCGGCCTCGGCAAGGATGCCGATCCGGATATCATGGCGATGGTGTTGCGTAATATATTCGGGGCCAAACTCAAGCTCGTCAGCGGCTATCCGGGCACCAATGACGGCACGCTCGCGATGGAACGCGGCGAAGTGAACGGCATGTGCGGTATTTCCTGGAGCACCGCTAAGGCCCGGCATTCCGATTGGATGAAATCCGGCAAGGTGAGCTTGCCGGTGCAATTCGGGCTGCGCAAGGAGGCTGACATCGCGCATGTTCCCGCCGTCATCGACCTCGCCAAGGGCGAGGAGCAGATCCGGATGATCCGCCTCATACTCGCCGGGCAGGCCATGGCGCGCCCCTATGCGGCGCCGCCCGGCATCCCGGACGATCGCCGCCGGGCGCTGATTGCGGCCTTCGATGCCACCATGAAAGACCCGGAATTCCTTGCTGACGCCGAGAAATTGCAGGCGGACGTCAGCCCGGTGTCGGCTGGTGAGATCGATAGGCTGCTGGCTGACGTCTACGCCACCCCCAAAGACATTATCGCCAAAGCTGCCATGGCAATCGTGAATTGAAATGATCGGTTCACGTCTGCCTCGGCTGGAAGACCATGCGTTGCTCACGGGTCGTGGCCGCTTCGTGGATGACGTGCCGATCGCGGAGCCCCTGCAAGCAGCCTTCGTTCGCAGTCCCCATCCGCATGCGCTGATCCGAGCCGTCGGCAGCGCCGCAGCGCGGGCGCTGCCGGGCGTTCGCGCTGTGCTCACGCTCGATGACATCGTGCCCGCCATGGCGAAGCGTCGCATGGTAAGGACATCAAATTCCGGCACCCCGCTCGACCGCTGCTGGGCTTTCGCGCTTGCCGACGGCGAGGTGTCCTATGTGGGAGAGCCAGTGGCGCTCGTGCTGGCTGTGAACCGTTACGTCGCGGAGGACGGCGCCGCACTGGTTGAGGTCGATTATGAGGTGCTGGCGTCTGCCGGCGATTGCCGCAAGGCCGCGCTCGCCGGCGCACCGCCAGTACGTCGCGAGGTTTCGTCCAACGTGATTTCGTCGTACCGGCTCGGCTATGGCGATGTCGATGCCGCATTCGCGAACGCCACCCACGTATTTCGCGAGAGCTTCTGGCCCCACCGCGGTGCAGGGCACTCGATCGAGGGGCGCGGCATCGCGGTGGAATACCGCCGCTCCGACGGCTCGCTGACCGTGTATGCCTCCACCCAGAAGGCGCACGATCTCTTCAATACGCTCGCGTCCTCGATTGGCCTCGACGAGAACCGTCTGCGCGTGGCGGCGCCCGATATTGGCGGCGGTTTTGGGCCGAAGCTTTGCGTCTATGCGGAGGATGTAGCCACTGTGGCGGCGGCGCGGTTGCTCGGCCGCTCGGTGAAATGGATCGAGGATCGGCGCGAGCATTTCCTTGGCGCCGTCCAGGAGAGAGACCAGCATTGGTCGATGGAGATTGCGCTCGATACCACCGGCCGCATTCTCGGGCTGCGCGGTCGCCTGCTGCATGACCTCGGCGCCTATGCGCTCCAGGACGTGAATCTGCCCTACAACTCGGCATCCACCGTAACGGGGCCATATGCCGTTCCGGCATTCGCGATGGACGTCGCCGTGACGTTGACCAACAAGGTGCCGGTGTCCTCGGTGCGCGGCGCCGGGTATCCGCAGGCGTCGTTCGTGATGGAGCGGCTGATGGATATCGCGGCGCGGGAACTCGGCCTCGACCGCGCCGAACTGCGGCGGCGCAATCTGATCCCGGCTGCCAAGATGCCATACACGAAGCCGCTCAAGACACGGGCCGGTGCAACCATCGTGTATGACAGCGGCGACTATCCGGCCTGTCAGGCGGCGGTCGTAGCCGCCGCGGACTGGGACGCCTTTCCGGCCCGGCAAGCCGCAGCGCGGGCGCAGGGTCGGTTGATCGGGCTTGGCCTCGCCCACGCCATGAAGGGCACGGGACGCGGCCCGTTCGAGTCCGGCCTGGTGCGCATTTCACCTTCGGGGCGCATTTCCGTCTACACGGGCGCTGCCGCTATGGGGCAGGGGCTCAAGACCGCGCTGGCTCAGATCTGCGCGAGCGAACTCGGTGTGACGCCCAACGCCGTACAGGTCATCTCTGGCGATACCTCAACGGTCCCGGTTGGACTCGGCGGCTTCGCGAGCCGGCAAACCGTCACGGCGGGCTCCTCCGTCCTGCTTGCCGCCCGGGCAGTCGCCCGCAAGGCCCGAAAGCTCGCAAGCCATCTTCTGGAAGTCGCTGAGGACGACCTTGAGCTTGCGGACGGGCGGCTGCGCGTCGTCGGCGCCCGTCAGCTCAGCGTGCCGCTCGGCGAGCTTGCCCGCATCCTGCAGGGCGCTCCCGGGTATGGCTTCCCGCCCGGCATGGAGCCGGGGCTGCAGGACTCCAGCTATTTCCGCACCGATACGCTCGCCTATGCGAACGCGTGCCATGCAGCGGAGGTGGAGGTCGATACCGAGACCGGCGAGGTCCACATCTTGCGTTATGTCGCGCTGCAGGATTCCGGAAAGCTGGTCAATCCGCTGATCGTGGATGGACAGGTCCATGGCGGCATTGCGCACGGCCTCGGCAACGCGCTCCTGGAGTGGATGGGGTATGACGACGCCGGCCAGCCGTTGACCACCAATTTCGCCGATTACTTGTTGCCCACCGCGCCGACGTTTCCGATGTTCGAAACGCAGTACCAGGAGACGCCATCACCGCTCAATCCGCTCGGCGCCAAGGGAGCAGGCGAGGTCGGTACTATTCCCGCTGCAGCAGCCGTGATCTCGGCCATAGAAGATGCGCTGCAGCCTTATGGCGTGCGGATTACCCAATATCCGGTGACGCCGCCTCTACTTCTGGAGATGATCGCCCGCGCGAAGCGCGGAAATTAAACGCAATTCTCACCCCGCCTCGAAAAACGCCCGCAATGCGGCTGCCATCTCGCCCGCGAATTCCTCATGGACCGCGAGCTTGCCGGCGGGCAAGAGCACGGAACGGACATTGGGCAGGGCAGCGAGTTCTGCCATCTCAGCCTTGGACTTGGGCGGTGTGTCGGCGCCGTAGACCACCAGAATTGGCTCGGCGACCTGCCTCGCGGTGCCAAGAAACTCCTCGCGACTCGCCATCGGATCGAGTTCGCCCACCACGAAGCGTATTGAGGCGTGGCGCGCGCCGGCGGCGCGCGTGACCGCAAGTTTCTCAGCCAGCAGCCGCTCCGGCAGCGCCGCGGGATCGCGGTAAACATGGCCCAGCGACATCATCCGCACCATGAACGGATTGACGTTGAGGCGATAGAGGAGGTCGCCGACCACCGGCACGTCTCCGGCGCGTGCGATTTGGCCGAATGCCCGGTGCCGCTTGCCAAATACAGTCGGCAGCGGACCGCGCCACGTCGGTGCGATCAGGCAGAGCCTGCCCGTCGTGCCCGGCTGCGCGCGCGCCGCCGCCAGACAATAACCGGCTGCGTGCCCGGCCGCGACGGTAGCGAACGGTCGCGCCACCGCCTGTTTCAGCACGTCGGCGAGAAACGCCCGATAGGTGTCAGGCTGCCACTGAAAAGGGGGGCGCGGCGCATCGCCAAACCCGGGCCAATCCATCGCAACGGTCGTGAAGGCGCCGGCGAGGCGCTCCTGAAGTGGCCGCATCTCGCCGCGGGTCGAAATCGAGCTCAATGCCGGAAGCATCAGAAGCGTCGGCCCGGTGCCCATGCGGGTCATGCCGACGCGCACAGCCGCGCCCTGCCAGCTCCAGTCGATATGGTCGGGACGTACCTGCATGGGCAGCTTCGCAATTGTAGCCCGGATGGAGCGGCAGCGACATCCGGGGTAGACTTGTAAGCATCACGGCCCGTCCCTCCATCCGGGCCACGGGCGAATCAAGCCCCCCGCTTCTCCTCACGCGATTGCAGGAAGCGCGCGAACGCCTTCAAGGTGGTCTCCGAAACGTGATGTTCAATGCCTTCAGCGTCGGCTTCGGCGGCTTCAGCCGGAACTCCGATCGCCTGCAAAATGTCTACCACAAGGCGATGGCGGGCGCGTACGCGCTGCGCCAGTGCGGTGCCGGCCTCGGTGAGAAAGACGCCGCGATAGGGGCGAGCCGTTGCCATGCCGGCGCGCTTCAACCGCGAGATGGTCTTGACGGCGGTCGCGTGGGATACGCCCAGCCGCCGCGCAATGTCGGTGGGACGCGCTTCGCCGGCGCTCGCCAAAAGGTCCGCGATGAGTTCGACATAATCTTCGAGCAGCGCGGTCGACTGGGCCGACCTCGTCTTGCCGAAGCGGCGCGCCTGCGTGAGCTCGGCAGGGAGGTCGCCGTTTATGCCTACCTTCTTTGTTTTGCGCATCCGGCCGGACGCTCCGATCGCCGCCATGGCATCACCAAGTTCCCCCGCCTTTCCAAGCGTGAGCATATTCGCACGCCCGCGTCAAAGTGTTAACGAATACGTAAAGTGTAGGCTCCATTGACAATAGGCGCATGATGCATATGCTGTAGCCTATGCTACAATCTGATGGCGAAGCCGGACCAGCCCGGGAGGGTGTGCCGGACGATGCGGGATCGTGGCGCGTCGCGATGGCGGGCCCGGGCTCGCTGACCGCACGCAGCATTGCGGCCGCTCGGGAGGTCTTGTCAGGCCGACGGAGCGGGTTCGCGGCTCAGCTGGCGTTCGTCGGACCGGCAGTGGTCGCGTCGATCGCCTACGTGGATCCCGGTAATTTCGCCACCAACATCCAGGCCGGCGCCAAGTACGGCTACGATCTTCTTTGGGTGGTGCTGGCGGCCAATCTGATCGCGATGTTATTCCAGGCCCTGTCGGCAAAGCTCGGCATCGTGACGGGGCGCAATCTCGCGGAAATGTGCCGCGATAAATTTCCGCCGGTCGTCGTGTGGGCGATGTGGATCGTGAGCGAACTCGCCGCGATGGCGACCGATCTCGCCGAGTTCCTCGGCGGGGCCATCGGTCTCGCGCTCCTGTTTCAGATGCCGCTTCTGGTCGGTATGGCGATCACGGCGTGCATCACCTACGGCATCCTGATGTTCGAACGCTCGGGCTTCCGACCGATCGAGCTGATCATCGGAGGGCTCGTCGGCATCATTGCGCTCTGTTACCTCATCGAAATGTTCATTGCTCCGGTCGATTGGGGCGCGGCAGCCTTCCACACCGTAGTGCCGCAGATCGCCGACGCTGAGGCACTGCTGCTCGCGGTCGGCATCATCGGCGCCACCGTGATGCCTCACGCCGTCTATCTGCACTCTGCCTTGACGCAGGGGCGCACGCCGGTACGCGGCGATGCCGAGATACGTCAGGTGCTGCGCTTCTCAAATCAAGAAGTCGTCCTCGCGCTCGCACTCGCCGGCCTCGTGAACATGGCGATGGTGATGATGGCATCGAGCGCCTTCCATGCTGGCCATAGCGACGTGGCCGAGATTGAAACGGCCTATCATACGCTCACGCCCCTGCTCGGCGGTGCCGCGGCCGGCGTCTTCCTGCTTTCCCTTATCGCGTCCGGCATCTCCAGTTCGACGGTGGGCACGATGGCGGGCCAGATCATCATGCAGGGCTTCGTCGGCTTCCGCATTCCGCTCGCTGTGCGTCGCCTCGTAACGATGGCGCCGGCCTTCGTGGTGGTGGCGCTCGGCGTCAATGCCACCAAGGCGCTTGTGATCAGCCAGGTCGTACTCTCGATCGCATTGCCGCTCCCGATGATCGCGCTCCTGATGTTCACGCACCGCCGCGACATCATGGGCTCCTTCGCGAACGGGAAGCTGACCAACCTCGCCGCGATGATCGGAACTCTCGTGGTGTTGGCCCTCAACGGGTTCCTGATCCTGCAGACCTTCGGGGTACCCATCCCCGGGTTGTCCTGACCCGAAGCCATCACAGATAGCGCGCTACGAGTTTGAACTCGCGCAACGCCGACCGCCCAGCTGGACCGGCCGCTCTGAGCGAGCGATTGACGCAATGGCTGATGTGATCGTGAATCAGCGCCTTTTTTGCGTTCTCGATCGCGCCCTCGACCGCTTGCAATTGCTGGGCAATTTGAGGGCACGGGCGGCGTTGTTCGAGCATTTCGATGATTTTCTGCAAATGACCGTCGGCCCGCTTCAAGCGTTTGATGATGTCCGGATGAGCGCTGTGGTGCATCGTGCCTCCTATCCTCCCGGCAGGATAACCAATATCCTGGTGGGAGGATACAGAATAGTAGTTGACTTTTCGATAGCGATGAGTAAGTGAGGCCTGCCGCCTGGATATAAGTCCTCTCGGCCCTCCTTCAGCTAACGACGAGCAGATGCGCAGTACCCTTTTTGGCGATGCGGTTGCGGCCAATGCAGCCTCACCTGCGGCGCTACGACATGACGAGACCGATCGCGGCATTGGCGGCCGCGAGAGAGGCGGCCCGTAGCCCGCCGCTCTCGCCCACCCACCTGCCGCGAGGCGGAAGTGTGAAGTGGGCAATGTTCACAAAGATCGGGAAATTCCGAAACGCGAGCCTGCGCCCTTGTGCGCAAGGCAAGATCGCGCCCGCGCATTACAATGACAATGCGATGCTCGTCCGCGACATGGGCGGACCACATCCGATTCGACGCTCAAATCTGACTTGTCACTGGCGCCCCAAGGTCGCCGGCGGACTCGAATGCTACTGGATATCGAACCCGGGGCCGCAACCGCGGAGCCCGACCAACGCTGCGCACGTGTCGACCACGTACAGGTCACGCGCTTGACGGGAGAAATGCTGCCGGCAGGGAGGCTCAACCGGCAAGGCAGAGTCCCGGCGAAATGCTTGTCAGCCTCAGCGGTCTGACGGCATTCAAGGCGGCGAAGCTTGTGGAGAAAAGGCCGGATGAGGTTACGCGTGAGAAGCCGTCGCATTGGCTCGTGCGGCCCGACCATGACGATATGTCATAAAACTGAGATAGGAATGAAACGCGAATAGGAACGAAAGCGATGCGACGCGCCCCGATTTGACGCAATTGCGGGCTCGGACGTGCACGGCGCAGGATCAGACGCGATGAGGCAAATCGAAACCGTGAGGCATACTGCTCGTGGTCCGGTGCATTCCGGAATGATGCTCGCGCTGTTTTTGGTCGGGGCCGGCGCGGGCGCCGTGGGCTACCGTATTATCGCAAGCTCATCCATAAGCCCGGCCCTTGTCCCGGCCGCCGGCCAGAGCACGCCGCAGTTTGTCAAGGAGGGTGCACGAACGGTTGTTCCAGACGGATCGCCGCTGCGCGCCAAACTGACGATCGATGCCGTCGCGGAGAAAGAAGTGCAGCGCAATTTGATCTTGCCGGCCGCGGTTGAAGCCGACCCGGCCCGCCTCGTGAAAGTGCTGCCGCCGCTTGCTGGACGGATAACGCAACTTAGGGTGCAGCTTGGCGAGCAGGTTGAACGAGGCCAGCCCCTCGTGGTTCTCGATTCGTCCGACCTCGCGACAGCCTATGCGGATTACGACAAGGCTAAGGCCGTCTTGGCTTTGGCCATCAAGAGTCGCGATCGTCTCCGCGATCTTGCAAGGGGCGGAGGCGCGTCGGTCAAGGACCAACAACAGGCAGAAACTGATTACGTCACCGCCGAGGTGGAGAACCAGCGCGCCGAAGCGCGTCTCAGACAGATCGGGGTTGATCCCGAGATGCCGACCAAGTCGCGCACGGTTGCGATTCCGGCGCCGGTGGCGGGAAGCGTGATCGAACTCGCCGCAGCGCCCGGAGCCTACTGGAACGATTCGACAGCTGCGTTGATGACGGTGGCGGATCTCAGTACGATCTGGGTCACCGCCAACGTTCCCGAGAAGGACACCTCTTTGGTGGCGAAGGGACAGGCCGTCGACATAACCTTTGCGGCGTATCCGGGGGAGGTCTTCAAAGGCGACGTTCTTTTCGTCAGCAACGTTCTCGATCCGGACACCCGTCGCACCAAAGTCCGTATCAGCCTCCCTAATCCGGATTTCCGGTTCAAGCCGGGCATGTTCGCCAATGTAACCTTCTTCGCTGCGAAGCAGATGGTTCCCATCGTGCCGACGACATCGCTGGTTTTGAAGGATGATGCAAATCAGGTGTTCATCGAGGTCGCCCCGTGGAGTTTCGAAGCACGCCGCGTGGACATTGGCTTTCAGCAGGGGGATGATGCCGTCGTCCGGGGCGGCCTGAAAGCCGGCGATCGCATTGTCGTGAAGGGCGGAGTGCTCCTCGATGATTGATCGGCTGGTCGACTTCGCGCTGAGGAAGCGCCTGGTCGTGGCGATGGTCTGCATCTTCATCGCCGCCTATGGCTATTACTCCTGGACCCAGCTTGCGCTGGAGGCCTACCCGGACATTGCCGATGTGACTTCGCAGGTCATAACTCAAGCTCCCGGCCTTGCAGCGGAGGAGGTCGAGCGGCAAATCACAATCCCGCTTGAACGCGAGTTGAACGGCACTCCGGGATTGCTGGTGATGCGCTCCAAGAGCACCTTTGGACTTTCCCTGATCGTTCTTGTGTTTCGAGACGGCTCCGAGGACTACTGGTCGCGCCAACGCATTATGGAGCGCATCCAGAGCGTGACTTTGCCGGCTGGCATCACTTCCAGTCTCGATCCGCTAACATCGCCGATCGGGGAGATCTATCGCTACACGCTCGAATCCGACACGAAGGGCCTGCGTGACCTTTCGGAAATCCAGAAGTGGGTGGTCATTCCGGCGCTCAAGCAAGTGCCGGGCGTTGCCGACGTCACCAACTTTGGCGGCATCACGACGCAATTCCAGCTTGAGCTCGACCCGACGCAGCTCATGCGCTTCAACCTGTCGCTCAAGAACGTCACCGACGCGATCAATGCCAATAGCGCCAATGCAGGCGGTAGCGTCCTCACCCGTGGCGAACTTGGCTATGTCATCCGCGGCATCGGTCTCGTTCAAACCCTTGAAGACATGGGCGACATCGTCGTCACCCAGCGCAACGGAACGCCGATCTTCGTCCGCGATCTCGGCGCGCTCAAGCTGAGCAGCCAGGAACGCCACGGCATTCTTGGCAAGAATGAGAAGAACGACGCGATCTCAGGCATTGTCCTGCTGCTTCGAGGCGAAAACCCCTCGCGCGTCATCGAGGGAGTCCACGCGAAAGTCGCGGAAATCAATAAACGTCTGAAGACTCAGGACGTTCAGATCGTGCCCTATCTCGATCGATCGGGACTGGTCAATGCGACGGTCGACAAAGTCTCGCACACCGTCTTCGAAGGCATCGGCCTTGTGCTCATCGTTCTCATCCTGTTTCTCGGAAGTCCGCGTAGCGCATTGATCGTGGGCACCACCATTCCGTTCGCGATGCTGGTCGCATTCGTTCTGATGTATTTCACGAAGATTCCCGCCAACCTGCTGTCGCTCGGCGCCATCGACTTCGGCATCATCGTGGACGCCTCGATCGTGATGATGGAGGCGATCCTGCGCCGTCGTGAAGCCCATCCCGATGAGCCACTCACCGAAAGCGACGCGCGGGCTGCTGCACTTCAGGTCGCGCAGCCGATCTTCTTCGCGACTTTGATCATTATCGCCGCCTATTTCCCGCTGTTCGCCTTCCAACGCGTCGAATCCAAGCTGTTCCTGCCGATGGCCTATGCGGTGGGTTACGCCCAATTCGGTGCGCTGGCGTTTGCGCTGATGCTCATTCCGGGCCTTGCGTACATGGCGTATCGAAGGCCTCGGCACATCTTCCACAATTCGGTGCTGGATTGGCTTGAAGATCAGTACCATCGCGCATTGCAACGCTTGCTCCATCGACCGAGCATTGCGTTCGTACTTGCCGGAGGCGCCGCCGTCGCGGTGGTCTGGCTCGGCGCAACGGTCGGGCGTGAGTTTCTGCCGGAACTCGACGAAGGCTCGATCTGGCTTCAGGTGCAAATGCCGGCGGGCATTTCGCTCGCCAAGGCCACCGAGATGGCCGCCGATCTGCGTAAGGCGGTCCGCGAATTTCCCGAGGTGTCGCATATCGTGACGCAGTTGGGTCGCAACGACGATGGCACCGATCCGTGGACGCCATCGCATATCGAGGCGAGCGTCGGGCTTCACCCCTACGACACCTGGCCATCGGGCGAAACGAAACACGATCTGGTTCAGCGCATGGCGGCGCGGTTTCGCACGATGCCGGGCTTCGAGGTAGGTTTCAGCCAACCGATGATCGACGGAGTCAATGATAAGATTGCCGGTGCACACAGCCAGCTTGTCATCAAGATATATGGCGACGACTTCAACGAGCTGCGGCGAATCGCCAAAGGGATTGTCGACACGCTTGAAGCGACCCCCGGTGCGACCGACGTGTCGATCGACCAAGAGCCGCCCTTGCCGCAGATCGCCGTCAAGGTCGATCGCGAGGCGACGGCGCGTTACGGCATCAATGTCGCTGATATCTCGGACCTGATCCGCACTGGGATCGGCGGTGAAGCGGTAAGCCAGGTCTTCATCGGCGAGCGCAGGTACGATACAACGGTCCGCTTCCCCCCCGCAGCGCGCAGTAGCCCCGAGGCGATCGGCAATCTGGTGCTTACATCAAGCAGCGGTGCGCTCATTCCGGTTTCGCAGGTTGCAGAGGTCGCATTGCAGACGGGCGAAAGCACCATCACCCGCGAGATGAACCATCGGCATCTCACGGTGAAGTTCAACTACCGCGGACGCGACCTTTCATCTCTGCTCGCCGATGCGCAACTGAGAGTTCGCGACGCAGTGTCGTTTGACCCCGAGAAATACAGCATCGAATGGGGCGGGCAGTTCGAGAACCAGCAGCGGGCGGAAGCGCGGCTGCTATTGATACTGTGTCTGGTTCTCGGGCTTATGGTCGTCCTGCTATATGGGGGCTTCGGCATTTTGCGCCAGGCCCTGTTGATCCTGGCCGTCGTGCCGCTAGCGACTCTCGGGGGGCTGATTGCCATCCACGCAACCGGAACGACTCTCAATGTCGCATCCGGAGTGGGGTTCATTGCGCTTTTCGGCGTTGCCGTAATGAATGCTGTGGTCATGGTGGCCAACCTCAACCGGGTTCGAGACAGTGGCGTCCCACTTCCGGACGCGGTGCTGATCGGCGCAGGCGAGCGCCTGCGGCCGGTTCTGATGACCGCCTCAGTGGCGACCGTCGGCATGCTGCCGGCCGCATTGGCAACCGGGATCGGCAGCGACGTGCAGCGTGGCCTCGCGACCGTTGTATCGGGCGGACTGATCTTGGCGACGCTTTTGACGCTGTTCATCATTCCGACCTTCTACCTAGTGCTGGAACGCTGGGCAGAGAGGCGAGCGACCGCTGCTGCTGCCGCCGTCACGGCGTGACCGATGCTTATCTGTTGAGATAGGATTTCAATGATTGATTCGGTCTGAATGACTGCTATAGTGCGATGATCAATATGTAGCATATGCTACATATTGATCCCTATGCTACGTCACAGGTGATTTGGCAATGGCTCAAGACCTGGTGCCGGCAGCCCGCCGGAGATTCGTGGCAACTGTCATACAGCTCAAATCATGAACGTGGGCTTGCGACATGCCCATGAGCCGGGCCTGCCGTCCTGACGATGGTCGCTCCGTTGTCGGCCATTTCGCGCAATGCGCCGCCATGAAACAGCGCGTGCTTTGTAGCCTCGCGACGGTTGCGCTGATTTGCAGCGCCGCTGCCCGGGCGGACGATTCGGAGACAGCGCGGGATGCGAAGGCGATCGCCAAGTCGAACACCGAGTCGTCCACCAAGTCGAGAACCGACTCGTCGACGAAGTCGAGGACCGGCTGGACCGGATTCTATGTCGGCGCCCATGCCGGCCTATTGGGCGGCCAATCGGCCTGGACCGCGACCGGGCCGGGCAGCGCGTCAAATTTTGCCGGATCGCTCGATTTTTTTGCGCCCTACAACGTCTTCAACGGTCACGGCAGTCACTTCGGGGGCCTGACCGGCGGCTACAATTATCGGGTGCGGTCGGGCCTCCTCGTCGGTGCGGAAGCCGACATATCCTTTCCGGGCTTTATCGAGCCCAGCCAGGATTTTGCCTCGCCGGCAATCGGCGTCGGCAACTATGCGGACATGCTGCTGATGTTCGGCACCGCGCGCGCGCGGCTCGGCTATGACACCGGTCACTGGCTCTACTACGTGACGGGCGGTCTCGCCTGGACCTATGACAAGTTCACTCGCACCCAACTCAGCGCCGGTTCCGTTTCTGGCGTGCCTCCTGGTACCACGGAAAGTTCTTTCGCGGGGCGAGTCGGGTGGACGGCCGGCGCCGGCATCGAAAAACCGGTTGCGCCCGACTGGACGCTCAAGCTCGAATATTTGTATTCCCAGTTCGGCAACACCGCCGTTACGTTTCCGCAAGGGCACCAGACGTTCGATTCGAACCTCTCCACGCATCAACTACGCCTGGGGTTGAACTATCGGCTGGGCGATATCTCGAAGCTCGACTGGACCAAGCCGATCGCCCAGCCGCTCGAGACGGACAACTGGGCCGTTCACGGGCAGACGACCTTTCTCTGGCAATATGCACCGCCGTTCCGTGCCCCGTACCGGGGCGCCAACAGCCTCGACCCCAACGCTGGCCGCGAGACGTGGGACGCCACGCTCTACATCGGGCGGCGTCTATGGCAAGGCGCGGAGCTTTGGATCGACCCCGAGATCGACCAGGGCTTTGGCTTGAGCAACACGCTCGGCCTGGCCGGATTCCCAAGTGGAGAGGCTTACAAAATCGGAAGCAGCGAGCCGTATTTCCGCATGCCTCGTGCCTTCATCCGACAGACCATCGACCTCGGCGGCAACAATGAGAAGGTCGAGTCGGGAATTAACCAGTTTGCCGGGAGCCAGACCAGCAACCGTCTGGTCCTGACGGCGGGAAAATTCAGCGTGTCGGATATTTTCGACACGATTTCCTACGCCCACGATCCCCGCAACGATTTCATGAACTGGTCGATGATTGATACCGGCACCTTCGATTACGCGGCAGACGCCTGGGGCTACACGTATGGGGCCGCGGCCGAATGGTATCAGGGCAAATGGGCGTTACGGGCGGGCGTGTTTGACCTTTCGATCGTTCCCAACAGCATCGAACTCGACCATACGTTCGCGCAATTCCAGACCGTCTACGAGCTGGAACACCGTCACGAGATTGCGGGCCAGCCGGGCAAGCTCGCGTTGGTGGGATTCCTGAGCCGCGGCCGGATGGGGCGCTTCGATGACGCCATCGCGTTCGCGCAGCAGAATGGAACGACACCGAGTACGGCGGACGTGCGTCGATATACCAGCCGCGGCGGCGTCAACGTGAATTTCGAGCAGCAGCTCGTCGCCAACGTCGGCTTCTTTGCCCGCGCGGGTGTTGCCAATGGAAACGTGGAGCCCTACGAATTCACCGACGTTGACCGCACCGCATCGGTCGGCTTGTCGCTTGGCGGCAAGCTCTGGGACCGGCCCGACGACACGCTTGGCATAGCGGGCGTCGTCAACACCATTTCAAGCGCGCACCAGGCCTATCTGAACGCCGGCGGTCTCGGCATCCTGGTCGGCGACGGGAAGTTGCCGCATCCCGGACCGGAGCAGATATTGGAAACGTATTATAGCCTTCCGCTCGGCACGTGGCGATTTACCGCCGACTATCAGCTCGTCGTCAATCCGGCCTACAATCGCGATCGCGGCCCGGTGTCGATCATCGGCGCGCGGCTGCGCACACAGTTTTAGTTCGGAGCGCGACACGCCCTACCGCACAGCCGATCGCTCCACGTTGGCGATCCGGCTCGGCACACCGAATTCGCGGCGGCACACGTCGGCGAGTACCGCGATGCCCTCGCGGATCTCCGCAGGAGACGGATTGCCGAAGCATAACCGCAGCCGGCTCTTGCCGTAGGCCTTGTCTGGCGACCATTCGAAGCCCGGATTGATCGCGACGCCCGCGGCGAGCGCCGCCTGGGCGAGCTTCTGGGTATCGACCACGTCCGGAAGCTTGACCCAGAGAAAAATCCCGCCTTTCGGATCATCGAATTCTGCGGCCGTCCCGAACTGTTCGGCGAGCGCTTCCATCATGGTTTCGAGCTTCGCGCGCAGCGCCCGAGTCAGTTCCGGCACGTGGGCGGCGAAATGGGGCGTGCAGTACTCGGCGAGGACCATCTGCTCAAGCGCGCCCGAGCCAGCGTCGGTCTTGAGCGGCAGCATGCGTGAGAGTACCGACCAGTCGGCCACGATGTAGCCGACGCGCAGCGCCGGCGCGATCGATTTGGAGAACGAGCCGATGTGAATAACGTTTCGGCTCTGGCTCAAGGCGTAGATCGCGGGCGGGCGCCGGCCATCCCAGATCAGGTCGGCATAGCAGTCATCTTCGAAGATTGGGACATCGTGGATTTCTGCCAGGCGCAGCAGCTCCAGGCGGCGCTGCTCGCCCATGATGGCGCCGGTCGGGTTTTGCACGGTCGGAATGGTGTAGATGTATTTCGGATGAATCCCGCGTCGCTTGAGGTCATCGAGGGCGGCGGACAGCGCATCCATGCGCAGCCCTTCGTGGTCCAGCGGCACCCCGACAGCATTGACGCCGAGACGCGCAAGGCGATTGAGCGAGCCGAAATACGTGACCTGCTCGACCAGCACCGTGTCGCCGCGCGACAGCAGCATGCCGTTGACGAGTTCGATCCCTTGCAGCGAGCCCGAAGTGACAAGGATCTCGTCCTTCGTGCAGGAAATTCCGGCGTCGCGCCTGAGTTTCTCGACCAGGAACTCGCGCAGCCGGCGGTAGCCGAGCGGGCCACTTTCGAGCCCATAGGTCGCGAGCGTTCTGCCCTCGCGCTTGAGCACCGCGGTTGCTGCCGCGATCAACTCATCGACCGGCACCTGGGCGGCATCGTTATGGCCGCCAACGAAATTGTACCGCGGAAACCCGTTCCACTTGGCCGCCGGCGCCGGCAGTCCGGCTGCCAACAAGGGCGCGAAGTCGAACGGGTTGGCGGCAGTTACCGATGCGGCTTGGGTCATGATGCCTCCGGGCGGATGTGTTGCGCGCAATGGACTCCGCCGAATGTAAAGCATTTTTGGGTTTTGCTTGACATCCACTGGCGTCGCCATCGCCCCCGGACCAAGTCCGGGGGGATGCAATGCCCCTGTATCAAGTGGCGTCAGCTGGGAAAAGCCGCAGCACCGCGGCCTATGGCAGGGTTACGAACGGTTTGCCCTTCGTCGCCGCCACGAGGCCATAGAACGCCTCGTTCACCTGCGACCACGCCGGAAGCCTTTTCACGTTATCGAGCCAGCGCCTGACGTTCGGATAGGCCGAAAAATCGACCCGGATGATCTCCCCGAGAGTTACCAGGCAGGCACCGAAATAGTCGGCGATCGTGATCTGCTCCCCGCAGAGATAGTTCTTGTCCGGACCGATCCAATAATCGTTGAGCACCTTCAGCCAGCGCCTGGTGTATTCTTTCGCCATCTCAAGCGTGGCTGCCTGGGCCTCGTCACTGCGCCGCTTGAGGTGAGGGAATAGCTGCGGATAACACAAGCCATACCCGAAATCGCGATAGAAGTTCGTGTTGATCCAGTCCATCACCTCGTTGACCTTGGCGCGCTGCTTGAGGTCCTTCGGATAGGCCGGCGAACCGATCTTGTCGGCGAGGTATTTCAAGATCGCCGAGCTTTCCGTAAGCCGCAGGTCACCATCCTCCAGCATCGGCACCAGGCAATTCGGATTGATGGTGGAGTAGGGCGGCTGATACTGCGCACCCGTCATCACATCGACCAGTTCTTCCTCCATTGGAATCTTATGCTCGGCAACAAACAGCCGTACGGGGCGGCTGACCGTCGAGACCGGGTGCATGTAGAGCTTCATTGTCTCCCTCCCTGCTATGACGAGCTCTTAATACAGCATTTTCTCCGATCAAGCTGACACTTCGCGTACACCCGTGGGCGATGGCCCAGCAGGAATCACTCCGGATCGATCGACGATATACAGCAGCCCCTGGAGCAGGATGACTAAAACGTAACATTAACGCGCCGCAGCGGCCTCGCTTTCGGGCAGAGAGGCAGGTTCGGCCGGCGCGGGGTGGCCGTCGCAGACTTCACCACCGTCAAGGAACACTTCCCGTTCGAACTCATTGTGATCTCTGAATTATAATGAATTCGGGCTCTTCTCGATCGGGCCGGGGCGGGGCGTAAAATTGGCGCCCGAATGGTGTGTAGGCTGCCGGTCAGACGCCGGCCGCAGCGTTAACGACATCAGCGGGACTCACTCCAGCACGGTATTTGGGCTTCTTCGCCTGCTACCCCGAGCCACCGATGTATATATAGTGCTCATGTGTCAGTATAAGTGTAAGCCACGTCAGCGGCGCGGATTGGCGGCGGTCCCGCGAGCGCGATCGTGCAATTCCGGTGCGTGTTCTGCGAGGTCGGGGCTGGCATGATGGACGCCATCGACCGAGGCGCCGGTTTCAATCGCCCTTCGGGCGCGAGATCGCTAATCGCATTGCGCGGCGTCAGCCGTATCCATGACGGGGGCGCAATAGCGGCGCTGAAAAACGTCGACCTGCAGATCCGAGAGGGCGATTGCGTGGCGGTCGTGGGCGCGAGTGGCAGCGGCAAGAGCAGCCTGATCAACATCTTGTGCGGCATCGATTATCCCACTTCCGGGCACGTGATCTGGGAAGGGCGGCCAATTCGCAAGAAAAGGGATTGGGTGTGGCTGCGCCGCTTGCGCATCGGCATCGTGTTTCAGGAATTCAACCTCATCCCGACCCTGACGGCGCTGGAGAACGTCGAGCTTGCACTTCTTGGCCGCGGCATGCCGGCAAAACACCGGTACACGCGGGCCGGCATGGTGCTGGGGCGCGTCGGGCTCGATCATCGTCCCCACCACCTGGTCACCAGGCTTTCAGGCGGCGAGCGCCAGCGCGTGGCGATTGCGCGTGCGATCGTGAATGAACCGAAACTGCTGCTCGCGGACGAGCCGACCGGAAACCTCGACAGTGCCAGCGCCGCCAGGGTCGCGGACCTGCTGTTCGACCTGCGCGAGATGACCGGCATGACGCTCGTGCTGGTGACCCATGACGATGCGCTTGCGACCCGGTGCACCCGACAGGTTCGGCTTCGCGACGGCTCCATTGTGGAAGATACACTTCGCACGTTGACGTCTGGGACGATCGGGTCCAGGTCCAGGATATGAATCTCGTCAGCCTTGCGTTTCGCAATCTCAAGCGGCGGCCAATCCGCGCTTGCCTGTCGGTTCTCGGCATCGGGCTTGCGGTCGGCAGTGCACTTGCCCTGGTGGCGCTGTCGCACGGCATTGCGCAAAGCGCACGCGACGGCATGGGCGAACTCGGCGACGACCTTGTCGTCATGCAGAAGGGCGCATCCGACATTTTCGGCGGCTTCATTCCGGAGAAGACCATCGAACGTATCGCTGCGGTCGACGGTGTCGTGCGAGTGTCGGGCGAACTCGTCGCGTTTGCTCCCACGGGCTCCGGCAACAGCGTCCTCACGCTCGGATGGCCCGACGCCAGCTATCTATGGAGAAAGGTCCCATTGCGCGAAGGTCGCGTGGCGGTTGCCGGCGAGCGCCACGTTGCAGTGCTCGGTGACACGGCTGCGGCCTCTTTGGGCAAAAAACTTGGCGACGAACTCGATCTTTTTGGCGAGGCATTCCGCGTAATCGGCGTCGCCCGCTACACTACGGCCATCAATCGCGGCCTCGTCCTCGTGCCCCTTGTGGATCTGCAAGAGGCGAGTTATCGCCCGCGCCAGGTCACGATGGCCCACGTCACTGTAGAACACGCCGACGCGCGGCTCGAACTCGCACGCGTCCGGGAGGAAATCGAGGACTTGGGCAACATCGTCACCGCAACCGCCGACGAAGTCCTCGATCACGATCGTAATTTTGCACTCCTTGAGGCTGTATCATTCGCAGTAGCGGTCATCGCGGTGGCGATAAGCGCGCTCAACGTGCTTGCCGCCTTGGCGATGGCGACGCAGGAACGCACGCGCGAGATCGGCATCTTTGCGGCGGTCGGGTGGAGCAACGGACGCATCATGAAGTCCATCGTGATCGAGGGAATGATGATGTGCATCATCGGCTGCGCACTTGGCGTGCTCTTGAGCGTTGCCGCCGCATATGCGTTCCCGCGCGTCCCGACCATAGGCAATCTGGTGTCGTTGAACCCGAGCATCGGGCTGGTCGCGCCGGTGATCGGTGCGGCTTTCGCGCTTTGCGTCGTGGGGGCTCTGCTGCCGGCATGGCGGGCGGTCCGGATGATCCCGGCGGAGGCGCTTCGGCGCATGTAAGTACATGCCGCACGCACGCGACGCGGGAGAGCGAAATTGATCGAACCCGCGCTACCAGGGCTTGTGCTATCATAATGGGTCGATCGGCCTCGGATGCCGCAACTGGGAGGGACGAGCTGATTGATATGGCGCGCGGGGGAACAATCGCGGCGATCACCTTGCTGTCGTGTCATTGCGCGGTCGCGCAGGCGCAGACAAAGCTGACGGCACACTACACGCTCTCGATCGCCGGCATCGCAATCGGCGAAGGCGATTGGACCGTCGAAGTCGGCAAAGACCGTTACACGGCGCGATCCAGTGGCCGGCTTTTCGGCGTGTGGCGGGTCATGCTCGACAGAGACATAGCCGCCACTACGCGCGGCGCTGCAGCCCCCGGCCGTCTTACGCCGACTGGCTATTCGGCCAATTTTTCTTCGGACAGCCGCGTCAATGATGTCCGCGTGATCTTTCGCAATGGCACCGTGAGCGAGCTGGAGACCAAACCGCCAGTGCCGATCGGCTCCGATCACGTTCCGGTCACGGCTTCAACTCTCCGCGGCGCCTTGGACCCGCTAACAGCCGGGCTCACGGCAATGCCGACGGCCGCAGATCTCGTGTCGCCGGCGGTCTGCCAGCGAACCCTGCCGATCTTTGATGGGAGCCACCGCTTTGACATGGCGCTGTCGTTCAAGCGCATGGAGACCGTCATGGCAGACAGAGGCTACGGCGGACCCGCCGTCGTGTGTGCGATGACGTATCGTCCCGTCGCGGGGTACAATGCGGAGACCTTTCGCGCCGATTACCTCAGGAGAAGCCGTGACATGGAGATGTGGTTCGCGCCTGTCCCGGGCACCCGGCTCCTCGCGGTGTTCTGCATCAGGATCCCGACCGTGCTGGGGACGGCAGAATTGCGCGCTACTGAGTTCGATGGTCGAAGCCGATAGGCCCCTTCTGTCCCGCGTATCGTGGTCCTGAATTGGGCCCCTCCCAACTGCGCTCCCGCGGCATATCTGTTGGCAATGCGTCCCGAGGAACTACTCACCCCCACCCCGGATGGCTTGTATTGTCGGCCGGGGGGCTTTCATATCGACCCGATCCGCCCAGTCCCCCGAGCCTTGATCACCCATGGTCACTCCGATCACGCGCGGCCGGGTCACGGCGCAGTGCTGGCGACCCCGGAGACGCTCGACTTCATGCGTCTGCGTTATGGCGATGGTTTCGCGGGCGCCGTTCAGGCCATTCCATACGGCGAACCGCTACGGCTCAACGGCGTTACCGCGAGCTTTCATCCGGCCGGCCACGTTCTTGGTTCTGCGCAAATTCTCGTCGTGGCCGACGGTCTGCGCGCGGTGGCGTCCGGCGACTACAAAGATATGGCCGACCCAACCTGCCCGCCGTTCGAGCCCGTTCGCTGCGATATTTTCATAACGGAAGCGACCTTCGGACTTCCGGTCTTTCGCCACGGCGATCCGCAGGCTGAGATTGAGAAGCTGTTGCGCTCGGTCGCTCTGTTTCCGGAACGCGCCCACTTGGTGGGCGCCTATTCGCTCGGCAAAGCGCAGCGCGTCATCGCGCTGCTGCGCGCGGCCGGTTACGGGCGGCCGATCTATCTGCACGGAGCGGTCGAGGCCATCGCCCGCTACTATGCCCGTCGTATCGATCTCGGCGAGCTTCGCCTCGCCCGCGATGCCGATCGGGACGCGCTTACCGGCGCAATCGCGATCTGCCCGCCGGCTGCATTGAACGATCGCTGGTCGCGCCGCTTTCCGGACCCCGTGACGGCCTTCGCCTCCGGATGGATGCGGATACGAGCGCGCGCCCGCCAGCGCGGCGTCGCGCTGCCCTTGGTGATCTCGGATCATTCGGATTGGGACGGACTGACCGCCACCATCGCGGCCACCGGTGCTCCTGAGATTTGGGTCACGCACGGCGCGGAAGACGCCTTGGTGCATTGGTGCCGGAGGCGCGGCCTCGCGGCGCAGCCTTTACACATGATCGGCTACGGCGAGGAAGACCCCGAGTCCGAAGGCCTCGAAAGCGCAGAGTCATGAACCGGTTCGCCGCGCTGCTGGACCGCCTCGCTTACGAGCCCGGCCGCAATGCCAAGCTGCGGTTGTTGATTGATTACTTTCGCACCACCGCCGATCCGGACCGCGGCTACGCGCTTGCAGCCATCACGGGCGCGCTCTCATTCCGCTACGCCAAGCCTGGCCTCATCCGCACTTTGATCGAGGAGCGCACGGACCCGACGCTGTTCGCGATGTCCTATGACTATGTTGGCGACCTTTCCGAAACCGTCGCCCTCATGTGGCCTACCCACTCGTCGTTGCCGAGCCTGTCCCGGCCATCCACGCCGCCGCACGGTACCACGGACGTGGATGGCCGGGACAGGCTCGGCCATGACGGTGTGGAGAGGCCAGCCCACGGGCCGACACTGTCGGAGGTGGTGATCACGCTGGCCGCGCTCGGCAAGTCCGATCTGCCGGCGCGACTTGCGCAGTGGCTCGACAGTCTCGATGAAGTCGGCCGCTGGGCCTTGTTGAAGCTCGTCACCGGTGCGCTGCGTATCGGCGTGTCGGCGCGGCTTGCCAAGACCGCGGTGGCAGCGCTCGGCGACCGCGACGTGGACGAAATCGAAATCATCTGGCCCAGCCTGAAGCCGCCCTACGGGGACTTGTTCGCTTGGCTGGAGGGACGTGCCGAGAAGCCCGAAAGCGGCGACCCTGCGCCGTTCCGCCCGCCCATGCTGTCACATGCGGTCGAGGAGGCGGACTTCGCGGCACTCGACCCTGCCGACTTTCTGGCAGAATGGAAATGGGACGGCATCAGGGTCCAGGCGGTGGCGGGTCGACGGCTGGATGGCGACCTCGTCAAACGACTGTTTTCGCGAACCGGTGAGGACATTTCGGCAAGCTTCCCGGATCTCGTGGAGTCGTTCGGGTTCGAAGGCGCGCTTGATGGTGAATTGCTGATCATGCGGGATGGCCGCGTGCAATCGTTCAACGTCCTGCAGCAGCGCCTCAATCGCAAGGCCGTGACCCCCAGGCTCATGACCGAATTCCCGGCTCACCTGCGAGCCTATGATCTTCTGGTTGACGGTGCGGCCGATCTGCGCGGCGAACCCTTTGCGACGCGACGTGTCCGGCTCGAAGCGGTCATCGCGGCGCTCGATCCTGTCCGTATCGACATGTCGCCCCTCGTGCCTTTCGCCACGTGGGAGGATCTTGCGGCCGCGCGGGCTGACCCCACGGCCGCGGGGGCGGGCCTCGATGCGCAAGCCGTTGAAGGCGTCATGATCAAGCGCCGGGACGCGCCCTATCTGCCGGGCCGGCCGAAGGGCCTGTGGTGGAAATGGAAGCGCGATCCCTTCGTGGTCGATGCGGTGCTGATGTACGCGCAGCGCGGTCACGGCAAGCGCTCGTCGTTTTATTCCGACTACACCTTCGGGGTCTGGATGTCCGGCCTGGCGGGCGAAGAACTGGTTCCGGTCGGCAAGGCCTATTTCGGGTTCACGGACGCGGAGCTTGCGGAGATCGACAGGTTCGTGCGCAACAACACCCTCGCGCGCTTCGGACCGGTGCGGGAAGTCGTGCATGCAGCCGACCGCGGGCTCGTGTTCGAAGTGGCATTCGAGGGACTGCAGCGTTCGACCCGGCATCGATCCGGCATTGCGATGCGGTTCCCGCGTATCAGCCGCCTACGCTGGGACAAACACCCCCGCGATGCCGATCGGCTGGAGACGCTCCAGGCTTTGCTGGACCGCGGGAGGGAGGGGCGCGAAGGCGCGGGGGTGCAGCATGCTCGCAAAATTGCCGCCAGCGATGTAGTAAAGTGACCGCTATGCAACAGGGGAACCACAGTCCGATGGCAAACGATGTGGTCAGCCGCATCCTTGGCGGACCGCCGCTCGCGGTGTTGGGGCGGCTCGTGCTGCTATCGATCGTAGTCGGGGTTATCCTCTCGGCCGTTGGGCTCGACCCTTGGAACATTCTTCACAGCGTCGAGACATTGATTCGGCATGTCTGGGACATGGGCTTCGATGCGATCCGCTGGCTGTGGCGCTATTTCCTGCTTGGCGCCGCTTTGGTGGTGCCGATCTGGCTCCTGGTGCGGCTCACGCGTGGGGTAAGCGGAAAGGGCTAGCGTCGCCTGTCCGGCCGTCGATTTGGTTTCGATCATTCCCGGAAGCCGGAACCGGTTGGTTAGAGGTTCCAGCTTCCTTCTCCACAATTAAGGCCCGGCACCACACCGCAATACTGAACGGCTCGCTTCTTATTTTGCACGATGACCCCACCGAGACTCTGGACGGCATCGCTTTCAGGTTATAATTCCTATCTGGTGCGCCTGCCTCATCAGAGCGGTGGGATTGTCGGTTACCTTCGCGGGAGCCCGACCATGTTGACACACGCGCAAATCTGGATGGCGATCGATCGGCTGGCCGCGCGAGCAAAGCTTTCGGCTTCTGGGCTTGCCAAACGGGCGGGCCTTGATCCCACCACGTTCAATAAGTCAAAGCGCATCACGGCTGACGGACGCGCGCGCTGGCCCTCGACCGAATCGGTCGCGAAGTCGCTCGCCGCGACCGGTGCAACGCTCGATCAATTCGTTGCGTTGATTTCCGACCAGGTGCGCCCCCCTGGCGAGGCGATGCCGCTCATCGGTTTTACCGAGGCCGGCGCCACTGGTCGTTTCGATGACAATGGGTTTCCGTCCGGCGAAAGTTGGGACGCCATAGCGTTTCCGGCAATCGAGGACACGCATGCCTACGCGCTGGAGATTGCCGGCGATTCACTGGATCCGGTCTACCGTGACGGCACCCATATCATCGTGTCGCCGGCGGCGCCGATCCGCCGCGGCGATCGGGTCGTCGTCAAGACCCGAAACGGCGAGTTGATGATCAGGGAACTCAAGCGCAAGACCGCCAAGACGCTGGAGCTGAAGTCGTTCGACGCGGAGCAGGCCGACCAGATGCTGGCGGCAGAACAAGTGCTGTGGGTCGCGCGCATCATGTGGGCGAGCCAGTAATCAGGGATCAGTAATCAGGGATCAGGAACATGCGCAGTCGACGAGATCACTCGGAGATCAGGTCTGTTCGCTCTCGATCGCTTATTCCTGATCACTGATCCCTGATCTTGCAAGCGCGCCGTCGATCATGGCGATGGTGTTGCTGAGCCCATAGACGGCCACGAACGAGCCGAAGCGCGGTCCCTTCTCCTGGCCGAGCAGCACTTGGTACAGCATGTTGAACCAGTCGAGCGAAACACCGGGCTTGCCGTCGCGGGTCTTGATCTTTCCCGTGGTATCGAGGAAGGGCGGCCGGCGGCCGATCTCGTAGACGACTTCCTGTATTTTCTCCGCGGTGCTGTCGGGCGGCAGTTGCGATAACGCTTCCCGCAGATCCATCAGCGCCGCCCGCTCTGTCTCGCCGGCAACGCGGAACTTCTTGGCCGGCAGAACGAAGTCGCGGAAATAGTGGATGGCGTGCTCGACATGCTCGTTGAGCTTGGGATGGCTTTGCGGCGTCACACCCGGCCAGTAACGGCCGATGAAGCCCCACAGCGTTTCGGCATTCTCGGCATTCGAGGCCGAAACCAGATTGAGCAACATGGTGAAGGAAATCGGCACCTCGGGACGGGGCGGACGGCCGGTGTGGATGTGCCACACCGGATTGGTGAGCCGCGCTCGCGCGTCCTGTCGCTCATAACCCTCGAGAAGCTGCTGGTACTCATCAACGTGGCGCGGAATGACATCAAAATAGAGGCGCTTTGCAGCCTTCGGCTCGCGGTACATGAACAGCGACAGGCTCTCCGGGCTCGCGTAGCGCAGCCATTCCTCGATGGTGATGCCGTTGCCCTTGGACTTCGAAATCTTCTGGCCCTTGTCGTCCAGGAACAGTTCGTAGTTGAAGCCCTCCGGCGGCCGGCCGCCCAGCGTGCGGCAGATGTCACCGGAGAGTTTTACCGAATCGATGAGGTCCTTGCCGGCCATTTCGTAATCGACGCCGAGTGCCAGCCAGCGCATCGCCCAATCGGGCTTCCATTGCAGCTTGCAGTGTCCGCCCGTCACCGGCGTCGTCACGCGCTCGCCGGTATCTGGGTCGTCATACGAAATGGTGCCGGCCGCCACATCGCGGCTGGCGATCGACACCTGGAGCACCACCCCGGAGCGCGGGGATATGGGCAGGAACGGCGAATAGGTGCCGGCGCGCTCGGCCCGCAGCGACGGCAGCATGATCGCCATCACTCCCTCGAACCGCGCCAACACTCTCAGCAAGGCGTCGTCGAAGCGTCCCGAGGTGTAGCAGTCTGTGGACGACATGAACTCGTAGTCGAACCCGAAGGCATCCAGAAAGGCCCGCAGGCGCGCATTGTTGTGCGCTCCGAAGCTCGCGTGGGTGCCGAACGGGTCTGGCACGCGGGTGAGCGGCTTTCCGAGGTGCTGGGCGACCATGTCCCGGTTTGGGATGTTATCCGGCACCTTACGCAATCCGTCCATGTCGTCCGAGAACGCGATCAGGCGCGTGCGCACCTTGTCCCCGGTGAGAACCCGGAATGCATGGCGCACCATGCTGGTGCGGGCGACTTCCCCGAAGGTGCCGATGTGCGGCAGGCCCGACGGGCCATAGCCGGTCTCGAAGATCACTTCGTCCTTGGGGTGTCGCTTGAGCCGCGCCACGATCTTGCGGGCTTCCTCGAACGGCCAGGCGTTCGATTGCTCCGCAAGGGCGCGCAGGTCCGCCGCATCGACTTCCATCGCGGCACTCGACATTCCATTCTCCTTAGCCCTTTTGTCTCATCTAGGCCGTGCCGTCAAAACGGGCTGATCGGAAAATAGCGCAGCCAGAGGTCGGTAAAGCGGCCGGTTTCCCAGATGCGGAACAGGGCCCAGTTGATCGCCAGACGCAAAGTGTCGTTGCCGCGCTTGACCGCCACGCCGATGCCTTCGCCGAAATAGCGGCTTTCGATGAACGGCCCGCCCGCAAAGGCGCAGCAGCCGCCGGAACTCGCGCCGTTGAGCCAGAACGACAACGCGAAGCCGTCGCCGAACAGGAAATCCACCTCGCCCCGCCGCAGCGCTTCGCGCGCCGCTTCGGCGTCCGGAAAGCCGCGCAGGTCCGCCTCGGTGAAGAGCGTGCGAAGGTACTGCTCATGGGCGGACCCAGACACAACCGCGACCTTCTTGCCCTCGATCGCTTCCGGTGTGATGGTTTCGAGCTGGGTATCCCGGCGGGCGACGAAGCGCGCCGACGGCCGGTAATAGGGATCCGAGAAATCGGCGCGCCGGCGGGTTTGTTCCGACACCGCGATTGAGGCAATCGCAGCGTCGCCGCGGTTTCCGTCGAGGGAATCGAACAAAGTATCGAAGCGCCGCATCTGCACCGTGCAGGTGACCTTGAGCTCCTCGCAGACCATGCGGGCGAGGTCCACATTGAAGCCCACTGGGTTGCCGTCGGGCCCTGCAAAATCGAAGGGCGGATAGTCCACCTCGGTCATGAACCTGATGGAGGTCAGGCGCGAGAGGTCAGGCCGTTCAGGACGACGGCGCGGGTCCCAAAAGCCCGGCACGACCGCCGGCGTGGTCGGGCGGTTCGCACCAGCCGCCTGAGCGAGCGCAGGCCGGGCCCCGGCAACCGCCGCGAGGCCGGCGCAGGCTACGATCCCGATAAGCGTCGGACGGATTAGCATGCGCCACGTACGTGCCGTCATGTGGTGCAACGTGAGCGGGAGGGCGATTCGCACCGACGTTCTCATCATATGGCTCGTAGCCCGGATAAGGACCGCCACTTGGCAATCCTTACCCGGGGATCGGCGGAACTGCGGGACGGAACGCCCCGGATTTTGTTGCGCGCAACCCGGGCTACGCGACTGGCTTACAGCATCGACCGGATCAAAGGTGCTTGCGCAGGTCGGCGGCGGCCGCCTCGGCGGTGCGCTTCATGTTGAACGGGGAGACGAACCGCCCCTCCTTGTCCATCAGGTAGACGATCGCGGTGTGGTCCATGGTGTAGTCATCGCCCTCAAGCGGCACCTTCTTGTAATAGACCCGGTAGGCTTTCGCCACTGCAGCGAGCGCTGCTGGGTCGCCTGTAAGCCCGCGCAAATGCGGATCGAAGCTCGCCAGGTAATCTCGCATCGCCTCCGGTGTGTCACGCTCCGGATCGACCGAAATGAACAGAGCGGCCGTTTTGTCTGCTTCGGGGCCGAGATTGCGCAAGATCTCGGAGATCTCGAACAAAGTGGTCGGGCACACGTCCGGACAATGGGTGAATCCGAAGAACACCAGGAACGTCTTGCCTTTGAGGTCCTGGTCGCTGAACGACTGGCCGTTCTGATCGATCAGGTGAAATGGCCCGCCGATGGCGGCGGTCTGAATGACCCCGGTCCCGGAACCGCGACCACCCACGAAAAGAATCGCGCCGAGGCACACCACCAGCCCGGCAGCGAATGCCGAGAATATCACCGCCAGCCGCGATGCCCGTGCGCCCATCCTTGTCACCTCGTGTTTCGATGTTTCCTGCTGCTCTTAGAAACAGGCCGCAAGACCGGCCATGATCATCTCGAAGAACACCGCGCTGCCATAATGGGCCCACAGCAAAATGGCGCCGGCCGTCAACGCTCCTACGATCCCGGCGCTGGCCACGAGAGCCGGCCGGAGTCGCGACGGCAGCGGTGAAATAATGCTCTCTGGCATGACAGGCAATCTCTGCTATGCCCAACACATAGGCGCGAATTCAGGCCCCTACAAGCCTCGGCGGAACCGTGCGTCGGCAGCCTCATCGCCGTCGCGCCTGGGGATACAGGCGGCGGTTCGTCAGATGGTCCTTCTGATTGTGTCGACTCGTAATTGCCTTGACTTTTATCTATCTGAGTTGGCGACCTTATGGCGTTGGATCGCAACAGAAGTGCTCGCGTCCTGACTCGACGTCATCCGCAAGATGCGATAACGCAGTGCCGAAAGTGATGTACCCGGACATCAGCATCGCGACAGCGGCTGCGCCAATACGAAATATTTGCGAACGCGATGGAATTTGGTAAGCGTTTCAAAGCCTTGGAGAGGTGGCAGAGTGGTTGAATGCACCGCACTCGAAATGCGGCATACGGGCAACCGTATCGGGGGTTCGAATCCCTCCCTCTCCGCCAGTCGCCTGCCTGGCGCGTTGTTTTAACTTTGATTTTAGGCTCACCTCGGGACTTGTCCTAGCGTTTGCGCTTCCCTTGGCGCCAGGTGTTCCCCCCTTCGTTCCGCTCTCTGGTTATTTGTTGTGCGTGCCGAGGCACGTCGCAGGATCGTTGTCGACCGCCGCTGCCGATGATGCGCTGCCCAGGAGAATACCATGACCGTCGTCGGCAAGGGTTTCATCGCTATGCTGTCGAGCAACCAGCGTGGACCGATCCTGACCCGGAAAGTCGAGACCCGCTAGCATACGTTTGAGATGGGCCGCCGGCTCCTCGATGAGGCTGAGGCGAAGACTTGGCATCGCGGCGAGATCGTGAGCGTCGAAGTCCGACAGGCGGACGACGAGAGGTACGCCTGGGTGACTATCTGATGGTCTACCGAACCGTCGGGAGGCCCCAGCAGGAATTGGCCTTGGCAGCGCGGATCGCACAGCGTTAATCTTCCTCTGCGCGCGAGGGAGCCTGTCGGATGGACACGCGCATGACGCTATATTTCGTCGGCCCGAAGTACGAACTGACTCGGTTACGGCCCGCACCTCTGGCCCTTGCCGGATTGGCTGCGGCGATCGCGGCGAGCGATTGCGCGGGCGCGGCAAATGGCAGGAAGGAGCGCGCGCCTACGTTCGAGTCGCGCATCATCGGCGAGGCTGTTGAGCCGCTGATGGCGATCGTATCGCTGCGCAACCAGCGAATTACGGTATATGATGCCAAGGGCTGGATCCTGCGGGCGCCGGTATCGAGCGGCCAGAAGGGACGCGAGACGCCCGCCGGTATCTTCAGTGTTATCCAGAAGGAAGCCGAGCACTACTCGAACCTGTACGATGATGCGTACATGCCGCACATGCAGCGCATCACGTGGTCGGGTATTGCACTCCATGGGGGCCCCCTGCCGGGGCATCCAGCGTCGCACGGCTGTGTCCGGATGCCGTACGATTTCGCCAAACGCCTTTTTGCGATGACACGACTGGGCATGCGAGTGATCGTGTCGCCAGGCGATGTCGCACCCGTCGAGATCGTGCATCCGGCGCTCTTCCCTGCGCAGCCGCGTGCCGGTACGGTCGCCGCCGCCCGAGCCGCGGAAGCAGACGAGGCGGCCCGCAAGGCCGATCAGGCGAACCTCGCTGCCGCGGCGGCGTCCCGAGAAGCCGCGCGGACCACGATCCGCGTGGCCGACAGTTTGAGGCTCAGCGCCGAGGCGCAGTTGACTGCGACCGCCTCCGCGGCGTCAACCGGGGCAAAGGAGCGAGCCGAGGATGAAAACGCCAAGGTAGCTGCCAGAGCCACCGAGCTTGAGACGCAATGGACAGCCGCCAAAGCCGAGCTGCAACCGAAATTCGACAGTACGGCATCGGCGCGCGAATCCGCTGCCGTGGCGGAGAACGCGCGCATGGAGGCGGCCGAGGCGGCGCGCAAGGCAGCGCTCGACCTTGAGCCGGTGTCGGTCTTCATTAGTCGCAAGACCCAGCGTCTGTACGTCCGGCAAGCCTTCCAGCCCATCCTGGAGAGCCCGGTCACTATTCGGGATGCCGATCGTCCTATCGGCACGCATGTCTTCACCGCTATCTAGCCCACCCGTGGCGGGATGCGATGGAGCATCGTCTCGCTCAATAGCGGACATTCGGATACTGGGGCGGACAAGCCGCACGGCCTTGCGCGTGGACGCCACTCTCAGAGCATCGAGCCGGCGGCAACTGACCAAAACGATGCGAATGCAGCACTCGATCGGATCGTCATTCCACAAGACGCACTGGATCGTATCGCAGGAATAGCGTCGCCGCGTTCTTCCTTGATCATCTCCGACGAAGCACTGAGTTCGGAGACGGGCAAGGACACCGAGTTTGTAGTCCTCATGAGCGGCGAGCCACAGGGCGGCATCAAGTTCCGAAGCCGCAGTCCCGAGACCAAAGTCCGATACGAACGCCCCCACGATCGTCTGCCGTCTTGGACCTCGCCATTCGCAGTTCCGCATTCTGTGGCGGATACTGATCAGGTCCCTTCGCCGCGGCGGCCGTTGCGGAGTAGCCGATAAGGGGGGACTCTGAGAGTTGCGGCGAAGGCCATGGCTCAGTGATCGAGACCGGAAGCTCAGACATCAGCTCCGAGACGCCTTCGACCATGAGTATGCTCGTGACGACGGCGGTTCACAGGAAACAAAATCGATTCGCAGGAAGGGCCTCGCACCTGCTGTGCTGGTCGCTTGCCCGACACGTCCGCAGTACCTCAGTCAGCCGGCGATGTCCGTGCGCCGCGCAGCTCGGCAGAGGTGGGCCAGGAGCGGTCGTGCTCCATTCCTACACTCTCTCGCTTTACTGTGGCGCTTGAGGTAGTCTGAAAGAGGAGCTGCCGCCCGGGCGTGCGATGGTTTTATGGCAACGCATCCGGCGCTGGGCGCGTTGTGGAAATTACGGCTCAATTTTCAAATAGGCGACGCGATTGTTGACATCCACAGATTCCGTTGCGGGTTGATCAGCTAACGAGCGAGGGAGGTTAGGCATGTCGAAACCATCTTTTGCCGCCATGGCATTGGTTGCAGCTGTTTCCTGTCCGGGTGCGGCATCGGCACAAGGCACTGTTGGCACCTTGACTGGCGTCATCACCGATGCGGCGGGTTCCGCCGTGGCGGGGGCATTTGTTCAGATGAGGAACGCGGAGCGCCGTCTCAATTTCATGGTCATCACCCAGGAGCAGGGTAAATATTCAATCGATAGGCTTCCGGCCGGCAAATATGTTGTGCAGGCGATCGGCGGGGAGCATCAAAGCGCTCCGTCGAGCCCCGTCGAGGTGGCGGCCGGGAAGGCGTCGTCCATCGATCTGTCGCTCACGGTGGAGCGTGCGCCGGCGCTGCCGCCAGCGTGGCCTGGACGCTCGCCCGGCGAGCGCGGCGCCGAAGCCGAGGCGGCCGTGGGCGGCGCTGGCCCTCGTTTAGCTGAAGGCGAGGGAAAGGCGATCATTGAAGCAAAATGCATGACCTGCCACGACGCCCAGCGGATCGTCCGGTCGCGTGCGAACGAGGCGCGCTGGCAACAGGTCCTGAGCACCATGACGCAATACGCGGAGGGTTCGACCTTGGCAAAGCCGCTCTCCGGCGACGAGGCAAAGGTTCTGCTGGCTTACCTTTCGACCAACTATGCAGCCGCTCCGGGCAGCGCGAGACCGAAGCCCGATCCCTTCAGCCGTCTCCCGCGTACGCTCCTTCCGCCGGAGCAGAGGGGCTACATGGTGGTCGAATACGAACTGAGCAACCCCAGGGCTGAGCCCCACGAAATTGCGGTCGATAGCGAAGGCAACGGCTGGGTTTCGCAGCGCGTTGGCGGAAAGTTGGGTCGGCTCGATCATGAGACCCTCGCTTACGTTGAATACGAGCCGCCAGCTGGCAACTCGGCGGTCGTCCGCCTCAACGCGATTCGCCGCGGCAATAGCGGTGAGCTGTGGATGGTCGACGGCGGGCCCAACCGGCGCTGGCTTAGCTTCGATCCGAAATACGAGCGGTTCACCGCTTATAGCCTGCCAGCGACGCGCAGCGGCAACGCCACCGGCAACACCATGCGCGTGCATCCGGACAACACGGTATGGCTCGCCGCGATCGCCTCGAACCAGGTCATCCGTCTTGACCCGGCGACCCAGCAGTTCACCATCTATGACGTGCCGGTCGGCGTTAAGAACAACAGGAATGCTACGCCCTACGGGATGGCCGTTGGCGGCGACGGCAACATTTGGGTCGTGGAGAATGCCTTTGACCAGCTCGCGCGCATCGACCGCACGACCGGCAAGATCGACGAGTTTGCGCTCGGCGTGAAAGATCCGGTCGCCCGCAAGCTCGGTGCTGACTGGGACGGCAATTTGTGGGTGGGTCTGCACGGTGCAGGTGAACTGCTCCGGGTCGACTATAAGACCCTGAAGATGACGGAATTTACGCCCCCGAGCAAAGATGCCGGTGTCTATCTCGCAGAACCGGACCTCAAGAACCACCTGATCTGGACCACGCTTCACCAGGTCGACAAGCTCGCGCGGCTTGATCCTGCAACAGGGGTCTGGACCGAGTACCCGCTCATGTTTGCCGAGACCGACGTGCGCCGTATCGATCTCGATCCCACCAACTCGAAACGGGTTTGGTACTCAGGCGTGCTGTCGAGCCGAATGGGCTACATCGAGCTGCTGCAATGACCCTTACGGGGGTGTGCAGTTAGCTCCAGTCAATGATCAGAACGTGGGACATGGGCGCCACTTGGCGCCCATGTCGTTGCAAGGAGGTGGCGCGGCCGAGTGCCGACCTCTTCGAATGGCGCGACGCCATTGGATCGCAGCGACAGGGGTCACCGGTGCGACGCCAGGCGCAGCCCCGATCGCACGGGCAGCAGGCGTGCATGACCGGTTTTCGTCTTGGCTGTCCTGAAAACTCAAGCGCTTCCAGAGTAGAATTTTTGGCGGCGAGTCACGTGGGTTGCGTCGACTCCAATTGAGGATTTTCGGCCATCCGCGGCGCGCGCTGCCGGAAGATGAGCCATTTAAGATGCCGTGACGCGAGTGTGTGCGGCTCTTGGCTGCCGGCCTAGTATCCCGGCCTGACTGCCGTGCAGAAGGGAGCGGAGCATTGCCTCCGTCACAAGCGAGACGGATCGACGGCACCGCCGGACCGTTGCACAACGAGGCAGGCGCTGCACGTAATGCGAATACGGGAGACCAGAATGGCATCAGGACGTCCCATCGATCACGTTGTGCTTGCTGTGCGAAATCTCGGTCGCGCCGCCGACATCTATAAACACCTTGGCTTCACTTTGACGCCGCTCGCTTCTCACGAAGATCGAATGGGCACATCGAACAGGCTCGCTCAGTTCGGCGAACGCAACTTCATCGAGCTGCTGGAAGTTGACCGGCCAGAGAAGCTCAAAGTGCACGACTTCGCCGCCAAGCCGCCCTTCTTCAGTTTTGGCGACCACAATCGTCAGGCCATCGCCGAGCGCGAAGGATTGTCCATGCTCGTCTTCTCGACCGACGACGCCCGTGCCGACCTCCGCCGTCTCGCTTCTGCCGGTCTCGACACCTTTGCGCCGTTCGATTTCGAACGGCAAGCACGATTGCCGGACGGCTCTACGGTCACCGTTGCGTTCACCATTGGGTTCGTCCGATCACCAGATATGCCACGTGTTGCGTTCTTCGTCTGCGAGAACCGGGCTCAACAGTACTTCTGGAAGCCGGACTACCAAAGTCACGCGAACGGCGCGCAGGGCATCAAGGCCGTCACGTTGGCTTCGCCCCACCCGAAGCGCGACGCCGAGTTCATCGGTGCATTGTTCGGCGGAACGCTCACCCCTATCAACAACGGCTTCCGCGTGTCGTGCGGGCCTGGGCAGGCGGTCAATCTGCTCGTGCCGGACGCCATTGCGAAGCTGGACCGGTCGTTCGTCGGTCTGGGCACTGCTCCAATGCTCGCAGGAATCAGCCTCGTGACGCAGAAGCCGCGTGGCCTTGTGTCTTCGACAGATGCCCGTGGCATGTTCATCGAGTGGGTTGACGAATAGCAAAGCTGGTCCGAGGCATCGTCCGACCGTAGTGGAATCACCGTAGTGAAATCCAGGCGTCCGCATGACCTCTGAAAGCGCTCGCGACTGGACAATGCAGGGAAGAGTGCGAAGTCCTGTTTGCTGCCCTCGGACGCGAACCGACAATAAAGTGGTGGACGAGGGCTCGGGTAATCCGGTTCCAGCCTACGATTCGAACTACCGTCCGGGCGACAACCTCTACACCAACAGCGCGATCGCCTTCGACGCCGCGAATGGCAAGATCACCTGGTACTTCCAATACACACCAAATGATAACCACGACTACGATGAGATCGGCAGCCATATCCTGATCGGTGCCAAAGTCAACGGCGAGGACCGCAAAGTTGTGGCACACCCGGCCCGCAACAGCTTCAGTTACATGCTAGATCGTCTTAACGGACAGTTCCGGCGGCCGAGGGCTGCGGTCAGGTCACGGTTGATACCAGCCCCATGTGAAGGGCCGTTTCGGCGGCGGTGCCGGTGGAGGAGACGAGCAGATCACCAGTTCGTTCACAATTTTCGACCCGGGCTCCGGCGAGGTCAGAGAGCGAATCGAACTGCCTTATCCCAATTCCTCCGGCGTGCTCGCGACCGAGGGTGGCATCGTAGTTACGGCGCTGCTTGACGGTTCGATAATCGCCTTCGACGACCAGACTCTGGATGTGCTGTGGCGCATCAATCTCGGGTCGGGCATGAACGCACCGCCGATCACCTATGCGGTTAACGGCAAGCAATTCATCGCGATCGCATCGGGTGCGTGCTGCGTCAGGCCGTCGGGACAGATCGCCAATTCCAAGGCATGGATTGCCAGGACTTCGGAACTGCGCGCCATGTCTCAGGCGACCGTACTTTACGTGTTCGGGCTGTAGAGCCGCGAAGTCGTCGGATCAGAATGAGTTCGACAATTCGGCATTTGCATCGAATCGGCGCGAGGTGCGGTTACGTCCGGAAGCACCCCGATCGCGCCGGTTCTATTAGGTGTAGGTCAATGGTAGGCTAGTGCAATCAGCAACGCGCGGGCCGCTTATTCGGAGGATTTGCCATGTCGGAGCAGGACCCCAACGATGCCACCGCGCTCGAATTCTCGCGGCGCAAGCTTCTCGCCGGGGTCGCGAGCATCGCCGCACTGGCAATCGGTGCCACTGCACAGGTTCGCGCGGAGACCACAAAGGCAGATTTTCGTGACTTGCCGCCCTATGGCAACGGCACGCTTCCCGACGGCGTCCGGCCGCGGCTGATCCCCAACGTCAATGGTCTGACGGTGAATATTCTGGAGGCAGGCTTTGAGAGGCCTGGTCGACCTCTCGCCCTCATGCTTCACGGTTTTCCGAATCTCGCTTACAGCTGGCGCAAGGTGATGCCGGCCTTGGCCGCCGCGGGTTATTATGCGGTCGCTCCGGATTGTCGAGGGTTTGGCCGCACCACCGGCTGGGACAATTCCTGGGACGCAGATCCTCTTCCGTTTCTCGCTCTCAATATGCTGCGCGACCAGATCGCACTCATATCGGCGCTCGGATATCACAGTACCGCAATGATAGTTGGACATGACCAGGGCTCGCTCATGGCGGGCCTGGGCGCATTGATCCGACCTGACATGTTTCCTCGTCTCACGCTCATCGGCGGAGGTTTTGGCGGGCCGCCATCATTTCCGTTCAATACGGCCAACGGCGCTCCCGCCCCGCATCCAGAATTCACCAACGCCGAGCTCGACGCGGAGTATGCGAAACTCAATCCACCCCGGCGAGGCTATCAGGATTACTGGAGAAGCCGCGAAGCCGATGAAGACATGAAGCACGTGCCGCAGGGGATGACTAATTTCTTTCGTGCCTTCTATTACATGAAAAGCGCCGCCTTCCCCGGCAACCAGGATCTTCAGCCGATGCATGCGGTGCACACGGCTAAGGAGGCCGCCGAACAGAATGCTCGGATGCCGGAGTACTATGTGATGAGAAGGGAGAAGAGCATGCCGGCCACGGTCGCCGCGGCCATGCCGGACGCCGCTTATATAAAGGCTTGCAAGTGGCTGACCGAGCCGGAGTGCGAAGTCTACGGGCAGGAATACAACCGAAGTGGCTGGACCGGCGCGCTGCAGGAATATCGTCGCCGGCGCAACAATGATTTCCCCCCGACGGTCGCCGAGCAACTGACGTTTTCGGCGCGGACGATCGACGTTCCGGCGCAGGCCATCGTGGGCAGACAAGACTGGGGCGCAAATCGGACGGTTGGCGGACCCATGAACATTGGCAAGACGGGTTACACGCAATTCAAGGGGGTCCATATGGTGGACAGAGCCGGCCATTGGGCCCACGAGGAGCAGCCGGAGCAGGTGAGCGAGCTTTTGATCAGGTTCCTTCGCGACAACGGCTAACTGTGAGCTACACCTCACCGCCGCGCAGATTGATGCAGATATTGACCCTCGTATTTTGGACCCTGCGTGAGCGCCCCGATCCAGCAAGTCCCGCAACTTGAATTGCTCATGTGCATGACCGGCCCCGATCTGGGGCCATGGAGCAGCCGCCTGCGCTCCCCCATTTCCGGGCAGGGCAAGCTACCGACGGCGTCCTCGGCGATTTGAGTCTACCGCGGTCCTCAGTGGCGAACATCGTTCAGTGGCGAACATCGTCTCGATTAGCTCGACTAAAATGCGGTGGTGGCGCACGATAGCCTGCTGGCGATCCATGGGTACTATCCCTGTGCCACATCACGCGGCGAAATGCTAAATCAGATTCGTTTGCCCGCGTTCACAGCTTCCGTCGGTTGCTGGTGGCAGCCACAGGGTTGGCCAGCGTGTGCGTTGCTAACGCTCGCCACATCGAACGGACTACACAATCCTCTCAGCCTCCCGCAAGCTGTCGATCAGGGCGGTTCGCATCAGGAACGATTTGGCAAGTACCGGGTCTTCGGCGCGACGGCGCATCTCATCTCGATAGTGCTGTCGCTTAACTGGATCGCGCTGCTCCATGTGTTGTTTGTTGGCAATGGTTGCGGTCTGCACATGGGTGGTTGCGACGTAACGGCGCTGGCGCACATAGCGATCGAGAGCGGCGTCGCTTTCTTCACCATGTAGCACGCGAATTAAGTTCTCGGCGAGATTGACGGCGTCATGGATGCCACTGTTCATGCCCATGGCGCCGATCGGGCTATTGAGATGTGCGCTGTCGCCGGCGAGCAGGATACGACCCTTGCGGAACGTTGAGGCGACGCGCTGGGCCACCGTGTAGGAATTGAAGAACGCAATCTCGTAGTCGCGAGGATGCGGATTGAAGCGTTGCAGTTTGCGTTGCGCGATCGAGAGCGCGCGGTCGTCGCCAAGCGGCTCGTCGGCGCGCAGCGGCACGACCAGGCGGTAGATGCCGGGCGGCCCATGCCAAGAAATCTTGAACAGGTTGTACCACTCCTCCGGATCGGCAATGTAATTGCGGTAAGCGTAACCATCGGCAGCAAAGTCGTATGGCGTGCCGATGATCATGAAGCGTTCCGGATAGGTGAAGCCTTCAAATTCGACGCCGATTGTCTTGCGAACGGTGCTGCGTGCGCCATCGGCGCCCACCAGGTAGAGCGCCTGATGCCGCTCCTGCCGACCCTCGGCAGCGTCGACTATAACCTCGACCGCATCATCGCTCTGGCTGCAGCCCGTGACCGTGGCTGTGGTCCGAAACGTGACATTTGAGGTCGCGTTGGCCATCGCGAAGAGTGTGCGCGAGAGCTTGTCCTGCTCGCATTGCAGCACCCAAGGATGGCGGGTCTCGCCCTTCAACAAGGCATGATCGAACGAGGCAAGCAACAGCTTGCCGTCGTAATAATTGACGATCGGGCAGACGATGCCCTGCGGCTCGACGAGGGCATAAACGCCGAGATCGTCGAGGATATCGAGCGTGGCCGGATGGATGGTAGCGGCGCGCGGCTCGGAATGGACGATGTCGCCCTGATCGAACAGCGTCACCCCAATGCCGGCGCGGCCGAGCATCAAGGCGATGATGAGACCCACCGGGCCGCCGCCCGCAATGATCACCGCACTGGCATTCGTCTGGCCCACCGGTCTATTTGGCGGCTATCGCGGTGTCGGCCGGCACCACTTCCTTCACGGCGCCCACCCAGCCCGTATGAGTGAGGTCGAAGACGACGCCATTGGGGTCCTTGTATTTGACTTCGTAATAGGTGTTCGGATTGTCGTCGACGCGGCCCATATAGTAGGAGCCGCCGGCGGCCACCACCTTCCTGGCCGTCGCATCGAGATCGTCGACCCACATCCCGAAATGAATGAGGCCGTAGTACCCGGCCGAGAAACCTGGGACTTCACCGGGGAACTTGAGCAGCGCGACGTTGATGGTGCCGTCGGTCACGTAAAGCCCGACGCCGGCACGCCCGGCAATCGTCATGCCGAACGCGTCCTCAAAAAATTTCGCGGCTTTTTCGGGGTCAGGAACCGAGATGGCGATGTGGCGAAGACGGGCGGCCATGGGAAGCTCCTATTCGAGACGCCGGTGAGATTCGGGCCGGAGATCCTTCCCCGGCTTGCGGGGGAGCGCAGGGGAGGGAAATCCAGTCTAGTAGAGCGGATTTCGAAGTTCGAATCACATTGCGAACAAGGGTGGCCAAAGGCGCGTTCTTCGCGGCTGCCCATGCCGAATCCAGCTTCCCCGTTACAGAGCGACGGGGAAGCGCCGACCGATCCGCTCGAGCCCGTCGCCGGCTACCCCGGCTTCGAGCGCCCTGCGGTCCATTCCTCTCCGGGTGCCCTCGACGATGCTCGCCGACTACCGCTTTCCCTTGCCCAGGACACAAGCCGACGGCGCTGGTTTGTCGCAGCAACCCGGCCCATGCCCCGGGTGAGATCACAACTAATCTCCGGCAAGGTGGTAGCCCAGGACGTCGGCGAGAAAAGGCGAGAGAGCCATGGCCGCTGACAACTCGTCGGTAGGAAGCGCGACCAGGATCGATCCCACGACGGCCGCACTTGCCCCAACAAGCACGGCAGTATTCATGACCTCGTGGTCGCGATTGATCCATTGCGAGAGGAAAAGCCGGAAGACCAGCGAGAGCTGCAAGATCGGTGTCACCACCATCAACGGTGCGATCGCCAGCGAAGCGTAGACGAACGCCTGTGATATGGCGACCAGCACTGCGGCCGCGAGGAACCAGGGCGCATTCTCCATCTTCATGTCCCTGATGTCGCGCCAGGAGCCTGGCTTGAACAGCACCAGTATGAAGGCCAGGGTCGCAGCCGCATACGCGATACAGCCCCCGGCCACCGCGTTGGCGACAGGCGCGTGTAGGAAGGCTTGGCGAGCCATGAGAGGCGAGCTGCCATAGCAGATGGCCGCGGCCGCGCCGAAGACGTAGCCGGAGAACAGGCGCGGCTCGAACATTGATTTCGGCTCCGGCACCCCGATCTGCTCTTTCTCTCGGCCGGGCCCGGTCGTAATGCGCGCTTTCGGTGGCTGCGCGGTCCTGCTCTCGCCAGCTTTGCGCTGAGTGATGAAGGAGCCGCCCAACATCAAAGCCGAACCGACCGCCTGCAAAACCGTGAACGTCTCGTGCAGCGTGACAACCGCCAGCAACATGGCAAACGGCACCTGCAGCTGAACGACCGGGGCCGATAGGTTCACACCCATGAGTTGGCTGGATTTGTAATTGCAGTAGCGCCCCACCACGAAATGTACGACTCCCTGGCCTGAGAGCCACGCGAGCGCCGTCATCGGGAAAACCGCGATTTGCGCCAGGGCGCCGAACGCGGCGGTCATGACCACGAAGGACACTGCGCCGATCGGCACGGTCAGGGCCATGCCCTGCAGCACGCTGCCCGTCACCACGCCTCGGCGCATCATTACGTTATTGAGCGAAAAGGTGAACGCGCCGAGAGCGGCGTAGAGGATGCCGAGCAAGAGACCTCCCGCGAGAACGAACAGAGCTTTCGCTGTCGACTTCAAATAATCTGGTACTAGCGTCCTGCGGATTTGAATGGCAAGAGTCCAGCTCCCCTGCTGTCGTTGCTGCCTCGGTCCAGCCGACATCGAGCCTTCACGGAACTAGGATCTCAAAACGGTCGACCGTCTGCCCGGTACACGCGTCGGCGATTGCGGCGCGCCCTAGCGGACATGTCGCCGAATCGTGCTGAGCCGCTTCCAGAAAAAAGCGAGCCGACTCGCCTTGCGTAGTGGCGTCCCGGCCACAGGAACGCCCGGTCAGAATTCCAGTTTGTCGCCGGGCTTGATCGGAAAAACTTTGATCTGCGTGTTGCCCAGTGCGTCTATGTATTCCTGCGGCGTTCCCTTGCCGAGCGGATTGGCGCCGTAATGCATCGGGATTGCGTATTTTGGCTTCAGCATCTCCTTGGTGGCATAGGCGGCATCGACCGGATCCATGGTGAAGTTTCCGCCGATTGGCAGCATGACCAGATCTGGCTTGTAGTATTCGCCGATGAACCTCATGTCGCCGAACAGCCCGGTGTCGCCGGCATGATAAATCTTGAAACCATTTTCGAGGGTGAGAACGAAGCCAATCGGTTCGCCGCCGGACAAGGTTTCGTCCTGATCGGAAGGCAGCATGCCAATCAGGGCCTGGCCATTGTTCTTGGCAGGAGCGCGCCACGCCAGTTCCGAGGAGTGCTCGGCATGGGTCGCGGTCACCTTGATCCCCGGCAACGGATAGATCGAGCCGCCCTTGTTGAAACGTGGCACCAGCCGTAGCGGCAAGATGCCCAGCGTCAATAGCGCCTGGTTGAGGCCGGCGGGTCCGTACATTGGCACATCGTTCTTCTTCGCCAACGGAACCGCGTCCTCAAAATGATCGTAAAGGGCGTGGCTGACGAGGATCAGGTCCAGCTTTCCGATGGCGTCGAGGTTCTTGTATTGCGGCGGGGTCGTGGGATTGTTGGTGAGGTAGGGGTCGATCATGATCACCTTGCCGGTTGGCGTCGTGATGCGAAATGCCGACTGTCCCAGCCA
>Ga0070734_10001060_pt1 | contig 44100 bp, 36 predicted proteins | sample Coa_R1_8_FD_66444 | JGI IMG/M metagenome (GOLD analysis project Ga0070734, IMG submission 66444) | Surface soil microbial communities from Centralia Pennsylvania, which are recovering from an underground coalmine fire - Coalmine... | ecosystem: Environmental > Terrestrial > Soil > Unclassified ...
GCGCTGGTGTTGTTCGGATTCATCTTCGTGCCGGTCTACAACCTCATGGAGGCGCACAATCCCTACAAATCCCAGCGCGACATCCTGAACTACTTCACCAACCCGGATGAGCTCGCGCGCTATTTGAGCTCGGACGTCTCGGGCGTCGGCACCAAGAAGGACGTCCGGCGGGGCGATGCCATGATGGTGCCGCTGCGCTTCATCTCGAGCGATCCGGCGCGGCTCGCCTTTGGCCTGGGCCTCGGCGCGGTGGCGCCGTCCAGCTTCGGCAAGGCCTTCGAGGGCCCGTACTTCCAGCTCTTCAAGCCTTTTCTGATCACCTCGCTCACCTTCTTCATCATCGAGTGCGGGGTGCTCGGCGTGCTCTCGATCGGATTCCTGCACGCGCTGCTGTTCTTCGACACCGTCTACCTCAGCCGCCACGACCCGTCCTTCGACGGGGCGCTCGCGGCCGGCTGGAGCGGCGTCGTCGTGCTCATGACGGTCGCCATCACCTATACCATCGTCCACGAGTTCACTTCGGTGAGCTATCTATTCTGGTACTTCTCGGGCACCCTGTGCGCGCGCCGCGTCGTGCTCGAGCGCGAGCGCCCGAGCTTCCCGAGGCCGAGCCCACGATGAAGATCGCCATCATGCTCCGTCACTTCGAGCAGCAGTCGGGGGGCGTCAAGGTCTACACCCGCCGGCTTCTGCCGCTGCTCTTCGGCCACGGCTCCGAGCACGAGTACCTGCTCATCTATCAGAATCCGCGCCTCGTCGGCACCTACGCGCAGTACCCGAACGTCGAGGAGGTGGCCGCGCGCCTGCCGGGCACCGTACCCTGGGATCAGATCGCCGTGCCCTGGATCGCACGGCGTCACCGGGTCGATCTGATCTTCAACCCGAAGTTCACCGTGCCGTTTCTCACCCGCGCGAAGACCGTGTTCGTTCTGCACGGCAGCGAGTGGTTCGTCATTCCGGAGCATTTCAAGCGCCATGACCGCCTGTATTTCAATTTCTTCGTGCCGCTCTACTGCCGCGCGGCGGATGCATTCATCGCGGTCTCGCATGCGGTCAAGGCGGACGTCGTGCGCTGCGTGGGGGTCGATCCCGGCAAGGTCTATCCCATCCACAACGGCTTCGATCCGCAACTCTTTCAGCCGGTGCGCGATCCGGGGCGGCTCGCGGCGGTGCGTGCACGGTATCGTCTGCCGGAGCGATTCATCCTGTGGGCGGGACAGATCGAGTCGCGCAAGAACGTCGCGCGCATGCTCGAGGCATTCGCTCTCGTACAGGGGGAGATCCCGCACACGCTGGTGATGGCAGGCGAGCGGCGCTGGAACACGCGCGCCGAGCTCGCCGGGATCGAACGGCTCGGACTCACGCAGCGGATCCTCTTTCCCGGCTGGATCGAGCACGGCGATCTCGCGGCGGTCTACAGCCTCGCCGACCTGTTCCTGTTCCCCTCGCTCTACGAGGGCTTCGGGATTCCACTCATCGAGGCCATGGCCTGCGGCTGTCCGATCGTGACCGCGAATACCTGCGCCCCGCCCGAGGTGGTCGCGGGGGCGGGTGTGCTCGTCGATCCCGCGAGCGTCGCCGACATCGCCGCCGGGATCCGCAGGGGCCTCGCGGATGAGCGCCTGCGCGCCGAGCTCATCGCCCGCGGTCTCGAGCGCGCGAAGGATTTCAGCTGGGATCGATGCGCGCGCCAGGTGCTCGCGGTGTTCGACGCGCTCGAGCACTCGCCGGCGCGCCGCCGTTCCGAGGAGCCGGTGCGATGAGTGCGCGAAACGACGCGGGTTGGCCGGGCCGTACCGGATTCCTGCTCATCTGGTACGTTCTTGGGTGCGTGCTGCTGTCGATCCTGCCCGCGTTGAAGTCGCACGTTCCGTTCTGGGCGGATGACTACCCCGAGACCGGTGCGGTGTGGCTGTCGGGCGCGTTCCTGCTCGGCGGCCTCGTGATCACGCTCGCGAGCCTCGCCGGCCGCCGCGCGCCGGCACTGTCGATCTCGCTGCCGCTCGCCTTCTTTTGCGCAACGTTCCTCTTCTTCCTGATCGAGCGCCCGGCGCCCGTGGTGTCGCGCTCGGTGGTGGTCGGGGTGTTCGCCGCGGCGCTGCTGCTGTCGATCGCCGCGGAGGCTCCGCGCAGCGCGCGCGCGCGACGCGGCGCGCTCGGTGCGCTTCTGCTCGTGACGCTCGCGGCCGGCGGTCTGGAAGCGCATCGCCTGCGCGCCGAGCGCGGCGTGCACCTCGAGGTCATCGGCAGCGACATCCCGACCGCCTTCTACACGCTGCACACGGTGGCCTATCGCAACGCCCTCCCGGGCACGGACGTGCGCGGCGGCGGCATCAGTCTTTTGGGCGATGATTATCTGCTCGCGACCGGTGACGGGCGCCTTTATGTGTTCGGCTGGAGCGGCCCGGGCGGCGTGTTCGCGATCCGGTCGCTGCCCTATCACGTCCCGGCCAATCGAGAGGCGTTCGCCGCCGATGCGAACCCGCAGGGCTATGCCGGCAAGCCGAACGGCGGCGATCTCGCCGACCGGCTGCAGGGCGTGCAAACCTGGCAGTTCCGCGTCGCGGACGTGCGCGTGCAGGAGCAAGGCGAGCGGGTGCGCATCTTCGCCTCGCACCACTACTGGTACCACGACCGGCAGTGCTTCGTCGTGCGCCTCTCGAGCCTCGAGGGCGCGCGCAGCGCGGTGCTCGCGGGCGACCCCGCGCTCACCTGGCGGACGGTCTACGAGACCACACCGTGCGTGCCGCTGCACGGCGAGATGGCGGTGCATGAGAACAACCCGTTCGCGGGCATGGAGATCGGCGGGCGCATCGGTTTTCTGTCCGAACAGCGCCTGCTGCTCACGCTGGGCGATCATGATTTCACCGGCGTCGAGAGCAAGCAGATGTTCGCGCAGGACCCGAGCGTGTCCTACGGCAAGACCATTCTCGTGCATCTCGAGGACGGCAGCAGCGAGCAGTTCACGCTCGGGCACCGCAATCCCCAGGGCCTGTACATCACGCCCGAGGGTGAGATCTGGAGCACCGAGCACGGGCCGCAGGGCGGCGATGAGCTCAATCGCCTCGTGAAGGGCGCGAATTACGGCTGGCCGCTCGTGACCTATGGCACCGATTACGGCTCGGCCGCGTGGCCTCTGAGCCACGACCAGGGCCGGCACGAGGGCTACCAGCAGCCGACCTTCGTGTGGATTCCCTCGATCGGCGTATCGAATCTGGTGCGCATCGAGCGCGACAGCCCCTTCCCGGTGTGGAAGGGCGACTTCCTCATCGGCTCGCTCCACGGTCACGCGCTCTTCCGTGTGCGGCTGCTCGAGGGGCACGTGATCTTCTCCGAGCCGATCGAGATGGGCGAGCGCATCCGCGATCTCGTCGAAGGGCACGATGGACGCCTGGTGCTGTGGACCGACACCTCGACGATCATCTCGCTCGCGCCCGCCTCGGGCACCGGGGGCGCCGTGCTGTTCGCGACCACCTGCGGCGGCTGCCACAAGGCCATCGACGGTGCGACCCACAGCTACGGGCCCGATCTGGCCGGCATCGTCGGCAGCCGCGTGGCCTCGGCGCCCGGGTTCAGCTACTCGGCCGCCTTCAAGGCGCAGCAGGGGCGCTGGACGCGCGAGCGCCTCGATGCCTTCCTCGCTGCGCCCCAGAGCACGGTGCCGGGGACGGCGATGACCTTCCGTGGCCTGCCGGATGCGGCGCAGCGTGAGGCGATCATCGATTATCTCGCTGGCACCCGCCGGCAGTGAGCGCAGCGGATTCGCGGCGTCTCAGGGCGAGGCAGCGCCGCTCTTGAGCCGCGCGGCGAGGGTGCGCCGCCGGTAGAGAATCACGGCGAGGCGCCCGAGGACCGTGCGCCCGAGCACCAGCGTGCGCACGGGCTCGAGCGTGCACTGGTACTCGCTCTTGTAGTCGTACGCGCCGAGCAGCAGGTCGAGGCGGCGCTGCCCCGTGTCGCACGCCCACATCAGCAGCCGATCGGTGAGCAGGCGCCCGAAGCTGTACTTGGCGTACTCGGCATCGAAGGAGGCGATGTAGCTGTAGATGCGGCCCTCGCGCACGAAGGCGAGGTCGCAGGCGGCGATGCGCTCGTCGTTGCGTACGACGGAGAGGTGCAGCTCGCCGCGGCGCGCCGCCTCGCTCACGGCGCGCTTGAGAAAGGCGACGCCCGCGGGCGCATCGATCATGCTCGTGAGGCCGCGCTCGGCGAGCCAGGGCCGCTTCTGCGCGACGAGCACATCGATCAGGCCGTCGAGATCGCCCGCCGACTCGATGAGCTCCACCCGAAAGCCGGCGCTCTGCATGCGCCGCGCCTTGTAGCGCACGCGCTCGCGCATCTTGGTCGACTGCGATTCGTACCAGGCATCGCCGCTCGGCCACGCGATCGGCACACCGCCCGCATCCTCGAGCGTCTCGATCCACGGCTGCAGCGCGTCGAGCGTTGCGGCGATGTGCGCATCGGCACGCACGTGCCGCAGGCGGGCCACATCGAAGCCGCCGCGCCGCTGGATCGAGCGCCACAGCAGCCCGAGCGCCTCGTGGCGCGCGACGCCCGGCGCGACCAGCGCGTCGCAATAGTCCGAGACGCGCGCGGCGAGCCACTCGAGAATCTTGAGGCCCTTGAAGCGCTGCACGGCGAGCGGCAGCGCCGCGATCAGCCGCTCACGCTGCCACAGGGTGGCGATGCGCAGCTGCCAGCCCTCGGCGCGGCCGATCGTGTGCGCCCAGGCGCTCAGCCAGCCGAACTCCTGGAACGGGTGCAGGCCGGGCGCGGCATCGAGCGCACGCCAGGCGTCTTCGAGCGCATCGAAGGCCTCGAGGCTCTCGAGGATGCGCACCTCGCCGGCGGCGGGGCTGCTGCTGCGACTCATGCGCTCGCTCCGGCGGGCGGTGGCGGTGCGTCCGGATGGCGGGTGCGGTAGCCGAGGAGCCCGCCCACGGTAAACACCGCGAGAAAGACGAGCGCCGGGACGACCGGCCGCAAGCCGTGGCTCGCGATCAGCGCGGCGAGCGCACTCGCGAGCGCGACGTTGAGCGCGAGCGCGACTAACAGCCGGCGCAGCGCGGCCGTCCCCAGCGGTGAGCGCAGCGAGATGAGACACAGCGCATCGATGAGGGCAAAGGCGATCGATCCGGCCACCACGGCACCCCCGACCCCGTACAGTGGCACGAGAGCGAGGTTCAGCGCGACGCTCGCGAGCGCGCCCGCCGCGACGTAGACGGCATTCACGGTCTGCCGGTCCGCCGACAGCATCACGCGCCCGAAGGCCACCTCGACGGCTTGCAGAAGCGCGAACACGGCCATCGACTGGATCACCGGCTCGGCGCCCGCGAAGCGCGCCCCGAGCACCGGAACGAGCAGTGCCGGCGCGACGTAGTAAAGACCCCAGGCGACCAGGCCGCCGCCGAGCAGCATCCACCACAGCAGATCGAGCGCGCTGCGGCGAAATGCCGCGGCATCGCTTGCGAAGAGCTGGCTGAGGCGCGGGTAGGAGGCGACCCCCAGGAAGCTCAAGGGCATGAGGGCGACCTCGATGAGCCTCAGGCCGGTCGCGAAGATGCCGGCCGCCGCCTCACTTGCGCGTAGCGTGAGCACGATGACGCCGATGCGGGCGAAGAGCTGCGCGGCGATCTCGAGCAGCGCGAACGACCAGAGCACGCTCAGGATCTCACGCGTCGTCGCGAGATTCAGCACGAGGCGCAGGCCGGGTGCAAAGCGCGCCCGCGCCTTGAGGGCGAGCGCGAGCCAGACGAGCGCTGCGAGCGGATAGCCGATGAGCGCGCGGTGCAGCGGCACATGCGCGACGAGGATCAGGGTGCCCGTCACGCCGAAGGCGATCGCGCGCGCACCGAGCTCGGAGAGTGCAGGCCAGAGCATGCGCTGCGCGGCCATGGCGGGAATGAAGAGCGTCGCGACCAGGGCCGCGGTGAGCTGATAGATGCTCAAGGCGGCGATCGTGGCGAGGAGCTCGGGCGGTGGATGGGTCGCAAGGACATAGCCTGCGAGCGCGAGCAGCGCCGCGGCCTGCATCAGGAGCTGGGTGCCGAGCAGGCCGCCGAGGAATGCGGCGCGCGCCGGGCCGTCGAGCCGTGCGTACTGGCGCAGGCCGTATTCTTCGACGCCCAGGCAGCCGATGACGTAGCCGAAGGTCGCGACGGCAAAACCGTAGGAATAGCCGCCGACACCTGCCGGGCCGAACTCGCGCGAGATCAGCACGAACAGCAGCAGGTTGAGGACGTCGCCGGTGAGACGCCCGCCCGTGAGCCACAGCGCGTTGCGGGCGCGGCTCATGCGGGTGTCGGCGAGGAGGCGGCGCCGTAGGCGGCGAGCAGCTCGAGGTAGCGCGCGAGCGGCACGGCGTAAAACGCCTCGACATAGCGGCAGCCGGGGTCGAGAAGCGCGCTCGATCGATAAGCATTCAACCCGAGCGCGGTGTGCAGATAGTCGGCCTCGGCGAGCTGGCTTTGGTAATGCGAGAGCGCGCGCCGCTTGGCCTCGACGGTCGCATCGATGCGCACCAGGCAGTTGGGGAAGAGCGGCGTCCACACCTCGTAGCCGAGGCAGCGAAAGTCGAGCGAGGTGCCGTGCACGGCCGCCGCCAGCAGGGCGCTCACCGCACGGTGATCCGGGTGCTCCTCGAGAAAAAACGGCAGATAAACGATCTCGGGGCGCACCGCCTCGAGCAGCTCGCGCAGCGCCGCTACGAGCGGCGCCGAGCGGCCGAGTGCGCCGTCCGGAGCGTCGAGGAATCGGGGCGGTGCGATGCCGAGCTCGGCGAGCGCGCGCGTCGCCTCCGCCTTGCGCGTCGCGACCCGCTGCGCGGCATCGCCGGGCTGTGCAGGGCCGCCCGCGCCGCGGCCATCGGTGAGGAACGCGACGCAGACCTGGCCGCCCGCTGCGAGGTGACGCGCGAGGGTGCCCCCGCAGCCGATGACCTCATCATCCATGTGCGGGGCGAGCACCAGCACCCGCTCCGCACCCGGCTGCCACTCGAGCGCCGAGCGGTTGAAGATCTTGCTCACGCGGAGCAATCCCTGCGCCCGCAGGTACGGCCGCGCGGTGCGCGCGAGCCCACGCAGCAAGAGGGCGGTGAGGCGCCTCACGCCGGCCTCGGCACGAGACCCTTAAAGATCTCGAGGTAGCGGGCGGCCTCGGCATCGAGCGAGTAGCGCTCGCGCACGGTTTCGGCCGCGGCCCGTCCGAGCTCGGCGCGCAGCGCCGGATCGCCGAGAAGCTCGCGCACCGCCTCGCGGAAGGCGGCGGGGTCCTGGGGAGGAACCAGCAGGGCGAAGCGGGCTACCGGCTCGAGCTCGGCGGCGATCCCGACGCGAGTGCTCGCGAGCGGCAGTCCCGCGGTCATCGCCTCGAGGAGCGAGAGGCTGAAGCCCTCATAGTCGCTCGGGAATACGAAGAGGTCGCTCGCCTTGAGATAGTCGGCGACGTTGCCGACGCTGCCCGTGAGCGTGACCCGAGCCTCGAGCCCATGCGCCGCGATGAAGCGCACGAGCTCGCTCTCGCAGTCGTCGAACGAGCCACGGCCCGTGCCCAGGAGAATGAGATGGGCGGCGGGGAAGGCGGGCGCGAGATCGCGCCACACCTCAATCAGCATCATGAGCCCCTTGGTGCGCGCGAGCCGCCCGCTGTAGATGAGCAGCAGCGCCTCGGCGGGCAGGCCGAGCGCGGCGCGCAGCGCCCGCTTGCGCTCGGGCGACACGCCGGCATAGCGCGCCGTGTCGATGCCGTTCGGCACCGACTCGATGCGCGCGGGGGCGATGCCGAGCGACTCGAGTCCGCGGCGGATCTCGCTCGAGATGGCGACGAAGCGATCGATGCGGCGCACGGCGAGGCGACGGAGCGCGGCGAGGAGGCGGATGGGAAGCGATCGTTCACCGAGGCGCATGCGGCGGCGGCTGGCGCCGCCGATGGGCTCCTTGAGCTCCTGCGGGGACTCGGGGCGCACCACGCAGGGCTTGCCCGTCACGAATCCGGCGAGCACCGGCACCAGGGGCATGAAATTGATGCCGGACACGAGCACCACGTCATAGCGGCCACGCTCGGCGATGAGTCGCCACAGGAGCTTCATGAGCAGCAGCGCGAGGCGCGGCGCAGCGCGGAAGCCGACCCCCTTGATGGCACCGTGCGGGCTGAAGCGGCGGACGGGCACCTCACCGAGCCGCTCGGCGGCCGGCACCTCGGGCCGCTCGCGCCGGGTGAGCACCTCGACCTCGGCGCCGGCCCTGCGCAATGCGCCGGCGAGCGCGAGCAGATGGTCTTCCTGGCCGCCGGGCGTCGGCGGGAAGCTCGGTGTCAATACGCAAACCCGTATGGCACGTTGCTCCGTATGCCCTTCCACCGCGGCGGATTTTAGCCGCCAGGCACGCCGCCGGGGTGACTTTTCGCGGCCGCCGCGCGCCGCGGGCTCGTTGTGTCACGACGCCGGACGAGTTTAGTCAAATGTCATCCGGTGGTTCGACGGGCCGGTCCACTATAATCGAGTGCTCGAAGCGCCTCGCGGGTTTGCGGCGGCCAGGAGAGAGCATGTCCCAAGCGTCCCCATTCACACCCAAAGGCCCGGCTCCGGTCGCCGACCTCGGCGCGCGCGCCGCGCTCGTACCGGCGCGCCTCTCCGCCCGGCTGGAGCCGTTCGATTCCTACTGGCAGGCGCCCGAGGACGTCGATCGGGGCTATCAGTCCTTCAAGGCCTACTATCGCGCGAATTACTTGAAGCACATCCCCGCGGACCGGGAGGCGCGCATTCTGGTGGTGAGCTGTGGCCCGGGATACCTCGTCGATCTGCTGGTGGAATCCGGCTACCGCCATGCGCTCGGCATCGACTCCGATGCGGCCAAGGTCGCGCACGCCTTGAAGCGCTCGCTCCCCTGCGAGACGGCGCAGGTCTTCCCGCATCTCGCGGCGCACCAAAATGCCGAGTACGACTGCATCATCCCGGAGCAGGAGCTCAATCATCTCACGCTCGAGGAGACGATCGCGTTCCTCAAGCTCTGCCGGGGCGCGCTCAAGCCCGGCGGCACGATCATCGTGTATGCGATGAACGGCGCCAATCCGCTCGTCGGCTCGGAGAATATCGCCCACAACATCGATCACTTCTACAATGTCACCGAGCACAGTCTGAAGCAGCTGCTCGAGCTCGGCGGTTTCGAGTCGATCCACCCCTTCGCGCTCAGGCTGTACGTGTTCTGGAAGAATCCGCTCAACTACGTCGGCCTCACGGTGACCGGGCTGCTCGAAGCGGCGATGCGGATCGTGTTCATCCTGTACGGCAAGAAGGTGCGCATCGTGTCGAAGAAGATCGCGGCGGTCGCGCGGCGCCCTGCAGGCTGAGAGGACATGCGGGCGCCGTCGCCGAATACCTACTGGGTGATTCCCGGCCGCTTTCTCGCCGGCGAGCATCCGTGCGCGACGGCCGCGGACGCGCCGGCACGGCTGCGGCTGCTCACCGCCGCGGGCATCGATTACTTCTACGACCTCACCTACCCGCACGAGATGCCGGACTATCGCGCCTGGTTGCCGCCGCACGCGAAATACACGCGCACCTCGATCGGCGACATGGAGGTGCCGGAGGAGGAGGCCCGCATGCACGAGATCCAGGCGCGCATCCGCTCAGCGCTGCTGTTCGGACGCTCGCTGTATCTGCACTGCCGGGCCGGCATTGGTCGCACCGGACTGGTCGTCGGCTGCTATCTGATCGAGCAGGGGCTCGATGGTCCCGCCGCGCTCGCGCGGCTCAACGAGCTGTGGCGCGAGTGCGAGCGCTCGAAAAGCTGGCCGGAGATTCCGCAGACCGCCGAACAGGCGGATTACGTGCGTCGCTGGGTGGAGCACCGCGTGCGCGCACCGGCGCCGGCCGCGCGCGGCCGGCGGCTGCCGCGCCTGACGGTACGCTGAAAATCCACCCGCGGCTGTTGGTCCCCCAACCTGGGCCGAGCGCCCGCGCACGATTTGACAGTGGCGCGCGTCGCGCGCACTACGCAGCGCGTTGTTAGCAAGTTCGCGCGCAAATGACTGCGACGCAGATCTCAGTTCCGAGCGCTCGCGATATCTCGCGCGTTTGCCGAGATTGTCGATGTCGCTGCGCGGCGACCGTTGACGCGGCTTGACCGCAGGAATTAGCGTTCTCAGCGCGACGAGTCGAGCCGCCAGCGGGAGAGCGCCGATGCAAGTTAAACGAGTGTTCAGATTCACGGTGTCCGCGACACTCGGGATCTGCGTGAGCGCGGCCGCGCTCGCAACGACGGGCAACACGCCGTTGCCGCCCTCACCGGTGTGCATCAACAATCAATGCACGGGCGGCTCGAGCAACACGGGCGGCCCGATCAAGTGGAATCCAGGTCATTACATGAACTCGAACTCGGTGCTGCTCGGCGGCTCCACCGTCGGCAAGATCCAGGGCGAGCTCAACGATCTCAACAACCAGGACGCGATCCAGGGCATCCGCATCAACATCACCTGGGGCGCGCTCGAATCCGGGCAGGGCACCTACACCTTCGATGTGATCGACAACATCCTCAACCAGCTCAAGACCTCGTTCAACAAGCAGAAGCACCTCGTGATCTATGTCTGGCTCTACGGCCAGACACCGCTGCGGTCGAACGATGCGCGCACCATGCCGCTGTATCTGCAGCAGAGCGCGGCCTACGGCAACAGTCCGGTCTCGGGCAGCTACGGCTGGTGGGGACAGACGACGAACGGCACGCCGAGCGGCATGTGGGCGCCGGCCATCTACTACGCGCCGGTCATGGACCGCCTGATCGCGCTCGTGCAGGCGCTCGGCGCGCGTTACGACGGCGACCCCAACGTCGAGGCCATCGAGTTTCAGGAGAATGCGACGATCGCGCAGGCGGCGACCGCGTTCCCGCCCGCCGATCCGAACTATTCCGACTCGGGCTGGTACACGCAGCTGCAGCGCCTGCTGAGCGCGACCGCAGCCGCCTGGCCGCATACCAGCGTCGTCATGGACAATTCCTGGTTCGACCGCCCGCCCTATGCCGTCAATCTGACGCAGTGGATGGCGAACAATCGAATCGGGCAGGGGACCGCGGATACCTGGGGTGAGTCGGGGATCGACCAGTACGGGACCTCGCACCTCTCCGACGGCATCAAGGCGCTGCTCGGCCTCAACTCGACCGGCCCGCAGATCGACCTGCGCCCGCGGATGGCGCGCATGATGGCGATCGAAGGCTTCGACATCGCCGGCAACTACTTCCAGAACTACGGCGGCCCCTGGACGCCCGCCGACATCGTCACCGCGCTCAACCAGACCTACCACGCCTCGCACGCGTTCTGGACGCGCCTCACGGGCAAGGAGGCGACGCGGGGCGGGGCACCGGTGCCGGATGCGGCGATCTGGAAGAACCTCGCTCCGACCGTCTCCGCCCGGCCGCTGACCCACACCGAATATCCCTACGCGCAATGAGCGCGCGACCTGCGGGCGCGCACGCCCGCAGGTCGCGGCGCGTGCGCTCGGCGACATAATCCCGCCAGGCGCCCGCGGTGGGCGGACGGTGGCGGGTGCAAGGAGGCGCCGCTAAGATGCGCCATGGGGTTGCTCCGATCGCTCCTCGCCCTCTCCGTCGTCATTTACCATGCCAGACCCGGCTCGACGCTGCTGGTCGGCGGGCCGAACGCCGTGCGCTGCTTCTACGTCATTTCGGGATTTCTCATCTCCTACGTGCTGGTCGAGCGGCGCCAGTACGCCTCCGTCCGGTCGTTCTACCTGAGCCGGTATCTGCGCCTTTACCCGATCTACGTGGTGGTCGCGCTGCTGGCGCTCGCCGCCGCCCTGCTGATGCATCAGGAGCACTTCCTCGCCGTGTATCGCGACTCGCCGCCCTCGGCCATTGCGGTGCTCGTGCTCACGAACCTGTTCCTCATCGGCCAGGACTGGATCATGTTCCTGGGCGTTCAGCATCACGCACTCGTTCCCGTCGCCAACTTCAATCATTCGGACGTCGCGCTCTATCAGGGGATGCTGATCCATCCCGCCTGGACGCTCGGCATCGAGCTGTCCTTCTATGCGATCGCACCCTTCGTCCTGCCGCGGCGCAAGCTGATCTATGCGCTGCTGCTGGGCTCGCTCCTCTTGCGCTGGTATCTGGTACATCTCGGTCTCGGCACGCGCGACCCCTGGAGCTATCGCTTCTTTCCGACCGAGCTCGCGCTGTTCCTCGCGGGCGCTCTTGCGCAGCAATGGCTGCTGCCGTGGTTCGCCGCGCGCGACGCGGCGCATCGCGGCATCTGGTCGCTCGCGGGCACTTTGGCGCTGATCGCGCTGTGCGCGCTGTACTACGAGCTGTCGCTCCCCTCGCATCTCGCGGTGTTCGTGCTCATGGGCGCGTTCATCGCGCTCGTGCCGCTCGCATTCCTCTTCCAGCGGCGCCATGAATTCGACGTCAAGCTCGGCGAGCTTTCCTATCCGATCTACATCGTGCACTGGCTGGTGCTGTCGGTCACGGGCCATGTTCTGCGCCGGCTCGGCGTGCTCGCACCGTGGGTCTGGATTCTGGTCGTTCTCCTGACGACGATCGCCGCGGCGATGGTGCTCAACAAGCTGGTGGGGGAGCCGTTCGAGCGGTTGCGGGTGCGCCTGCGCGGCGCCGGATCGCCCGACCCGCGCCGCCGATGGCGAGGCTCGATTCCCCTCGCGCCGGTCGAAGCCGGGCGTGGATAGGGGCGGCGCGCACCGGCGCGGAATACCGGTGCTCAAGGACCTGCTGATGACGCTGGTGGTGCTCAGCGCGTTCCTGGCCGTGCTCGAGGGGGGCTTGCGCTTCTTCGGGGTGAAGAACGATGCCTCGCTGTACCGGCTCGACGCCGACCTCGGATACGTCCTGCGGCCGAATGCCGCCGGCTGGAGCGTGAAGGAACGCGAGCGCTACGAGCGCATCAACAGCGCGGGCCTGCGTGATCGCGAGCATGCGCGCGCGCGCCCCGCGGGTGTGATCCGCATCGCCCTCGTCGGGGACTCATTCGCCGAGGCGAAGCAGGTCGACCTGGATGCGGCCTACTGGGCGGTGCTCGAGCGAGAGCTCAACCGTCGGCTCGCGCCACGGCGGGTCGAGGTGATCAACTTCGGGGTCGCGGGTTACGGCATCGGCCAGGAATACGAGGTCATCGAGCGCAAGATCTGGGACTTCGATCCGCAGATCGTGTTGCTCACCGGGACCCTGCATTCACTCATTCTGAAGAGCAGCCGATCGTTCTCTGCACCCTCGCGCGCCGAGGGGCCGGTGCCGTTCTTCGAGCTGCGCGACGGCCGGCTCGAGCTCGATGCGATCTCCCGGCGCGAGCGTGCGGCGTTCGTCGCGCCGAGCGTCTGGGACGACCGGGTGGCAGAGCTCACCAATGCGAGCCGGCTCCTCTCGCTCCTCAATGCAGCGCGCCGGCGGCTTTCGAGCTTGACGCTCTCCGAGGCAGCCGGCGCCCTGGTGCATTCCTCGCGCGCGGCGGCGCCCCGAGGCGATGGGGCGGAGGACGAGGCGCATGCCCTCGAGAACCTCGCGCTGCGCGGTCCGGTCACGCCGGAGCTCGAGCGCGCCTTTGCGGTGTGCGAAGCGCTCATCGAGCACGCCCGCGACACGGTCGCTCAGCATCACGCCGAATTCTGGTTCGTGCTGCTCGACATGGCGCCGCAGATCGACCCGGATGCGAGGCGCCGCGCCCGCACCGCGGCGGCCCTCGGCGTCGGCGATCTCTGGGTGGGCGACCGCGCGCTCCTCGAATTCGCCCGCCGGGCGCAGATCGAGCATGCGTTCCTCGCTCCGGCGATGCTGCGCTATGCCGAGGCGCACCAGACGGTCCTGCACGGCTTTCCGCATCATCCGCGCAATACCGGGCATTGGAACGAGCTCGGCCACACCCTCGCCGGCGAGCTCATCGCGGCGGTCCTCGCGAGCTGCTCACCAACGCTCAGCGGGCAATCCCCCGCCGCGCTTGCAGCGGCGAGCGGCTGCAAGGACGATGCGGTGCTGTCGAATACCCTCAATTCATCGACCTCATGAACCCGAACAAAGTCATCGATCTCGATTACCGGCGCCTGGTGCGCGCCGGCAAGAAGCTCGCGCTCGAGCCGGGCGCGCCGAGCGTGCGGCTCGCGCTCCTCTCGGATGCGGCGACCCAGCAGTTCGTCCCGGTCCTCAAGGCCCTGTTCGCCGAGCACGGCGTCGCGGCCGAGTGCTACGAGGGCGCCTTCGATGCCCTCGAGCTCGAGGTGCTCGATGCGGGCTCCGGACTGCATGCGTTCCAGCCCGATGTCGTGGTGCTCCTCTGCGCGACGCAGGCGCTGCGCGCGCGCTACTATGCGCGCGGTTGCGAGGGCGAGCTCGAGAGGCTGACGCGCCTGTGGGACGCGCTCGTCGCGCGCGGCGTGGGGCGCATCATTCAGGCGAACTTCGCGCTGCCCTTCGACCGGCCTTTCGGTCAGTACGATCTGAAGGGCGCCCCCTCGCTGTACGCGAGCGTGCAAAAGCTCAACGCCGCGCTCGCGACGGCGGCCGCGCAACGCGCCTCGGTGCTCATCTGCGACCTCGAGTCGGTGGCTTCCTACGTCGGTCGCCGGCACTGGTTCGACGAGCGGCTCTGGGACCTCTCCAAGACCTTCTGCAATCTCGAGCATCTGCCGCGCGCGGCGCAGGCGATCGCCGATCTGGTGCTCGCGAGCCTCGGTCGGGTGGTCAAATGCGTGGTCCTCGACCTCGACAACACGCTCTGGGGCGGGGTGGTCGGCGATGCGGGCGCGACCGGCGTCGAGATCGGCGCGCATGGCGACGGCGAGGCATTTCACCGCTTCCAGCATTTCCTGCTCGCGCTCAAGAATCGCGGCATACTGCTCGCGGTGTGCAGCAAGAACGAGCTCGCCAATGCGCTCGCCCCCTTCGAGCAGCATCCCGACATGGTCCTGCGGCGCGAGGACATCACGGTGTTCGTCGCGAACTGGGAAAACAAGGCGGACAACCTGCGCACCATCCGCGACACCCTGGAGATCGGCTTCGACTCGCTCGTGTTTCTCGACGACAACCCCTTCGAGCGCAATCTGGTCCGCACTTATCTGCCCGAGGTGATCGTGCCCGAGCTGCCCGACGACCCGGCCGACTGGGTGCGCGCGCTCACGGAGCTCGATCTTTTCGAGACCACGAGCTTCTCGAGCGAGGATCTGGCGCGCGCGGCGCTCTACAAGCAGGAAGCCGATCGGCGCGAGGCGCGCGCCGCCTTCACCGACGTGAGCGAATACCTGCGATCGCTCGACATGCGCATCGGCATCGAGCCCTTCCGCCGCGAGCGGCTTGCGCGCATCTCGCAGCTGTTCCTGCGCAGCAACCAGTTCAACCTCACGACGCAGCGCCACAGCGAGGCGCAATGTGCAGCCCTCATGGACGATCCGGACGTGATCGCGCTCACCGCATCGCTCGAGGACCGCTTCGGTGATCACGGGCTGATCTCGATCGTCGTCGCACGGCCCGACGGTCACGTCCTCAAGGTGTCGGACTGGCTCATGTCGTGCCGGGTCCTCGGTCGGGGTGTGGAGCAGTACCTCATGAACCGCCTGTTCGCGCTCGCGCGCGAGCGCGGTCTGGCGGCGGTCGAAGGCGAGTACCGGCCGACCAGCAAGAACGGACTCGTGAAGGAGTTCTGGAGCGGCTTCGGCTTCGCGAGCGAGGACGGGCGCCATTACCGCCTCGAGACCTCGCGCTATCAGAAGCGCGACACGTTCATCCGGGAGATCGCGGGGCCGGCGCTCGAGGTCTCGCCGTGACGCCGGCCGAGGTCAAGCCGCGTCTCGAGACCGTGTTCCGCGACATCTTCGAGGACCCCTCGCTCGTCATCCACGACACCACCACGGCGGACGACATCGAGGCATGGGACTCCCTCACGCACATCGACCTCATCGTCGAGGTGGAGAGGACTTTCGGCATCAAGCTCTCGACCGGCGAGGTGCGGGGCTTGAAAAACGTGGGTGATTTCATCGCCCTCATCGCCCGCAAGGCGCCCTGATTGAGCTTTACCTCGGCGGCTTTCCTGGGTTTCCTGGGCGGCGTCGCGCTGCTGCACGCGCTTTTGCCGCGCGTCGCCCGAGCGCCGCTCCTGCTCATCGCCTCGTACGCCTTTTACGCGCTCTACAGCGGCTATTACGCGTTGCTGCTGCTCGCGAGCACCCTCGTCGCCTTTCTCGCGGGCCGCGTGCGCTCTGCCGCGCTCGCGGGCGTCGCGTTGCTGATCGCGGCGCTCGTGCTCTTCAAGGCGCTGCCGATCCTCGGCGTCGGTGCCCTGATCCCGCTCGGGATCTCCTACTACACCTTCAAGCTCTCGGCGTATCTCATCGACCGGCACTGGGGCGCGGTCGAGTCCGAGGGCCGGCTGGTGCCGTTTCTCACCTTCACGGCGTTCTTTCCGCAGATCGTCGGCGGACCGATCCAGCGCGCACCCGATTTCTTGCCGCAGCTCGCCGCGGGCTCGCGCGTCTCACCGGATCTTGCGCTCAAGGCGGTGATGCGCATCTGCCTCGGCTTCTTCAAGAAGTTCGTGGTCGCCGACAACCTGGCGCCGATCGTCAATTACGTCTATGCGCACTTGGGCGCCCATCCGGGGGCGCCGGTGTTGCTCGGCTTCTACGGGTATCCGTTGCAGATGTATGCGGATTTCTCGGGCCTCACGGATATTGCGCTCGGCGCGGGCGCTCTCGTGGGCATCATCGGGCCCGAGAACTTCGCCGCACCGTTCGCCGCGCCGAGCCCAAGCGAGTACTGGCGGCGCTGGCACATGTCGCTCACGACCTGGATGGTCGACTATGTGTTCACGCCGCTGCGCATGGCGCTGCGGCGTTTCGGCAATGCCGGGCTCGTCGCCAGCCTGTTCATCAACATGATTCTCATCGGCCTGTGGCATGGCTTCTACCTGACGTTCGCGCTCTTTGGAGTCGTGCATGCGTGCTACATGACGATCGATGCGCTGACGCAGAAGGCGCGCAAGCGGCTCTACAAGCGCCACCCCTCGCTTGATCGGCTCACCGACGTGCTGGGGCCGCTCATCACGTTTCACTTGATCGCGGTCGCCTTCGTATTCTTCCGCGCCGACAGCGTGGCGACGGTGGGCGCGTTCTTTGCCCACTTGACTGCAGGCCTTGAGCCGCTCGCCCCGGCGTTTCACTACATCATCGATCAGCCGGGCAGCTCGATCGGCGTGCTCGGCGCGGCGCTCGTGCTCATGGAGGCGGGGGACTGGGTCAGGCGGCGATTCTGGAGCGTGCCTCTGCCGGGGCTGCCTCGCTGGGGGCGCTGGTCCCTGGTGGCGGCGACGGGGTTGTCGATCCTGCTGACGGCCGCGTTGCTCATGACCTCGAGCAGCGAAAGCAACCCCTTCCTCTACGCCATCTTCTGAGCCGCCGCGCCGCGGCTCGCCAGGCCAGAGGGCTCGCCAGGCCAGAGGGGGGCTCGCTAGGTCAGATCGGTGGCGAGCGTGGCCGGGCGGGCGATCTCGGGATCCCCCCCGTCTTCGGCGTAGTGAATGATGCGCTCGACCTGGTAGTCCTTCGCGCCGCCGCCGTGCGTGAAGATGATGAGCTCGCCCAGCAGGCCGAGCGCAAAGATCTGCACGCCGAGTACGATCATCAGCGCTGCGAGCAGCAGGGCGGGCCGGTCGGCGAGCGGGGTGCTGAACAGCATGCGGTCGGCTACGAGATAGGCGAGCTCGAGCAAGCCGATGGTGAACACGCCAACACCGATCATGCCGAAGAATCGCAACGGCTTCTTGGTGAAGCGCACCAGGAAAAACACGTTGAAGAGGTCGAGGAGGCCGCGGGTGTAGCTGCGCGCCCGATAGCGCTCGCGGTTGATGTCTTCCTTCGACTGGCGTGCCGCAACCTCGCGCACGCGAAACCCCTGACGCTCGGCGAGCACCGGCAGGAAGCGCTGCTGATCGCCGTACAGACGGATCTCCTCGAGCACCTTGCGCTTCAGGGCGCGTGCGTTGCACCCAAGATCACGAAAGTCGAGCCCGGTGACCCACTCGAGCAGGGCGTGGAACCCGCGCCGGCGCAGGCTCTGGAACCAGGAGCTCGCGCGCGGCTCGCGAACCGCGACCGCAAGATCCGCCTGCCCGAGTGCCGCGACCAGGGCGGGAATCTCGGTGCCTTCGATCTGCAGGTAGGCGGGCAGGGTCAGAATATGGCTGCCCGAGGCCTGCTCGAATCCCACCATGAGCGCGGTCGCCTCACCGAAGTAGCGCGTGAGGGCGACCACGACGACCGGCTCGCCGCGTCGTGCGAGCTCGAGCAGCGCGCGCTCGTAGTCCGGTTGCGGACCGTCGAGCACGAAGATGACCTCGAACGGCAGGCCGGTCAGCTCAAGGCCCGCCTTGTATTCGGCGTAGAGCCGCTCGGCGGGGCTCTGGCGCGAGCCGACGGGAATGAGGACGGAGAGGCGAGCCGGTGCAGAGGTCATCGTACGCCTCCTCTTGAAAGGACCCGGGCGGGGGGCCGCGGATCGACCATCGATTTTTTCGTGAGCCGCGCAAAATCCTCGGGACGGATGTCGCCGAGCTTGTAGACGAGCTCGGCCAGCGTTCCGCTTGCGAGCAGCACCATCGCCGCCATCATCAGGATGACTCCCGTGCCGGTGAGCGGAATCGCGGGGCGCCCTTGGCCGAGCGCGACCAGGCCCGCCACGAAGGCGGCGGCGCCGATGACCACCAGCGGCGTGCACATGAGGGAGAACCACAGGAGCGGCCGCGCCGTGAAGGAGGCAACGGTCTTGATCACCATGAGATCGAGCAGCACCTTGTAGACGCGCGACAGGCCGTACTTCGAGCGTCCATACTGGCGCGCATGGTGCCGCACCTTGATCTCCGCGAGCCGCGGGCCGGCGATCGAGGCCATGGCGGGAATGAACCGATGCATCTCGGAATAGAGCGGGATGTGCTTGATCAAGGTCGCGCGGAAAGCCTTGAGCGAGCAGCCGTTGTCCTGGATGCGGATACCGGTGACGCGGCCGATGAGCCAGTTGGCGACGCGCGAGGGGATCTTGCGCGTGACGAGCTTGTCCTGGCGGTTGAAGCGCCAGCCGACGACCATGTCATAGCCCTCTGCGATCTTGGCGAGGAACAGCTCGATATCGGCCGGATCGTTCTGCAAATCGCCGTCCATGGTGATGAGCGTCTCACCGCGGGCATGCTCGATGCCCGCCGCCATGGCGGCGGTCTGTCCGTAGTTGCGGCGAAATTTCACCAGCCGCACCCGCGAATCAGCGCGCGCGATGACCTCGCCACGCGCCGCGGTCGAGTCGCGGCTGCCGTCATCGACGAACACCATCTCGAACGAGACACCGAGCGGCTCAAGGGCGCGCACGAGCGCTGCGTGCATCCGCTCGATGTTCTCCTCTTCGTTGTAGAACGGCACGATCACCGACAAGGTCGGCGGCGGGCAGCCCGCGCGGTCGCTCATGAAATCCTCATCCCCCAGCGAAGCAATCAATGTAGCACAGGCGCCCGCGCGGCTGCAGCGCAGGGATTCCTACAACCGCGACGCCGGTGGCAGAGCGCACTGAATTCTGTCAAGTCGCGACCCGGCCCGCGGTGCTTATAATCGCGGCTCTATGAAAATCCTCGTGACCGGCGCAGCCGGCTTTATTGGCGCGGCGACCGCGCTGCGCCTGCTCGAGCGCGGCGATGAGGTGGTCGGTCTCGACAATCTCAACGATTACTACGATCCGGCCCTCAAGCAGGCTCGTCTCGAGCGCCTGCATCCCCATCGGGGCTTTCGCTTCGTGCGCGGGGATCTCGCGGACCGGCAGGGCATGAGCGATCTGTTCCAGCGCGAGAAGCTCGAGCGCGTCGTGCATCTCGGCGCTCAAGCCGGTGTGCGCTACTCGCTCACCCATCCGCACAGCTACATCGACAGCAATGTGGTCGGCACGCTCAACGTGCTCGAGGGCTGCCGCCATCACGGCATCGAGCATCTGGTCTATGCCTCCTCCAGCTCGGTCTACGGGGCGAGCGGGCGGTTACCCTATTCGGAGCACGAGCCGGCTGCGCATCCGGTGTCGCTCTATGCGGCGACCAAGCGTGCGAACGAGCTGATGGCGCACAGCTATTCCTCGCTCTTCGGCCTGCCGACGACGGGACTGCGGTTCTTCACGGTGTATGGGCCCTGGGGCCGCCCTGACATGGCGCTCTTCCTCTTCACGCGGGCGATTCTCGAGGGACGCCCCATCGAGCTCTTCAACCAAGGTCATCATCGACGCGACTTCACCTACATCGATGACATCGTCGAGGGAATGGTGCGGGTGCTCGACCAGATTCCTCGCGGTAGCGCGCGCTTCGATCCGCTGCAGCCGGATCCCGCCGTGAGCAGCGCGCCCTTCCGGCTTTTCAATATCGGCAGCAACCGGCCCATCGAGCTCTCACGCTACGTGACGCTGCTCGAGCAATATCTCGGGCGGACCGCCGAGAAACGCCTGCTGCCGATGCAGGCGGGCGATATGGCCGAAACGTTCGCCGACGTCGAAGAGCTCATCGCTGCGGTGCATTACCAGCCCTCGACCCCGATCGAGGAGGGGGTGCAGCGATTCGTCGCGTGGTACCGCTCGTTTTACGGTCTGTGAGTCAATCGGTCGAGCGGCGGCCGCGCGACTGGCGACGCTCGAGGCCGTTCCAGGGACGGTGCATATCGAAGACGTCGGCATGACGGCGCGGCTCCGAGCGGCGCCGATCGGGAAAGTGTCGGTAACCGCACAGGCAGTTGTGCGCCGTGCAGCCGTCCACAGGCAGCGGGGGCGCGTCGGCCGATAGAAAGCGCTCGCGCGCGAGGCGTTGCACCGCTTCGCAGGCGTGCGGTCCGGGAGCGATGGAAACCGCATGCCATGGGTTGCTGATCCACTGGCGGCGCTCAGTCCCCGAGCGCGCCTTCGCAGGGTCGCGCCTGCCAAACCAATCGCGCAACAGATCCGAGAACGCCATACGCCCAGTCTGCGAAAACTTCGCGACGCATACAAGATTCTGTCAAGAGGAGGGGAGCGGGGCGCGTTCACTCGGCGGGCAGCCCGCATGGCTCAGCGCGAACAGGCTTGCGGCCTCATTGCTCTTGACGAGCGCGCCGGGGGGCAGGCGGGCCTCCTCCACGGGCGCGGTCGTGATGAGATAGTCATAGGCGCAGGCGACCTGCGGCCCCCCAAGCGAGCCCGCCATCCGGTACCACATCTCGTCCGGGGCCGGGAGGCGGAGGCGGTCGTGAAAATAGACCATCGGGTAGCCTCCCTCGGCGCTGAAGAGGTAGGGGGTCCGGGCGTGGCGGTCGATCACCGCGAGCTCTCCGGCGTGCAGGAAGGGGCGCAGAGCCCCCTCCGGGGCGCGCGTATAGACGGGCAGCACCCGTGCACCGCTCGGGAGCGCGTCCACCACGGCCCGATAGCGGGCGAGAAAATCATGGTCCGGTAGAAAATGCCGCGCCAGTGCACCGAGATTGCCCAGGGCCAGGAGGCCCGCCAGCAGCACAGTCCCGATCGCCCTCGGCGGGGTGGAAGCCGCTTCGGCCAGCAGCAAAGCGGCCAGCACCAGAAACAGCACGCACATCTCGATCGCGCGCGCATCGACGAACCAGATGCTGCCGTACCCTTGCGGCAGCGCCAGGTAGACCGCGAGAAAGACTCCGGCCAGGAGGCCCGTCTCGAGGGCCGCCTCGCTCGGGGGCCGGGCGAGCCCCCCGCGCAGCGGCAGCGCCAGGGCGACCCCCAGCAGCGCGAACAGGGCGAAATCCGTCCTCGCCTGGTAGCGCAGGATGCTGATCCCGAGCCCGCCGAGCTTCTGCGACCATCCCTCCCAGACGTACCCCGAGCTCTCGACCGGCGATGCTTGCAGATGCGTGCTCAGCACGACCTGCCACACGAGCAGCAGGGCGATGGGAGCAGCCAGCGCGAGCTCGATACGCCAGCGCACCCGGCGCCGGACCATGGCCACGCCCGCTGTCACCGAGACGGCGACGGCTGCGAAGGCAATCGCCGAGAGATGCAAGCCGTAACCCACCGCGATCGCGCCGACATAGGCGAGATAGGCTCCGAAGGAGAAGCCCTCGCGGACCCGCCGCAGGCACGCGAGCGCAATCAGAAGCGCGGGGATGGCGAGCCTGAAGGCGATGAATCCCTTGACGAAGAACCAGTCCGTGGCGAGGTACAACGCGATCAGCCAGGCGATCGGACGGTGCTCGCGACGCAGACCGCAGGCGTCGAGGTAGAGCAGCACGGCGACCGGCAGGCTGAGGATGAGGGCGGCGCCGAGCACGGTCGCGGCGAGTGAGGGGCCGCCCGCGGCGGCGAGCGTCGCAGGGACGAGATCGCTCAGGATATAGGGCGCCCACAGGAAATGAAACGAATAGAGGCCGGCGAAATGTCGGCCATGATCGAAGAGCAGATCCGCGATGACGAGGGCGCGCGCCAGGTGGTTCGGAAAGTCCTGCAACGGCAGGAGCGCTCCACACAGCAGCACCAGCAGCAGATATCCGCCGGTGAGCGTGACCGCTGCAGCGACGGCGATCCGCTGAATGACGCTAATGGGGTCGTGCCGGTCGCGTGCGTTGCACCGACACGGCAAACGAGGGGCGTACGACGCGCTCCATGACGGTCATGGTGGAGGCCGCAATCGCGTCCCAGTCGAAACGCTTGCAGATCTCGGTGAGACGGCGATGAATCTGGGCGCGCTCCGCGCTCGAGAGGACCGACAGCGCCCTGAGCCGCGCCTCCAGGGCCGCGGTGTCGCCCACCGCAAAATAGTCGGTATCGAAAAGACCGACCTCGCGATTAGGAGGAATATCGCTCGCGATCACCGGAACGCCGAGCTTCATCGCCTCGAGGAGTGCAATGGGCAACCCCTCGTGCGAGGAGGGCAGCACGAAGATGCCGGCCTGAGAGAGCAGGGTCTGCACACCCGGCAGGGTCAGGAATCCCGTATTGATGATGCTCGGCTCGCCACGGATCGCCTCCAGCACCGCGTCGGCGTAGCGCTGCGAGCCCTGAGCGCCGCCCACCAGCACGAGCTTCCAACCCTCGAGCTTGGCCGCTTTGAAGGCTTTGATGAGGTCGAGCTGACGCTTTTCCGGCACGAGACGACTCACCTGCACGACGTAGCGACGCGCCTCGAGGCCGTAACGCTCGAGCAGCTTTTCAGGCTCGATCGCCTGGGGCTCGCTGACCCCGTTCGGAATCACGACGGCGTCGCGCCGATATTTTTGCTGCACCGATTCGAGGAGCGCTTGCGAGATCACGATGCGCTCATCGGCGAATCGCACGCCGAGCCGCTCCCCGAGTCGCAGCAGCGCGCGCGCCGGCGCCTTCCACTTCTCGCGCCGGTAATCCTCGCCGTGATGGGTCACCACCACCTTGAGCCCGAAGAGCTTGGCGAGCGGCACCATGAGCCACGGGCCCACGGCATGAATGTGCAGGACGTCGGGCCGTCGGATCGCCGCATACAGCACCCCGAGGAAGGTGTGCACGAGCGCCTCCACTCCCTGGAGCCTGGGGCAGGGCAGCCAGCGCACGCGGATGCCCGCCCATTCGGTGGGCGCACCGGAGGCGCGGAAGGGCCGGCGTGCGAGCACCGTCACCTCGGCGCCGAGCGAGTGCAGTCGCGGATAGAGCTCGGCGGCATGAACCTCCACGCCGCCGGGCACGTTGGGCACGCCGCGCAGGCCCAGCGCCATGATATGAAATCGTCCACCGAGTCGATGTGCCGGCACGACTCTTCCCCCAAACAAAATGGCTCGACCTCAAACTTCTTCGATTTCTTTATCGCGATCAGCTTGTTGTCGTTCTGAACAACGTATTCCCAAGCTTCGGTACAACTCTAACACACGCCTTCGGTAGGCCAACGGCGAAAACGCGTCCCGCATCCAGGCCCTACCCGCTTCGCCCATCTGCTCGAGCTCGCCCAGCGGCCGGGCGCTCACGTGCTCGAGCGTCTGCACCAGGGAGTCCACATTTCCGCTGCGGAACACGAATCCGGTCTCGCCCGGGCGGATCAGCTCCGGAATACCGCCGATGTCCGCCCCGATCACCGGGCGGCCGAGCGCGCTGGCCTCCATGACGCTCATCGGGGCGTTCTCGTACCATTCCGAGGGAACGACCACGGCGCGGGCGCGGCTGATGGTCTCGTGCAGCCGCTCGCCGGTGAGATAACCCGTGAACTCGATGTCGCCCTTGAGATCGTGGGCGAGGCGCTTGAGCTCGGGCTCCTGGAAGCCGGTTCCCACGATCTTGAGGCGCACGCGGGCGCGGGCAGCGGCCCGGATCAGGGTCGCGAGCCCTTTTTCCGGCACGAGGCGCCCCGCGTAGACGTACGCGTCCTCGACCGGGTGGCAGCCGCGCGCCGGGATCTCGACGGAGTTCGGAATATGTACAAAAGTGCTCGTATCGAACCCCCAGTCGGCGAACTTGGCGATGAAGAAGCGGCTGGGAACGACGAAGCGGGTCACCGTGCGGGCGTACAGGCCGAGCGCGCGGTGCAGGCTCGATTCGAGCCAGACCAGCGCACTTTGCGCGAGCGAGTCCTTGATGCAGCGTTTGGCGATGACATGGCTCAGATGCCCGTCGCGGCAGCTCTCGCACACCGCGCCCTGGGTGTGCATCTTGTAGGCCGGACAGGCGAGCTTGAGGTCGTGCAACGTCATGACCGTCGGGATATCGCGGCGCTTGAGCTCGACCAGCACCGAGGGCGAGAGGTGATGGTAGAGATTGTGTGCATGTGCGATGTCGGGGCGCACTTCGCGCAACAACCGGCCGAGACGTCGCGCGGCTTCGACTGAATACACCGCCCCGAGCGCGCGACCGAGCGTGCCGAATACGCCGCTGCGCGCCTCGGTCGAGGTGATGAAGTGCGAGGCCCAAGGGGTGGGCTCGTTTTTCGCATCCTGCATCGAGAACGGCACGACCTCCCAGCCGGCCTCGGCGAGCAGACGATTGTGCTCGAAGAACACCGCCTCCGAGCCACCGCGGCGATAGAAATAGTTATTGATGGCGAGCAGGGTTGGCATCGAAACGAGCAGCCTCATGCAGCCCGGCCGGGCGCGCCGCGCATGATGCACCAAATCTGCGCCGGGCGCCGAGCGCACGCGCAGCGCTCTTGTCATAAGGCGCCCGCCTCGGTGATCGCAATCAACGTTTGCGCAAGGCTCGAAGTGTTTGTAATTCTTACCGCCCCGCGCGCACTCGCGATTTGGCATATCATTTGGCGGTTCCCAAGCGGCGCGCGCCCCTCCTTCGACGTGCGCTGATGCTTTCGAGAGGTCTCATGGATCTGACGGTCATTCCAACGTTCCGCTGCAATTCGCGCTGCCAGATGTGCTACATCTGGAAGAATCCCACGGAGCCCAAGCTCGAGGTCACGCCCGAGACGCTCGCCAAGCTGCCGGGCGGGTTCGACAATCTCAATCTGTCGGGCGGTGAGCCGACGCTGCGCCGTGATCTCGCGACGCTCGTCGATGTGCTCTACCCGAAGGCGCGCATCATGGAGATCAGCTCGAACGGGCTGCATCCCGAGAAGCTCGTCCCGATCATCAAGAAATATCCGAACATCAAGGTGCGCTTCAGCCTCGAGGGGAACGAGGCCACGAACAATCGCATCCGCGGCGAGGATGATGGCTACGCGACCAAGGTGCGGGGGCTGCGCCTGCTCAAGGAGGCGGGCGGCCGCGATCTCGGCTTCGCGATGGTGATTCAGGACGAGAACGTCGACCAGCTCGTGCAGGCGTACGAGTTCGCCCGCGCGGAGGGCTTCGAGCTCGCCACCTCCACGCTGCACAATGCCTGGCAGTTCTACAAGAACGACAATTACTTCTACGACCGGGTGAAGGTGGCCCGCCAGGTGGAGGGCTTGATCAGCGCCCTGCTGAAAAGCGGCACGGTGAAGAACTGGTTCCGCGCCTATCTGAATCTCGGGTTGATCGAGAAGATTCTCGGCCACCCGCGACTGATTCCGTGCGTCGCGGGTACCGGTTTCGCCTTCATCGATCCGTGGTCGGATGTGTGGGCGTGCAACGTGCGCAGCGATCTGCCGATGGGCAATCTCGCGCGCGAGCGCTGGGAGGACATCATGGCGAGCGCCACCGCGCAGAGCTCGATCGCCAAGGTGCGTGCGTGCGAGCAAAACTGCTGGATGGTGACGACCGCGCGCACCGCCATGCGCTCGACCCTGATCCCGAGCGCTCCGAAGCTCGGCCCTCTCGCCTGGGTGCTCAAGAACAAGCTGAAGGTCTCCCTGGGCGGTGCCATCAACTTCGACGCCTACATCGACTACCAGGACGTGAAGCCCACACCGCACGTCCCGCGAACCTCCTATCTCGAGCACCGTGTGAAGGTGAAGCTCGTGAAGGGTCGCGAGACGGCGGACCAGCACTACCCCTTGAAGGTGTTCGAGAACACCTGACCGAGCGCACGCGCGTGACTGCCTGCAGGCACAAGGCGCCCGTCGCCAATCCGCTGCGCGCCGGGTGAATCATGCAACGCGACCTCCGCCGTCTGTCGAATGAAACCTACGACCTGCTCGTGATCGGCGGTGGGGCGTTCGGCGCGGCCGCGGCCTGGGACGGCGCCCTGCGCGGGCTCTCGGTCGCGCTCATCGAGCGCAGCGACTTCGGTGGCGGCGCTTCGGCCGAGTGCTTCAAGATGGTCCATGGCGGCATTCGCTACCTGCAGCATGGCGACGTGCGCCGGCTGCGCGCCTCATGCCACGAGCGCTCGGCGCTGCTGCGCATCGCCCCGCATCTGGTGAGCCCGCTGCCGATCGTGATCCCGACCTACGGCCACGGCCGCCAGGGCAAGGCGCTGCTCGCCGCCGGCCTGTGGGTCTACGATGGGCTCACGCTCGGCAAGAACGCCCGCATCGGCGACCCTCAGCGGCGCATCGCGCGGCCGAGACTGCTCTCGCGCCGCGAGACACTCACCCTGTTCCCCGAGCTCGAGTCGCGCTCGCTGACCGGCGGGGCGGTCTTCGAGGACGGCCAGATGTACAACACCGCACGTCTCGTGCTCGCCTTCGTGCGCTCGGCCGCTCGGCGCGGCGCGCACGTAGCCAATTACCTCGAGGCGACCGGGTTTCTATGGGACGGCGATCGCATCGGCGGGGTGCGGGCGCGCGATCGGCTCACGGGGGATGAGCTCGAGATCCGCGCGCGGCTCGTCCTCAATGCCGCCGGCCCCTGGGCGGACTACCTGCTCGAGGATGAGCGCTTCGGCCGGCACCAGCGCGGGCACTTCTCGCGCGATGCGTGCTTCATCGTCGACCGGCGGCCGAGCTCGCGCTACGCACTCGCCGTGCCCGGAGCGACGCGCGACAGCGACGCCCTGGTGAGCCGCTCGGCCCGGCATCTGTTCGCCGTCCCGTGGCGCGACCGGCTGCTGATCGGCGTGTGGCACCGGCTCTTCCCGGCGCGGCCCGACGTCGCGGAGGTCGAGGAAGCCGAGCTCACCGCATGGATCGCCGAGATCAACGCGGCCTATCCGCCGCTGCGCCTGAAGCGCGAGGATGTGCTGTATGCGCACTGCGGCCTGGTGCCCTTCGGGGACGAGACCTCGAGCTCGGGCGAGCTGTCCTTCGGCAAGGAGTCGCGCCTGCTCGACCACCGAGTCCAGGGTGTGAAGGGTCTCGTCACGATCATCGGCATCCGCTATACGACCGCTCGCGGGGATGCCGGCCGGGCGCTCGATCTGTTGCTCGAGCAGCACCCGAAGGCACCCCCGCGGCCGCCGACCGATCGCACCGCGCTCCTCGGCGGGGATATCGAGGACACCGAGGCGTTGCTGCGTCGTGCCCGGGCCGAGGCCGCCGGGGTCGCGGCGGCGTCGGTCGAGAGCTGGGTGCGTAATTACGGTACCGAGTACCGGGCGCTCCTCGAGCGGGCACGCGCGCCGGGCGAGGCGGCGCGGCTGGGCGAGGGCGCGACCGTCCTTGCGGAGGTGAGCCATGCGGTGAGCGAGGAGATGGCGCTGCGCTTGGAGGACGTGGTCCTGAGGCGCACCGACCTGGGGTCGGGCGAGCACCCCGGCCGCGCGGCGCTCGAGGCCGCCGCGGCGCGCATGCGTGCGCTCCTCGGGTGGAGCGAGGCGCGCGAGCGCGAGGAGCTCGCGGGGACCGAGCAGATCCTGGCGCGGCACCGGGCCGCGCCGCGGGCTCGAATGGGGCTCTGAGAGACTCAGGATGCGAGTGCTGGTGACGGGAGGGACGGGGTTCATCGGGTCGCGCTACGCGCTCAGCGCGCGGGCGCGCGGTGATGAGCCCGTCGTCGCGGGGCAGCTCAACACGGACGCCGAGCGCCTGCGCGCGCGCGAGCTCGAGGCGAGCGGCCTTCGCATCGAGCAGGGCCCGTTGCAGGATCCCGACTATGCGCGGCGCATCGTTACGGGCTGCGAGGTCGTGATCCATCTGGCTGCAGCGCAGCACGAGGCCAATGTACCGGAAAGCTACTTCGAGGACGTCAACGTCCGGGGGACCGAGACACTCCTCAAGGCGGCGCTCGCGGCCGGTGCGCGCCGCTTCGTGCAGGGCAGCACCATCGGGGTGTACGGGGAGTCGCGCGGCGAGGCGCTCGATGAGCAAAGCCCGCCGCATCCAGTGAATATGTACGGGCGCAGCAAGCTCAAGGCCGAGGAGCTCGTGCGCAGCTACCGCGAGCGGCTCGAGGTGAGCATCGTGCGCATTTCCGAGACCTACGGCCCGGGGGACTTCCGGCTCCTGAAACTGTTCCGGGCCGTGAATCGCGGCCGGTTCGTGATCCTCGGGTCGGGGCAGAACCGCCGGCAAGTGATTCACGTGAGCGATCTCGTGCGCGGACTCGATCTGGCGGCCGTGCATCCGCGCGCGGTCGGCGAGACCTTCGTGATGGCGGGCGGCGAGGTCCTCACCACGCGCGAGCTGGTGCGCGAGGTGGCGACGGCGCTCGGCCGTCCCGCGACGGCGCCGCGCCTGCCGATGTGGCCCTTCCTCACCGCGGCGGTACTGATGGAGCACACGCTCGCGCCGCTCGGCATCCAGCCGCCGCTGCACCGGCGCCGGCTCGATTTCTTTCGCAAGTCCTTCCTGTTCTCGATCACCAAGGCGCAGGAGCTCCTCGGATTCAGTCCCGAGATCGCGCTGCGCACGGGTGCGCCCGAGACCATCGCCTGGTACCGGCGCGAGGGACTGCTGTGATGCGCATTCTGTTCTGCAACTACGAGTACCCGCCCCTGGGGGGCGGCGGCGGCGTGGTGATGGCGGCGCTCGCGCGCGAGCTCGCCCGCCGTCGCCACACGGTGACCGTTCTGACCTCGCGCGCGCTCGATTTGCCCGCGGAGTCGATCGAGCAGGGCGTGCGCGTGCTGCGAGTCCCGGTGTTCTTCCGCCGCCAGCTCGCGGTCGCCAATTTTCCCTCGATGCTCGCGTATCTGCCGATGGCGCTCGCACGCGGCGGGCGGCTGCGCGGCGAGTTCGACGTCATCAACACGCACTTCGTCGTGCCGACGGGGCCGGTGGGCGAACGGCTCGCGCGCGCGCACCGCATCCCGAACGTGCTCTCGGTGCACGGCGGCGACCTCTACGACCCGAGCAAGCCCTCATCACCCCATCGGCATCCGTGGCTGCGAGCCCCGATCCGCCGGATGCTGCGACGTGCGTCGGCGCTGGTCGGCCAGTCGCGCAACACGCTCGAGCACGTCGAGCGCATCTACGGGGTGAAACGAGCCTCCGAGCTCATCCCCTTGGGGATCGACCCGCCGCCCGCGGTGCCGGCCGCCGCGCGCGCCGAGCTCGGCATTCCCGAGGCGGCGCTCGTGCTCGTGAGCGTCGGGCGCGTGGTCGCCCGCAAGGCCGCGCCGCAGCTCATCGAGGCGATGGCGCGAGCGGAGCGCCCGGTGATGCATCTCGTGCTCATCGGCGAGGGGCCCGAGCTCGCGGCGGTGCGCGCCGCGGCCGAGGCTCGCGGCCTCGCTGCGCGCGTGCACCTCCTGGGTCAGGTCTCCGAGGAGCGCAAGTACGCGCTGCTCGCTCTCGCGGACGTCTTCGCATCGACCAGCCAGCACGAGGGGTTCGGCCTCGTGTTCCTCGAGGCGATGGCGCTCGGGCTGCCGGTCGTGTGCTACGACCACGGCGGGCAGACCGACTTCCTGCGCAGCGGCAAGACGGGCTTCGTGCTGCCGCTCAACGATGTGAGCGCCTTCGCCCGCGGGCTCCAGGCGCTGCACGATGACCCGGCGCTGCGCGCCGCGATGGGCGAGCACAATCGGCGCGCCGTCGAGGACTACCTGATCGGTCGGTGCGCCGAGCGCTACGAGCAGGTGTTCGAGTCGGTGATCCGCGCCTTCGCGGCGCGAGCGGAGGCCCCCGCATGTGTGGAATAGCCGGTATCGTCGGTGCGCTGCGGCCGGACGGAGCGGACATCGCCTCGATGCTGTACGCCCTGCGTCATCGCGGGCCGGACGGGGAGGGGGTCGAGAGCGACGGGGTGTGTGCGCTCGGCCATCGGCGTCTCTCGATCATCGACCTCGAAGGCGGGCGACAGCCGCTGCACAACGCCGAGCGCACGATTTTTCTCGTCTGCAACGGAGAGATCTACAACTACCGGGAGCTGCGCGCGGAGCTCGAGCAGGCAGGGCATCGCTTTCTCACGCACAGCGACTGCGAGGTGATCATCGCGCTCTACGAGCGCTGCGGCGAGGCGCTGCTCGAGCGTCTGCGCGGCATGTTCGCCTTCGCCTTGTGGGACGCTGGGCGCAGGCGCCTGTTCGTCGCACGCGATCATCTGGGACAGAAGCCGCTCTACTATGCCGCGCAGGGCACGCGCTTCGCATTCGCCTCCGAGATCAAGGGACTGCTGGCGCTCGACCCGGCGCTTCGGCAGCTCAATCTCGAGGCGCTCGATCAGTATCTGGCGCTGCGCCTCATCGCCCCGCCGCTCAGCATGTATCGCGGTATCACCAAGCTGCCGCCGGGCCACTGCCTGACCGTCGAGCCCGGCCGGGCGCCGGTCCTGCGGCGCTACTGGGATCTCAAGTTCGAGCCCAAGAACGAAGCCTCGGAGGCGGTGCTGCTCGAGGAGCTCGAGGAGCAGATCGTCGAGTCCCTGCGCCTGCATCTCGTGAGCGACGTGCCGGTCGGCGCGTTCTTGAGCGGCGGTCTCGACTCGAGCCTGCTGGTCGCGCTGCTGGTCGAGCGGCTGAAGGTGCGCGACTTGCCGACGTTCACCGTGGGTCTGCCGTACCGCCAGTTCGACGAGGCGCCCCATGCGCTGACAGTGGCCGAGCGCTATGGCACCGACCATCACGCGCTCACCGTGCGCCCGAGCCTGCGCCCCTTGCTGGCCGATCTCGTCTATCACCTCGATGAGCCCTCCGACCCGCTCTCGCTCTGCACCTGGTACGTGGCGCAGCTCGCCCGCCGCCACGTGAAGGTCGTGATCGGCGGGGACGGCGGCGATGAGCTCTTCGGTGGCTACGATCGCTACTACGGCAATGTCTACGCGGGCTATTACGGGCGCATCCCGGCGGCGCTGCGGCGCGGCCTGCTCGGCCCGGCGCTCACGATGCTGCCGGCCTCCGGCTGGTACAAGAGCCTCGAGCATCAGCTGAAGTGGCTGCACCGGCTGTCCTTTCTCGAGGGCAGCGCGCGTTACGCGGCGAGTCTCACGTATTTTTATTTCGATGCCGGGCGCCGGCATGAGCTCTACACCCCGGCGACGCGCGAAGCGCTCGCGGGCTTCGAGGCCGAGCAGGCATTGCGGAAGCCGTACGATGCTTTGAAGAGCGACGATCCGATCGATCACATGCTTTACGCGGACAGCCAGGTGCGCCTGCCCGATCACCCCGTGATGATCAGCGATCGCATGACCATGGCGCACGGCCTCGAGGAGCGCAGTCCCTTCATGGACCACCGGCTCGCGCAGTTCGCAGCCTGCATCCCCTCGAGCTTCAAGGTCCGGGGGCGGAGTCTGCGCTACCTGCAGCGCAAGCTCGCCGCCCGCTACCTGCCTCCCGAGATCCTCACGCGCTCGAAGCAGGGCTTCTCCTCGGCGCTGCCCTACATCCTGCGCGATGAGTACCGCTCGCTCTATCATGAGTATCTCGAGCACTCGGAGCTCGTGCGCAGCGGCATTCTCGCCGAGCGCGCGGTGAGCGCGCTGCTCGGTGAGCATCTCGCGGGCCGAGCCGATCACGGCAATCGTCTGTGGCTGCTGATCAACTCGGAAATCTGGTTCCGCATGATGATCCAGGGCGAGCCCCGCGAATCCTTTCGGCGCGAGCCGTCCTCCGACCTCGCGAGCGCCGCCTGAGCGCCGCCCGAGCGCCGCATGAACGCCGTGGCCGCTGGCGCAACGTTCGCAGTCGAGACCCACGGCCTGTGCATGGATTACGGCAACGGCGAGGCCCTGCACGAGCTTGAGCTGCGCGTGCCGACGGGCAGCGTCTTCGCGCTGCTCGGCGCAAGCGGGGCGGGCAAGACGACGACCCTCAAGCTGCTTCTGAATCTCATCGCGCCGAGTCGCGGCGGCTCAAGGATCCTCGGTCGCGCATCGAGCGCCCTGTGCCCGGAGGTGCTCGCGCGCGTGGGGTATGTCTCGGAAAACCAGGTGCTGCCCGCGCGCCTCACCGTCGAGCAGTTCTTCGATTATTTGCGTCCGCTGTATCCGCGCTGGGATCCGGCGGCCGAGCGCGAGCTGCGCACACGGCTCGCGCTGCCGGCGCGCCGGCGCCTCGGCGCGCTTTCGCACGGCATGCGCATGAAGATGGTGCTCGCGTGCGCACTGCCGTTTCATCCCGAGCTGCTCGTGCTCGATGAGCCCCTGAGCGGCCTCGATGCGCTCGCCCGCGATGAGATCATCGACGGATTGCGCACGCGCCCGCCCGGCACCACCGTGCTGCTGTCCTCGCACGAGCTCGACGAGGTCGAGCGCTTTGCAACCCACGTCGCGTTCCTGCACGAGGGGCGGCTGCTCTTCCAGGGATCGATGTCCGAGCTGCACGAGTTCGCGCGTCCCTTGATGGGCGCCGGGTCGAGCCCCGCGCTGCGCGCGATCTTCATCGCCGTCGTGCGTGCGCGGCGGGCGGCCTGAATGATCGTCTCCCTGCTGCGCAAGGACTGGCAGCTGCTCGCTCCGATGGTGGCCCTCGTCACGGGCATCCAGATTGCGCTCGAGATCGCGATTCACGCCGGCGGCCTGCTCGAAGGCAGCGCGGTCGCGCTCGAGCTGCAACGGCCGCTCACCATCGCCTGGTTCCTGTCGATCGCCGCGCTCACCATCGCGACGGTGCAGGTCGACCCGTTGCCGGGCGCGGATCAGGACTGGCTCGTACGCCCGATCCGGCGGCGCGACCTGCTCACCGAGAAGATCCTGTTCATCCTGCTCACGGTGTTCGTGCCGATGCTCCTCATCAACACGGTGCACGTGCTGGCCGAGGGCTTCCCGCTGGGCGCGGCCCTGGGCCCGCTCCTCCTCAAGGATGCCTACCTGCTGGCGTTCTTCGTGCTGCCGGTGGCGGCGCTCGCCGCGACGACGCGCTCCATGACCGAGCTCGCGCTGCAGGGCGCCGTGCTCGTGGTGCTCTATGTGGCAGGCACCGCCCTCGCCGCGCTCCTGCTCGCAGAGCACCGATGTCCCACCTGCGAGACGGGACTTTCGTGGATGGAGCACCTGGTGCAGCACGCGGTCACGTGCGTCGGCGCCGTGGTGATCCTCGTCCTGCAATATAGGCGCCGGGCAACGGGCCGTGCGCGGGCGCTCGCGTGGGCAGGCGCGGGGCTTCTCGCGTTCGTGCAGCTGCCGTGGGATGCGGGATTCGCCCTGCAGCGCACACTCGATGCGACCGCGCCGAGCGCGCTCAAGCTCACCTCTGCACCCGGGATTCCCGAGCCCGCGAGCGCGGCGCCCGAGCGCACCGTTACCGGACGCCAGGCGAGCCGGGCGCTCTGGCGCGGTCAGGTCGACCCCGCGCTCGAGTACCTCGCGCACCGCTCGGGTGGCGTCGGGACGGAGCTCATCGAGGTCCCGCTGCAGGTCGAGGGTCTCGCGCCGGCCGCGGTGCTCCTCACCGATCGGATCGAGGTGCGAGTCCTCGATGCACAGGGCGGTGTGCGCTATCGCGCACTTCTGCCCTACTCACCGGCGGCGCTCAAGGCGAGGGCGGGCACGGCACAAGAGCCGAACTATCCCGTCGCCCAGGCGCTGCAGCTGCCGCGGGCGCTGCTCGGTGCCCAGGCGCCGGTGGTGATGCTCCACTACTGGCTCACGATGCTCGAGCCGGTCGCCGAGGTGCGGCTGCCCGCCCGCCACGGCGAGGTGCGCCTCCCCGGGGTGGGGTCCTGTGCGACCGATGCCGACGCGGGCACTTTAAGCGTGCGCTGCGAGCAGGTCGGGCGCGCACCCTTCTGTTACCAGGCGGTCCTCGAAGGGGATGCGGGGAGCGCGGTGCCGATCGAGGGATCGAAATGCTGGCCCGACTATCGCCCGTACGGCGCCATGCTGAACGCCTTGAGCTTCTACGGGCTCGACCTGCCGCTGCCGAGGGATGCGCACGCCCCGGTGGGTGCGGGGCTTGACCCAGCCCGGCTCGCCCGCGCCAGCGTGCGGCTGCGTCTGTACGGGAACGCGCGCCATACCGAGCGCTCCGTGCGCACGAGCGATTATCGGATACTCGAGTGATGTCGAGTGCTCGAGTGATCAGTCCTTGATGTAGCGGGCGCGGAACACGAAGAAGCGACTCGCCACGAAGTTGAAAACCGTGCCGGCGAGGATGCCCGCCATGGCGGCGAGCTGCTTGTACGGGGTGAGTGCGAGGAGCCTCACGGTGACCATGTAGTTCACGGCGGCGCCCAGTGCGCAGGCGGCGACGAACCCCAGAAACTGATGAAGGATGGAGCGGTCGCGCGCATAGGAGAAGCTGAAGCGACGGTTCAAGATGAAGTTCCACACGAGCGAGAGGGCGATCGCCACCGCGACGGCGGTGCGATCGGCGACCCCGGCGGCGAGCAGGGCGGTGAGAAGGGCCAGGTTCACGATCATTCCCGAGAATCCCACCACCAGGAATTGCATGAGGTGCGACCAGGTGCCGTACTTGAAGATGTAAAGCCGGCGCAGGTGCTGCAGATAGCGCAGCTGCTCGGCGAAGGTGAGCTTGCTCTCGCCGAAGCGCCGGTTGTCGAAATGAATCGGCACCTCGGCCACCCGCCGGCAATGGCACTTGATGATGAGCTCGAGGAGTATCTTGTAACCTACCGGATTGAAATCCTTTCCGGCGAGGAAGGTCGAGCGGCGGAGGGCGAAGAATCCGCTCATCGGGTCCGAGAGCCGCGTCAGGGGTAAGGCCAGCAGGGTGGCGATGCGGCTGTTCAACCAGCGCAAGAATCCCCAATCATGCGCAGTCGAGCCGCCTTCCACGAAGCGCGAGCCGACCGCAACGTCCATGCCTGCCTCGAGCGCCTTGAGCATCTCGGGAATCCTCTCGGGCGGATGACTCAGGTCCGCGTCCATCACCACCAGCATCTCGCTCTGGGCGCGATCGAGGCCGTCGAGAACGGCGTAGCTCAAGCCGCGGTTCGTGGTGCGGGTGATGAGCTTCGCCCAGGGCAGCGCGAGTCGCTCGACCAGCTCCGCGCTGCCGTCGCGGCTGTCATCGTCCATCAGCAGGACCTCGATCGGTAGACCGGAGCTCGAGCGCACCTGCTCGATTCGCGCAAGCAGGTGCGGAATGCTCTCGACCTCCCGGTAGGTCGGGACGACGAGGGTGACGCTCGGTCGGGGCATCGATGCGGGCGCGGCGCGCGCCGTCGAGTCGGCAGGTGTAATGTTTTTCTCGCAGCGCAAAATTCAGCCAAAACTATAGCAGATGTCCGCGCGGCTCCGCCCGTAGAGGCGCGGTGGGGCAGCCGTTCTGTCAGCGTTCCGCCGGCAATGCAATCAGCCCGTTCCCACGCGCGTGGGGGCGCTGCGTCAAATATCATCCTCTCCCATGGGCGATGGCGGCGCACCTCGTTCGAAGGAGATCACTTACGCGGTGAACCCCTCGCCGTTGCGCAAGATCCTCTCGCTGCTCACGCTCCTGTTGCCCGGTGATTATTTGAAGACCGCGTTCTATCTGAACCTGGTCGAATCCCCGCGACGCTATCTGCGCCAGGCGCTCACGACCTTCTATCGCTTCGATCACGTGTACGCCGTGCTGCGCGAGGTGAAGCACTCCTATCGCGGCAATTTTTCGATTCTGGAGTTCGGCACCTCCGACGGCTACGCATTCACCAAGCTTCTCTACGCCACGCGCTATCTCGGCATGGAGGATCGCGTCACGGTGCACACCTTCGACTCCTTCGAGGGCATGCCGCGCGCCGCCGACGCCAAGGATCTCGATCTCGTCGGCGGTGATTCCTGGGTTCCGGGACAGTTTCGCGGGCGCTACGAGGCGCTGCGCGATTACTGCTCGCGCAAGTATCGAAACTTCGAGATTCACAAGGGCTACTTTCAGCAGACGCTGACGCCTGAGTTTCTCGATTCGCTGCGCGCACGGCCGCCGATCCTCGTCTGGTTCGACTGCGATTACTACAGCTCGGCGCGCGCGGTGTGGGAGCGACTAATGCCGTTTCTGCCGAACGGCTGCGTGCTCTACTTCGATGAGTACGACAACCTCAACTTCGGCAGCCGCTTCACCGGCGAAGCGCGGCTCGTGCACGAGATTAATCACGGCGAGTTCGGTGACGCGGTGGAGCTCGTGCGCGATCATCGTCTCGGCCTCGACTCAAATCGCATCTATCGTTTCGTGCGCTTCGCGGCACCGCTCTGCTATGCAGCGCTGCCCGGTGAGAACGCTGCGAACGTCGTACACCTGCGCACGAACGACTCACCGCTTCCCTGAAGCCCCGCCAAATCCAGCGCACGCACTCGCGATGCGCGGGCTTTTCCGCTCGTCTCCTGTCGTGTCCTGGAGACAGTTGAAGCGTTCCATCCGGCTGCTGTTAACTAGCTCCCGTCGATAGTTAGGCAAACCCGCCGCAAGGCGGGGACGCAAAGCCTCCGGTCTCGAGCTCCGATGAGCTCCAGATAGCGGGGTTGCCGCCCAAGACCATCGGTCGGGGCGTTAAACCTCGTCACACCCGTGGTGCTTTGCGTCTTCGCTCGAACTGAACTTCGGGAGTGACATATTATGGTGAAATTCTCTGGGCTCCTCGGCCTGGTCCTGGTGCTGGCCCTCGGCGGATGCGGGAACGACGGCTCGATGCCCGGCGCCAACAACTCATCCCAGAGTTCCTCCGGCTCGGGCAGCGGTTCCGGATCGGGCGGCGGAGGCAGCGCCACGTCACTGTCGATCGCAGGATCCCCGATGAGCTCGACCGTCGTGGGAATGACCTATATTTTCAACCCGAGTGTGCAGAATCCCGACGGCGCGCAGCTCACCTTCTCGATTCAACATGCGCCGCCCTGGGCGAGCTTCAGCCCAATGACCGGTGAGCTCACCGGTGTTCCCACGGCCGCGGACGTCGGCACCTATTCGAACATCGTGATCGAGGTTTCCAACGGAAGCTCGACCGCGACGCTTCCCGCCTTCGCCATCAACGTCACCGAACAGGCGACCGCGAGCATTACGCTCTCCTGGCAGCCGCCCACCGAGAACACCAACGGGACGCCGCTCACCGATCTCGCGGGCTACATCATCAACTACGGCACCAGCCAGAATCACCTGACCGAGTCGATCCACGTGGCGACGCCGGGCGTCGCGAGCTACGTCGTCTCGAACCTCTCGCCCGGCACCTGGTACTTCACGGTCGTGGCGTACACGAGCGTCGGCACCCAGAGCAACAGCTCGCCGGTCGTGAGCACGACCATCGGGTGAGTCCGATCATCGGTTGAATACGGCCGCTGATCGGCCGTGGGCGGCGCGGCGCATCTCGCTCGCCGTCTGGCGTTTCCGTACCCTTCCTTCCGTTTAAGCCCTGACTGCTGGCTTTGTAGCGCTGTTGACATAAGCTAGTCGTTTCTGAGGACTGCATCGAGGTGGCCTGCCTCGAGGGTGCCTATGCTTGATCATTTGGCGACACCCCCCGGGAGACTTCCTCGATAAGAACTAATATTTGATGGATAAGTCAATGAAAATAATGGCTTTGATGATGTTGCTGGCGGGGTCCACGGCCCTTGGTCAGCAAGTCGCGCCTTCCGCTCCGTCGAGCCCATCCGGCAGCGGGACCGCCCCGCCGCCGAGCGCGCCTTCCTCATCGGAGGTGGGAGGGGATTACCTCATCGGACCGGGCGACACGCTCGAAGTCTTCGTGTGGCGCAATCCCGACCTCACCGTCACGGTGCCGGTGCGACCGGATGGTAAGATCTCCACACCGCTCGTGGAGAACATGACCGCCGTCGGCAAGACCCCCTCGCAACTCGCGCGCGATGTCGAGCGAGCCTTGTCGGTGTACGTGAAATCACCCCAGGTGAACGTCATAGTCACCGTCCCTGCGAGCGCGTTCAGCCAGGTGAAGGTGATCGGCCAGGTGCTGCATCCGCAGGCCCTCGCGTATCGCAAGGGCATGACGGTGCTCGATGCCGTGCTGGCGGTCGGCGGCTTGACGCAGTTCGCGGCGGGCAATCGATCGCGACTCGTGCGCTCGGCGAACGGCAAGAGCGAGGAGCGCAAGGTGCGTCTCGATGCGCTCGTCAACAATGGCGACATGACGCAGAACTACTCGCTCGAGCCCGGGGATGTGCTCGTGGTGCCCGAGACGCGCTTCTGATGAGTTCTTTCGCATGATGCCGGCGCTCGAGAAGGCCTACGACGAGATCCGCAGCGCGTTGCGCTTCCGCTGGTATGGCCTGTCGGCGGCGCTCGTCGTCGCCCTCATCGGCTGGACGATCGTGTTCGCGCTGCCGGACCGCTACGAGACGACTGCCAGCGTGTTCGTCGACACGCGTACGCCCTTGAAGCCCGTGCTCACGAACCTGACCCTCGAGCAGGACGTCGATGCGCAGATCAACTACGTACGCGAATCGCTCCTCGCCCGTCCGCAGCTCGAGAAGGTCGCGCGGGATGCCGGCGTGCTACCGACGACGCCGCTCACCGAGCGCGAGCGCGTGAGACTCCTCGATGACATGGCCGACCGGGTCACGCTCACCGTCTCGAACGCAGGCAGCCCGGGGGACGAGCGTGCGACCGCGGGCACCGTCTACACCATCGATTACCTCGACACCGACCCCAAGCGCAGCTTCAAGGTGGTCGATACGCTCCTCAACAACTTCGTCGAGCAGACCCTCGGCGGCAAGCGTGCGGGCTCGGAGAACGCTCAAAAATTTCTCGAGGCGCGCATCAAGGACTACGAGCAGCGCCTGAGCGTCGCCGAGGACAAGCTCGCCAACTTCAAGAAGCAGAACGTTGGACTCCTGCCGAGCGAGCAGGGCGGCTATTTCGCGCAGCTTCAGTCGGAGGTCGAGGCCTCGAAGAAGGCGAGCACCGACCTCGCCATTGCCGAGAGCCGGCGCGACGAGCTCACCCACCAGCTGCGCGGCGATGTGGCCCTCTCGGCGGCCGGCACGACGGGGAGCACGCTCACCGCCCAGGGGATCACACCAGGAAGCGACACCTTGAGCCGGATCCAGGAGACCCAGGCGAAGCTCGACGAGCTGCTGCTGCGCTTCACCGACCAGCACCCCGACGTGGTCGCGACGCGGGAGACACTCGCGGAGCTCAAGGCTCGCCGGGCCGCCGAGCTCGAGCGGCTGAAGCGGGGCGATGCGAGTGCCGCCGCGAGCAGCGGCGCTGCCAGCAATCCCGTGTACCAGTCGATCGAGCTCGAGCTCAACAAGGTGAGCGTCGAGATCGCGGCGCTGCGGCGCCAGGTCGCTCAGCACGAGGCGGCCGTGAGAGAGTTGCGCGCGCGCCTGAACAGCGCCCCGCAGGTCGAAGCGGAGTATCAGCAGCTCACGCGCGACTACGCCATCAACAAGGCCGAGTACACCGCGCTCATGGAGAATTACCAGAAAGCACGCCTCGGCGAGCAAGCCGACAGCGCCGGGTCGGTGCGCTTCGAGATCGTGCAGCCGCCCGAGGAGCCGGTCATTCCGATGTGGCCGCGCCGCAACCACCTGCTGGCCGAGATCTGGCTCGCGGCCCTCGTCCTCGGTGCGGGGCTCGCCTACGGCCTGCACCTGCTCAAGCCGGTGGTCAACTCGGTCCGGGGACTCGATGAGATCTCGCAGTTTCCGGTCCTCGGCGCGGTCAGCGTCGCTTTTCCGAGCCGTGAGCAGTTCGTGTTCCGCCGGCGGTTCGTGCGCTTCTCGGCCGCCGGGGCGGGTCTCATCGCTGCGCTCGTGATCGTGCTCGCGCTCAACTGGGCCGGCGTGCGCATCGCATTGGGCGCTCTCAAAGGGCTGACGCCGTCATGAGCCTGGTCGAGCGCGCCATGTCACGCATGCGCCCCGGCGAGGCCTCGGTCCCGGCGGGCACGCTGAGTCCGGTCATTGCGACCCCAAGCATCGATGCCGCTTCGGGCGCCACGCGTATTGCCATTGATCTCAATTCGATGCGTGCAGCGGGCTATCTGCCCGAACAGGAAAAGGATCGCCAATTCGCCGATCACTTCCGCCTGATCAAGCGACCGCTGTTGCAGCGTGCGTTGCAGGCCCCGGTCGCGGGCGTGACCGAGCGCCGTCTCATCATGATCACGAGCGCACTGCCGGGCGACGGCAAGACCTTCACGAGCATCAACCTGGCCATGAGCATCGCCCGGGAACGCGACGTCTCGGTTCTGCTCGTGGATGCGGATCTCCTCAAGCCGCACGTGAGCAGGATCTTCGGGCTGCAGAAGGAGCGGGGTCTCGGCGATCTCCTGATGGACGAGTCACAGAGCGCCGAATCGGCCGTCGTGGGCACCGATGTGCGGGGATTGTCGATCCTGCCGGGCGGCGCGCCGCTCGAGAGCATCGCCGAGCTCCTCGGCAGCGATCGGATGCGCCGTCTCATGCAGGAGCTGTGCACCGCCCACCCGCGGCGAATCGTGCTGCTCGACTCCCCGCCGTTGCTGGTGACGAGCGAGGCGCAGACCCTGATCGGCATCGCCGGCCAGGTCGTGCTGGTGGTGCGTGCGGGACAGACACCGCAGCGGGCGGTCACCGATGCCATCAAGCTCATCGACGAATCCAAGGCCGGCGGCCTGGTGCTGAACGAAGCTCGTGACGGGCTCATCGAGCGCTACTACGGCTACGGCTACGGGAAATACGGAACGTATGGCGATGCCGGCGCGCCTAAGCACTGAACTCGCCGCCTTAAGCCTTCTCTCGACCCTCGCTCTCCCGTCACACGCGATCGGGACGTTCGACTACGGTGCCGACGTCGGCGTGGGAGAAACCGACAACGTCACGCTCGTCCAGTCGAACAAGCTGAGCCAGACGATGGCGATCGCCGATGTGGATTTTGCGCTCAAGGACAAGACGCGGTTCCTGGACGCCGAGGCGAAGGGCGACTTCAGCGAGCTCGATTACCTGCAGGGCGCGTACGCGAGCGAGCTCGTGGGCCGATTCGACGGCACCGCACGCTACGCCTTCGTTCCGGAGAAGATCAGCTGGACGGTGCAGGAGCACTTCGGGCAGGTCGCGCTCGATCCCTTCCTGCCGGTGACGCCGCTGAACCGCGAGAACATCAACTACGTGAGCACGGGCCCCAATCTCGATCTGCGCCTCGGCGGGGTTGGCTTTCTCGATGCCACGCTGCGTTATGTGCGCTCGGACTATCAGGTCAGCCCCTTCAGCAGCAACCGCTTCCTCGGCGACCTCGCACTCGGCAGGCTCCTCAGTGCGCGCTCCAGCGTCTCGATCAACGTCGCGAGTGAACGCGCGCTGTTCGAGAACACGCAGCTCAACACCGACTTCACCCGCAGCAGCGTTTACGCCGCGTACGAACTCCACGGAGAGCGCACCAAGATCGAGGCCGACCTGGGTCTTACCCGGGTTGACTCGAGCTCCTCCGCCAACAGCGCGCTCATCCAGAACGTACCGACCGGCCAGATCCCCGCGAGCGGCAGGGGCCCCACGACGCAGACCGGCGGCCTCGGGAAATTGAGCGTCGAACGATTGCTGTCTCCGTCGTCGAAATTGACGCTCGCCGCGGGCCAGAATCTGACCGATGCCAGCACGAATTTCAGCACGCTTCAACCGGGTGCGCTTGCAACGACAGGAACCTCGCCGGCCGCCGTGACGTCGGCCAACTATAAGGACACTTACACCTCGATCGTCTGGCAATACCTTCATCATCGGACAAGCATCGCTCTGAGCGCGCAGTGGGAAAAGGACAGCTACGCCGGTCTGCCGCAGCTCGATCTCGACCGCGAGACCGCGCAGCTCAACGCGACACGCCAGCTCACCGGTGTGCTCGCCGCGCAGCTCATCGGCAGCGTGTATCGGACCCGCTATTCGAATGGTCAGTACGCCGAGACCGACGGGATCGCCGGCGTGGGCCTGGTGCTGCGGCGCGGGCGATGGCTCGAGCTCAAATTACGCATCGACCATGACTCGCGAACCGCGAGCGGTCTGGGAGCGCAAGGATATTCGGAGAACCGGGCGTTTCTACTGGTGGGCTATCGCCCTGCGACCAATCCGAGCGCGGGGATGCTCCCGGTATCGCTTACCCTCAGCGACACACCGCAAGTCAGCAACACACCTCAGGTCACGCCTTGAGGGGTGCTCGACCGCCGCCCGCGAAGTACCACGAGACCGCCCCCCAGGAGGGTCAATGCGACCACACCCGACGAGGTATCGAACTGCGGCACGGTGTGCACCTTGTGCTCCTTGCGGTCGCACACTTTCCACCAAAAAAACGAGTCGCATTGCTTCGCCGACGCGGTACCAGCGAAAGCCAGCAAAAGGGTCCCGATCAAGAGTTTGGATTTCACGACACACCGCCTCTTCGAATGTCTCTTTGAGGGATCCTAACACGCCGGTGGCGCCGCGCAAATCGTTGTTCCCGTTCTGTAAAACGTTCTGTTAAATGGCCGCCCACGGGCCGGCGGCGGCGATGACCAGAGCGTTGGTCAAAACATGAGCCACCACGGCTTCGCCGAATTTTCCCCGGCGCACGATTAGCGATCCGTAGGCGATGCCCCCGATCAGCGCCGGAATGAAGAGCGCGCCGTGGATCGCGCCCGAAACCACCGCACTCACCCCGATCGCGGGCCATCGCACGGCGGTGAACGGCATCGCCTCGAAGTCGACCCGCGTCAGCCGGCGCATGAGAAAACCGCGATAGGCGAGCTCATCGGCGAGGGGCAGCGTGATCAACGCCGCCACACACCGGCTCCCGGCGGCGAGCCAGCGACCCAGCGCCGTCCCGGTGGGGATAGGATCCAGATTCGGGGGCAGTAGATGCATCACGATGATCGTCAGCGCACCGACGACCACACCGCAGAGCGGCCCGCGCCAGGTGAAGCCCCAATCGAGGGTCTGGCTCAGGGGCCGGCGATACGCCCAGAGCGCTCCCAGACCCGCCAGGACGCTGAGCGGATAGAGGGCCTGGGATGGGTCCGAGACCGCGCGTGTCAGCATGCCGACCGCCAGGATGCTGAGCAGGGGCACCAGATAGGGGGTCGTCGGATTGGGCGCCACGGCTCGCCGGTCTTGCGGATCTCTCTCCGGGCGCAGGAAGAGCGGCCGGCGGCTCAAGAGCACCACGGCGCAGGCTCCGAGGATGAAGGTGAGCCATCCCGCCTGGGAGTGGAAGCCGAACAGGGCGATCTCGGGATAACCCGCGTGGCCGATGAGGAGAAGGACCGCAATTCGCAAAGCGTTCAGCGCGAGCATTGCCACCATGCCGATCGGCACGATCCAGAGCGCTCGGGGAAACACGTACTCGCGCCGGAAGTAGACGAGCCAGAGCGTGCTGAACAACAGGATCAGGCCGATCCCTTCGAGTCCCGAACAGGCATCTGCCACCTGGACGGCGAAACGGCCGGTGTCGAGGATGAGCTCATTGGGATCGGCCTGAAGCGCCGGCAGGATCGGCCTCAGCAGACTCGCCACGAGATAGAACGTGAGCGCAGAGGCCGGCCGCCACAGGCTCTGCAGGAGGCCGATCGCACTGGTCGCGAGGCCTGCGATGATCGCCGCGTAGAGCCAGGCGCTTCCGA
>Ga0070734_10001061_pt1 | contig 44040 bp, 32 predicted proteins | sample Coa_R1_8_FD_66444 | JGI IMG/M metagenome (GOLD analysis project Ga0070734, IMG submission 66444) | Surface soil microbial communities from Centralia Pennsylvania, which are recovering from an underground coalmine fire - Coalmine... | ecosystem: Environmental > Terrestrial > Soil > Unclassified ...
TTCGTACTGCGGCTCGGCGCCGCCTCCGTGATTTAGGCCCCGGTCAGGCAGAGACGTTTGGTTGTGGTTGCACTTCGGTGCCCGCAGGCTCATGGGACCCCAGCCCGGTTTCCTACGGCGAAAGGTATCCCGGAATCAGCACGCCTAACGAGCAAGATGGTGCGCGTCCCCGGATCGAGGCAGGTCAAGGGGGAAGCCACAGATGGAATTTCATGACAGGGTCCTGAAGTGTTCGGAGTGCGGCGCCGAGTTTGTATTTACGTCCGGGGAACAGATGTTTTTCGCGGACAAAGGTTTCAAGAACGAACCGAAGCGATGTAAAGGCTGCAAGGCCAAGAGAGCCGAAGGCGGCGGTGGCGGAGGCGGCGGGCAGATGAGGTCGGAAACGAAGACGACCTGCTCGCAATGCGGGAAAGAAACAACAGTTCCCTTCCGGCCAACTCAGGGGCGGCCGGTGTTTTGCAGAGAGTGCTTCCAGCAAAGGCGAGCGCTGGGAGCGGCGTAAGGCAAAAAGTTTTCCCGAAGATTGACGAAAAGAACGCAATGTCCCGGCGAGCGGCTCCCTTTTCCCCAAAAAATACTGCAATTGAAGTGAAGTGTCATTTTCTTTGCGGCAGGCGTATGATACCCCGCGAAGTCCCCAGTAAAGCCTAACGACCCGGAGGGCCACCCCATGGCTCACCGCTTTACCATCGGTGTCGAAGAAGAATTTCAGATCATTGATCCAGCCACGTGCGAATTGCGTTCGCATGTGATGCAACTGGTGTCGGCGGCGTCGCCGTCGATCGTCGATCAGGTGAAGCACGAGATGCACCAATCGATCGTGGAGACAGGCACGAATATTTGCGAGAACGTGGCCGAACTGCGGATTGAGATGCACCGGACGCGCGGAGAACTGGTGGCGGCAGCGGAGCGAGCGGGATTGCAGGTAGCGGCGGCGGGTACGCATCCGTTTTCGAGCTGGATCGATCAGGTGATTTCGCCGGGCGAGCGTTACCAAAACATTGTGGAAGAGCTGCAGCAGCTTGCGCGGTCACTGCTGATTTTCGGCATGCACATTCACGTGGCGATGCCGGACAAGCAGACGACGATCGACATGATGAACATGGTGCGGTACTTCGTGCCGCACTTGTTGGCGCTTTCGACGAGTTCGCCGTTCTGGATGGGCCGCAACACGGGATTGAAGTCGTTTCGAACGACGGTGTTCCGGCGCTTTCCGCGGACGGGGATTCCGGAGCAATTCGAATCGTGGAGCGCATACGAGAATTTCGTGAATTTGCTGGTGAAACTGAATTGTATCGATACCGGAAAAAAGATCTGGTGGGATGTGCGGCCACATCCGACGTTCGGCACGCTGGAATTTCGCATGTGCGACGTGACGACGAAAGTGGAGGAGGCGGTTGCGATTGCGGCGCTGACGCAGGCGCTGGTGGTGAAGCTGCACCGGCTTTACAAAAGCAATCAGAGCTGGCGGATTTACCGGCGGGCGCTCATTGAAGAAAACAAGTGGCGCGCGGCGCGATATGGAATCGAAGGCAAGATGATTGATCTCGGCAAGGAAGAGGAAGTGCCGATGAAGGCGCTGATCCCGGAATTGCTTGAGCTGGTGGATGACGTGGTGGACGATCTGGGAAGTCGCAGCGCAGTGGAGTATGTAAATACGATTCTGCACGAAGGAACGAGCTCGGAACGGCAGATGCGGGTGTATGAACAGACCGGCGATTTGAAAGCGGTAGTGCGACACATCGTGGCCGAAACAAAAGGCGCGGTGACGGAACCAAGACAAGCTTCGGCACGCGCGGTGAACTGAGCTTTTCGGGAAGGTTCCGGCACAAGATTTCCTCAGGAGCAACCTCATGAAAAAAGTGGGACTGCTGTGCGGTCGGGAATACGCGTTTCCCCCGGCATTTCTGGCGCGCGTGAATGAAGTGGGAAAGAAGGACGGCGTTACCGCGGAATTCGTGAAGCTCGGCGGAACGAAATTAAATGAACCGCCGGAGTATAGCGTGATCGTGGACCGGATTTCGCATGAGGTCGAGTATTACCGCGGCTACCTGAAGCACGCGGCGCTACAGGGAACGTACGTCATCAACAATCCGTTCTGGTGGACGGCGGACGACAAATACTTCAATTACTCCGTGGCGCAAAAACTTGGCGTGGCGATTCCGAAGACGGTGCTGCTGCCGCAGAAAGGATATCCGAGCAACGTCGATATCACTTCCGAATCGCTGCACAACCTGAAATACCCGATCGATTGGGATGATTTGCTGGATTATGTCGGGCGGCCGGCGATTCTGAAACCATTTTCTGGCGGCGGATGGAAGCACGTCTATAAGGTCAATAATAAGGAAGAGTTGTGGGCGGCTTACGATCAGACTTCGCCCGTTTGCATGACGCTGCAAGAGTTCATAGATTTCGACAAATACGTGCGGTGCTTCACATTCGCGAAGATGGACATTGTGCCGGTGCACTACGACCCGAAGGAGCGGAAGTATCTGGTCGAACACGACTATTTGTCGTCGGCGATGACGCAGCGCGTGGTGAAAGATGCGCAGACAATCAACCAGGCGCTGGGCTATGAGATGAACACGATTGAGTTTGCGATCAAGGGCGATGTGCCCTATGCGATCGACTTTTTGAATCCAGCACCGGATTTTGAACGCGATCGGATTACTTCGTACTACTTCGAGATGGTCTTGGACAAAATGTCGAAACTGGTGATTGATCGTGCGCTGAATGGGGCGCCGTCGAATCCCTGGCCGAGATGGGAAGAGATGTTGGGCGTAGGTGCGGCAAACGGATTCACGGGCGCGCCGAAAGCGGCAGCGAAGGCGGTCACGCCGGAATGAAGGCCCGGCAAAGGAAATGATGAGCAGCGGAACGTCACCGATATCGAGCGCGAAAGACCCGGCAGAGCACTGGCACGCTCTGCTAAAGCCACACCTCGCAAAGTCGCGGGAATTCACGGAACGCTTTTATAGCAGGCTCCGCGCGGACAAGCTGACGTTTGGCAACCGCGTACATTGCCCTTTCCTGCGGCCGTTCTTTCTGTCGCCAGAAGACGAGACGCGAGTGCGGAGTGTTGCGGAGAAGATGGCCGAGTTGGGAGAGCGCGTTGCTGCGGCGGCGCTCGACGACGCGGATTTATTCAAACAATTTCATTTGCGCGAGGGCGAAGAGCGGCTGGCTCGAATGCACACAGGTTACGGCCCTGCGAGCACGGCCTCTCGCCTGGACGCGTTTTTGCTGCCAAATTCGCTGAAGTTTGCCGAGTACAACGGAGAATCGCCTGCCGGGTCGGGCTTCACGGAGACGCTTGCGGAAGTTTTTCGCGATTTGCCGGTGATGAAGGAGTTCGCGAAGAGTTTTGAGATTCACAGCTACCCGCTGAGCGCGAAATTGCTGGATGCATTGATCGCGTCCTATCTTGATTGGGGCGGATCCACGAAGCAGCCCCAGATGCTCATCACGGACTGGCGGGAAGTTCCAACGTGGAGCGAATTTGAGATTTTGAAGGAGCGGTTTGAAAAGATGGGCGTGCCTGTGGAAATTGCCGATCCGCGGGATCTGGTGTTCGACGGCAAGACGCTAAGCGCGAACGGGAAGAAGATCGATCTGGTCTACCGGCGCGTGCTCATCAATGACATTCTGGCGAGGCCGGCGGAATGCAAGGCGCTGGTGGATGCGTACGCGGCAAGCGCCGTGTGCGTGGCAAACAATTTTCGATGCAAGATTCCCCACGTGAAGGCGTTCTTCGCGGTGCTGACCGATGAGCGCAACGCCGGAATGTTTTCGTTCGACGAACGAGAGATGATCCGGCAGCATGTGCCGTGGACGAGGGTCGTTGCAGACGTGCAGACAGCTCACTACGGCGAACACATCGAGCTGTTGCCATTTGTGCGCCGCGAGCGCAGCAAGCTGGTGCTGAAGCCGAGCGATGAATACGGAGGCAGCGGAGTGACGCTCGGGTGGGAAACGGACGAACGGGCGTGGGATGCGGCCATTGAAAAAGCCATTGCGCCGAACAACGGATGCTGGATTGTGCAGGAGCGGATTCCGATCCGTCGCGAAGTGTATCCGTGGGTAAAGCCGGACGGCGACGTGGAATTCCGCGACATGCTGGTGGATTTTGCGCCGTACTTGTTCCGTGGAAAAGTGGCCGGATTTCTGACGCGGCTGAGCGCAACGGGCCTGGCCAATGTCACAAGCGGCGGCGGGCAGGTGCCGGCGTTTCGAGTTAGTGCAAAGAACTGAGCCGGTAAGAATTGACACGGAGTATTAATTTCCCATTAAAATGATGAGATGCCCTTTGGACCTGTACAAACAGAGCTGATGCCTGGCGCGAAGAACGCCGTGGAAACGTGCCTTGCGGTGCGTCCGGAAGAGCATGTGGCGCTGATTGCGGACGAAGCAAGCTCAGCAGTGGCGGCCAGTCTGGCGGAAGCTTTACGCGAGCGGAATGCAGCGTTCACGGGACTGCTGCTGGAGGATTTTGGGCCACGTCCAATGGGTGGCGCGCCAAAGCCAGTGCTCGATGCGCTGGAAACGGCCGACGTGGGAATTTTGTGCATGAATCCGCAGCCGGGCGAACTCGGTGCGCGTATGGCGATCGTGCAAGTCGTCGAGCGGCGGCGAATTCGTTATGCACACATGGTTGGCGTGACGCCGCAGATTATGCAGCAGGGCATGCGCACGGATTACAAAAAGGTGGACCAACTGAGCGACCGTTTGCGCGAACGCATGGTTCGGGCGGAAACGTTGACGGTGAAGACGGAAGCGGGCACGTCGTTTGCCGCGCATTTCAGCAGGGCGCTTGATTGGGTGAAGACCAGCGGACTCATCAGCCCGCGCTACTGGTCGAATTTGCCGGCGGGAGAAGTTTTTACGACGCCGGCGACGGTGGACGGCACATTCGTTTGCGACGCGACAGCAGGCGACTACTTCAACGGCAAGTATGGCGACCTTCAAGCGACACCGATGGTGCTGACGATCGAAGGCGGCCGCCTGAAGAAGGTCGAATGCGAGCGCGAGGATCTGGAAAAAGAGTTCTGGGAGTATTGCCACACGGATGAAAACAGCGACCGAGTGGGCGAGCTGGCGTTTGGAACGAACCTTGGCCTGTCTGAAATGATTGGGAGTTTATTGCAGGACGAAAAGTTTCCCGGAGTACATATTGCGTTCGGCGATCCGTACGGAAGCCAGACGCACGCAGATTGGAAGTCGAAGACGCACGTCGACGTGTTGACTAGAAATTGCGACGTTTGGATTGATTCCGATCAGATCATTGAGAAAGGCCACTACCAGTTGGACCATCTTGGACTGGCGTAAACCGACGGAAGTTTAGTGAAGGCCGCCGGCGCCGGCGGCCTTCTTTTTTACGATAAACCTACTTCAGCATCTTCACGGATTGGACAGTAAGAGAGCCGTTGTCGGCAGAGGCCTTCACCTGAACATGGTGTCCCTGATGCGCGGCGAGTGAATCGGGATTGGCGATTGTATAGACCTTGCTGTCTGCATCGCTGACGAGCACGAGTTTCGCGCCCTTGGCAACGTGTTCTTTGTTGTCACACTTCTTGTTGCCCTCGGCGGCACATTCCGAGTCACTGATCCAGCCCTTGAAGACCGCAGGTTTCATCATTTTGTCGCCGGCCATCTTGTCGTGCGACATCTTGTCCTGGGACATTTTGTCCTTCGACATGTCGTCGTGCTTCATTGAATCGCTCTTCATGGAATCGCCGCTTTGCGACTGCTCCTGCGCGGCGCCGGACGCGGGTAGTGCGAGACAGAACACACCGAACGCGAGTGTTGCAAAGAATTTCGTGGTCATGGAAGAAACCTCTCCTTGTGGGTTATGCGAGATCGCCGGACGCTGGATTTGCCGGCCAGCTAAAGATGCGAGGTATGAGGCGAAGTTACGGGATTGTGGGAGTTAATTTAACGGGGATGCATTTTCTGGTGGGCGAAGACTTCCGCCACAATCAGAACCCAGGAAAGAATGGAAGAGGCGAGGCCGAGACCAATGTTCCATTTTTCGCGGGATGTGAGCGGAACCTTCCGCCAGCGTGCAGCGCTGCTCTTGCGCAAGCGCCAACCATTCCAAATGACCCAAAGCGTGGCGGTTGCGAGGATTGCAGACAAATAACGGAGGCCGTAGCGGACCGGATCGGAGTGAATGAAGGAAGAGCCGCCGGAAGCAGCGACGGACGTGATGCCGAGAGCGACTTTCGCCCAGTTGATGCCGACTGCAAAGAGACAAATTCCTTGAATAAGGGAAGTCGTCACTGAGGCCACGGAAAGGCGGAGCTCGCTGGCTGATTTCGGTTCAGACAGCATTGGCAACGCGATCCGTGACGATTCCAGATGATCTTCCAAGAAACACCTCCCCACAAACTGGGATTCACAACAAAGGCAAAGGTTACAGGCGACGGATTAATTTCTGCGGGCCAGCAGGTTAGAGAGTCACGAGCCGTTAAGTCTTGCGCCTCTGGCGCCCTCGACGCAAGCGCGCTGGAAGGCCGTCGTAACTTTCCAAAAGGCCGCGAATCCATGGAGAGTGAGCGAAAGTGTGCCCGCTGTGGCCGAAGCTGCTGCGGCCCTAAAACGAGAGAAGGAAAACCGCCTGATCGACGGAGTCCTCGCAGGCAAGCACGAGGATTTTCACGAGTTGATCGCGCCCTACCGGCGAAGTGTCTATCTGACCGCATACGGAATTTTGCAAGTAGAGGCGGATGCGGAAGAGGCGGCGCAGGAAGCGTTCCTGAAGGCGTTCCGCGCGTTGCGAGGCTTTCGCCATGAATCACAGTTTTCCACATGGCTCTTCCGCATCGCCGTGAACGAGGCGCGGATGAAACTGCGCAAACGACGGGAAGTGCCGCTGGAGACCTTGTTCCCGGACGAAGACGGAGAAGGGAGCGACTACACGCCGACCATGTTGCGGGACTGGCGGGAAATTCCGAGCGAAGCTCTATTACGCGAAGAAACGCGTCGATTGGTGCAGGAATCGATTGCGGCGCTGCCGGAGATTTACCGCGAGGTGCTGACTCTGCGGGACATGAACGGGAAGAATATTGCCGAGACGTCGGAAATTCTGGGAATCAGCATCGGAAACACCAAGGTGCGCTTGCTGCGCGCGAGATTGATGTTGCGGGACATTTTTGTGGAGCGCACGCAACGCAAACCCACACCGCAACCACCGAAAGGAGTGTCGCCATGAAGCTCGATTGCAAACATATCTGGCGGGAGCTTTCGAATTATCTCGAAGGCGACATTTCGGAAGAAGTGCGACGCGACGTGGAGGCCCATGTGGCGCAATGCCGGCACTGCGCGGCGCTGCTGGACAGCACGCACAATGTGCTTGTGCTCGTTGCCGATGAGCGTCGGATGGAAGTGCCCATTGGATTTAATGCGCGGTTGCGAGAACGGCTGGAGCGGGAGATGGCAGCTTCGCGGCCGGACTAATTTGACGGGGCGCTGCGAGACTATTGGGCGTCGTGATAGATGATGCCGAGGGTGTAGCGGGTACCACGGCGGATGCGGCCGACGCCATGGCGGAGCGAAACGCGGTAGGTGCCGCGAGACCCTTTGACGGGCCGGTAGCGCGTGGTGAAGATAATTCCATGGCCTTGATCGGCGGTGATGACTTCGGCGCGGGATTGCGCGCGCGGAACGTTTTCCACCAGCACGAACTCGCCGCCATCCCAATCGCGGTCTTGCTGGCCGAGCATAACCACAAGCTGCAGCGGAAACGCGATCTCTCCATACAAATCCTGATGCAGGCAGTTGTAGCCGCCGGCTTCGTAATGAAGCAAGAGCGGCGTTGGCTGCTTTTGGCCGGCGTTGTGACAGCGGCCGAGAAATTCCTCGTGTTCAAGCGGGAATGGCTTATTGCCAGAATTCAATTGCGCGTTCCAGCGATTTGCGATTTTTGCAAGATGCGGGTACGTCGCAGTACGAAGCGTCTCTACTGCATCCGGCAAGGGATAACGAAAATACTTGTAGTCGCCTTTGCCGAAGCGGTACCGCTCCATGACCACGTGACTGCGAAAAGAATCTTCCTGCGGGAAGAGTGCAGTCAAAGATTCGCATTCCTTCGGAGTGAGGAGCGGCCCGATTTGTGCGTAGCCGGCTTCCGAGAGATGAGAAGCGGCTAAATCCCAGTCGGTGCTGCTTGTTCGATTCCGAATGTTGGCCGACATGTGGATGCGACTCTACTTCAGAGGCAAAAAACCAATCTATCCGGATTTGGGCGGCAATGTGGATACTTTCCGCTTCAGAAAGCGGCGTAGAGGAGCAGAGGTTCGACTCAATACAAATGAGAAACGTACTCGCGCATCTGGTGCTTCCAATAAGGCCAGTCGTGGCCACCCATGGGGCCCCAATCGTCGAGCGAATGGCGAATGTTTTTGTGCGCGAGGATGCCGGAAAAATGGTAGGTCGGGCCGGAATTTTCCCAGGGGCCGGTGCCGGTCGTCAGATGAATATCGCAGGACGCGAGCTGACCATAAACCCACGGATCGGAAAGATTCCGGATGTAATCGACGGGATTGTTGAAATAAAAATTGTCGTCGTACATCCCGTCCATGAAATTCCTGAGGTCGTATACGCCGGACATCGCGAAGCAGCGCTTGATGACGTCGGGATGTTTGAAAAGCGAATTAGCCGCGTGATACGCGCCGAAAGATGCGCCCATGGTCGCAATCGGCGGTTGCGATTGACAGTTACTCCAGATGAAGGGGACGACTTCTTCGCGAAGATAGGAATCGAAAACGGACTGGACGTAGCTGCGATGAAAGGGGTGCGCGCTTTTGTTGTAAAAACTGAGGCCGTTGATGGAATTGACGGAGTAAAATTTAACGCGGCCGGCGTCGATGAAATCGGCAAGTGCGCCGATCAGCCCCTGCCCCTCGAGTTCCCACTCATCGCCGGCGCTGGTGGGAAATCCGATGATCGGCGAGCCCCAATGGCCGTAAACGACCACACCGAGTTCGATGCCGAGGCGATGCGAATACCAACGATGATAGTCGCGCTGCATGAGAGGGCCTTTCAGAAAAAGACAGACGAAATTTGGGGCAGGCGAAAGTATGCCAGCCGAAACGCGCGAGGGCAACGGTTGGCGCATTTGCCAACGGCGGAATTGCGCGTATAACTATTCGAAGGTGAACGCACGTCGCCGACGCATTTGCGATGAAGTCTTTTGCAGTGCCAACAGTTTTGATTTCGGAGAAGACCCAGTGAAAAAATCCCCAACGAAAAAGAAAACTCCTGCAAAAGCCGCCAATCCGGACAAGGCATTGCGAGAGCACGTCGAATATCTACTTAAGGGCGGCGGGGCTCACGTCCACTTCGAAGACGCGCTAAGCGGATTTCCAAAGAGCAAGCGGGGCGTTTTTGCGAAAGGTTTGCCCCACACCGGCTGGCAGTTGCTCGAGCATACGCGCATAGCGCAGTGGGACATTCTGGAGTTCTGCCGCAATCCGAAGCACGTATCGCCGGATTTCCCAGGCGGATATTGGCCGAAGACGCCGCTGCCGCCAAGCGACGATGCCTGGGAGAAAAGCTGGAAGAGTTTTCAAAGCGACCTGAAACAAATGATCGCAGTCGTCAAAAATCCGAAAATGGATCTGTACGCGAAGATTCCGCACGGCGACGGTCAGACGATTCTGCGCGAAGCGTTGTTGCTCGCCGACCACAACGCCTATCACCTAGGACAAATCGTCGATTTGCGCAGGGCGCTCGGTGCCTGGCCGGAAGAGTAGCGACTTCGGGCGCCGTAACCGATATATCAGCAATTGAAATTATCCAAACTGCACCCGTCGCTCAAAGCAACCGAGCAGATACTTGTGCGCAGACTTGCAAGAATTTGAATTCGGGTTAGGATTAGGTCTGGAAATCGCCGAAAAATCGGAGGGCGCATGGTTCGGATTGGCGTCGAAGACGTAAACCGTCGTGGATTCCTCAAAGGAATGCTGGGCGCGGGTGCGTTTGTTTTGAGCGTGCGTCTGATGCCCACGGAAGCGTTGGCGGCGGGATTGCCCGAAGAGATGGCCGCAGGCGGGCTGAAGGGTCCCCTTTCCCCGAATATCTGGCTTGCGATCGATACCGACGGCTTGGTTTACATCATCGCGCACCGCAGCGAAATGGGCAGCGGAAGCAAAACGGCCGTGCCGCGCATCGCCGCCGATGAACTCGACGCCGACTGGAAGAAAGTGCGGCTCGTGCAGGCAACCGGCGATGAAAAATACGGCGACCAGGATACGGATGGATCGCACTCCGTACGCGGTTCTTTCGACGCAATGCGCGAAGCGGGAGCGACTGCGCGGTTAATGCTCGTCCGCGCGGCTGCAAAGCATTGGAGCGTCCCCGAGAGCGAATGTTCCACAGGGCTGCACGAAGTGCTGCACAAGAAAAGCGGCAAGAAGCTCGGCTACGGCGAACTCGCGACCGCTGCGGCAAAAATCGACGTGCCGAAAAAAGAAGAATTGAAGCTGAAGGACCGCAGCGAATGGCGATACATCGGCAAAGGCACGCCGAGCTACGACCTGAAAAACATGGTCACCGGCAAAGCGGGCTACGGCATCGACGGCCGCATGGACGGCATGCTGTACGCCAACGTCGCGCATCCCCCGGTTCTCGGCAGCACGGTGAAGTCGATCGATGACTCCGCAACGCTGGCAGTGAAAGGGGTGCAAAAGACCGCCGTGCTCGATACGTTCAAACCGCCGATCATGTTTCAGGCGCTCGGCGGCGTCGCCGTCGTGGCCGACAACACCTGGGCTGCGATCGAGGGCAAGAAGAAGCTCAAGATCGAATGGAATGAAACCGATCACAAAAACCATTCGTCCGATGCCTACCGCAAAGAACTCGCGGATGCTTCCCGCACGCCTGCAAAAGTCGTGCGCGAAGTCGGAAACGTAGACACTGCTTTCGCCAAGGGTGGAAAGATTCTCGAAGCCGAGTACTACGCGCCGATGCTCGCGCACGCTTCGATGGAACCACCTGCCGCGCTCGTGAACTACAAGGATGGCAAAGCCGACGTCTGGGCCGCGACGCAAAATCCGCAGGGCACGCGCGAAGCGGTCGCTGGAGCGCTCGGCCTGAAAAAAGAAGACGTCACCGTCAACGTCACGCTTCTTGGTGGCGGCTTCGGCCGCAAATCGTTTCCGGACTACGCAGTCGAAGCTGCCGTTCTCTCAAAACAAACCGGAAAGCCAGTGAAAGTCGTCTGGTCGCGCGAAGACGACATTCAGTTCGATACATTCCATTCCTGCGCCGCGATGTACTTGAAAGCGGCGCTCGGCGCGGACGGCAAACCGACGGCCTGGCTGCAACGCAGCACGTTCCCGCCCATCGCTTCGACATTCGACGCAAACGCGAAAACCGCGGATGCCGGCGAAATCGGCCTCGGCTGGAGTGACCTGCCTTACGCCATTCCGAATCACCGCGCCGAAAATGGCGAAGCCAACACGCATGTTCGCATCGGCTGGCTCCGCAGCGTCTGCAACGTCTTCCACGCCTTCGCCGAACATTCCTTTGCCGATGAACTCGCGCACGCCGCCGGAAAAGATCCGCGCGACTACATGCTTGCGCTGCTCGGACCCGACCGCGTCATCCCCAAGGAAGAGTTGGCCAAGGACTACCCGAATTACGACGGCGACTACGCTCAATACCCCATCGATACCGCGCGCTTCCGCAAGGTCGTCGAAATCGCGACTGAAAAAGCCGGCTGGGGCAAAAAGAAGAACGGCAACGGCTTCGGCATGGGCCTTGCGATGCACCGCAGCTTCCTGACGTACGTCGCGACCGTCGTGCAAGTCGAAATGGGTGCCGATGGCAAAGTGAAAATCGCGCGTGTCGATACGGCCGTCGATGCCGGCACCATCGTCAATCCGGAAATGGCACACCAGCAATTCGAAGGCGCCGCCACGTTCAGCACAAGCCTCGCCTTCTTCGGCGAGATCACCGCCAAGAATGGCGTCATCGAACAGAAAAACTTTGACGGATATCAAATGGCTCGCATGAACAATTATCCGCGCGAAACGCACGTGCATCTCGTCGAAAGCACCGCGCCGCCAGCAGGGATCGGTGAGCCCGGCGTTCCACCTTTCACGCCGGCACTTTGCAACGCGATTTTCGCCGCGACAGGCAAGCGCTACCGCGATCTCCCGCTCGCCAAAGCAGGTTTGGCGTAGAAATCATTCCGCTACAATGAGAAGATTCCGGCGAGTCGGCCGGGGGAAATACTGCGCGGCCCGGAGCGGGCGAATTGTCAAAAAAAGTTTTCCTCCTATGTTGCGCCATCCTCTGTGCGGGCGCGCCCTCTTTCGGTCAGCGGCGACCCGTGCTGCCGCAAATCGATCTTCCGCATCCTTATTACTACCGCGAACTCTACATTCCGCAGTTGACGAGCGGGCCCAGCAGTCTCGCGTGGTCTCCGGACTCGAAGGAACTCGTCTACTCGATGGCCGGCTCGCTCTGGCGCCAAAAACTCGATTCGAAAGAAGCGACCCAACTCACCGATGGCCCCGGTTACGACTACCAGCCGGACTGGTCGCCCGACGGAAAAAGCATTCTCTACACGTCGTATCAAAATGATGCGATGGAGCTGTGGCTGCTCGACATCGCCAGCGGAAAATCATCGCAACTCACGACTGGGGACGCCGTCAATCTGGAACCGCGTTGGTCGCCAGACGGAAAACAGCTCGTCTTCACTTCGACGCAATACAACAAGCGATTTCACATTTTTCGTGCAGACATTTCGGCGGGAAAGCTGGCCAACATCGTTCGCCTCACTGGCGAAACCAGGAGTGACCTTCCGCGCTACTACTACAGCGCATACGACACGGAAATAAACCCGGTGTGGACGCGCGACGGAAAAGAAATTCTTTTCGTTTCAAATCGAGGCCACGTCCACGGCACCGGCGGCTTTTGGCGCATGAAAGCCGAGCCCGGAGCGGAAGCGCGCGAAATTCACTACGAAGAAACAAATTGGAAAGCGCGCCCCGATTTTTCTCCCGATGGATCGCGAATGGTCTACAGCTCCTATCTCGGCCGCCAGTGGCACAACTTGTGGTTGATGCCGGCTGCGGGCGGCGACGCCTTTCCTGTTTCCTACGGTTCGTGGGACGAAACGAATGTTCGGTGGTCGCCGGACGGGAGGCTGCTCGCTTTCGTTTCGAATCGCCAGGGCGGCACGAGCATCGAAATGCAAGACGCGCTGAGCGCGAATCGATTCGGATTGACCATAACCGATCGCAAGTATCTTCATCCGCGAAAGTCGCTGGCGATCTGGGTCAAAGACGAAACGGATTCAGACGTGCCAGCGCGAATTTCCGTCACCGATTCCGCCGGCCGGTTTTATGCCCCTGACGATACTTGGATCTACGCGGACGATGCCTTTGATCGAAGTGAACGCCCCTTCGAACGCCATTATTTTGAAGGAAGCGGCGACGTCAGCGTTCCCGCCGGCACTATCACCGTCGAAGTCAGCCACGGTTACGACTATCAACCTCAGCGAATGACGATTGACACGAACAAGACGTCGTCCGATCTCGAAGTCAAACTAAAGAAACTTCCGCGCCTCGACCCGCGCGAAGGCGCATGGGTGAGCGCCGATCTGCACGCTCATCAAAATTATGGCGGGACATACAAGAACGACCGTGACGCGCTCGTGAAACAAGCAGAAGCCGAAAACCTGAGCATCGTCCACAACCTCATCGTAAACAAAGAACAGCGCTTTCCGGATTTGAACGCGGTCGGCGAACACGATTCCTTGTCCGATCCCGATCAACAAGTGATTGAGGGGCAGGAATTTCACACGAGCTATTGGGGCCATCGTGGTTTGTTGAATATGAATAACCGGCTCTTGCTTCCCGGCTATGCGGGCTACCCGAACACGGCGGCAGCCAGCCTCTATCCGATGAATGTCGACGTCTACGACATGGCGCACGCGCAAGGAGCGCTCGTCGGCGCCGTGCATCCATTCGATGAAGAACCCGATCCGTCCGCGAATCCGCCGCAGCGAATCACCGATGAGCTTCCGGTCGACGTGGCGCTCGCAAAACTCGATTACCTCGAAGTCGTGGGCTTCAGCGATCACAAATCGACCGCTGCCGTTTGGTATCGGCTTCTGAATCTTGGCTTCAAGCTTCCCGCCGGAGCCGGCACCGACGCTACCGCTAATTTCGCTGCGCCAATTCGTGGCATGGTCGGAATGGACCGCGTCTACACCTGGGTCCCCGCCTGGCCCCTTACGCTGGATCTGTGGATGGATGGACTGAAGCGCGGAAGAACCTTTGCGACGAATGGGCCGCTCGTCAATTTTACGCTGGGCAAAGAAATTGTCGGTGGCGAAATGAAGCTGGACGTCGCACAAACTGCCGTTCCTTTCACGGCTCACCTGCGCTCTGTGGTTCCGATCGATCACCTGGAAATCGTCTGCAATGGAAAAGTCGCGAAGTCGTTGCCGCTCGAAGGCAAAAGAGATTCAGCCGATATCGAGGGAGTTTTGCCGGTCGGCTCCAGCGGCTGGTGCTTGCTCCGCGCATGGAGCGACAAGCCGGTGTATCCCGTTATGGACAGCTATGCTTACGCAACCACAAGTCCGATTTACGTAACGGTTGGCGGAGCAAAACCGCGCTCACCGGAAGACGCAAAATATTTCTCCGCATGGATTCAGCGCATCATGGACGTCACGGACAAATATCCCGACTGGAATTCGGCCGAGGAAAAGCGACTCATGATGCGCCGCTTACTCGACGCCAAACAAATTTACGATGGTTTGCAATGAGCGCTCGAGCGTCGCGCAGCGTGTATCACACGGCAGGGTGACATTGGTCACTGGCATTTGCCGACGGTCGGTGCGAAAGTGCTCGGTACTCGGCTCCACGCCCGCCGATTAGGCCCAAACCATCTAGTTGTGGACTTTCTGAGGATTGGGCATAGAATTCAAGGACGGGAAGCAGTACACAGGACACACGTGCTTCGTCCGCGACGAAACAGAAGTCCTTTCCTGGGATGTGACGAACCAAGCGTAGCGCAAGCCAGAACCGGGCGCGGCGCTTCTCCTGCCTTATTTTTAAATAAATCGATTTATTACTGCCAATTCCTTGCTTCCTGGAGGCTGTGCTCATGATCCTTGGTGTACCCAAAGAAAGCTATCCTGGCGAGCGCCGTGTTGCCATCGTCCCCGGCGTCATTCCCGCACTCGCCAAAGCCGGAATCGAAGTACTGGTCGAATCGGGCGCCGGCGCCGAAGCTGGCTATCCAGACCATACCTATACCGACAAAGGCGCAAAACTGGCCGCGAGTCGAGTCGAAATCTTTCGATCGTCGGATATCGTCGCGCAAGTTCTTTGCTTCGGTTCGAATGATGTCACGGGCAAGGATGATTTGCCGCAGATGCGCAGCGGGCAAGCCATTGTTGGATTTTTGCGGCCGATGGGAAAGATCGAGGAATTGCAGGCGCTGGCAAAAACAGGCGTAACGTCTTTTGCGGTCGAATTGATGCCGCGAACAACGCGTGCCCAGAGCATGGACGCACTTTCTTCGATGGCGACCATCTGCGGCTACAAAGCGGTCATCATGGCCGCGGACACTTTGCCGCGAATTTTTCCGATGTTGACGACCGCCGCCGGCACAATTACGCCGAGCCGTGTGCTCATCATCGGCGCAGGCGTTGCGGGCTTGCAAGCGATCGCCACGGCGCGGCGGCTCGGTGCGGTCGCTTCGGCGTACGATATGCGGCCAGCGGCAAAGGAACAGGTGCAGAGCCTTGGTGGGCGGTTCGTCGAGTTGGCAATCGAGGCGAAAGACGCGCAGGATGCGCGCGGTTACGCAACGGCGCAAGGGGAAGAATTTTACAAAAAGCAGCGCGAGCTGCTCGGCGGCGCCGTGGCGGAGAGCGATGTGGTGATCACTGCCGCGGTCATTCCCGGGAAAAAATCGCCTGTGCTCGTCACGGCGGACATGGTGGCGCGCATGGCACCCGGGTCCGTCATCATCGACCTTGCGGCAGAGCGCGGTGGTAACTGCGAACTCACACAAGCGGGCAAAATCGTCAGGGAACACGGTGTCACCATCATCGGCCAATTCAATCTCGCGAGCTCGGTTCCCTATCACGCGAGTCAGATGTACGCGAAAAACCTTTCCGCATTCCTGCTAAACCTGGTGAAAGACGGAAAGTTGCAAATCAACGAGAAGGACGAAATTCATCGTGAGACGCTGCTCACACAGGGCGGCGAAATCGTGAATGCTCGAGTGCGCGAATTTATCGGATTGCAGCCGCTGACCGCGGAAGCAGGAGTGAAATAGAAATGAAAATCGATCTGCTCACAAGTCTGTATGTTTTTATGCTGGCGGCCTTCATCGGCTTTGAAGTGATCAAAAGAATTACGCCTCTGCTCCACACGCCATTGATGTCCCTGACGAATGCTTTGGACGCCATCGCGGTTGTCGGCGCAATCATCCTGGCCGGCGAACACAAAACGACTTTAGCCGCGATTTTGGGCACGATTGCGATCATCTCCGCCACCAGTAACATCGTCGGCGGATTCCTCATCACGGACCGCATGCTCAAAATGTTCAAACCGAGCGGAGCGAAAAAAGCATGAACGGAATCCTCGGCAGCGATCTGTTGATCGAGATCACGTACCTCATTGCCACCGCGCTGTTCATCCTCTCGCTGATGTGGATGAGCACTCCAACCACCGCGCGGCGCGGAATTTTCGCCGGCGAAATAGGCATGGCCCTCGCCATTGCCGGAACACTCCTGCACCACGGCATCGTCGACTACAAGCTCATCCTGATTGCGCTCGTCCTCGGCACAATCATTGGCATTCCTTTGGGCAAAGTGCAAATGACGGCGGTGCCGCAGCGAACTGCGCTCAGCCACTCCTTTGGCGCGCTGTGCGTCACGCTCGTAGGTACGGCTGAATTTTATCTGCCACGCGAAGCGCCCATGAGCCGCTTCATGATGGCTGTGCTCTGCATGGAAGTGATCCTCGGCGCGCTCACCATCACCGGCAGCTTGATGGCCGCCGGAAAACTTCAGGAGTGGTTGCCCCAGCGCCCGATTACTTACAAGGGCCAGAATTTTGTCAACCTCGGTTTGCTCGGCGTGGCCATCATTGTGGCGATCGTTCTGGTCATCCACCCGGAGCACACGCAACTGTTCCCCGCCATCGTCGCGATTCCGCTCGTCTTTGGCGTAATGATGATTATTCCCATCGGTGGCGCCGACATGCCGACGGTCATCTCGCTCTTGAATTCCTACGCCGGCCTTTCTGCCGCCGCTATGGGCTTTGTCCTGAACAGCAAGCTCCTCATCGTCGCGGGCGCGCTCGACGGCGCTTCCGGCTTCATTCTCTCGATGAACATGTCGAAGGCCATGAACCGCTCTTTTTCGAACGTGCTCTTCGGCGCATTCGGGCAGGAACAGACCGCGGCCGCCGGGACAGCGGAAGCGAGACCCGTTCGCAGCGCAACCGCCGAAGAGGCCGCCGCGATTCTTGCTGCGGCAAACAAAGTCGTCATCGTCCCGGGATACGGCATGGCCGTCGCACAGGCGCAGCACAAAGTTCGCGAACTCTTTGACAGTCTTTCCAAGCGCGGCGTCGACGTGAAGTTCGGCATTCACCCCGTCGCGGGGCGCATGCCCGGTCACATGAACGTGCTCCTCGCCGAAGCTGATATCCCATACGACCGCTTGCTCGATATGGATGAAATCAACGGCGACTTCCCGCAGACCGATGTCGCGCTGATTATCGGCGCGAACGACGTCACGAATCCCGCCGCACGCAACGACGCGAGCAGTCCAATTTTCGGCATGCCGATTCTCGACGTGGATAAAGCGCGCACCGTCATGGTCATCAAGCGCAGTATGGGCGCTGGCTTCGCGGGCATAGAAAATCCGCTCTATTTTATGGACCGCACGCTCATGCTTTTCGGCGACGCGAAGGGATTTGTCGGCAACATTGTCCGCGAATTAAGCGGCGGCGGCGGCCACTAAAAACGCCTTCAGAGCGGGTTGCAATTTCGCTCAAAAATACAAATAAGTCCTTGCATTTTCAATGACTTGCGATATTCTGACCTCAGCTGCGCCACGTCAGCGAGAAGGCATACTTTCATGCAAAATTGGGCGAACTTTTTCAGATTGAGGCGGATTCTTGTGTGCCTCGCGGGGAGCTTACTTTTGGGGACGATTACATTCGCAGGGCAATCCACTTCCTCCAAAACGATCGAAAAAAACGCTGGTCTCGCGCCCCTGCGCGAGTACATCTACAAAAGCTGGGACACGCTCACTCGCTCCATGGACGATTGCACCACTGTCGTCGATTCGAAACTCGCCGAAAAATCCGTCCTTTATCTGCCCGCGGAAATGGAAATTCCGGCGACCGTCGTGGAATTGCAGAATCGCTGCCACCTCCAGGTAAAAAAGCTTCCTCAAAAAATTACCGGACCCGGTCAAGTTGATACCACTGCTCTGGCCCCGCACGGCTTGCTCTACCTCGAACACAAATACGTTGTCCCCGGCGGCCGCTTCAACGAAATGTACGGCTGGGACAGCTACTTCATCGTTCGCGGTCTGCTTCAGGACGGCCGAACCGACCTCGCCAGGGGAATGGTCGAGAATTTCTTTTTCGAAATTGAACACTACGGCAGCATCTTGAACGCGAACCGCAGCTATTACCTCAGTCGTTCGCAGCCGCCGTTTCTCACTTCGATGATCTTTGGAGTGTATGAAGCCGAAAAAGCTGCTGGCCACGAAGACAAGAAATGGCTTGAACGGGCCTACGTCTTCGCAAAAACGGATCATGCGATGTGGGTGCGCGAGCCGCACACCACTGGCGACTCAGGCCTCGCCCGTTATTACGATTTTGGCGATGTACCCGCGCCGGAAAGTTTGAAGGACGAAACCGATCACTACCGGAAAGTAGCCGCATACTTTCTTGCGCACCCGGATCAGGATCGCGGATTCCTCGTTCGAAACGGCGTGTCGCGCACAGACTCGCCTGCGGGAAAACACTACAACGTACAGATTTGCGATGTAGCGCACACGATGGAGCGCCCCGGCTGCGACGACGCGGAAACCGTCACGCTCAGCCGCGACTTCTATCGCGCCGACCGCTCCATGCGCGAATCCGGCTTCGATGTCTCCTTTCGCTTCGGCCCACACGGCTCCGCGACACATCACTTCGCGCCCGTCTGTCTCAACAGCCTGCTCTACAAAACCGAAACCGACTTGAAAGAAATGGCCAAGCTACTCGGAAAATCCGCTGAAGCCGCCGACTGGGCAAAACAGGCCGCCGCACGCAAAGCCAATATGCAGAAATTTCTCTGGGATGCACAAAACGGTTTTTATTTCGATTGGAATCTCGACAAGAAGGAACGCTCTTCGTACGACTACATCACTGCCTACTACCCGCTCTGGGCCGGACTCGCGACCAAAGAGCAAGCGGCTGCGCTCGTAAAAAATCTTTCGAAGCTCGAACAACCAGGCGGCCTTGTCATGAGCCCTTACGAAACCGAAGGCCAGTGGGATTTCCCCTACGCCTGGGCGCCCACGCAAATCATCGCCGTCGAAGGCTTGCGCAAATACGGCTTCAACTCTGACGCCGACCGCATCTCCTACAAATTCGTCAGCATGATTGCCGAAAATTTCCACCGCGACGGAACCATCCGTGAAAAATATAACGCCGTGACGCGCTCCTCGGAAACGGCCGTAAAAGCCGGTTACAACATCAACGTCGTGGGTTTCGGCTGGAGCAACGCCGCCGTAGTCGTCTTCCTGCACCAAATGCCGGCCAGCCTCGTCGAGAAGCTCGATCGCGAGCAAGCTGCCCTCTCAGCAAAGTAGCGACCGGGAAACCCGCGCCTATCGAATCGCCGCAAGCACGCTCTCGTCCGCCCCGGGCATCGCACCTTCCTGCGAAGCCACCCACGCCCCCATACGGTTTGCCGCCAGATTCATTTCCTTCAGCGGCGTCCTCCGCAGCCAGTGGTGAACCAGCGCCGCGGTAAACGCATCGCCCGCGCCAACCGTATCCGCCACCTTCACCGTAAATCCCGGATGCTCATCAATCCTGCCTTCGCAAACCAGTAGGCTGCCCCGATGCCCGCGCGTCACGCACACCAACTTTAATCCGAACTCCTCGGCCAGCCAGCTCGCGCCTTCTCTTTCGCTGCCGAATTTTTCTCCAAACAACTCCACAATGCGCGGCAACTCTTCATGATTCACTTTCATGATGTTTGCGTGCAACAACGCCATGCGCAGCACTTCCCCCGAATAAAACGCCTGCCGCAAATTCACGTCAAAAATTCGTGCCGCATCCGCTTTCACGCTCTGCAAAAATTGCCGAATCGTTGCGCGCGAAATTTCCGACCGCTGCGCCAATGACCCGAAGCACACCGCATCGGCGCTCAACGCCAGCTCTTGCCAGTGCTCGCTCCACGTCAAATGGTCCCACGCCACATCCTCGCAAATCTTGTATTCCGGTTGCCCTTTCGAATCTACTTTCACCAGCACCGTCCCGGTGTCATGAATCGCATCTTTCTGAATGTATGACGTATCCAGCCCCGACGATTTCAGCTGCCAAATCGCTTCCTGCCCCAATCGATCGTCGCCCACCCGGCTCGCCACAATCCCGCGATCGCCCAGCAGCGCCGTCATGTACGCAAAATTCGCCGGCGCGCCTCCAAGCTGCTTTCCCTGCGGAAACATGTCCCACAAAAGTTCCCCGAGTCCCACCACCGTGAATTGCTGGCTCATGGTTTCGCGTCCTCGCGACTTTGCAGTTGCTCCGCCAGCTTCAACTCGCGCTCCGCATCTTCCGTGCGCCCCAAATCGCGATACGCCTGCCCCAACAAGTGGTGCGGAATCGAATTGTTCGGGTCCATCGCAATCGCGCGTTGCAACGACCTCACCGCAAGCGCCGGCTCGCCTTTTTTCTCCAGCACTTTTCCCATCAAAACGTACGGCCCCGTCGCCGTCGCATCCAGCCAGATCGCTCGCTGCAGCAATTTCTCCGCATCGTCATACTTCTGCACGCGCGAATACGCATCCGCCAGCTTGTAATACAACGCCGCATGCCCGGGATTAATCGCCAGCTCCTGCTGCAATTGCGCAATCGCCTCCGGAATTTTCGATTGATACAAATAAAGCTCGCCCAGCAAAAAATGCGCCAGCGGCAACTTTGGATCGATCGCAACCGCCTTCTGCCCGTACTCCTCCGCCACCGGCCCGAAATCCAGCCGCAGCAACATCCGTGCCGTGAACAGATAACTCGCCGCCGACTCTGCCGGCACGCCGAACATCTTCGCGAACGCCATTCGCGCTTGCGGATAATTTTTCGTCTGAATGTACGACACTCCCAAAATGTACGACGCGTCCACATTCGCGCTCGGATACCATGACTGCACTTTCTCCAGATACGGAATCGCCTCGCCCGGCTTTCCCGCCAGATACAAAGACAGTCCCGCCAATTGCGTCGCTTCTCCGTCCTGCGAATCCTCCGCAATCGCCCGCTTCAAATTTTGCACCGCATTCAAATAATCGCCCTGCCGGTAATACGCAATGCCCATCTCTCGCGAAAGCCCTTTCAACTCGGGCCGCGATTTCGCAAGCGCCTGCAACTCCGCCACTGCCTCAGCGAATTTTCCCTGTTCCAATAATTTATGCGCGGACGCAAACGGTGATTCACCTTGTTGAGCGGCGGGATTCGCGTTGCAGATAGACGAGGAACCAGCCCAAAAAAACAGCAATAGGACGGACGATATACAGACTCTTAGCATCAGGGAGCTTCGAACCGGGGAAGATTAGAGCATAAAAAACGGGGAGCCCGCGAGGGGCTCCCCGTTTTCTTGGAGTGTTGCAGGGTTAAAAAGTGAACCGCACGCCAAATTGCAGCTGCCGCATGCCGCTCGGCGAACCGGGCGAATTGTCGTTTTCAATGTCCGTGATGCGGCCAGGATCGCGGCCGGTGCAGTCAACACAGGTGTTGCCCTGCGTGCTGCTGAATGCAAGCACGGGGTGGTTAAACACATTGTAAGCGTCAAAGCGGAACTGCGCTTTGTAACGCTCCGTAATGTTGAACGTCTTCGCGAGCGCCATGTCGGAATAGAACCCACGCGGGCCGCGGAAAGAATTGCGCCCGACGTTGCCGATCTGGCCGCAGGCCGGCAAGCTGAATGCACCAGATGTAGGACGCGCCATCGTGCACAAGTCCGTCCCGTTCAATGGGTTGTTACCAGCGGCGTTGGAAAGATCAACCGGGTAAGCTAGCGGTGTGACGGGCGTGAACCAGTACACGTCTCCGTTCGCCATGGTGTGCTTGCCTACGCTGAATGATTGGCCGGACACCAAGTTTGGCCGGCAGGGGCCAGCGTCGCTGATCGCTCCGCACTCGTTGATACTTGGAGTCCAAGGCAAACCACCGCTGTAGTTGAGCGTGTTGGTAAGCTGCCAACCACCGATTAGCAGGTCCGCAACGCGGCCAGTATCGCTCATGAACCTCTTGCCCTTTCCGATCGGCAACTCATACACGGTGTTAACCACAAACGCGTGAGTTCGGTTGAAGTCATCCGGTCCGTACGCGTATTTCTTGTTTACGGAGTAATATCCCGCATCATAGAAGTTCGCGTGTGAAAAGGTGTAGTGCGCAATGAATTGCAGGCCTTGGCTAACACGCTTTTCAGCCTTGATTTGCAGGGAGTTGTAATTGTTATTGGCGTCGTTGCCGTAGTAATTGGTGTCCGAAGAGCAGCAGATTAGCGGATTTCCGCTGGCATCTAGGAATCCAGGATACGAAAACGACCCTACACCATTCCGGAACAAAGGCCGCCGGTTGTTAAACGGTACGGCAGGTGAAAAACTAACCGTACACGGATTTTTCGGTGTGACACCGTCTGCTTGGAAGCACGACACGATGTCCGTTCCGGTTACCACCGACGCTTCGTTGGAGTTATAGGAAGGACCGTTACCTGCGAACACGTGCGTTCCTTTGTTGCCCACATACGCCACCGTCAGGTTGATGGTCGGCGTGATCTGGCGCTGCACGCTCGCATTCCACTGGTCGATAGTTGGCAGGCGCTGGACGGTCGGCCGGATATTCGGACTGCTGGCACCATCCGGTCCAAACAGCGGCAAGGTACCACTGGACGAAATGTCTCCAATGACAGCGCCACTGTATACGATCGAGGGCGATGGGCCCTGAGACAGGGTAAATGCGGCGCTACGGTTGGCTGTTGCGCCCGGTCCGCAGGTCGGCTGCAGTGTGCCGCAATTCGAGTCGTTCAAGTTTTGCTTGGCTAGCACGGGCAGGTTTTGCGTCACTACGTGACCGAAATTCGATCCGAAGACGCCTATATCGAAGCCCCGTCCGTAGCCGATACGAAGTACGGTCTTTGAATCGATCTGATAGGCAGCACTGAGTCGCGGAGCAAACGCCTTCAGGGTGTTGGAGATGTTGCCGTCGTTACCGATGCCGCCGTAACCGGCGACCCGAATTACGCCTTGGTCTTGGTTGGCAAAACCACCGTTACCCTTACCGTTCACGCTCTCAGGGAAATAAATTTCCCAACGCAGCCCATAGGTCAAAGTGAATTTTGGCGTCAGTCGCCACGTATCCTGGCCGTAAAAGAACCAGCGCTTTTGGCGTTCTGCCGCATCAAGAGTTACGCTCGAGTACCGGAAAAAGTTAGAGACATCGCCAAGCAAGAACGTGGCGAGGCTCAGACCACCCGTACCCGCGTTGGAAGTTACTCCCGAATCAAAGTGGAGTTCCCCGGCCCGGTTGTTGTCGCTCGGTACGCGAAGATTCTTGGCGTACCGAATATCCGCGCCAAATTTGATGGTGTGGTTGCCCTGGGTGCGCGTCCAGTTGTTTACGAACTGAACTTGCTGCTCACTTTCCGTAAGCGGGCAGTTGCACCGGCCAATGTTGAGCCCGTCACCCATAGCCGAGAAACTCCCATTGCCGTCCAGATAAAACGACGGCGTGCCTAAGGTGTCGTTGTGACCGCTGATATTCAGGCCGGGAATCTGGTAGTTGTTAGCTCCAGCGAAGCTGGCGTCTGAATACGCAGTTTGCGGGTTGTATTTGAACCAGCCAAATCGGAAGTCGGTAAGCCATTTCTGGCCGATGGGTTTCGTGAAACCCGTGGCCAAGCTATAGTCATGGTTAATCGACGATCCGTTCAGGCCTCCCGGTCCAAAGCCCGTGCCTCCGAGGACTCCGAGTCCTCCCTTGCCGGAAAGCGAGAAATAATCCAGACTGAAGCGCCCGAAAACCTGGTAATTGTGCGGCGCGCTGTAATCTATGCGGGTGTCAAACGACTTCTGCTCGAAGGGGCCGGACCCCTGAACGATGTAGTTGTTTGACAGATTCGTGTTCGTCAATGTGAGCTTTTTGAGATCCTGCAGGATAAGTGTCGCCTGCGGGGAAATCATGCTGTTGGGAATTAGGTTGCCCGAGAAAGCGGTACGGCCAACGCCAGTCTGCTTATTGCCGGTTGTGGGATCAAAAACTTGGCCGCCGGATATCGCCAGATAGTCGCTCAAATCGCAATTGCCCGGCAGATTGTTTCCACACGTGGCCAGAACTTTTGCGTCCGGCAACGTGTACTGATTCGTAATTCCCTGCACTTGCCGGGTACCCTGATAGTCGCCGAAGAAGAAGAGCTTGTTCTTGATGATGGGGCCGCCAACGGAACCTCCAAATTGCTTCCAGGTGGCCGCAGCAAGAGGCACGCCAGGCGCGTTCGCAAAAGGATCGCGGGCCTGTTGTTCGCTGTTGCGGTAAAAATAGAAGCCGCTCCCATGAAAATCGTTGGTGCCGGACTTGGTTTGCACTTTAACCGCGCCCGCAGTGGCTTTGCCGGATTCCGCGTCGTAGTCCTGCAGGGCGATCTTGGTTTCGCCGATCGCGTCGAGGTTCGGATTCACCACGATGATGCCGAGAATCGGATCCTGGTTGTCGGTTCCGTCCAGTTCGAAGTTTGTTCCGGAGAAGTGCTGCCCATTTACGAAGATTTGCCCGCCGCCCTGAGGATTCTCCGTGGCGGCATGGCTCCATCCGACCAGTTTCTGCGTGCCGGGCGAGAGCAATTCAAAGTTGGTGAAATTTCGGTTTAGAACCGGTAGCTCTGAGACGTACGTCTGGTTAAATTCGATGTCGACGTCGGCGCGGTCCGTCTTCAGTTGCGGGATTTCACCGGTAACCTCGACCGTCTGGGTGACAGCGCCGACTTGCAGCGCAGCGTCGACGTGCGCGGAAGAATCCGCCTGAACCACAACGCTCGGCACGTCGTACGACTTGAACCCCGTAGCTTCGATGTGAATCTTGTAAGTGTCCGGTATTAAGTGCGTAACGGAGTAGTTGCCGTCATCGTTCGACGTTGTATCGAACGACGTGCTTTTCGTTGTCGAGGTGACCTTCACCTTTGCGCCGGCAACTGCTGCCCCTTGCGTATCCGTTACCGTACCGATGATATTGCCGAACACCGCCTGACCGGCTGCATTCGGAACAGAAAAGCCTAGAACGAGACTTAATGCGATTAGACAACCTAGGACAAAGCGCTTCGTCATTCCACCCCTCCTGAACATGCCCTCAAACACCTTGCTTGCCGGAGCTACCCCAGTCCGACAACAGGTACTTCCCTGCAACTCAAACAAATGTTTTGAACCACGAATTACATCGCGAAGGAGTCTTGGCCGGTCCACTGCATCGCTACAGTAAACGCGCCTACCGTCTGTGCCGACGACACCCCTCGCGACACTACGCACCCAACAAAAATGTGCTTCGACTTATCTGCTTTTTTGCTAGGTGAGGTAAGTCTCAGAAGGTTTGATACTGTTACATCAATTAAATCCATTTATTGCAATCACATGCGCGGCTTGATACCCTAATGTTACATCGATGTCACCGGAGTCACCGTGGCGGATCGAGCTCAATTCTTCGCAGAAATCGAGCGTTTGGTAAATAGCCATACCCTCCACGGCTCCGAATCTCTTTGCAAACTTCTCCGTTATTTGGCAAAGCAAGCCGTCGAACACCCCGGCGTCCCCGTCAAGGAATACCAGATCGCGACCGAAGTTTTTGGCCGCCAGACGGACTTCGATCCCCAACTCGACTCCATGGTCCGCGTCCAGGCCGGTCGTCTCCGTTCAAAATTGTCTGAGTACTACAGCACCGAAGGCGCAAACGACTCGACTATCGTCGAAGTCCCCAAGGGCAGCTACGCCGTCGTCATTCATGATCGTGCCACCTTGTCCGCGCAAGCTGGACCGGCAGATGCGCACAACAATGGGATTCAGCCCGCCAGTGCACCCCGCGCATGGGTCGCCGCTGTTATCGGGCTCAGCTTGGCTCTGGCCTTGGCGATTGCCCTGCTCGCTCGCGACTATTCGAGCGAACGTCGGAACGGTTCGGGGCAGGTTTCTGCAGCTCCTCCGGAAGCACCGGCTCAGTTCCGGATTTTTTGGAAAGGCTTCATCACCGGGCCTGAAGAGCCCTGGGCCATTTTCAGTAACGCACAATTCGTCGGCGCTCCAACCTTTGGTATGCGCTACTTCGATCCAAAGAAAGATGGCAAAGCCCCCATCCTCGACCACTACACCGGTGTGGGCGAAGTTTTGGCCATTCACAACCTCGATCTTGTTTTTGCTTCCTTGCACCAGTCTTTGCGCGTAAAACGCGGCAGTCTCTTTTCGCTCGACGACGCAAAGAACAACGATTTAATCTTCATTGGCTCGCCCGGCGAAAATCTCACCCTTTTGGAAATCCCCAGCACCAAGGAATTTTTCTTCCGCCGCATTCAGGAAGGCCCCCGTGCCGGAAACATGGAAATCGTCAATGTCACGCCGCGTCAGGGCGAAGCCCCAAACTATCTTGCCAGTCCTGCGAATATGCCGATGACGGAAGACTATGCATTAGTGGCGCTCGTGAGGGGAATTGATCCGCGTCACTCCGAACTGATTTTGGCGGGCACCACCACTATTGGCACACAGGCCGCGGTCGAATACGTGACGCGCGAAAATTATCTGACGACTCTGCTCCAGCGGCTGGACGTCAATGACTCGAGTCAACTGTCCCCATTTGAGGCGGTCATTCGTGTTAAGGTGGCCAAGGGCGTTCCCGTCGAGTCCGAACTCGTTGCTCTGCGAAAGCTTCAGAAATAAATCCACTCAATTGTCTGGAGCAACTAGTTTCGGATCCAGCGCTCGGGCTTCCGTAAATTCCTTCATCGCTTCTTCCCTTTTTCCTTGCTGACGAAGCGCCAATCCCAACTCGTAGTGCGCCGGCGCAAAATCATTCGCCGCATTGATCGCCGATCGGAATTGCGAAATCGCTCCCTCGAGGTCGCCCGCATTTCGCAGTCTTTTTCCAGAATTGGTCGCAAAGACCGCGGCCTGCAAATCCGTCTTTCGCTTCGCAAGCTCCGCGCCCGCTTTCGCCTCGACTGCGGCACCTTGCGCATCGCCTAGTTGCCGCAACACCGCCGCAAGAGTTGTATGTGCGCCGGCAAAATCCGGTTGCAATCGCAGTGCCTCGCGCAACGCAGCCGCCGCCTCTTGCAGCTTGCCTTGTTGCTTCAGCACTGTGCCCAGTGTGTAGAACGCCTCCGCATACTCGGGTTTCACGCGGATTGCTGCGTGCAATTCACGCGCCGCGCTGTCGAGATCCCCCTGCTGCCACAGCGTTACTCCCAGCGTATAAGGCGCATCCGGCTGCGAAGGATCGATCGCTTCTGCTTTGCGGAATTCGACAATCGCTTCCGGCAGTTTGTCCTGAAGCTTTAGCGCGAGACCCAAATCGTAGTGCAGCGTCGCGCTGTTCGGATTCTTTTTAAGTGCGAATTCAAACTGCTGCGCCGCGGCCGCAAAATCCGCTTTCTGAAGATACGCAACGCCAAGATTTGTCTGGAATCCGATGTCGTCCGGTTTCGTTTTCAGCGCTGCTTGAAATTCGCCGACGGCGCTGTTGGCATCTCCCGTCTGCAGCAAGGCCAAACCAAGATCGTTGTGGGCATCCGGTTCATTCGCGCGTTGTGTCGCTATATCCCGAAAAACAACAACAGCTTTTTCTGCCTGACCAAGTTTCTGCAAAAGGAGCCCGTATTGTTTCTCGGCGTCGAAATCCGTTGGCGAAAACTCCAGATAATCGCGAAAGGTTTCCGCCGCGGCAGTAACATCGCCGAGCTGGCGTTGTGTCTGCGCAAGATAATATAGCGCCGCCGGGTTCCGCTCCGCGTCCGCTGTCTTTTGAAGCAGCGGTCCCGCCTCTGCGTATTTCTGTTGTTCGTAAAGAAGAACTCCCAAATGCAGCTCGGCCTGTGGCGATTCCGGCGCCAGCCGCAAAGCTTCACGAAACTGCGCCTCCCCTTCCGCGTCTTTCGATTGATTGATCAGAAGCACGCCCAGGTCGTCATGAAATTCCGAGGAATCCGGACTGAGTTCCACGGCTTTCTGCATTGCGGCCGTGGCTCCCGGCGTATCGCCACTAAGTTGAAGTCCACGGGCCAGTGCGCGATGCCCGTCCGCGCTCGCAGGCGCGAGCCGGATGGCTTCCCTTGCTTCGCGGACGGCCTCCGCTGCCTTCTTTTTCTGCCAAAACGCAGTGGAAAGATTCGCGTGCGCCTGCGCAAGCGTGGGCATCAAACGAATGGCGCTCTTGAATTGCGGGATCGCAGCATCCGGGTCTCCGCTCAGCAACAAAACATAACCCAGTGAATTGTGCGCTTCCGCGCTTCCGGGAATTAGTTTTGCTGCTTCTTCAAACTTGGCGCGTGCGGTAGCCAGGTCGCGTTGCTTGAGTGCCTCGACTCCCGCTTCGTAACTTTCTCGCGCTCGTTGCTCGGCAGAGGCGGATTGCTGAGGCTCGGCCGCCCACAAGGAGATAACGGTTGCGGGGATCAATGCGACACAACAGCATGCAACCAGGACAGCTCGCATGAGTGGTGACGCCGATCGTCGGGATGATCCGGGCATAGGAATGAAAACCGCCAACTCGTCCATCGTAGCATCCACATGGAAGGGCGAAAATCTTTACGAGCGACTTTCCGCCTTGACCGTGACGCAGGCGGACTCTACGATTTTGAAACACCCATGACATCACTCGGTTCGCATTCCTCCAACAGACGCCGCCACTTCAGCGTGCTCTTTCTTTCTTTGCTTCTCGCAATGCAAGGCACGCTGCTTTCCGCGCAAGAAAAAAAGGCGGCAACCAGCACACGAAATAATGTTGCTTATTTCGTGGATGAAGCGGAAAAACGCGGATTGACGATGCGCAACGTTTTTGGCGGCGTCGACACAAAAAAATACATCATCGAAACAACGGGAACTGGCGTTGCGATTTTCGATTACGACAACGACGGCTGGCCCGATATTTTTGTCGTCAACGGAACAACGCTCGATCCGATCGCGGGAAAGAAACCGCCGACAAATCATCTTTATCACAACAATCACGACGGAACTTTTACCGACGTTACGGAAAAAGCGGGGCTCGCGAAACATTCCGGATGGGGACAGGGAGTCTGCGTCGGCGATTACGACAACGACGGATTTGAAGATTTGTATGTGACGTACTACGGAAAAAATATTTTGTACCACAACAACGGCGACGGAACGTTTTCCGACGTGAGCGAAAAAGCGCATGTCGGCGGAACGGGAAAAGCGTGGAGCACGGGTTGCGCTTTTGTGGATTACGACCGCGACGGAAAGCTGGATTTGTTCATCGCGACGTACGTCGATTTCGATGTGACCACCGCGCCAGGGCCGGGCGAACGCGCTTCGTGCATCTGGAAGGGCGTTCCGGTGATGTGCGGGCCGCGCGGCTTGCCGTGGGGAAAAAACATTTTGTATCACAACAACGGCGACGGAACGTTTGAAGACGTGACGGCGAAAACAAAAATCGATCAGACGAACGGGCACTACGGGTTCAGTGTGTCGACTTTCGATTTTGACGACGACGGGTGGCCGGATATTTACGTCGCTTGCGACAGCACGCCGAGCATTTTGTATCACAACAATCATGATGGAACGTTCACGGATGTGGCGGTGGTGGCGGGCGCGGCGTTCAACGAAGATGGAAAAGAACAAGCGGGAATGGGCTCTACCATTGGCGATTTCAACGGCGACGGGCGGCTGGACATTTTCAAAACGAATTTTTCGGACGATACGGCGACGCTCTATCGAAACAACGGCGACGGAACGTTTGACGATGTGACGTTCGCGGCGGGGCTGGGGCTGTACACGAAATATCTGGGCTGGGGAACGATGTTCGTGGACGTGGACAACGATGGCTGGCCGGATTTGTTGCTGGTGAATGGGCACGTGTATCCGGAAGTGACGAAGCAGCATTTGGGGAGCGATTACGAAGAGCCGCGGCTGCTCTATCACAATATGGGGGGGCACAATCTGGGGAACGGGAAGTTTGAAGATATTTCGGAAAGTTCGGGGCCGGGGATTACGACGGCGCGAAGTTCGCGCGGGCTGGCGGTGGGCGATTTGTGGAACGACGGAAAAATGTCCGCGGTCGTGAGCAATATGAATGAGCCGCTGAGTTTGCTGGTGAATCAAGTGAAGAGCACGAATCATTGGATTGGGATCAAGACGATTGGAACGAAGTCCAACCGGGATGGAATTGGCGCGAAGATTCGCGTGCAGGCTGATGCGCCCCTCGCAGAAGGCACTCGGGGTAAACGAATTCTCGTGGATGAAGTGAGAAGCGGGTCGAGCTTTGACTCGAACAACGATATGCGGCTGCACTTTGGCTTGGGGTTTGGGGGCTTGGGCAGCGCGACGAAGGTGGACTGGGTGGAAGTGCGCTGGCCGAGCGGTTTGACGGAACGATTTGAGGGATTGGCGGTGGATGGGATCCGGACGGTGAAAGAAGGAAGCGGAGAAAAAATGGAAGTGACGAAGCAATGAGGTAATGAAGCAAGGAGAATGCCCCCACCCGGGTGTTCTTGTAAAGAGTGCGGAAGCCATTGAGGAATAAGGAGATGAGTTGTCGCGCACGGCAAAAGAGTGTGCCGCTCGTGCACCCCTCACAGAAATCGCTCGGGGCAAGAAAGAGTGAAGGAGAGAGCAACCCTCGAGGGGAAAAAGATCGAGGCGAGAAAGAGTGCGCGTAGGAATGTTCGAGAGGGGGATCCCCTCTCCCTGTTTTTCGTAAGTATTCATTCCAGTGGAGTTAGGCGGAGGGTAGGGGGTGGGTACTGGGCCCAGGTGGAAGGCTGCGTCCGCCGCATGGCAACGGCGAGGTATCGGAATAGCGACGGCAGGCACGGCAGTGGTCCTTTCTCATATCAAGGCGGAATATCAGGCCCCGATGTGGGCCCTTAACATCGAGCCTCGATAGCAGGCGCGTTCGCGGAGATTCGCGAGCGCGGAGTTTGGGCATAAGCGTACGAGAAATCAGTGAAGAAAAACGACTGGTCGGAGTGATGGATTTTGTACGGCTGTACTTTTTGTGATTTTCGTTCGAACGACACCCAATAAGAACAGAAAGACGGAAAAAGAAAGATGCCGCCCTTCCCGGTAAAAACCACCGGGACGCAAAATACGCGAAAGGGACGGCTCTACAAATACAAAAGCAAGAGGGAGGGGGCAGTTTGAACTTGGACGAGTTGTGTCACGCTCCTGGAAAGTCAAACCGGTCTCCGCAAAAGGATGCAAGGCCGCGGATCGAGTTTTGTTGAGCCGTAAGAAATGTGGGCTAGAATCGCTCATGCGTAAAACCTGGCTGTTTCGAGTGGTGATAATCGGACTGTGCCTGGCGGGTGTGAGCTTTTTGGAGAGAGAAGCGGTTGCAGCAAATTCCACGAGCGAATCTTCGCTTAAACCGCGAGCGCACCGGCAATCGCCGCTGGATTTGGAGATTGGCGGAGAATTGCCGGGTTTCCCCGCGGGCAGTGCGCGCTACATTGCACGCGAAGAATTATTAAAGCTGCCACAAGTGCGCTACGCGGTCGATGATGACGCAAATTTTGCAGGCAAGGCTGAAATCAGTGGAGTGTTGCTGACGGAGTTAATGAAGGCGCTTGCGGTACCGCAGGCGGGGACGATGGTGGTGGCGATCTGTCTCGACCAGTATCGTACGCACTTTTCCGAAGAATATATGGGGGCGCACGAGCCGATTCTGGTCTTGAAAATCAACGAACTGCCGCCCGCAAACTGGCCGACAAATGCGGAGGTACAGGGTGGTGCGATGGGGCCGTTTCTGATTTCTCACGCCAAGTTCACACCGCGTTTCAAGATACTTGCGCACGAAGATGAATCGCAGATTCCGTGGGGAGTGGTACGGCTGGAATTCCGCAAGGAAGCGGCGGTGCTGGAGGCAATTGCGCCGCGCGGAGCACACGCGAACGAAGCATCGGTAAAAAATGGCTACAGGATTGCGCAACAGAACTGTTTCAGGTGCCACGACAACAAGGGAGAAGGCGGAACAAAAGCAGGCAGGCCGTGGCAGGTGTTGGCGGCGTGGGCAGAAGCTTCGCCTGCGCGATTTGCGGCCTATGTGCGGAATCCACAAGCGGTGAACGCGAAATCGCAGATGTCGCCGAGCCCGCAGTATGACGATGAGACGATGCAGGCGCTGATCGAGTACTTCAAAACTTTTTTGCCGGAGAGGAAGCGATGACGCTGCGTGCGGCGAAATTCGCGCTGACGGCTGGGCTGGCGCTCTACTACACGCTGGTGGCGCTGAATAACCTTACCGATTACGAATCGAATTACCAGTTTGTGCGGCACGTGCTGATGATGGATGAGACGTTTGCGGGAAATCACTTGATGTGGCGGGCGATCCAGTCGCCGGCCGTGCATACGGCGTTTTATTTATCGATCATCGCGTGGGAATGCGTGACCACGGCGCTGCTGTGGACGGGAGCGGTGCAGATGGTACGGCACCTGCGCCGGAGCGCGGCGGAGTTTCACGCGGCCAAGAAATGGGCGCTCGCAGGACTGACACTAGGCGCCACGATTTGGTTGGTGGCGTTTTTGAGCGTGGGCGGCGAATGGTTTGCGATGTGGCAATCCAAAACGTGGAACGGGCAGGATGCGGCGTTTCGAATGTTTTGTGTAACGGGGATTGTTTTGCTGGGGGTTGCACAGCGCGACGAAGAGGCGCAGCCATAAGACCCTGTGGAACCCGCCGCGAAGAGGCTAAAAGAAAGAGGGCGGACTGAAGTCCCGCCCCTACACAAATACAGGGCAGATAAGAGACGGAAAAGGCGGAGTTCTAAAGGCCCGCCACTGCATTACTGGGCCCATGATTCGCGGTCTTATCAGTTTGAGCCGGGCCGGTTTGAGTGGGGAGCGGGCGCGGGGATACATCGGCGTTGACGAGATTCATGGCCCACTTGATGGCTTCGAGGTACATTTTCTGGAGCCGAGGATCGTCCCAATTCTGCTCGACGTGACCGAGTGTGGAGTAGAAGACGCGCCCTTTGCCATACATTTTTGCCCAAGTAACGGCGAAATCGCGGTCTTTCCGATGAACGCGCGGATTATTGAGATCGAGTTTGCTGGCGTCGAGCCGCATGAGCACACGAACCTTGTCCCGCGAATAATCCTTTATCTGATAGATTTCGTCTTTCAGAACAAAAGAAGCCGGCCACTGCTGCATGCCCGGGAAGTTCGGGTCTTCGACGAGGATGGGAGCATCGAACGTGCCCCAGGGATGTTCGTCGAAATATCCGCCGATCATTTCGCCAAATTCAGGCCAGGAAGTGAACGTGATGGTCGCGCTGTGCACGCCGACGAAACCCTTGCCGTCGTCGTGAACGAAGGATAAGAGCGCGGCCTTCTGTTCCTGATTCATTTCCAATTCACCGCCGGTGTAGAAAAGCACGGCGTCGAAGTCATTCAGATTTTTGGCGTTGTATTCGAGCTTCTGTTTTGTCAGGACTTCGGTGTCGGTGCGAATCGTGGTCGTCCAGAGGCCCGATTCACGGCCCAGGCGTTCAATCGTAGCCATGGCGTGGGAGACGGACTCATGGCGGTAGCCTTTTTCTTCGCCGAGCACGAGGAGATGCTTCATCGGTTGCGCGGCGGCCGGAGATTGAGCCGAGCATCGGCCGCTACATGCCAAACAGAGAACGATCGCAACGAATCGAATGCTCGTCACTCGAAGCCTCCACGCCATGGGCAGCTGACGCAGCTATTCTTCAGGGCCGGACCAGAGAATCGCATGAGCGCCGGCTGGAAGCCAGCGTTACAAAATGGCGACGGCGCGAGCCACGGAGAGGCGGGAACGGAGGGTGGCGGATTGGGCGGGAGTGAAGAGGAGGACGGAGCGGGCGGCGGATTGGAGGGTAGAGGCGTCCCAGCGGGATTGCATGAGGCCCGAGGGGGAGTGGGAGTTGGTGCCAAGGAGAAGGTGGCCGAGTTCGTGAGCGAGGACGCAGCCGAGGAGATCGGCGTTGGAGAGTTGCGGATGGTTCGAGGAGAGCACGAGATTCTGGTAGTAGACATTGGAGTAAACGCCCTTGCCGTGTGGATCGACGAAGGCCTCTCCGAAGATGTCTGAAGCGACGGTGAGAGCTTGAGGGCGGAGGCGGACGCTGAGATGCGTGGGCCATGCGAGGGCCGAGCAGGGTGAAGTGCTTGAGGAAAAGTCGGCAGGGTTCGCGGGGCCGCAGACGAGCCAATCCACTTCAATACCAGACTGAGAAAAGATGGCGGAGGCGCGAGCTTCGGCTGCGGCGAGGGTTGGGGAGTCGATGCGGGCGTCATTGAAGACGGAGACTTGGAGGCGGGCGGACTGGTCGGGAGTGCGGGCGGGGCAGGATGTCGAAAACGGGCCGGCCCAAACGATAAGTAAGTAGGCGATGGGGAAAAGAGAGAGGCGTTTAGAGCGGTACATGGGTTGGCTCCCGGAACGCCGCGGCCGGAGTTGGGCTTGGTGCAGGAAATTTCGCCTGACCAAACGCCCGAAAACGGGAGAAGCCGCGGTTCAAGGGAAAAGTTGAGGCGGGGCGGCGGGTATCTCAATGCACGGGGGCTGACGGGGCGGGGATTTGGATGTAACGAGGTAAATCGTTGCAGGGCGGCACGTTACAACGACAAATTACAAAAAATTATCCGCCGCGGATCAAACTTTCTACGATTGCCTTCGTATTGGTGAGAGAGGTGACCCATGGGTGCCGAGGCTGACGGAAGAGAAAGCGTGCGATTTGGGGTGTTTGAGTTCCGGCCGAAAGCGGGGGAGCTGCGGCGGAACGGCGTACGAGTGAAGCTGCAGGAGCAGCCGGGACAGATTTTGGCGGCGCTGCTGGAGGCGCAGGGAGATCTGGTGACGCGGGAAGAGTTGCGGAAGCGGCTGTGGACTGCGGATACGTTTGTGGATTTTGACCACAGCCTGAACACAGCGGTGAAGCGGCTACGGGATGCGCTGGGAGATTCGGCGGACAATCCGATTTTTATTGAGACGCTGTCGCGGCGGGGATACCGGTTCATGGCGCCGGTGGCCAGGGCGACGAACGGAAATTCGAATGGAAATGCGAATGGCGCGAATGGGAATGGGCAGCGGGGATTGATGACGAGCGCTGCGGCCGCGACGGGTCGATGGAGCGCGCGATTTGCGTGGTGGGGGCTGGCGGGATTGCTGGTGACGGCGGGAGCGGTGTCGGCGGGATGGCATGCGGGGCATCGTACGGTGCGGCCGATGCAGCCGCGGGAAATGAGGCTGACGACAAATTCGCCGGATGCGCCGGTGGAGGGCGGATCGATTTCGCCGGATGGGCGAATGCTGCTGTATGCGGACAAGCTGGGACTGCATGTGAAAGATACGACGAGCGGGGAGATCCATCACGTAGCGTTGCCGGCGGAATTCAAGGTGACATCGGGAACATGGTACCCGGATCAGAGCCACGTGCTGATTTCCGCGGTGCCGAGCGCAAAAGAGCGGACGAGCTTGTGGAAACTGTCGTTGCTGGGAGGCGCGCCGCAGAAATTGGTGGATGACGGAGAGAATGCGCGCGTATCGCCGGATGGAAAGAGGGTGGCGTTTCTGCGGGGCGAGTATCCGAGCCGAGAGATTTGGACAATGAATGTGGATGGCACGGACACGCACAAAGAGATGGCGGCGGGCGGATATATTTACGGCGTGCCGGTGTGGTCGCCGGACAGCCGAGTGCTGGCGTTCGTGCGCGTAGTTTATTTTCCGAACTGGAATGATGAAGACGTGCAGATTGAAACTCACGTGATTGGAAGCGCGAAGAGCGAGATAGTGGTGAAGGACCGGCAACTGAATGGAGGCCTGGCGTGGCTGGCGGACGGGCGGTTGTTCTTTTCGCTGTCGGAACTTCCGCCAGCGCAAGGAGATTCAAACGTCTGGGCGATGCCGCTGGATTTGAAAACGGGAACGGCAAACGGGGAGCGGGTGCGGATTACGAATGGGCCGGACCGCAAGCCTGTGATGGATGCATCCGCGGACGGAAAGAAGATTTTGTTTCTGCGAACGAATATCCAGCCGGCGGTGTATGTGGCGAATATCGACAAGAAAACGAAAAGCGCAAGTTTGCCGGAACGGCTGACACTCGACGACAGAAAAAATCTGCCATACGAATGGACGCCGGACGGAAATGCGGTGCTCTACATTTCCAATCGCGAAGGAAAATTCCACATTTACAAGCAAACAGTGGAGCAAGGGACGCCGGAGTTGCTGGATACGGCGGGGAATGAACCGAATATTTTGCGATTGAATCCCGACCGGACGCAGATTTTATACAGCAGCCTGAAGGCCGCGAACGGCGAAACGCAAGGAATTGCACATGACGGATCGCGGGATGGCATGACGCAGACAAAGACGATGGCGACTGCGGCGAACACGCTGAGCCGCGATATCTACCGGATTCTGCGGATTCCGCTGGGCGGAGGCGAATCACAACAAGTGCTGGAATGGCCGGAGATCAACAATTTTCAGTGCGCGCGGCTGCCGTCGCGGGAATGCATTTTCAGCAGCTATGCGAACGAGGCGCTGGAGTTTTACGAATTTGATGCGGAGGCGGGAAAGAGCAGCTTGCTGTTCAAGATTTCCGATCCGGAATGGCAGCTCTACAACTGGACGCTATCGCCGGATGGAGCGTTGCTGGCGCTGGCGAAGAAACTGCGCGCGCAGGAAGAAGCGGAGATTCAGATCATGTCGCTGCGCGGCGGTTCGACGCGGAAGATCGCGCTGAAGGAATGGCGCAGCGTGCACTCAATTGACTGGGCGGCGGACGGAAAAAGTATCTGGACGTGCGCTTCACCGAGAGAAGGCGAGGAAATGATCGTCAACGTGGATTTGCAGGGACACGTGAAGACGGCGGTGAAAGAGCCGAGTCCTTATATAGGATGGGCGATTCCTTCGCAGGACGGGAAGAGGCTGGCGATTTGGGAAGCGAGCGGGGCGTCGAACGTTTGGATGCTGGAGAATTTTTGAGGGAGCTTCGAGGATCGTTTGCGTGGTGGCGTTTTGGTTGAGGCCCTTCGCGCATGTTTGTGGATGCGCTCGTGGTGACAACGAGTCTTGCGACTCGGTTCGCGCTAGCGTTTTAGTTTTGCGAAGTCGACAGTTCGCGTGATGCCCTGGCCTTCTGTGACGTGATAGAGCAGGTTGGGTTTCAGATCCTTGAGGGAATCGACTTGGCCGCTGGGCCAACGGATTTCGAGCAGGTCAACTTTTTGGGCGTCGCCGAGGCCGAAGTGGATGCGCAAATCGTTTTGAGAATAGTAGCCGCCGCCGCTGCGGACTTCGTCGATCTGGCGATGCGGGTTTTCCTGGCCGGCAATTTTTGTGACACACGAGATGCGGGCGCCGATGCCGCTGCGGTTGGATTTTGTGCCGATGGCGCGAATCTTGAGCCAATTGTTTTTGTTTGAAGAGTCGCAGCGGATGAGCTGCGGCGGCGCGTTGACGCAATTGACGACGAAGTCGAGGTCGCCGTCGTTGTCGAAGTCACCGAAAGCGCAACCACGAGAAGGAGTTGGCGCGGAGATGCCAGGACCGGCGTTGAGAGAGACGTCTTCGAACTTTCCGTTGCGGAGATTGCGATAGAGAAGTTTGCGCTGCGGGTAGCCGGCTTCGGTGGTGAGCTGTTCGACTTCGGGATAGACGTGGCCGTTGCAGATGAGAATGTCGGGCCAGCCGTCGTTATCAAAATCAAAAAAACCGCAGCCCCAGCCGAGATATTGGGTGTGCTTGCCGAGGCCAGCCTGGAAGGTTGTGTCCTCGAAGCCAGCGGCGCCGAGATTGTGATAGAGCGAGGGGGTGTCGCCGGCGAAATTGGTTTTCACGATGTCGAGATTGCCATCCATGTCGTAATCGGCGGCGGAGACGCCCATGCCGGCTTGGGGCTTGCCGTCGGCGCTGAGAGCGCAGCCGGATTCGAGAGCAATGTCGGTGAATTTTCCGTTGTGTTTATTTTGATAGAGCGCGCTGGCGGTGGAATCATTGGCGACGTAGATGTCCGGCCAGCCATCATTATCGAAATCGGCGGTGAGGACGCCGAGGCCGTAGGTACCGTTGGCGCTGAAGATGCCAGCGGATTCGGAAACATCGGAGAACGTGCCGTCGCCGTTGTTGTGAAACAAAATATTTTTTCCGCCGATGAGGCCGGGCGGGCCGCAAGCGACCATTACACCTTTATACAGGCACGGGCCGGATTCGGGGACGGGCGCGGTGGCGAGATCCATGTCTATGTAATTTGCGACGAAGAGATCGAGCTTGCCATCGCGATCGTAGTCGACGAAAGCGCAACCGGAGTTCCAGCGTTTGCCGTTTGTAGCGACGCCTGCTTTCTCGGCGGCCTCGGTGAAGGTGCCGTTACCGTTATTGTGATAGAGGCGGTTTTTGCCGAAGTAGCTGACGAAGAGATCGTCGAAGCCATCGTTGTCGTAGTCGCCGATGCAGCAGCCTTGTCCCCAGCCGGAGTAGCCGACGCCCGCGGCGAGCGTGACGTCGGTAAAGGTGCCGTCGCGATTGTTTTTGAAGAGACGAGAGATGGGCTCCTGACCTTTGGGAAAGCCATCGAGGCGCGAGCCGTTGACGAGGAAAATGTCGAGCCAGCCGTCGTTATCGTAATCATAGAAGGCGACGCCGCAACCGGTGGTCTCGAGAAGAAATTTGTTTTTGTGCTCGCCACCGTAGATAGTTTTCGCGTTGAGGCCGGATTGCCGGGCGACGTCGAGGAAGGTCGCACCGAGCGGTGCGACGTCGGGCGCTGTCGCGGGAATTCGAACGAGCGAGACAACATCTTGAAGGGAGAGGACGAGCGCGGAGCGACTGAGAGATTTGAGAAATCCGCGGCGTGACGAAGACAAGTTGACCCGTACCTTCCCGAGGAAGCGCGTGCTAAACTCTGGCCGTTTCTTTCCCAGATAGCGTACCAGTTGTTTGCAAGTTTTGATGTCGTGCCGAGGCAAGACAATGGCTCATTCAGGTGGTACTTCCCTTTTGACAATTTCGCGGAGATTAAGCGCAGCGGGAGCGATTTTTGCGGCCGCGATGATGGCTGCCTCCGCAGGCGCGCAGACTGGGAAAGCGATTCATTCGGGCGAAGGCGGTTTGTTGATTGAACGGCCGGCGCGGAGTTGGGAATTTTTGTGCGCGGCGGGAAAGCGCGCAGGCGCATTTGGAAATGAGTCGGGACGCGTGGAAGCATGGGTTTATCCGCTGAAAGTGTTGCGGGATTTCCACGTGACGGTGCTTCACGACGGAAAAGCGATTCCCGCGGAAACACTGGTGCGGACAATCGAAGCGCGGCCGGAAGCAACGACGCTGGTGCTGACGGGAGATACATTTTCGATTCGCGAGACGTTTTTTGTTCCGGTGGATGAAGCGGGAGCGGTGATCAAGTTTGAAGTGGAAACGGAACAGCCACTGGAGCTGGAAGTGGCGTTTCACCGGGATCTTGCGTTGGAGTGGCCGGCAGCGGTGGGCGGAACTTATGCAAATTGGAATGAGAAGCTGAATGCGTTTGGATTTGGCGAGGAGAGCAAGAAGTTCGCGGCGGTAATCGGGTCGCCAACGGGGCACGAGCCGATGCTGGAGTACGAGGCAAATTATTCGAGCGAGCATGAAGAGCAGCTGAAGTTGGGCGTGACGGCGAAGGGGCGCGAGACGAAGATCGTGGCGATTGCGGGATCGATTCATGGCCAGGCGGAGGCGGAAGCGACGTATAAAAAGTTGATTGGTTCGTATGAAGCGCTGGAGAAAGAGTCGGCGACGTACTACGTGGAATATTTGAAGACGACGGTGAGAGTGGAATTACCGGACGAGCAGTTGCAAGCGGCGTACGACTGGTCGCGGGTGAGTCTGGTGCAGGGGCTCGTGGTAAATCCGACGATGGGAACGGGATTGGTGGCGGGATATAGAACGTCGGGTGAGAGTCAACGGCCGGGATTTGCGTGGTTTTTTGGTCGGGACGCGTTCTGGTCGACGCTGGCGCTGAACAGCGAAGGGGATTTCGCGAATGCGCGGACGGCGCTGGCGTTTGTGGCGCAGTTCCAGCGCGAAGATGGAAAGATTCCGCATGAGATTGCGCAGGGCGCGAGCTTCGTGAACTGGTTCAAGGACTATCCGTATGGATTTGCGTCTGCGGACGCGACACCGCTTTATATCATTGCGACAAACGATTATGTGAAAGCAAGCGGAGATGTGGAATTTGCGAAAGAAAAGTGGGTGAGCCTGCGGAAGGCTTATGAGTTTCTGAAATCGACCTACGACGAGAACGGCTTGCCACGGAATTTTGGGATTGGACACGGATGGGTGGAAGGCGGGCCGCTGCTGCCGGTGAAGAGTGAGTTTTACCAGAGTGGACTATGCGCGGAAGCTGTGAGGTCGCTATCGAATTTGGCGAAACTGACGGGGCGAAATGAGTTGAGCGAGACACTGCAGAAAGAAGCCGAGAAACAGCTGGCCCTTGTGGATCGGAAATTCTGGATGGAGGAGAAGAAGCGCTTTGCCTTTGCGATTGGCAATGACGACAAACAAGTTGAGGAGTCGAATATTCTGGCGGCGGCGCCGATGTGGTTTGGCTCGACCGCGGACATGCTCGCAGCACATATGCAGGACAATTTGCGGCAGCTGACGAATTTCGATCTGCAAACCGATTGGGGACCGCGAATCATTTCCAACCAGTCGCCGGTTTATAGCGGCGGGGGATATCACTATGGTTCCGTTTGGCCGCTGTTCACGGGATGGGCTTCTGTGGCGGAATACCGGCACCACCAAGAGTTTCCGGCTTATGAGAATCTGCGGGCGAATGCGCTGCTGGCGCTGGACGGATCGCCGGGGCACGTGACGGAAGTTTTGTCGGGAGATTACTACCAGCCGCTATCCACCGCTTCGCCGCATCAGATCTGGTCGGCGGCGATGGTGGTAAGTCCCGTGTTGCGCGGAATGTTCGGGCTGGAGCGCGACGTTTCGAACAAGACGCTGACGTTTACTCCGCATACGCCAGCGGACTGGGTGGACTACAAGATTGAAAATATTCAAGTGGGCAAGAGCGCGATTTCCATCGCGTACCACAAAATTCCAAGCGAATTCACACTGGAGATTACGCGGACGGGCGATGAATGCACGCTCGAATTTGAGCCAACGATGGCGGGGCCGGCGATGGAAGTGCGCGCCGAGGTGAATGGCCGGCAAACGCCGGTGGATTTCAAATTCTATCCGGAGCACCACCACATACAGCTGAAGATCCCGCTGCGAGAAGGCAAGAACGTGGTGCGCTTACGGGTTAAGAATGATTTTGGACTCGCCTATGCATTTCGGCTTCCGGAATTGGGAAGCAAAAGTTCAGACTTTCGCGTGCTTTCCCAGATGAGCGATCAATATTCGTCTGCATTGACAGTGGCTGGAAGCTCCGGAGCGAGCTACGACATGTCTGTGTGGAATGCGGAGGCGATTGCGTCGCTCGAGGGCGCCGAATTGGTGAAACTGCCAGACGGAACGGGCAAATTGCGGGTGCGGTTTGAGGCGAAAGATGGCGAGACATACGGGCGCAAGCAGATTACGATTTATTTTCGGCAGCCCAAGATGAGCGCCAAGGCAAAGCTGAAAGAGTAACCGGATTACGCGATGCCGAGCTTTTTCTGCATTTCTTCGAGGGAGACGCCTTTCGTCTCCGGATAAAAGAACAACACGACGAGGAATTGCACGACAGTCATGACCGAGAAAAAAACAAAGGGATAGCCGCCAGACTTGGCGGCGAGCGGCGGAAAGCCGAGTGAAATTATCCCCGCCATCAGCCAGTGAGAGAAGCTACCAAGGCTCTGGCCCTTGGCACGGATACGATTGGGAAAAACCTCTCCGATATAAACCCAGATGACGGCGCCCTGCGAAAACGCGAAAAACGCGATGTAAGTAACAAGCAGCCAGACGAGATATTCGTTGTGCTGGTGCGTGAGGAAAATCGCCGCGACACCGGCAAGACAAGCGGCCGTGCCGACTGCACCGATGAGGAGAAGTTTCTTGCGGCCGACTTTGTCGATGAGGGTCATGGCGATCATAGTGAAGACGAGGTTGGTGGCACCGATGGCGACGGACTGCAGGTCGGAGGAAACTTTATTGAAGCCGGCGTCGGCAAAAATCTGATTCAGATAATAGAGGATGGCGTTGATGCCGGCGAGCTGGTTGAACATGCCGATGGTGATAGCGAGAAAAACAGGAAGACGGTACTGGTGGCTCCACAAGGAATCGTGTTGATGGTGCTCGGCGTCGATGGAGGCGACAATTTCCTGAAGTTCGGTTTCGTAATCCTGTTCGCCGATGAGCCGAAGGACGTCGCGGGCTTCGTCGACGCGGTCTTTTTTGGCAAGCCAGCGCGGGCTGCGAGGAATACCGAAAAGCATCACGAGGAAAAAAATCGCAGGCAGCGCGGAAATACCAAGCTTCCAGCGCCATTCAGCTGCGCCGAAGCCCATGGTGCCGATGGTGTAATTCGAAAGATAGGCGAGCAAAATTCCGAAGACGACGTTGAATTGGAAAAAGCCGACGAGGCGGCCGCGCCATTTGGCCGGAGAGATTTCGGCGATGTACATGGGGCCAAGGACGGAAGAGCCTCCGATACCGAGGCCACCGATGAAACGAAAAAGAACGAGAGATGACCAGCTCCAAGCGAATGCGCACCCAAAGGCGGAAATAACATAGAGCACAGCCATGAAGCGGAGGCTATCGCGGCGGCCGATGGCGTCGCCGGGGATTCCTGCGGTGAGCGAGCCAACGATCGTGCCGATGAGTGCGGCAGTGACCGTGACGCCGAGTGCGAAGGGCGTCAGGTGAAAGAGTTCGGTGAGCGCCTGTGTTGTGCCGGAGATGACGACGGTATCGAAGCCGAAGAGAAGCCCGCCAAGAGCAGCAACAACTGTACTTTTGAGAAGAGAGGAATTCAGCATGAGGGTACCTGTGCAGATGAAGTCGTACGGGAGCAGGCTGAGCAAATCCGCTGCGATTGCGAGCAGCCGTTGCGCCGCGGGAGATTGTATTGGAATTGCAGGGGCAGGGGAAACTAAATTGGGTACCGATCGGCCGCGAGAGGATTGGGATTGGTGGGCCCGCCAGGATTTGAACCTGGGACCAACGGATTATGAGTCCGCTGCTCTAACCGCTGAGCTACAGGCCCGCCGCCTGCTTACGACTTGATTTTATAATGACGCGGGACAATTGCGCAGGACATTTGAAACTTCCAGAACACGCCACGTTTGTCGGAGGGATCCGAAACGGTTGCGTCAGGTTTGGCCGCGGATGAGGCGGATGGCATCAGGTTCACCGCTTCCGGGGCGGCGTGCGCCGTTCTCAGAAGCGTCTTCGCCCGCGGAATCGCCTTCACCGGGAGCGAGGAACAGATTCGTTTCGATTCCGTGCTGGCGCGTGTAGAGGTCGTAGTATCGTCCACCGAGTTTGTAGAGGGATTCATGCGTGCCGCGCTCGATGATGCGGCCACTTTCGACAACGAGAATTTGATCGGCGCGGCGAATGGTTGAGAGACGGTGGGCGATGACGAACGTGGAACGTCCGCGCATCAGGAAACGAAGACCTTCTTGAATTAGCGCCTCGGATT
>Ga0070734_10001062_pt1 | contig 44027 bp, 29 predicted proteins | sample Coa_R1_8_FD_66444 | JGI IMG/M metagenome (GOLD analysis project Ga0070734, IMG submission 66444) | Surface soil microbial communities from Centralia Pennsylvania, which are recovering from an underground coalmine fire - Coalmine... | ecosystem: Environmental > Terrestrial > Soil > Unclassified ...
GACTGGACCGCAAATCCGGACGCGAACGCGTCCATGCTGAATAGCGCAGTCAACTGGTACACGATCCGCCGTGAAGGTCCGAGCGGCGACTTGTCTTGTCGTGCTTGAGTTTGCGCACGGGGCAACGCCCGATAAAATGCCAGGCCGATTACCCCGAGCACCGCATAGGCGTAGAGCATGGCCTTGAGCGCGGCCAACTTGCCGATCCCAAATGACGCCGCCTCATCTGGGAGTATCGCGACAAGCGAACCGGCTGCGGTCGCAAGCTCGCCACTTAGGCTGTAGTGTGAGAAAACGCGGGTGCGCTCGTCGTCGGACACCGCACGCGCCAGGACCGCTTGTTCGAGCGGTACCAGCATCCCGATGTCTCCGGCTTGTGGGTTCATGGTGCCGATGAAGAGCATCGGGATTAAAAGTGCGAGCTGCTCAACAGTCCCGATCGCTATGCCGGTCGCGATCATCAGCACGGCGCCAATCATCAGCAGATTACGCAGATCGAAACGCGGAGCGATGAACCCAACCACCAGCGTCATGAGCGCGGTGCCAAACAGAGCAGCGCTCGACACGATGCCCACCTTGAATGGATCAAATCCGATCTCGGTCAAATACGCGGGCAGCACGATGACCGCAAAGCCGTCCCCAAATCCGCGTGCGGCGCGCGCCGCATAGACGCACACCGAGCTGCGACCTAAGCGGGGATTTCCGTCTATGCGTGTCATCTCAACGATATGGACTGCGCGGAGAGCTCGGACGGCGTGCCATCGACAGGAGTCTACTTTCCCTTCCAGACTCAATCGCGCATGCTGCGTTCTGTTCCGATCCTGGTTGACCACCGTCCCCTCAATCGTCATCTCGTAAAAACTGCCTTAAACGTAAAACTGCCTTAAACATTGAACTTATCAGTGGGCCCGAACGCCTCATCACTTGGTCCTCGAAAAATTCTTCAAGTGAAATCGATAGTTCTTGAGGGAAGATGACACTGAGCGCAGAATGCTTCGTGGCTGGTTGAACGATTTTCGATGTTGGGCTTTGTCCTTGATCTTAGCCGGACGGATTCAAGAACAAGTGGTGGCGCCCGCCATGTCAACGAGCAAAAGGCTCCTCATATGCTGGACCGCGGTTGGCCTTGTAAAACCGGTACTGTGCAGACCGCCATCGGAGATTGCGCATGCCCGCGCGCCAGGTGGACCATGAATAGTCAAGCGATGTTCGTCGTCCTTTGGTTTATTTTGGTGCTTGCGGCGGCCCGCGACGGCCACGCCCAGGATGAGCTTCCATTGCAACACCTCCAAACCATTCCCATGCCCAACGTCTCAGGACGGATGGATCATCTCGGCGTGGACATTGAACGGGAGCGTCTATTTGCTGCCGCACTCGGGGAGAGCCAAAACACCGTAGAGGTGATCGATCTCAAGGCGGGCAAGCGAATAGTCAGCATCCATGGGCAGAGCATGCCGCAAGGCGTATTTTATTCCGATGATTTCAAAAGGTTGTTTGTTTCGAATGGAAAAGACGGCACTGTCAAAATCTTCCGTGGAGACAGTTTCCAGCTTGTCGACAGCCTGTCAATCGGCATAAACCCAAATCATGTGGGTTACGACCAGACGACCGGATATCTTTATGTCGGAATTGGCATTCCGAATTCCCGGGCAGGTGCTCTGGCTATCATCGAGACGCGCACCAATAAACAGATCGGCGTGATCCAGACAGACGCTCACCCCGGTGGCATCAAGGTCGAGACGGCGGGGCGACGAATCTTCGTGACGCTCGCCGGTGTACCGAAGGTGGGCGTCGTTGATCGACAGCAACGTGAAGAAACTGCGACTTGGCCCGTGACGGGGGTGCCTGGTCTTGTCGCGTTGGCGCTGGATGAGACCCATCATCGCCTTTTCGGTGGCAGTCGTAACCCCCCGATGCTGACTGTCTTGGATACGGAATCCGGCAGGCAAGTTACACAGCTTGAGGGCGCCGAAGGTATCGACGACCTTTGGTATGATGCAGAACGTAACCGGATTTACGCTTCCGGCGGCCGAGGATCCGCAACCGGGTTCGTTTACGTCTATCAGCAGAAAGACCCCGACCACTACGAGTTAAGAGCGAAAATACCAACAAGGGCCAACGCGCAAACTTCAATCTGGGTGCCCCAACTCAATCGGTATTATGTGTCGGCCTCCGCTAATAACAAGGAAGATGCTGCAATCCTGGTATTCGAACCTCAGCCATGAGGGCTATGCGGCAATCGAGGCCGTCACGACCGACGCATAAATCGCTTATTTGTGCCAGTTGAAGGCGAAATACAATCACCAACGTGAGCGGAGCAACCTAAGATGAAGTCGTATGCGATGCTCGGGGCCGTGATCTTCGTGCTCGCGGTCTCGTCGATGCCCGGCATCTCGCAGCAGGTGTCTCAGGCGCCGACCCGGGAAGGTCCGACACTCATGCTCGTTGCGAAAGTACCGCTGACGGGTGTCTCGGGCCGTATTGATCACTTCACCTTTGACCCTAAACGCCGGCTGACGATCTTTTCCGGTTTAGGCAACGATACCGTAGAAATTGTAAATAACTTCAAGGCAAAGCACGTCAAAACCATCATCGGGCTGGATGAGCCTCAAGGACCGCTCTACGTTCCGGAATTGGACAAGCTGTTCGTAGCGAACGCAGGCAACGGTGTAGTCAATGTCTATGACGCGAAGACGTGGGATCTTCGCCGTAGCATTCCGTTGGGCGAGCATTCCGATACCGACAATCTTCGGTATGACGAGGCTTCGAAACAGGTGTTTGTGGGCACCGTGGGTGGCATCGCCCTCATTGACGCTGTGACAGAATCCCATGTTGGAGACCTCAAGGGCAGCGGCGGCCATACCGAGTCGTTTCAGTTGGAAAAGAACGGATCTCGGGTTTTCGCCAACGTTCCGGCTGACGACAGCGCAGTCAATGTGATCGACCGCAAGACCGGCGCACTTGCCAAGTGGAATCTCAAAGGAGCCAAAGGGAACTTTCCGCTGGTACTCGATGAAAGCAATCACCGGCTCTTTGTTATTACGCGCGCCCCACCGCTCGTGGTCGTTCTTAATACGGACACAGGCGAGGAGGTTGCGCGAGTGCGGGTGAAGGCAGCAAGCGACGACGCATATTTCGATGCGGCGCGCAAGCGCATCTACGTCATTTGCGGCGAGGGCTATATCAGCGTGATCCAACAAAACGATCCAGACCACTATGCGCTGATTGAAAACATAGCGACAATTACCGGCGCGCGCACTGGCGGTCTGCTTGGAGCAAACCTGTATGTTGGTGTGCCATCCGGGGCGACCGGGGCGACCGACCCGGCGCAATTATGGGTTTATCAGGCGCAAGAGTAGCGCGTAAGACGCTGGCGAGTTGCGGTCCGATGTCGTGCCATCATCGCGTGCTGCTCGCCGCGCAAGCTGCTTGGCCAAACCGATCGCCGCTCCATCCATGGCCTCCCATAACAGGTTATCGTTCTCCGACGGATTAAGATTAGCGTAAGGCGCTGACAGGCGAGCGGATGTGATCGAAATGTCATCGTCACAAGACGCTGAGCTCGCGATTGCGGACCGTGCAAAGCGCCGCTAAGCGCCGCGGCAGACGCAACATGAGGACGAACGGCTTCCCGCCCTGCGCCTCCCGATCCGAACCCATCGCTGGCGGAGCTATAAATACTTCTGTCGCAGGGTTGGCACACTGGCTGCGGCTGCATCTCGCAAAGAGCGACTACGACGGTGACCGGTGCTCTCGGCTGCACTGATCGACGAGCCGCACGCGCCTCGAATTTACTACGGGTCGCCGGATGATGCGGAATTCGGAAAGGCGCACTATGGACTCGGCTTCCGGTCCACTCACTATCGTCACGACCGTTTGGTTTAGCACAGCGGCGGCGCGAGCGGCTGGAGCACGATGATGACGCTCTTACCGGATTTTGGCCCCCAGCGATTTGAAGGAGCGTCTGCTGACCCCAGACCGTCTCACGCCTTGCTCCAGACGCTCGCGGAAAACAGAGCGCGAACAGCAATGTTCGTGGTTTTGTATGCAAATGGCGCGCCGGCATGATTCGAACACACGACTTTGCCCCCGGAAGGCAGCGCTTAAACGGTGGCGACAAACACTCTGCCTGCGCTCAGCTTCACGAACCAGTTTCTTGGGCAATGTCTTGGGCGGGATTTCGGGGTTGGCTAAGTGCTTGATAGGCTGGTCGGAGTGGCAGGATTTGAACCTGCGACCCCCTCGTCCCGAACGAGGGTCACTACTTGTCTCTCCTTGAAATCGCTGCGATTTTTCTGACGTTCGAGAAAGTTTGTTCTTGTTTAGTTGCGGGTAAGGTGTGGCGGGAGGTGTGGCGGTTCGCGGCGGAGAACGAATTCTTAGCCCGCTCCAAGTGCGCCGGATGATGATGCCCGTAGCGCTGCGATAGCATCTCGACCGTCATCCCCACGAATCCCGCCGCCTCCCATATATCGACTCCGGCCTGCATCAACCTTGTGGCCGCGGTATGCCGGAGCACATGCGGCGTTACATTCCGGACCGACCCCGGCATCGCCCACCACGTTGGCGAACGCCTTCTTGACCGCCGTGACGGGCTCGCGGTTCCACTCCACAGCAAACGCTTGCCCTTGCCGCTTCCAGCGCCGTAGGTGCGCGAGCAGGCCAGGGGGTAGCGGAACCGGGGATTGACGTTTTTTTGTCTCCAGGCGGCCACCAGGACGGCGGTAGAACACGCCACGCTCCACGTCGATCCAGCCGCGGCCCGTAGTTGGCTGAAGCGCCGCGCCACATACGGCGCTCGCCCTGGTGCCTGTGTAGAGCGCAACTAATATAAACTTGGCGATGTGCCGCCGTGACCGCCGCTCGGTCGGCTTTCCTTTCTGGATTTCACGATAGCGCCATGCGGATAGAATCAGCCGCGCCGCCTCCAATCGCGTCAACCAGCGTTCTCGGGCCGGCCGCTCGGGCGGTAACACGACCTCGACCACCTGGGAGCACAGGCCCTTGACGAGACCGTGACAAAGGTTATCGAGGAGTATGCGCACGACTTCCGGCCGTCACTCATGCGCGGTAGCAACGAAGATTGGCTCTTCCCTGGTCGGTCCAACGATCACAAAGAGAAGCTCTCGTTCAGCAGCCAGATTGTAGAGCGGATCCAGGCATCCACAGGGTTGCGTGTTACCGTCCATCAATTTCGCCACGCTGCGGCCGCGATCATTCTCAAACACCGGCCTGGCGAATACGAGCTCGTCAGACGCATTTTGGCGCACAAGAGCGTGCAGAGCACGATGGCATTCTATTGCAGTTTAGAGACGACGCAGGCGAGCGAAATATTCACGGACATCGTGCGCCGGCGCCTCGATTCTGAGAGCCGCGCGACGTGATATGGCTATTTGGGCCGATGACGCTCCCGTGAGCACAACCAAATACTGCCCCCACCCACGCCGCGCCGCATTAGGTAAGCCGCGCTCTTTGCATATCGAAGAGTGGCCAATGTGCGATCGGCTGGCGTGGGCGGACGCATGCCGTCCGGCGGAAAGGCTTCGTCGCGGTGGGTCTGCTAGTCATCTTGCGCCGGTGAGCCAGGCCGACATCGCCAACCGGTATGGGTTGTATCTCGACTTTCTACAGCGCAACGGACTTCTGAAATCGGGCATGGGTGCGGCGGCGCTGGTCACGCCAGGTAACGTGCACAACTTCATGACTGAGTTGCAAACCCGTGTGAGGTCGGTGACTGTCTGGAACTCGGTCTACAAGCTGCGCCGCGCAGCCGAGTTGCTTGCGCCGGCCCTGGATTTTTCGTGGCTGGCCGAGATCGAAAAAGATATCGCACTCGTGATGGAGCCGAGCTCAAAGCTCGATCGATTGGTCCTGGCTGAACGACTGGTGAAGGCTGGCCTGACGTTGGTCACCGAGGCGTTGGAGTTTGCCAGAGACGATCTCGCTTGCGCCAGGGGCGTCCGGAACGGCCTTATGGTCGCGCTTCTGGCGCTCCGCCCAATCCGGCTGAAGAAGTTTGCCGCCTTCGAGCTCGGAAGTACTTTCCGGGAGGTTCACGGCAGGTGGTGGATCGCGTTGCCGAGCATCACCACGAAGTCGCGCCGGCCGGACGAACACGCTGCTCCGGCGTTCCTGACTCCCGCAATTCTCGTTTATTTGAGGAAAGCGCGTCCCTTTCTGCTCGGTTCAGCGCCGCCCACAAATGCACTCTGGATTTCCTCCACCACGAGAAGGCAGCTGACTGCGAAAAACCTTGGAACGCTAATTTCAAGACTGACCCTGGAAACAGTTGGGGTCGATGTATCACCCCATCTGTTTCGCACCGCGGCAGCGTCAACCTCAGCTACCTATGGCGGCGATACTCCGCATCTGGCGAGTGCATTACTGCAGCACACAGATCCTCGCGTGACCGAGGAACACTATAACCGCGCGACCAGCATGAGCGCGGCACAAGAATTCGCCGCGCTGATTCAGGCGTACAGAGTCGAGCCAAAATAATCCGATCGCACGGATGAAGATGCGGCCTTTACATGGTTGCCATCAATGGCACTGCGCCTGTGACGTAACCAGCATCGAATCCCGTCGGCCGCTGCCCGGGTAATCTGTACCGGAGACGATTTGTGCGTCCGCCCCATGGCTTCCTCTCAAGCACCATTGACGATCTGCGCAACAAAGAGGTCTACCTATTTAGTCCTCCTCATCATCATCCTGACCTTCATCGATGCTTTCGATCCGAACCAGGATGTTGGGATCACCGGCGCCGTCGAGATACTCACCAATGTTCACCAGCAGAGCTCGTTTCTCTTCATAATTCTTAACTTGTCGCCGATACCTCACAAGCACTTTATCGACTTGGCCGATTATGTTGCGAAGATCACGGACTGCAGGTTCGCGGGCAGCGAGAAGAGCGTATGGCTCTATCTCGCGATAGCGAAAAAGCCCTGCTATAGCTGAAAGCGTGTTCATAAATCGTATGTGGAATGCGGGCGCCTGCGGCAGCCGGGCCAGTTCTGCGGAGACAATCGAAACGATCTTCTCGACGAGCTCGGCCGTGAGGGCCTGCGGCGCTTCTTTGCGCCGGAAGAGAATCATCGCTACTGCGTTAAGGGTGTTGTTGTTCGGTTCGCGTGAAACGAGCACTGACAGCACGCGACGCAATCGCGTTACCCCGGTTATCGCGCGTCCCGCGCCCTGAATCAGAACCGTGCGGGCTCTGCTGGGTTTGAGCAATGGATGGTCTGACCCGGCCTGATCGGCCTCAAGTGCGGATACGATTTCGTTTTGGATCGTCTCCGGACATAAGGTGAAGGCCCAAGTCAGAGATTTCAGTGCACCGTTATTCTGCAGTGGACGACGCCGCGTCGCGTTGGAGATTTCCCGCTCGCATTCGGACAAGGCGACACGGAATAATCGGCAAGCCTCCTCCGGCAGTCGGTCTGGTAAGGTGCCGTCGGTGCCAACAGGCCGGACTCGCACTCGCGTGCTTGGATCACGCAACGACCGCTGCAGCCGCGTTGCAATATCCTCAGGGGAGAACCGTCCCCGATCATACATTTCGCCCAAAACAGAAATGAGGCCGGTAGCTACACGATCGCTGCCTTCCCAGAACTCGATGGAGGGAAGCTCAACGATTCGCTCTGGAACAGTAGGCGGGGGAGTCCTGAGCTTTTCAAGGACGTCCTCGGGAGACTCTAGGACTGGCCTGAGATTTGACCAGTCGAGGAAAATCGGGCTGCGTTGCAACGGTTCCCACTCCGGCGACGTCAATGACAGCTTGGCCCAGCTCTGCCCAGGGGTTTGCCTGAGCTTCAATTCGATGATGGCGTCGCGCAGAGGAGGATTATCCACATGCACGGCCCAATGGCGGACCTCTACATCGCCCTTGAGTACGTAGAATTCCATGTCGCGTTTTCCCGCGGGCCATTTGAGATCGCGGTACGGGAAAGACTCATATTCTTTGTTTGCCGGCAACGTCGCCCTGCCGTCTACCAAGTCCTCAAATATGGGGTCGCGGCCCTTCCTGACGGCCAAGCGGATTGGCGTCAGGCGGTCGAAATAATGAGGAAGACCACGTTCGATAAGCCGTCCGGCGCGCAGATTGCCCCGTGCAATCGCATCCCAACTCATCGGAAGCAGATTCGGAACGACGCGGCCCAGGTGATCAGTAAAGGCCGCGGCGAAGGACTCTGCGAGCGGCGTTATGAAGAAGCTTGCCGCCACTGGCTCCAGTCGCTCGAACGCGGGCTCAAGCTCGAAATCCACGCTTGAGAACAGGTCGGAATCGCTGATGGATGGCGACTCCACTCCAAGCCAGTTGCCATTGTTGAAGCGCAGTATTTCGATCTCGCCGCTCGATGCCGTGCCGCAAATCAGCCGGAGGGCAAGCGTGCTCTCCTCGCAAAATCCTTCTCTCAGGACGGGATTGGCGCCGAGCACTGCCTCGTGTGCCCGCTGCCCTAAATGTCCAAGCCCGAGAGCCGGCAGGATCCGGAGACCATACCCGTCTCGCTCCGGCGCGACGTGGCCGGAGTGGTCGGCGTCGCGCCGGAGGCGCAGCGTTTGCACGTCGACACCCTTCCCGGCGTGAATGAAAAAGCGAAAAAGCGCGCCTTCGGCATCCGTTGAGATGACGCTGCTCGGATTATCGACGGCATGATTTTGGTCAAGTGCGTCAAGGAATGCTGCAACTGGACGCCATAGAAGCCGGCAGTCACGGAAGTTTGGGCGGAGTGTGGCGAGAAGGTTGCCCTGGGCCGCCTCGTCGCATTCAGGAACGTCCGGGACAGCAAAAACCACTTTCTCCGCGCCACGCGCGAGTGCACGAGTAGCAACCTCGAACGCTTTCCCAGACGTGGCCGCTTCCGGAGACGCCACGTCTTCCCAGCTCTGGACCACCGATACCCGACGCTCCGAGCCGCCGAGGTCTCCCCAACCGTGGCCGCGCCCATGAGGAGCTAACAGAGCCTGGGGGCCACCCATCCATGCACCTGAATTCAGCCGGACGGCGACACTGCCGATCCCTCCGTCGAGAATTCTGACCTCGTACGTCTGTTCATCCCCATCCTGGTCGGGATCCCAATCTCGGGCTGCAACATCCCTCCAGCCGTTTACATCGAGACCCGAGATCCTTGTCATTGATGGTTATCCCGAATCATGATCGCAGTGAGGAAGTCTGTCAGGGCTTTCAGGCCGTCCCACAAAGCAGGCCCCTCAGTCCCGATCGTAACAACACGGCCGCGGTAGCTCGTTTGCGTTTCGGAATTTCCTTCGAACGGCGTCGGACGAAGAACAAGGCCGGCGACGATGTTTGACCTTAGGCCGCGTTTCAGCACCTCTTCCAGTTCCTCGATTTCCCCGCTTATCGTTCCTCCGCGCACGTCCCAGATCGGCCACACTGCGACATACGCAGAAAAGCCACTCACATCGCCGGTGCGTCCAAATCGCAGCCATATCGGCGCTGCAAAATCGGAGCGGCGACTACCCGGTCTTTGCATACGATAGCGGAGTTCCACGACAAAACGCTGTTCCGGCAAATAGACATCAGCCAGCGGATTGTCGTGTGTGATCCAGCAGCCGCGCCTCTGTTCCTGGAGAAAGTCAATTGGAGCTGTAGCAATGAGCTTGACGCCCGGCAGGCCGATGAGAGCGACCATTACCGCGACGACGCAGAACTCCTCCCACGACCGAGCTTGCCAGCGCCACAGCTCGTCCAGAACCCTGTCCCGGTCCAGGAGTTCGAGCCACGACTTCCAAACTTGGTGATAATTGGCGTTCTGCTGAAGCACGAAGTTCGGCGTGACGCCGGGCTCAGCAACGCGCACGCCGCGTTCAGCTAGATCCCGCGCGAGCCGGCGGCAGGAGCGGCCGAAATCTTCGACCTTTCTCGCCCGCGTCGTGTGACGCTTGCGCCTGTTGAGATCAAGATACTCGCGCGCGACATGCGCGGCGAGTTCGCAATAGGCACGTAGCACCCGATTTTCCAGCGTATCCAAATTGTCCTCGCGGGCCACGGCGAGAACGCGCTGCAGGTTCCCGGCACGTTCAGCCAGCGTCTCACCAGGCTGCCGCACGAGCCATCTTATAGCGCGTCGGTCCATCTCCTGGACGCGCGAGATCGGGACCTGCTGATGGGTCCGCCGTAGAGTGCGACGCGGCATCCGGCCGAGCTGATCGATGATCCGCCGCAGGTGGAAAGTATGGCGGACGATGACGTCCATTTCGGGCTTATCGTCACCACCTTTTTCCATCCAGCGCCGCCGGATTTCAGGCCACAGCTTTGCCGGATCGGCGAGCGCAACGTCAACGTCCTTCAGCCGCGCCCACACTGCTCTCACGCGCAGCATGAGGCGCTGGGCTTCCATCTCCTCGTCGGTCTGGGGCTCCAGATTGGCCGGCGGTCGTTCCGGCAACCCCGGCCAGACGACGCGTATGTTCCGTCCTCCCGTCGAGAGGACAAAGCCAGGCTTCGTTCGCAACGGGATCGGCATCAGGGTCAGGCGGCGGGCGTCGCTCTCCAAAGCAAATCCCACAACGGCTTCGGTCGCGTCCCGCCGGCCGTTCACTTGCACACCCTCGCGCTTCGGTTCATAGAGCCAAAGCGCGGCCCTCTGACCAATGCTGATGTCCACGTCTTCGTTCGTCAGCGCACGCCGGTGCTGTCGGTCCGTATTGAGGAGCGCCCATGGCCGCAGCCAGAGTTCGGCCACAACAGTCACCCCTCGCGCGTGATCCCGCGCCAGACGAAAAGCCCGGCGCCATTGACCTGCTGCTCGCAAAGCTGGGAGAGCCGATCGGCAAACACACCGTCATCCAGATCTTCCCGAATCAGCTTTTCCAAATTGTCGAATTCGGGCCGGTGACTGTGTATTTCAATCCCCCGCAGCTTGGGCAAGATGCGAAATTCAATTTGGTCTGCGAGGGAAAGCCGCACGTTGCTGACCGGGTAGTTCACCACATAGGCATAGATGGCATCCCGAAGTCGATGTCCGAACGGACGGCCACACGATTCCATGAGTTCAGCGAGCTTGCCTATTGTAGAGTCGACTTCCTCGCGTTTGGCACCTTCGAGCCTGTCGTTCGGCCGCACCCACGTCCGCCACGATTTGAATGATTGTGCCTCGTTCGGGCGCTCCACCCCATTCGCGCCGTTTATCCTAGGAAACTCGCGGGGAGCGGCGAACTGCAGGATATTGCCGCGATCCAGCACCTTGTCCGACAATGCTTGCGTGCTCTCGTCATCGTTCATGGTGCCGGCAAACAGAACATTGTGGGCTGGATACAGCGAGATCGGGGGACTGAGGCCGCGAATATCGATTGGAATCTTCGCGTCGCGGCGTTTGAGTTCGTCAACAGCTTCCTCGTAGCGAGGTCGGGCTTCGAGCCGGCTAAGGAACTCGGAAAAATAATACTCGACACGGGCAAGATTCATTTCGTCTAGAAGGACAAGGGTAATATGGTCCTTGGGATTGCGCGCCTCCTGCGGCGTCTCCCGCTCGTAGGGATCTATATGCAGAAGAACGCGGGCAAGGTCGGTGGCACGATAATTCTTCTCGATGTAGTTGTAAAATCCAAGCAGATCCTGTGGGCTGTCCCAGCGCGGCTCCACAGCGATCTGCAGAAAATGCATGCCCATGGCCTCTGCGTACCGCCTCGGTAGCAGGCTTTTGCCGGTGCCAGATACGCCGGCCAATACCGTCAGCTGCGCGTTGTCGTTGATTTTTAAGGCGGTGTGGAAAGCGTGGACCGTTCTCGTACTATATTTCAGACCATTCGCTCTGAGATATTCCGAAACGGTCTGAAGAGCAGCGTCTTCGGTCCGTTGTATTCCGCGGAGCACTGCTGGAAATTCGAGGCACGCAGGTATCTTCAGGAGATCGGCGAGGAGATTTCTTCGTGCTTCATCCCGTCTATGTCCGCCGTCACCCGGTCTTGCATCATTGAGCTCTGACTGAAGCTGTGCCCTACGCGCCACGAGTCGCGTGAGCTCTTCGACCAGTCCGTCGCGCGTTTCCCGCTTCTGCCCCAACTCTGTCCTCAAGCCCTCAAGCTCATCACGTTGCCGTGTCACCTCGTCCGCCACGCCGTTCAGGCACGCATGCTCTGCTTGCAGGTGCCGGATCGCCGTCATCAACTCGTCGCGCTGTGCGCTCAGCCGCTGCTTGTCGTCCTGCAGTTTTGACGTCTCCTCACGCAGGACGGACAATCTGATTTCGATATCTTTCACCTCCTCCCGTTTCGCATGCAACTCGTCAAGCTCCCTGTTGAGACGATCGCGTTCGAGTTCGCGTGCGGCATCATTTGCCCGCGCCGTCCGGGACTCTTCGATGATTCGAAGCGCAGCATCACGTTCGGCGCGCAGACCAGGAAGAATCGAGTCAAGATCCACCTTCTCTCCGGTGAGCCGCTCCACGTCTTGCCTCAGCGCGGCGACTCGTGCGGGATCGCATTCGGCAGCCACCCGTTCGAGTTCAGCTCTCTTTTCCGCCAATTCCTGCGAAATTCTGGCAAGTTCCGCCGCGGCGCTGGCCGCTTCCGCCTTGACCTCATCGATTTCGCGACGCGCCTCATCGAGCAACGCGAGTTCGGCCTGTATAGCTTTGAGCCGCTCCTCCAGGCTCGCGACTTCAGCAATCAACCGGTCGCGCTGCTGGATTTTCTGCTCGACCACGCTGAGTTCTGCCCTGCGCTCCGCCAGGGTCTGCTCTTCCCGGGCGCGGAGTTCCCGGACGTTTTCGAGCCGCGTGGCGTCAGGAAGGCGATCGCGCCGGATCTGAAAGGCGACCGCAATTCCGCTCATAACAAGCGCGAGAGCAGTGAGCAGCAAAATCGTTGGAAGGACGAGTTGGGAGGCTTCCACGATCGGCTCTTTCCGTTCAAGGCGATTGAGGCGTGGTGCCAGGAGATGGTGCCGGACGTTGCTGCGGGCGAGCCAGCGGCGGCGGACTGCGTGGCGCAGGCGCGAGCTGAGGTGCCGCTCGCGTGGGCGGCTGCCGAAGAAGTGGGGATTCGCGAGAGGGGGGCGGAACACCAGGATGCGTCGGAGATTCGTCCGGCGTGGGAGAGGGAGGTGGGTCGGTGACGAACTCGATGGGTCGTGGTTGCGCAGCTTTGAACTTACACACGGCCTCCAGCTTACCGTCGGCTTGCGCGAGCGCAGCTTCTGCCTCTGTCCGCCGGGTCTGTGCCTCTTTGGCAATTGCATCATCGACGGCTACAGCACGTCGCAGACGCTCAAGACGTGCCAGATCTGCCTGAAGGGCAGAGCGCTGCCGCTCAAGCTGCGCCACCTCTGTCTGCACTGCCGTCTGTTGACGCTCGGTTGAAGTCACGCTTTCTTGCAGCATTGCGAGATTTCGTTCAGCGTCGGTCCGCGCCACATTTGCCCGCTTGGCCGCGGCGTCATCGACAGCTGCAGCCGATCGCAACTGTTCGAGCCGCGCCAGCGCGGTCCGAGCTTCAGCAAGCTGCTGTTCGACTCCGCGCAGATCGCCCTCTGCTTTCGATCTGGCTTTTTCGGCTTCGATTCGGGCGGCGTTGGCCCGATTGGCAGCTGCGTCGTCTACGGCTATAGCGCTCTCTTTTGTCCTCAAAATCTGAAGCTGGGCCTGGATACGGGCAAGTTCTGCGGCCTTGTCCTGCAGGTCGCGATTGATGCTGTCACGATCCGTCGCCAGTTTGTTCGCCTCTGACTTGGCGTCGGATGCTGCCTTCGTTGCGCGGCCCGCCTCTTCTTTCGCGGCCCTGATCGTAGCCTGAAGGGCATCTTGCTCCTTCTTCAGCGAGACCACTTGCTCTTCCACGTTACCCTTGGCCCTGCCAACCGAGGTCGCTTCGGATTTCAGAGCTTCGACTTGCGCCTTTGACCTTTCAAGTTCAGAGGTCGTCTTCGTGAGTTCGGCCTTCATGCTCTGAAGCTCTTTCAGAAGACGATCTCGCTCCGCCAAGACCTGTTTTGCATCCGACGCTGTCTTGGTCGCTGAATCGGCCTCTGCCTTGGCAGAATTTCTCTTCTCATCGAGCGCCTTGATGGCGATCTGTATGGCTTCTCGTTCTTTCTCGAGGGTGGCCACTCGCTCTTCTGCAGCAGCCTTGGCGTTTCCCGCCGTAATTTCTTCGGACCTAAGAGCTGCCGCTTGAGCCTTCAATCTGTCCACCTCAACGCCCGACTTCGCGAGTTCGGCTTGGACGCTCTGAAGCACTTTCTGAACCTGATCCCGCTCCGCCGCAACCCGCATTGCATCCGACGCCCGTTTCTCGGCATCTTCGGCCTGCCGCAGTGCGTTCGCCCGCCGCCCTTCGAGGACGGCAATGTCAGCAACGAGCGAACTGCGCTGAGCCTCCTTCGCTTCGACCTCGACGAGCCGGCGCTGCACTCCCGTCTCACGCCTCTCGATCTCGCGCTGGTTATTCTGCACAAGGAGGAACAAAGCCGCATTCAGAACCACGACCCCACTGGCCAACACGGCGATGAAGGCGATCCAAACCCACGAGCGCGCATCCGGCCTTCCCGGCCGCAGGGGCTCAACGACGCCCGAGCTCATGTTCAATCCTGTCAAGGCAGCCCTCCATATCATCAGCGAGCTGATGCACCCAGAAGCGCAGCACTTTCCACCCGCGGGACTGCATTTCCGCGTCGCGCAGCCGGTCGGCGACCTTACGATTGCCGGCCGCATCGGTGTGCCAGCGGCGCCCGTCCACCTCGACGTCGAGCTTTACTCCATGAGGATCGAGCGCGAAATCGAGATAGCGTCGGCCTACCGGGAATTGCGGGAATGGCTTAAGCCCGCGCGCCCGCATGGCGGCGTCGAGCCTCCGCTCCCAGCCGCTGTCGAACGCGCGCGGCCGTGGCGGCGCCCACGGCCGGCTAGCGCGATCGGCCAGAAACTCGATGTGCCGGATGCCGCAGGACTTGGCATAGGCCAGATCGCCCACGATCACGCAGAGAGCCCTTGCGCGACTGACGGCGACGTTGAGCCGTCGGCGCTCCTTGCGCAGAAACGTCAAGGATGAGTGCGGCGCGCTGGCGCCGAGAACCAGTGAGAACAGGATGACATCGGCCTCGCCGCCCTGGAACTTGTCGACCGTCGAGACCCTCAGCGTAAGCCTCTCCCGCTCGGCGTCCGATAGCTTCTGGTGAACGACCCGCCGCAGCTCCGTGACCTGGGCGTTGAAGGGCGAGATGACGCCCACGCTGCCGGAGAAGTCCGGATCCTTCGCGATGCGCTTCAGCAAAGCGGCCACATGCTGGCATTCAAGAGGGTTGATCGTGCCGCCTTCGTTCCGCGTCGTGTATCCGCACACATCTTCCCAGGCGAGGCCCGGGCGATAGTCGCGGGGCGCGCGGAAGGACTCCTCGGAACGCCGGTCAACCAGCAGGCCCATGTAGAAATCGGCATTCAGATAATCGACAATGGCCGGCGTGGAGCGGAACTGGTCCGCAAGGAACACACGCTTTGCGGTCGATCGGCGTTCGCAGAAATCGAACAACGAGTTAATACTCTGCGCGAAGGCCGCGCGTCCGGCTTTCGGCAGGCCGACCGCGTCCATCAGGGCGTGCTCGGCGGCATAGCCCAGCGGCGGGACGAAATTCAATTGCATCGGATCACCAACGATTACCGCCTTACGTGCGCGCGCCAGCAGCGGCAGGGCGGAGGCGATATCGCACTGACTGGCCTCGTCAAAGATCACGTAATCGAATAAGCCCGGGATGAGCGGGATGCGTGACGGCGCCGAGAGCGTGCTTACGGCCCACACGGGGCGATGACGGAGCACAGCCCGGGCATCTTCCGGGGACATGCGCCGTGCGCGCACGCGGGCGAATTCGAGCTCCGACGCGCGTTCCGAGAGATGGCGTCGATCGGCCTCGTTCGGCTGCGTAACGTGGCTTGCCAGCTTACGAAGAAACTGGGCGACATCTTGCCCGAGTGCATCCGACTCCGCATCCTTCATAGGCTGGTGGCTATCACCCACCATGAATTCCAGTCGCTTTCGCAGTACGTCCATCCGCCTTTCAATCTGAGCGATGGACGCGTCTTCCGGCAGCGGCTGGTCCGCCCTGTCGCTTCCTGGACGGAGAAGCCCTTCGAAAAGGCGTCTGAGCCAATCCAGGATAGAAGAACGGGGGGCCCTGATCCCGGGACGACGACGCAGTGCATCGTATCGCTCCGCCAGTTCGGATTGAGCAAGATGCAGCGCCGTTTCTTCGCGTCTCCTGCGGCGCTGATCCTGACGTTCGCTGCCGCGGCGCAGGATTGCGTTCCGATCCGCCTCCATGTCGGGGGCGGTGGGTGCGTTCGCCTGCGCGTGCGCAATGTCGGCAAGAGCGTCCAGGAAGCTGACGTCGCGCTCGCCCTCCGCATCCCGCGCGCGGGTGAGCACCGGGGCGTCGCCAACGATCTCCCTCAGCCGGCGTTCAACTTCCTCGACGGCCTGATGGTTCTTCGCGGAGAACAAGGTGGTCTTCCCGGCTATAATGGCAGAAACGATGAGCGATAGGATGACCTGGCTCTTCCCGGTGCCGGGAGGGCCCTGGATCACGGTCAGAGGGCCGGCCAACGCGATTTCTGCCGCATTAAGCTGGGTGTCCGTTAAACTTGCTCTCGGCCCGGCGGATAGGACGGGAATATCCGCGGCGGAGCTTGGATGGGCTGGTGCCGCAAGAAGCGCCTGAAGCGCAGTACCGGCGCGTTGTTCAGCGGACCATTCCCGTATGGTCTCCAGGTCCTCAGCCGTCGCTTTCGTGAACGTGCCGTCTTCAGGGAGGAAGAGCGCGGCCGCGTTACGGAGGCCTGTGCCGGAAACGGAAATCTCGGGCGCCAGTTCGGCTGGGCGCAACACGGCACCGCCGATGGTCGCCAGAGAATGGCGCATGCGTTGGCTGACGGAGCCGAGGCTTTTATCCTCTCCTTCCGGGAAAAGTTGCTCCGTGAGTGCGGCCTCTGACCAGGACGTACAGCGTCGGACTTCGCGGGACCATGCGGGATTGATCGCCGGCTCGCTCGCTTCGATTTCAAGAAGGAGATCCGGCTCCTCAATGCGAAGGTCAACTGGAAGGATCAACCCGGGGATTATGGTATCGCCAGCAGATGTCCTGAACAACGAAACCGGCCACCCAATGGCTGCTGAAGCGATGTTCCGCCGCGACAGAGCTTCGCGAAAGCGCTCCGGCAGCAGTTGCATGGCGATACGAATAGTAGTCTCGCTCCACCACGGGCCCGTCGTCCGAAAGAGTTGCCAGACGGAACCATGCCGGTCAGCGAACTCCTCGATCTCCCCGCGCGGATCTTTTCGCTGAGTGGCGGCGTAGTAGCCGATCAGTGGCGTCCAGTCCGGGAGCGACGTTGCGGTTTCCTGATCGGCTGCACTGGCGTCTGGCGAAACCCGGTCAGCCGGCCGGCATGTCGCTACGACCGCGTAGAGGAAACGGGATGGGTCGTTCCGGGAATGACCATCGGGTCTGGCATCCACAGCCGTTTCGGTTGTGTTCCAAACCGCTGGGGGAGCCGAGGCGCGCCAGCGCCCGTACGCGTCCCTGATTATCTCGCCGCGCTGTGCGAGTGCGCCTAATCCGGCAAGAAGCTCGGATGGGCTGACCCGGATCCCCGATACGTTCAGGCGCCAAATGAGCTGGTCGTTCGTCGCTCCTCTCGGAAACAACGACAGCATCCGGCGAATGGTGTAATCGAACAATGCATCCCCTTGAGCAAGACTTCCAACTCACCAGGACTTCACATAGTTATCTTCGTACACGACACTCCCATTAAGCGCGCCGGTCACCGCAGCGCATACTCAATGCCACTGCAACGGAGATGCGTCGTCCTCGACTGTCCGAAGAGTTCCCCGAAGCGATTACGTTATCATACGGCCGGCGAGCGTACTTAACCACACCGTCATGTTCATGATAATCGAGCCCGGTCATTAAGTGTTTAGCAGAGGAGGCTCTTTGATCGACCCGGAGTCACGGGCATTGGTTTAGTTGGCCGCGGACGACTAGTCGGGGGGCGAACATGGAAAAATCAATGAGCAGATTAGCTTCGCATTCCTCCAACTCAACGAAAGCGAGAGCACTATCGGAAATTTGAATTTCAGAACGGGCCAGCGATCTCGTCGGCCGCACAGTCCGTGGTGACCTGGCCATTGCCCCTCCCTTGCTAACTTGAATAAAAGCAGCCGATCCATATGGGCGTTTCCCCTTATGGCATCACCAGCTTGGCCGGCGGGCCTTTCAGAAGGAACGTCGTCGGCGTCAGGGGTCCGTAGCTGAACAATTTATTCTCGCTGCTGCCGAGCTTTCGATTAGCGGAATTTGGAGTCCTTCGACCTCCTGAAGAGTTCTCCCAGCAATTCCTTGAAGGTCGCCGTACATTCCCGCCGTGGTTTCGACAACGCCGCGGATCTGCTCCTCCCGTTTCGCCCAGAGGCGCGTCATGGTCTTACGTTCGCGCTCAAGGTCAGACTGCATTTCCGCGAACTTTTCAACGATGGCTTCGACGCGATGCCTGAAACGTGGCCCCGTCAAATACTGATAGACCATCTCCATCTTGGTTTGCTGGCCCTCTCCCGCAATGCGGGCTTTGGCGATGGCAATGAGGGATTCACGCAGGGCCACGGCGACAGCCATGGCGCACCTCGGCTCTGAAATCCACACGCCGTCAACTAAGTCGAAGGCATTCAGACCTTTGGGCAACGCCTGGGAGACGATCAAAGCAACATCCGCCTTGGCGGCCCGCTGGTCTTCGCGGAGCTTGGCAAGCCAACCGTCGCTCCAGTTCTTGGTGCGCTTTGCCTCCCAAAGGATGGCGCCGCAGCGCTGCCCGGCGGAGTTCATCACATACTGGATAACATCTCCGCCGAACTCGCCTTTCGGAACCGCCTCGATCCGATCGAATGGAAACTGCTCGCACAGCAGTCGTTCAAGCTCCAGTTCCTGGACCTCGCCCTGAAGCTGCTGCGATCCCTGCTCAGCCTTGCGCCGCAACTCCTCGATCTGGCGCTGCATGGAGGCAATCTGCTCTTCCTTCTCGCGCACTTTCAGCGTGAGCGACTCCTCCGCTTCCCGCTTGGCGGTCTCGCGCACGTCCAGCAAGGATGCCTGGACCTGCTTTTCAATCGTGAGTTCGATCTCTCGTCTGGCGTCATCAAGCTCGCGTTCCTTGCGGATGAGGTCAGCTTGCGCCTTTTGGGCCTCAGCAAGTTTTTCCTCACGCTTTTGCAGAACCTGCCCAAGCTCAGCGAGTTGCTGATCCTTGCGCCGGAGGTCGGTCTCAACCAGCCGCCGCGCCTTATGGATTTCCTCACCCGTGATCCGCGTCCGTTCAGCATCCAACCGCGCTGACAGCTCCGCCTCAATCGACTGGCGCTCCTTGGCGATCTGCGCCAGTTGATCCCGTACTGCTGCTTCGCGCTTCGCGAAGGCGGCATCCTTCTCGGCGAAACGCTCTTCGTAACCCTTGCGCGTCGCCTCGATCAAAGGTGCCGCCAGGGACTCGGTGAGCTTGATTTCGGAGTGGCAGTTGGGGCAGGTGATAACTGGTTCGCTCATGGCAGCCCTCTGAAGAGATGGATTGTTGTCTGGCCACCATGAGAGCAACCGCCGTGCCGAGACGCTCAGAGCGCGCCACTGACGCTATCGGAGCGTGCGCATAAGCAATTGACCAACCGAGTAAACTGTTAATTGGAAGCCGGCACGCGAGTGGCGGAGTTGGCTCTTCTCGACCAGCATTCATCATAAATTATGTTGTGTGGAAATAACAATTCTTATAGTGAGGGACGATGCGCATGCTGGTGTCATGGCTCGGGCACGCTGATATCAGGGCGCCCGACTCTGAAGATCGAGGTGATGTCGGCCCTGTCGCTCAGGCAATCCTCACTCGACAATACGATAGCGTCTTACTCCTTGCTGACCAGGAGCGCGGCGCCCTAAGAAAATATGAAGCCTGGTTGCGAACGGTGAGCGCTCACAAGCCGCGCCTCAGGCTGAAGCTAGTGCATGTCGAGCTTACGAGCCCGACTAATTTCGGCGAGATCTATTCCGCCGTCACGCGCACTCTGGATTCGCACCTTCAGGAACTGGCACAACAGCCGGAGCTTACGTTCCATCTCAGCCCAGGTACGCCGGCCATGGCGGCGATCTGGGTCATCCTGGGCAAGACAAGGTATCGCGCAGAGCTTATCCAGTCGTCTCGTCAGAAGGGCGTCGAAACGGCTTCCGTCCCGTTCGACATCACGCTTTCGCCCGAGTTCGTCACCGACGTTCTCCGGATGCCCGACACGCAGCTCCAGCGGTTGAGCGGCGGTATCACGGATGAGAGCTCGCGGTTCGGGGATATCATCTACCGGGGAGTGGCGATGCGACGGTTGGTTGGGCGCGCCAAGAAAGCAGCCCCGAGATCTGTGCCGGTGCTCATCGAGGGGGAGTCGGGAACCGGCAAAGAGTTGTTAGCGCGCGCGATTCACAAAGCGAGCACGCGTAGCGCCAAGGCCTTCCATGTCGTGAATTGCGGAGCCATTCCTTCGGAACTCGTCGAGTCCGAACTCTTCGGCCACATAAAGGGGGCCTTCACGGGCGCGGTCAGGGACCAGGTTGGTCATTTTGAGGCGGCCCACGAAGGCACGCTTTTCCTGGATGAGATCGGGGAGCTTCCATTGCATGCGCAAGTGAAGCTGCTCAGGGCGCTGCAGGAAGGTGAAGTTAGGCGCGTTGGCGATAACAAGACCCTGAAGGTCGACACGCGCATCATTGCAGCCACCAATAGGGACCTGACGGCCGAGGTCGCGGCTGGACGCTTCCGCGAGGACTTGTTCTATCGATTGGCCGTTCTCGTCCTGAAGGTGCCCGCGCTCCGCGAGCGTGATCCTGATGACCTCGGCGCCATCATCGACGGATTGCTGGAACGGATCAACTCGCAAAGCGAGCGTGCCAAAGAGCCTGGATAAGCGTAAGAAGATTTCTGTTGAGGCAAGAAAAATTCTCATGCACCAAGGCTGGCCGGGGAATATCCGCGAGCTTGAGAACACACTTCGCCGCGCCGCAGTGTGGAGCGACGGAGCGACCATTTCAGTCGATGATGTTAAGGAATCCCTGTTGAGTATGACGGCAGCCAGGAGGCCAGCTGACGGCGTCCTCAATCAATCCCTAGCTCAAGGCATTGATCTACAATCCATAATCAGTGAGGTTGCCACGCACTACCTGCGTCGGGCCATGCAAGCAGCCCACGGGAACAAGTCGAAGGCGGCGGAGCTTGTCGGTCTCCCTAGCTATCAGACGCTCACGAATTGGCTCCGCAAGTACGACGTGGGGGAAGACTGGCATGATTCCCGCTAAACGGATCTGAGACATATGGATCCATGAGACATGAGCCGGTTTACTTGGCCATCCGCCTTCAAATTTGCAGCGCCTGCCCATCCGCGGGGAGATCGTCACAATGGATGCTGCACCACATCGCCCATATCTCATGTCGTTCGGTGCGGGCGGGCTGTTCGTCAACGAGAGCGTCGCTGTCGCGCGGCTGCACCATGCGAGAGAGAATTGGGACCTCACGGCGGCAAGGGCCTTTGAGGCCGGCGCTTTCCCGGTCCGCAAGGCGAGTTCCGCGCGTCGGACGATCCGGGAGATCGTCAACCGCCTGAAATGGCTTTCGGACGATGAGCTTGAGCTGCTTATCGAAGGCGAGCGGAGCGAGCAGGAAACCCTTCTGTGGCTTGCGGTCTGCCGGGCCTACAGGTTCATCGGCGAATTCGCCGTCGAAGTCGTCAACGAACGGTTTCTGTCGCTTCGCACCCACATCACCTACGACGACTTCGATTCCTTCTATGCCGCCAAGGAGGAATGGTCATCGAAGCTGGCCGGCCTGTCGAAATCCACGAGGGCGAAGCTGCGCGCCGTTCTTTTCAGGCTGATGCGGGAGGCAGAGATTATATCCAAGGACGGCCGCATCCTCGGCGCGATGCTCTCAGCGCGAGTGGCGGCCATGATAAACGCCGGCAACCCGGATGAATTCCGGTTCTTCCCGGGTGGCAGCCGGCGGATGGGGGAAAGTTGAGAATGGCGCGGATGGACAGGGCGCCCGTCGACAGGGACCTTTTCGATCACCTGCTGACGGTGATTTCAAGCGAGCGCTTCCTGCAAAAACAGGGGCTCGGCAACGAGGTCCCTTTCTTCATCTGCCCTTATGAGCCAAATGAAGCCGTCGCCATGGATGCGATGCGGGTGAATCTTGTTGCCGCCCTGCAGGGGAAAGGCGTCCGCGTCTTCGGGATCAACCTGTACGACCTCAGCGTGGAGCTTCTCCATAAGCGAGGCATCTGGGACAGGACGCTCGCCGCCGAGCCCAAAACCAGCAAGGAGGCATTCAAGAAGCATCTGCAATCTGTCCTCGATCCAGAAACCCACCTTATTCCCGAGATCGCATCGCGGCTGTCCGGTCAGGAATTCGACGTGCTCTTCCTGTGGGGCGTAGGGGAGGTGTATCCGTATATCCGGTCGCACAACGTGCTGAATAATCTACAGAGCACCGCCAAGGAAAAGCCGACCGTGATGTTCTTTCCGGGCGAGTATACGCAAGGGCCGGCCGGGGCCTCGCTCGATCTGTTCGGTCTCCTGCATGACGACAAATATTATCGGGCATTCAATATTCTGCATTACGAAGTCTGAGGGCGGAAATGACGACGCTTCGCGATATTTTCAAGGATCCGATCGACCGCGCCATCGAAGGGGTCATTAAGGCCGACGACGAGTCGAGCCTCCGGGTCGAGCTCGGCGAATATGTGATTACCAACGAGATCGAAAAGCATCTCGAACGGTTCCTGTACGCCTACAGGAACTACGAAAACGCGAACGGCGTCTGGATTTCGGGCTTCTTCGGATCGGGCAAGTCGCACCTTCTGAAGATCCTGGCGCTCCTGCTCGAAAACCGGGAAGTTGACGGCACAACGGCCTACAAGATTTTCAAGGAGAAGCTGAGGGAGCAGTGTCCCGGCAACGAGATCCTGGCGGCCGACCTGGAGCGCGCCGTCGCGATCCCATCGAAGAGCATCCTGTTCAACATCGACCAGAAGGCCGACGTCACCTCGAAGGAGCAACCCGACGCCCTTCTGTCTGTGTTCTTGAAAGTGTTCGATGAGATGTGCGGCTTCTACGGCAAGCAGCCGCACATCGCGCAGTTCGAACGCGACCTTGAGAACCGCGGCGTTCTGGAGAAATTCCGGATAGCCTACCGGCTCGTCGCCGGCATTCCTTGGGAGAGCGGACGCGAGCAGGCGCTGCTCGAAGGCGCGAACGTCGCCGCCGCCTACGCCCAGGCCACCGGGAAAGCGCTTGTTGCCGGCGAGGACATCCTCAGCCAGTACGAACGGGACTTCAAAATCTCCATCGAGGACTTCGCCAACAAGGTGAAGGCCTGGATCGACAAGCAGCCGCCCGGCTTCCGGCTCAACTTCTTCGTCGACGAGGTCGGCCAGTACATCGCAGGCAGCGTCAGGCTCATGACCAATCTGCAGACGATTGCGGAGAGCCTCGCCACCAAGTGCCAAGGCCGCGCCTTCATCCTCGTGACGGCGCAGCAGGACATGGAATCCATTGTCGGCGAAATGAACCAGCAGGCGACGAACGACTTCTCCAAAATCCAGGCGCGTTTCGCGATCCGGCTGCCGCTCAACAGCGCTGCCGTCGCCGAGGTGATCCAGAAACGGCTCCTGAAGAAGACCGACCAGGGCGTCGATCTTTTGTCCGATCTGTACCATCGCGAGTCCGGCAATCTCAGAACGCTGTTCGATTTCGCGGACGGCTCGGTTCAGATCAGGAATTTCAAGGACCGGGATCACTTCGTCCACAGCTATCCGTTCGTACCATACCAGTACGAGCTGTTCCAGATGGCGATCCGGGAGCTGTCCACCCATAACGCCTTCGAGGGCAAGCACAGCTCGGTCGGTGAGCGGTCAATGCTGGGCGTGTTTCGCGATGTCGCCATCCGGCTCGCGAACATGGACGTCGAACGCCTCGCGACCTTCGACCTGATGTTCGAAGGCATCCGCACGGCCCTTAAGTCGAACGTCCAGCAGTCGATCCTCACCGCCGAGAGAAACCTCGACGACGAATTTGCCACCCGCGTTCTGAAGGCACTGTTCCTCGTCAAGTACGTCAAGGGCTTCAAGGCGACCGTGCGCAACGTCGCGATCCTGACGCTGGACCGGTTCGACGCCGACCTGACCGCCCACAGGAAGCGTGTCGAAGAGGCGCTGAACCTTTTGGAGCAGAACACCTACGTCCAGCGCAACGGCGACCTGTTCGAATTCCTCACCGACGAGGAGAAGGACGTCGAACAGGAAATCAAGCAGGTGCAGGTCGACGCCGACGAGATCGCGAAGGAGATCGAACAGCTGGTCTTCGAAGGCGCGATCAAGAAGCGCCGGCTGCAGCATGAGGCCTCTAAGCAGGAGTTCCAGTTTTCCCGCTGTATCGATGACAAGCTAATGGGCCGCGATTACGAGCTTGCGATCAACGTGATCACGCCGTTCCACGAGAACGCAAACGCCGATGCGGTGCGGATGCGGACGATGTCCAAAAGCGAGCTGGCGATCATTCTGAACGCCGACAGCCGGTTTGTCGGCGATCTGCTGACGTTGAAGAAAACCGAGAAATACGTGCGTCAGGCGCAGACCGAAGCCGTGTCGCCGGGCGGCGTGCGGATCATCAACGAAAAGCGCGAGCAGGCCACCGGCCGGCTGCGAGATCTCACTCTCAAGGCCAAAGTCCTGTTGACTGAAGCCCGCCTGTTCGCCCGGGGCGCCGAAATCGAAATCCGCTCCGAGGACGCGCAGTCGCGGATCGAGCGCGCGTTCGAGACCCTGGTCGACAAGGTCCATACCAATCTCGGCATGCTGCGCGGGATCGCATATTCCGAGGACGAGATTGGAAAATTCCTCAGCCAGGGCGGCGATGGCCTGCCCGGTGCGGACACCGGTGTGACCGAGGCGGAGCAGGAGATCCTGAATTACGTGCGGTCGAACGCCAATATCGGCGTGCGCTCCACCGTGAAGGCCGTCGTGGACAGGTTCCAACGCAGTCCGTACGGATGGTCATATCCAGCGATCCTGTGCACAACCGCCAGCCTCCTCGGACGCGGGCGGATGGAGGCGCGCCTCGACGGCGGCCCACTGGAGGGCGATGCTCTGCGGCGCGACCTTTCGAACACCCATAAGCAGGCCAACATTGTGCTGGAGCAGCAGGCGGAGTTCACGCCCGCGCAGACGCGCAAGCTCAAGGAGTTTTACGGCGAGTTCTTCGGCGCACCGCCGAAGGCGTCAGATGCAAAGGCGCTCGGGATCGAGACCGGTGAGGCTTTCGCCAAGGTCAAGGATGAGATCAACCGACTGGAGGCGCAGAAGTCGAGCTATCCGTTCCTCGCCGCCCTCGGGCCGGTCAGGGACGCGGTGAACGTGGCCGCAGGCAAGTCCTACGCCTGGTACCTTACGGACCTGGGCCAGGACGCCGAACATCTGCTCGACCTGAAAGAGGACGTCCTCGACAAGGTCCGTAGCTTCATGGCCGGGACGCAGCGGGGGATCTACGACGATGCGCGCGCCTGGCTTGCTGCACAGAACGCAAATCTCAACGACGCCAGTCGCGGGAAGGCTGCTGCAGTCCGCGCCGTTCTCGACGACCCGAACTGCTTCAAGGGCAACGCCATCCACCACATGAAGGGCGGCCTCGACGCCCTCAAGGCGGAGGTCAACGTCCGCATCGCAGCGGAACGCGCGGCGGCCCTGGCCGAAGTAGACACGTTGCACGACAAGGTGCAGGCGCTGCCTGATTACAGCGCCTTGGCCGAATCCGAACGGCAGGCGGTCGGCGCCAGCTTTGCCAGCATTCGCGAGGCGATTGGAGCAGAGAACCTGATCGCCGTAATCCGCGATCGCATCAACCGGTTCAAAACATCCACCTATCCCACGCTCCTGGGCCGCGTTACGGCTCCAGCGCACCAGCCTGCCGAAGGGGACGGTGGGCTTGGCTGCAACGACGGAGACGACCAGCAGCCGTATACGCCGCCGGTTTTCGTGGCGGTCAGCACGCTGCGCGTCGCCTATGAAAAGGCGTTCCTTGGCGACGAGCGCGACGTGGAAGCCTATCTCAGCGCCCTGCGCAAGTTGTTGATGGCCGAAATCCAGGCCGGCAAGAGGATCACCATCTGATGGACGGGAGAGCCGGGGATCGTAGGGCGGGCAAAGGCGCCTGGCACGGCGCGGGTCAAACACGAGGACTTTCGCGCCTTTGCCCGCGCCGTCCGCCCTTGCCATTTCGCGACGACGGACGGCGTGGGCAAAGGCGGAATGCGCTCTGTGTCAAAGCCTCGACGCCGCGGCCGCCTTTGCCCACCCTACCTTGCTGACTGAGGATTCCACGCCATGGACGCGATCACGCCCGATGCTCCCCAGCCCGCTGCATCCCAGAAGACCATGGACACCGGCGGGCTGAAGAAATTCGCCCAGGAGGCGCGCCGGATGCTGCGCGGTCAGGTCACGGCGAAGCTCGCCCTGGTGCTGGCCGCAAATAGCGCGGCGCGGCGGGAAGCGCCCAAGGCGGTGAAGGAGCTGGAAGACGAGATCGCGCACACCTCGCGCGACGAGGTTATCGAGCGCGCCGCTTACACGTGGTTCAACCGCTTCACCGCCCTGCGCTTCATGGACGCCGCGGGCCACACCAACCCGCGCGTGGTGACGCCGGCCGACGGGCAGACGCGCCCGGAGATCCTCGCCGAGGCGATGGCCGGCGTCATCGGCGGCGAGGCGCCGGCCGCAACCGCCGCGCAGGTGCGCGCGCTTCTCGACGGCGCCGCGCCGTCGCGCGATCCCCAGGGCGAGGCCTACCGCCTGCTTGTGGTCGCCGTCTGCAACCACTGGCACGCTGCGATGCCGTTCATGTTCGAAAAGGTCGCGGACTGGACCGAGCTGCTGATGCCCGAGGATCTCTTGTCCCCCGGCAGCCTCCTCGCCAGGCTGCGCGCCGCGATGACCGACGACGCCTGCCGGGACGTGGAGATCATCGGCTGGCTCTACCAGTTCTACATCTCGGAGAAGAAGGACGAGGTCTTCGCCGCCCTGAAGAAGAATATCAAGATCACGCCGGATAACATCCCGGCGGCGACGCAGCTCTTCACGCCGCACTGGATCGTGCACTACCTGGTCGAGAACTCCCTCGGCCGGCTGTGGCTGCTCAACCGGCCCGCCTCGAAACTCGCCGCACGCATGGATTATTACATCGCCCCCGTAGAGCCGGAGACGGATTTCCTGCGCATCGCCAGGCCCGAGGACATCAAGATCTGCGACCCCGCCTGCGGGTCCGGGCACATGCTGACCTATGCGTTCGACCTGCTTTACGCCATCTATGAAGAGGAGGGCTACGATCCGGCGGAGATTCCCGGTCTGATCCTCACCCACAATCTCTACGGCATCGAGATCGACGGCCGCGCCGGCGCGCTCGCGGCCTTCGCGCTGGCGATGAAGGCCGCGGCCCGGCGCAGGCGTTTCCTGCGCCGGCCGGTGCAGCCCAACGTCTGCGTGCTGGAGAACGTGACGTTCGAGAAGGGGGAGCTGGACGACTATGTACGCTCTGCCGGCCGCGACCTGTTCACGGCGGACCTGCGCGAGACGCTGACCCAGTTCGCCGAGGCGAAAAACTTCGGCTCGCTGATCGTGCCGAAGTTGCGGGAGGTCGCCGAAGCGCGGCGGGTGATCGCGGCGAAGGCGTTCGAGGGCAACCTGTTCCTGCGCGACGTGCATGTACGGGTGCAGACGGCGCTGCGGATGTCGGAGTATCTGGGCGCGAAGTATCACGTGGTGGTGGCCAATCCGCCGTATGCAGGTGTCAAAGGTCTGAATGACCGATTGGCAGCTTGGCTCGATAAAGAGTTTCCGATTGCAAGTTCCGATCTAATGACAGCTTTTATGAAGAGGTGCCAGTTGTTGTGCGTTAAGAATGGCAGCTGGGGAATGATCAATCTTCCATCGTGGATGTTCTTGAGCTCCTACAAAGATCTTCGATCATGGATTCTACGGCATCAGACTATTTCCTCATTGATTCATTTGGGACGTGGCGTCTTTGGAGCTGACTTTGGAGCTGTCGCGTTTTCTATGTTAAATAAGATACCACATGTCACATCGAAAATGATTTGCAGACGGCTCTTCGAGAAATTTTCGTTCGTTCGAACGAATGAAGAAATTGAAGCACTATTTCATGCGTCAAATTTTGGCCGGTATACTGCAAGGCAGACTTCATTCGCAAAAATACCAGATGCGCCTTTGGCATATTGGCTCAGCGAGGCGGCTATCTCATCATTCGAGAACGGAGAGTTAATTGCGAATATTTCACCTGCGAGACAAGGTCTCAAGACTGGGAACAACGATAAATTTCTTAGATTCTGGCATGAAGTATCTCAATGTACGGCAGCATTGGACGAACAAGATCACAAGCGTTCTAAAGACAGATTCACATGGTTTCCCTGCACGAAAGGCGGCCCATTCCGTCGCTGGTATGGCAACAATGACTATATCCTTAATTGGAAAGACGATGGCTCAGAGATCCGAAACTATCGTGATGAAACCGGCAGGCAACGGTCTCGACCTCAGAACACGCAGTATTTCTTCATTGGTGGGGTGACATGGTCAAGCCTAACCATTGGCTCCTTTTCAGCGCGCCTACTTCCGCCCCATTTCGCATTTGAGAGCAAAGGCTCCGCGGCCCCTATTCGAGACCAAAGGGAAGCAAATAAAGTCTTAGGATTTCTGAACTCTTTGGTCGTCGATCGTCTTATTTCGGCGCTCTCGCCCACGGTGGACTACAGCGAGGGTGCTATTGGTAAACTTCCTTTGATCAACGTTTCAAGCGAAGTGGTTGAGCTTTCACAAAGCGCCTGTGGTCTATCCAAATCCGACTGGGACTCCTACGAAACCTCCTGGGACTTCGCCACCCTTCCGTTGCTCTCCCCCGACTACCGCCAGCCCACGCTGGCCGACACCTACGCCCGGCTCCGCGCCCACTGGCGCGCCATGACGGAGGAAATGCAGCGCCTGGAGGAGGAGAACAACCGCATCTTCATCGACGCCTACGGCCTGCAGGACGAGCTGACCTCCGAGGTGCCGCTGCAGGAGATCACGCTGACCTGCAACCCCGCCTACCGGTACGGCGGCAAGAAAAGCGACGCCGAGCTTGAGGTGCTGCTGCGCGCCGACACCATGCGCGAGTTCGTCTCCTATGCGGTGGGCTGCATGTTCGGCCGCTACAGCCTCGACGCGCCAGGCCTGATCCTTGCCAACCAGGGCGACGGCCTGGACGCCTATCTCGTCAAAGTCCCGCACCCCACCTTCGCGCCCGTCGCGGACAACGTGATCCCGGTCCTCGACGGCGACTGGTTCGCCGACGACATCGCCGCGCGCTTCCGCACCTTCCTGCGCGTTACCTTCGGCGAGGCGCGCTTCCAGGAAAACCTTGCCTTCGTCGAGGCCGCGCTCGGCAAGGACGTGCGGAAATACTTGGTCCGCGACTTCTTCAACGATCATGTCAAGCGCTACAAGAAGCGCCCGATCTACTGGCTGTTCTCGAGTCCCAGGGGCACGTTCAACGCGCTCATCTACATGCACCGCTACCGCCCCGACACCGTCTCGACGGTGCTCAACGACTACCTGCGTCCGTTCCGAGGCAAGCTCGAGGCCCACCGCCGCGCGCAGGAGCAGGTAAGCATCTCAGGCGACGCCACGGCCGGGCAGAAGACGAAGGCGCTGAAGGCGATCGAAGCCGTGCGGCAGCAGATCGAGGAACTCGACGCGTGGGAGCGCGACGTCCTCTACCCGCTGGCGACGCAGAAGATCGAGATCGACCTCGACGACGGCGTCAAGGCCAACTACCCGAAGTTCGGCGCCGCCCTGAAGCCGATCAGGGGCCTGAACGATGCGGAGGAGTGATGAAGCACCGTAGGGTGGGCGACGGCGGCCCCGGCGTCTCATCGGGGCGCGGCGCAAGACCCGCCGTTGCCCACGCGGTCCGCCCGTGCCGACGGCGAACCGCGGCGAGGCCGGACAGCGTGGGCAAACGCGGGGCGACGCTGTGCCGGATTTTCACCACCTCGGCCGCGTTTGCCCAACCCAACGAGGCAACCTCCACCGGTCATGCAATGGAGAACGCACCATGTCACGCTATCGCCGCTCGAAGGTCGAGGGCGGCACGTTCTTCTTCACGGTCACGCTCGCCGACCGAACGGGCGACCTTCTCGTGCGGCATATCGATGGACTCCGCCGGGCCTACAAATTCACGGCCGATCATCATCCGTTTGAGACGATCGCCATCTGCATATTGCCCGATCATCTGCATGCGATCTGGTCCCTGCCGGCTGCCGACCTCAACTTCCCGCTGCGCTGGAGCCTCATCAAAAGCAAATTCTCGCGCGGACTTGGGCCGGGACTACGCTCTCAGAGCCAGATTGAAAAACGCGAAAAAGGCATCTGGCAGCGGCGTTACTGGGAGCACGCCATCTGCAATGACGACGATCTCACGCGGCACATCGATTACATCCACTATAACCCGGTCAAGCATGGCCATGTCGCGCAGGTTCAGGATTGGCCCCACAGCAGTTTTCACCGGTATGTCGCGCAGAGACTGCTTCCGGCGGATTGGGGCGGCAATATTCAGATAAAAGATGTAGCGGGAGAGTGAAGGCAATGAACCGTAGGGTGGGCAACGGCGGGCCCGGCGCCTCATCGGGGCGCGGCGCAAGACCCGCCGTTGCCCACGCGGTCCGCCCGTGCGGACGGCGAACCGCGGCGAGGCCCGACAGCGTGGGCAAACGCGGGGCGACTCTGTGCCGGATTTTCACCATCTCGGCCGCGTTTGCCCACCCTACAAAGTTCACGCGAGCATGGACGAAAATGCAATTATATGGTATGGTTCAATATGTTTTCATTGCGTCACGGCAAAACCCGCGCTGCGCACAAAAAATAGAAAAAATCCCTGTTATTTTCACTGTTCTCAGGGAATTTGGAACCCGCGGGAGTCAACCAGAAAACATTGGGTCGCGAGGCGCTGAGCATGCTTGATCGCATCGCCCGTGGCCTCGAGGCCCAGTTCGAGAAGCACCGCATCGTCGTCTGGCACGACCCGGGCCGCGAGTTCCGCGCGGAGTTCGACGGCGTGGCGCTGCCCGGCGTCGAGAAGATCGCGGTGGCGAACACCGAGTTTGCCGTCAAGTACCGGATCCTGCGCGAAGCGCCCCAGAGCCGCTTCCTCATCTACCGCGAAGGCCCGCGGCCGGCGGACATCGACAACTGGCTGCTCGACATCGAGCTGGCCTACGCGACCTTCAAAGCCGACCAGATCGCGATGTGGCTCGGCGAACTGGGGCTGCCGCTCCAGTTCGAAGAGCTGGTGCGCACCCACCATGAGTTCTTCCGCTCCGGCAAACGGCTGGAGAAGCTGAAGACCGCGATGAAGGCGGACGACACCAGGTCCGTCCTGAGCGAGCGGATGCTCGCCGTCTGCGCCGGCGCCGACGGCGGCTTCGACACCGTGGCCGAGGCGCTGCTGGCGGAATTCGCCGCCGGCAAGGACGACGGCCTGCGCCTGATCGGCCGCGTCGGCCTCGACGGCTTCCTGTGGGAGGAGATGGCGCGGCGCTACGGCTACCGCGCCGACAAGCCGGGCGTCGGCGACTTCGCCATCACGCTGTTCAAGTCGTGCTATCGCAAGGCCGTCGGCGACGCGTCGCTACTTGCGCCCGAGGCGCTGGTGTTCTTCCGAAAGTGGAAGAACGACCGCACCGCCGAGAAGGCCTTCATCAAGCTGTCGGCCGATTACGAAGACGTTCTCGACATCAGGGATGACGCGGCGAATCGCGACTTCCGCCAGCTGATCGACATCGACTATTTCGAGGAGATCGACCGCGCGATCATCCGCGCCCTGGTCCGCGAGGTCGCGGCCCGGACCGCGGCGCCGGCGGACGTGGCTGCCTGGATCCGCAGGCGCCGGCAGAGTCATTGGTACGGCGAGTTTGAGCACGTCTACGAGGCGATCGGCTACGCCGCCGAATTCCAGCAGGCGATGGCGCAGGCGGCCCTGGACGTGGCAAGCCTCGCCGAGGGCGTCGCACGCTATGCGAAGAGCTGGTTCCGGATCGACCAGCTGTACCGGAAATTCATCCTGCACATGCAGAAGTCCGTGCAGGCGACGCTGATGGGCGACCTGTTCGAGCAGGTCGAGAACCACTACGTCAACAGCTATCTCACGCGCCTCAACGATGCCTGGCAGGTCCACGTGGATGCCGCCACAAAATGGGAGGCGCCGCCCGCAAAGTCTCAGCGCAGCTTCTACGTCGAGCACGTCGGCGAGTTCCGCCGCCGCGACCAGAAGATCTGTGTCATCATTTCAGATGCCCTGCGCTACGAGATTGCCGAGGAGCTTGCTGCCCGCATCCGCGAACTCGACCGCTACGAAGCGGAGATCTCGCCGATGCTCGGCAGCCTGCCGAGCTACACCCAGCTTGGCATGGCCTCGCTCCTGCCCAACCGCGACCTGCAGATCGCCGACAACGACACCTCCGCGGTCCTCAACGACGGCGTAAGCTCGCAGGGTCTCGAAAACCGGGGGAAGATCCTGGCGGCCGGCCGCGAGGGCGACCGCACCAGGGCCGTGAAATCCGAAGAATTGATGAGCATGGACAAGGAGCAGTCCCGCGCGCTCGTTCGCGACCATGACGTGATCTACGTCTACCACAACGTGATCGACGCACGTGGCGACAAGCGGGATACCGAGGATGACGTCTTCGCCGCGGCTGAAGACGCGCTCGGCGAACTCGTGAACATCGTCAAGAAGCTCAACGGCGCCAACGCCGCCAACATGCTCGTCACTGCCGACCACGGCTTCATCTACCAGCACCGGCCGATCGAGGAGAGCGATTTCTCCTCGGCGCCGGTGGAGGGGGACAAGATCCTGTTCCGCGACCGCCGCTTCGTTCTCGGCCATGGCCTGAAGGCCAACCAGGGCCTGCGCCGCTTCACGCCCGAACAGGCCAACTTGCAGGGGACGGTGGAAATGCTGATTCCCAAGTCGATCAACCGGCTGCGCCTGAAAGGCGCGGGAAGCCGCTACGTGCATGGGGGCGCGACGCTGCAGGAAGTCGTCGTCCCGGTGGTCAAGATCAACAAGAAGCGCCAGAGCGACATCGCGAAGGTGGAGGTCGGCATCATCAGCAGCACCAGCCAGACCATCACCACGGGCCAGATCGCCGTGCGTTTCTACCAGGAGACGGCCGTCAACGAGAAGACGCGGCCGCGCCGGCTCTCGGCCGGCCTCTACAGCGCCACCGACGTCTTGATTTCCGACAGCCACGAGCTCACCTTCGACTTCCGGTCCGAGAACCCGCGCGAGCGCGAGCGGGCGGTGACGTTCCTGCTGTCGCGCCAGGCGGAAGAGTTCAACAACCAGGAAGTCATCCTCAAGCTCACGGAGCGCCACGGCGACACGTCGCACTTCACGGTCTATCGCACCGCGCGATACATGTTGCGCCGTAGCCTGGGTGGCGATTTCGATTTTTAAAAGGGGAACGGCGATGACGGCGCTGGACGAAAAGATCAACGCATGCTTCCCGGGCCTCGTGGTACGCAAGGATCTGGTCAAAGCCGTGAAGGGCAACGCCATTGTCCCTTCCTACGTGCTCGAATTCCTGCTCGGCCAATACTGCGCCACCAACGACGAAGCGTCGATCCAGTCCGGGATTGACACCGTGAAGGAGATCCTGCGCAAGCACTATGTCCACCGCAACGAGGCGGGCCTGATCCGCTCTAACATCCGCGAAAAGGGCCGGTGGAAGGTCATCGACAAGATCAGCGTGGACCTGAACACCAGCAAGGACGCCTACGAGGCGACGTTCGCCAATCTTGGCATCAAGAACGTCATCATCGATTCGACCACGGTAAAGACCCATCCGAAGCTGCTTGTCAGCGGCGTCTGGTGCATCGCCGACGTCGAATATCAGTACCGCGAGGACAAGAACGTCTCGCCGTTCATTCTCGGCAGCATCAAGCCCATCCAGCTTTCCAAGATCGACTACGACGCCTACCTGAAGGCGCGGGGCGAATTCTCGGTCGAGGAATGGATCGACTTGCTGTTGCAGACGGTCGGGTTCGATCCGGAGATGTTCGGCCGCCGCAGCAAGCTCTTACAGCTGATGCGCCTCGTGCCATTCGTCGAGCGCAACTACAACCTGATCGAGCTCGGCCCCAAGGGCACCGGCAAGTCGCACATCTACTCGGAGTTTTCGCCGCACGGCATCCTCATTTCCGGGGGCGAGGTGACGGTTCCCAAGCTTTTCGTCAACAACTCGTCGGGCAAGATCGGCCTGGTCGGCTACTGGGACGTGGTCGCGTTCGACGAATTCGCCGGGCGCCAGAAGCGGGTCGACAAGGCGCTCGTCGACATCATGAAGAACTACATGGCCAACAAAAGCTTCTCGCGCGGCGTGGAAACCCTCGGGGCGGAGGCGTCGATGGTCTTCGTCGGCAACACGCAGCACACCGTCCCCTACATGCTGAAGCATACCGACCTGTTCGAGGAGCTGCCCGAGAAATACTACGACTCGGCCTTCATTGACCGCCTTCACGCCTATATCCCGGGCTGGGAGATTGACGTCATCCGCGGCGAAATGTTCGCGTCCGGCTATGGTTTCGTCGTCGACTATCTGGCGGAAATCCTGCGCCACCTGCGCAATGACGATTTCTCGGACCGTTACAAGGACCTGTTCACCCTCTCGCCGGACATCTCCACCCGCGACCGCGACGGCGTCAACAAGACCTTCTCCGGCATGATGAAGCTGCTCTTCCCGGCCGGCAACGCGACCGAGGCCGAGGTGGAGGAGGTTTTGCATCTCGCCGTGGAAGGCCGCAAGCGCGTCAAGGACCAGCTGCTTCGGCTTGATAGCACCTATCCGGAGACGGACTTCTCCTTCACCGCCCGCGGCGGCCGCAAGGTGAACGTGAAGACGCTCGAAGAGGCGGAATACTCCAGCTACTACCACAATCGCCCGGGACGCGCCGATGGGACAGCGTCAGAGGAGCCGGCAACGGAGAAAGCCGACAAAGTCCCCGCTTCCAGATCCGCTGCAGGCACCCACACCGAAACGAAGCCCGAACCCGCCGACCCGCAACCCGGACACAGGATCTTCAGCGAGAACCAGAAGGGGGTGACTTTTGCCGACCTGTTCTGGCCCTGGCTCGCGGGGGCAACGAAAATCGAGATTACGGATCCATATATCCGGATGTTCTATCAGGTGAGGAACCTGATGGAGTTCATCGAGATGATCGCTGCCCGCAAGGCTCCCGAGGACGAAGTAGCCGTGCATCTCATCACCTGCCCCGACGCGCTTTATCCCGAGAAGCAGCAGGCGAATCTGACCGCCGTTGAGGCCGCGAGCGCCATCGCCGGGATCAAGTTCTCCTGGGAGTTCGATGGCACCAACACCATTCATGCTCGCCACATCGTGGGCGACAATAGTTGGAAAATCAGCCTCGACCGCGGCCTCGATATTTTCCAGAAATTCGAGATGAACGATGCCTTCAATCTCGCCAACCGCCTGCAGGCGTACCGACAGGTGAAAGCATTCGAGGTGACCTACTTGAGAACAGACCGGAAAGCTGCGTAGGCGATGCTCAAGCTGTCTACGCTGGTTTCCCGATCATCTGTTATTTGTCGCTCTTACATGGGTCAGATTATGTGAGGCGCGTCCCACGGGGCCGCAACGATGGGACCGTGAGAAGTCGTCGAGTCGTTGCAAAATTATCAAGAGTGCAACTTTCCTTTCGGTCTTCCGATCGGCCGAACGAGATCAACGTGACTCACTCCCAGAGCGACCGCGAGCTCGTACAGCGTGATGATCGTCGGATTGCGATGGCCTTTTTCCAGACTGCTTATGTATTGCTGGCTGAATCCGGAAACATCAGCGAACTGCTCCTGCGTCAGCCCCTTCTTCTGCCTGATTCGCCTGACGTTCTGGCCGACCAGCTTGCGCATGTCCATGCGCGAACGTCAGCTGATTACATATTTGAAGTTTATCAACTATAGTATGTGCTGTTCCTTTGAGATGTAGGGGGCAGTGGTGAGCGACCGCCTCACAGGCGAACAGTACAGACGGATAGCAGAGGGCCTGCTCCAAGCGGCAATAGAAGCGCCAGCGGAAAAGAAGCAGGAAATCCTTTGCCATGCCGCTGAGTACTTAGCGTTCGCGAGAAAGCAAGAAGAGCGCGCAGAGGGGATGCCAGAAAGCACCGAGCAGGCACAGCAGCGTGCGGACGACCAGCACCGTCAAGTACGGCAACTGATCAAAGATGCCCTAGACTTGCCGACTCCCGAGGAATTTGAGAAGTTCCTCGACTTCAATACGAAGTTTCGGCGGCTGGGGGTTTGGAATGCTCGTATGGCGTACATCCAGAGACCTGGAGCGCGGGTCATTGCTACGGAATACGAATGGAAAAAGGTCGGTCGATTTGTAGTTCCGGACGCCGTCCCAATCATTATTTTGTGGCCGTCTTCGCCAATTCGCCTTGTGTATGAGTTGGAGGACACTGGACCCCTAGTTGAACGTGAATCAATAAATGATCCATTTGCCGTAGCTGGCAAACTCGATCCGCGTGCGCTATCTGCGCTGCATTCCAATCTCAAGAAGCAAAAGAGCTTTAGGATCCATATTGAAGCGCGACGGCAAGGCTTCAACCGGGCTGGAAGCGCGAGCTCACACGGAAACGCAGCAGAGCCGGCACCTGGGCCATGGAGTAACGGAGATCGGCTTGGGCAGCTCGCCGAAAGGAACGCGGAGAGCGGACATTGTTCAGCGTCCGATGGAATCCCAGTTTTTCGGATCACTGTAAGCGATCGGTTAGAGCAAAAAGAAGCATTTGTCACAATCACGCACGAGTTGGGTCATATTTTCTTGGGCCATCTTGGTCCATGCAACTCCCAAAGAGGTGACAAAGACCAGGAAAGTGGCTGGCCTGATCGCTGCTTTCTTGGCAAGAACGAGAAAGAGGTAGAGGCGGAAGCGGTCGCCTTCGTCGTCGCTTCTCGCGCGGGCATCGTTCCGGCATCGGCGCGATACCTGAGGACGTATGCTCAATCAGCAGACATGGCCAAGATCAATATTGACCTTATTGTTCGTTCGGCCGCTCGGATCGAGCGGATGTGCAAAGTCCGGTACGGTTCTGTGGAATTTGGCCCAGCAAGCTAGCAGACGTTCATTGTGATCGGGGCCAAGTTTGGTTGCTCGAGCGCTGACAGTCACGACCTAGAAGCCGGCTCTCGCAGCCGCGAAGTGTTGTTCCACAAGAACGTCAGACCATGTTATCTAGCAAGAAAGGCCTCGCTACCGCAATTATTCTGTGGATGCGCTCACGCAAGAGATGCCGATGAGGGAGTGGACCAGGGTACTGAAAGCTGCCGATGCAGCTGCGCGTTGGCACGTTCACCAGCGCCGAAAAGGCGCGGCGAAAGAGCCCTATATCAACCACCTTCTAGAGGTTGCCACCTTAGTTGCGGAGGCAACCGAGGGGAAGGACGTCAATCTGGTGATCGCCGCCTTGCTTCATGACGCCATTGAGGACTGTGAAGTTCCGCACGAGCTAATTGCTGAGATCTTTGGGACCGACGTCGCCGATCTCGTCGCCGAGGTAACCGATGACAAACAGCTGCCAAGAGAAGACCGAAAGAGATTGCAATCGGAGACGGCGCACAAGAAGACGGTTCGAGCCAAAATTCTTAAGCTTGCTGACAAGACCAGCAACCTGCGCGCCCTCGTTACTAGCCCGGCACCCGAATGGTCCGTTCGGCGTCGGATGGAGTACATTGCATGGGCGCGCAAGGTGGTCGAAGGCCTCCGGGGTGCTAATGCTTCGCTTGAAAAGGAATTCGATGACGCCGCTGACGCCGCGGAACGTTCTCTCGTCCCCCCAATATGAACGCGACGGCTTCCGGGGGAGTTGAGGCTGAATTCGCGCGCAGCGGAGGGGAAGGAAAGAGGGGCACTGGTGAAACATTCGCTGGGAGCGGGGGCTAAGCATGGCCACCCAGTGCTAGTCCGTGACGCCATACCCAATCGAAACCCTTAGGGACCCGTTGAGGGCACGTACCGCTCTGCCGGATGTCGCCCGCTTGCTCAGCTCTTGGTACAGCCACTCTTTGAAAGCGGCCCCAGACGGCGCCACTGACCTGCCCTGTGTTTACTCGGTCAAGAGTCGGGCGGCACGTGCCCGCGATCCGCAGTGGGGCTCCGTATAACCTTGACGTTCAGTTTAAACCGATGCACTAATACGTAGAAATAAGAGACAACACTCATTTATATTTAAACGGCCACAGCAGAACGCCGGTTTATGGCGAACGTCTGATTGCGCCGCAGAGCATTCGAACGAAAGGTCGCGAGCTGTGGCTTGAGCGACCGCACGCACGCAGGGGGGATACATGATACATGAGGTCATCAGCGCGCGATTCATGAAAGGCCGCGTCGCCGATATCGGCGATACGCTGCAGGATCGCATGCGGCAATGGCCCAAGGCGTCGCCCGAGATCCGACGGACGGCGGAAGAGTCCGGAGTCGGGCAAGCCGAACTTCAGAGGCCTACGAGATCGTCTCCGATCTGGCGGCCAACGGCGACTTCCAAACGAGATCAGACGAAGCTGCCTGGATCCCGAGCGATCCGTATCTCTGCATTGTTCAGTCGGCGCTGGAGGAGGCTTACCTGAACGCGGATGCTGTCGCAAAGCCGACCGCGTCGGGTCTTACGGCGACGAGCGACCCGGTCACCGATCTCGCACTCAAACCGGAGTGGGTACCCACAGCCGACCGCCTCCTGATGCGTCAAGGCGAGGAGACCGACTACCTGGGCTGGGGTCTTTCCTTCGCGATTGCCAGAGGGATCGCGGCCTTTCACGGTAAGACGGTATTGCGGCCCCAGGGCGATCCGGTGCCGATCAAGGAAAAGGTGCGGCTGATCCTGTTCGGGGATTGGGCGAGCGGGGTGCCGCGTGCTGAAAAGGTCGCAATTCAGATCGCGAAGCAGCTCGCGGATTCGGCAGCCGACCGGGAATGCCACGTGATCCACCTCGGCGACGTCTATTACGCCGGCCGGACATTCGAGTACGAGACGCATCTCGCCGATATCTGGCCGGTCGGTCACGCACTTGGCAACAAGGTGGGCTCGTGGTGTCTGAATGGCAATCACGACATGTTCACCGGTGGCCATGCTCTCTTCATCTTCCTCGGCAAGGACGCGCGATTTCGCCGACAGAACGGCTGTACCTATTTCGCTCTCGAGAACGAGAACTGGATCATTTTCGGTCTCGATACGGCCTATGACTGCATCGGGCTCAAGGGTGACGAGGGCACGTTGCCGGTGCCGCAGGCGGGCTGGATGCAGCAACACCTTGCGCGTGTACCCGGCAAGAAAATGATCCTGCTGACCCATCACCAGCCGTTCAGCGCGTGGGAGAATGACAGTCCCCAGTTGATCGATGCGCTCGCGCCGGTACTCAGGCGGCGCAAGCCGGTGGAGGCTTGGTTCTGGGGACACGAGCATCGCTGCGCGGTCTATGAGCCGTCGCACAACGTGACCTATCCGGCGCTCATCGGCCACGCCGGCGTTCCGGTCTATGCATCGTCCAAGCAGCCGACCGGCCCGAAACTTCGCTATCACGACAACCGAAGTTTCAGTCACCTGCTCGAGAAGTTCTCGTATATGGGTTTTGCGGTTCTCGATCTCGATGGCGCGGACGCGACCGTCCGCTAATCGACGAGGACGGCAACGCACGAGCCGAGGTCGACAGCATTGGCTGAGCCGGTGGAGATTTGCCTGGATCTTTCCGGGCAGCAAGGCCTGGCGCTCCGCAAGATCGTCAGGGAGGGCGATGCTGCACGTTCCGAGGACGTGGCGCCGCCCGCTCCGCTCGACGCCGCCAAGCTGGCCGCTGAGAGACGATTAAGCGCGTTCGGTCAAAGCGATCGCGAGCTCGTCGCGTCCGGCCGCAGGCTTTTTGCGACGCTATCTCGCGATGCCCTCGCTCGTGCCTGGCGCAATCTGCGTGATGACCACGCCGGCAGGCTACGAACCTATATCTGCACCGGCGCCTTCGACCATCTGCCGTGGGAAACCATGACGGACGACGTTACGTCGCTGCTTACCGAAGCTCCGGTGATGCGCTGTCCAGCACCGGTCCCGCAGCGCGACCACATCGGGCCGACCTGGCCGATACGCATCTTTGTGGTCAACGCACGGAACCCAGGCACCGACGACATCAGCGCCGAGGAGGAGGTATGGCGCATTCGCCGGGCGTTGCGCAACGCCGAGCATTCCTTCGATCTCGAAGTCTACGATGTCGTCAACGATCCCGGCTTCGCGCCAGATCGTTTGATTGAAGCAATGCGGAAATGGCCCGGGGGACCACACATTCTGCACTTCATCGGCCATTCGAGCAACGGTCCGGATCCGATGCTGCGATACTGCGTTTTCAACGAGGACGGGGACGACGTTTCCTACGGCGCTTGGACGCGAGTCCAGATCGCCGGAATGCTGAACGAGCTTCCACAGCTGCGCCTGGTCTATGTGAACGCTTGCCGCTCCCACAGCGGGGGAGTCGATCCGGCCGCTCCATCGTCGATCGCGCAAACGTTTCTCAGGCGCGCCGCGGCGGTCATCGCCATGCAGGCCGACGTCTCCGGCGAGGCGGCCGCCGTTTGTGCCGGCACGTTCTACACGCGGCTTGCCGAGGGCGCCGCGGTTGATTTCGCGCTTCTCGGCGCAAGGCAGGCGCTGCTCGGCAGATACAATGAGCAGCATCGCGACGTCTACACACCGGTGCTGATCACGCGGGTGGCAGCACAGGACATCCTGCCGATGCGGGATTTCAAATGGACGACCGCGAAACACCGTACGTGGCGGAACGCCCTAAAAGAGAACTGGGCGCACTTCGTGAATCAGCATCCCCACCGTCGCGAGCTGTACGAGGCGCTGTTCGAGCCCACGTCCGGCCAATCGGGCCTCGTGGTGCGTGGCGATGAGGCCGTTGGTAAGAGCTGGCTAGTGAAATGGTCCGCCTACGCTATGGCGATGAACGGCCTCAAGCTCCACTACCTCCCGGCAGACAAGGAGGCAGATTGGCTTGAGCTGCTGCGGCGGCTGCGCGACGGGACGGGAACCCTCATTACGCCCGGTCTCGATCCCCATCAGCGCAACGAGTTCAACTGGAAACTTCAGCATCTCGTTCGGAATCAACCTGCGCCGCCTTACGCCGGCCAGCCTGTGCCCGATAATTTCGGCAGGCACACCGATATCATCAAGGGACGCGTCGCAGATGGCTTCGAGGCGGCCACCTGCGAGGCCATGGTCTACGCGTTGCAGCAGGGAGCCCGTGTTGCGCCGCTGGTGATCGTTCTCGACAATCCGCCGAAATCAATGCTCACGGCGATAAAGAAGCCGCTGCTCGATGCCCTCATCGATCCCTCCAACAAGCCCGCCATTCGCGTGATCCTCTGCTGCCGGACAGAGCTGTGGGAGAGCTACGAGGAGCAGCAGAACCTCGATTTCGCCGCATGGCGCCAGTTAGTCGTCTCAGTTATGGACGAGCGGCACACGTCGTATCTGGTTCGTGAACTGATCCGCCTGCAGTACCCGAACTGCGAGACCACCGCGTCAGACAAGGTGGCCAAGCTGGACCAGTGGATCATCGGCCTTAAGCCGGGGCCCATGAGCGCTGGCGAACTGTACGACTTCGCCAAGGGCCTCGGAATCGCGGGACGTTTGAATGACTAATGATCTATTTGCCGGCGTTTCATCATTCGCGCAGCTCGCCGCGCGCCTCACCACATTCCGCGAGAATCACTTTCCACCGGAACTGTGGAAAGCCGCGGCACTCGCGTGCACGTTCAATCGCGATCTGTACGGACGACTTGCGGCGACCGCCCCACCGTTCTCGGAATTCGTCAGCCAGTCGGACTTCATTCTGCTCGACCCTGCCGCGGAGTCGTACTGCCTGCGCGACGCCGCGCGCGAACGCATTCTGCTCGCCGAGAAGGAGAACCTGTCCACACTGCAGTCCATCTCCCTTCGCATTCTGCGTTATGCCATCGAGCACCATGACAGCTTTGAGGAGCTGGCTCAACGCGCGGTCGTGGCGCCGCACGACGGCGAGGTGCTGTTCGACCGGCTCTTCAGCGAAGCCGACGAGGCATTCGATCTCGGTCGTTGTGAAGCGCTGCTGGCTCTCCTGCGCGGACGGTTCGCCCTCCTGGGGCCTCGGCTCCAAAAGAAAGTCGCGGCGGGAGCAGTACCTGTCGGCACGCTTGCTGTATCTCCAGGACTATTATCGCAGCGCCTCATACCTCAATCGAAAGGCTCTTCTCGACACGTTCCGGACCTTCATCCAGGGTCGAAAACTGAAGCGCGCCAGCAAATGGCTCCTCAACATTCACGGCAAGGGCGGCGCCGGCAAGACCATCTTCTTGCGCTGGGTGATCTCGCGATGTTGCATCCCGGCGAGCTCGGACCTGCGGACGCCGGTCGCGCGCCTTGACATCGACTTCATCAACCGCTCGCTTCTTGCGCGACAGCCCTGGCTCGCGCTGCTGTCGATCGCGGCGCAGCTCCGGCCGCAGATTTCGGGCATGCCGTTCGGCAACCTTGCCGGCCCGGACGAGACGGCGCTCCGCAACCGCCTCCACAATCGCGCGGGGACGATGCGAGCACAGGACGAGCAGGCCTACCTGAGGATCGGCGAGCAGATCCACGACAATCTGATCGACAAGTTCTGTTCCGGCCTCGGGAAGGAGACGGCGCTGCTGGTGTTCGACACCGTCGAGGAATTATCGATTCACAGGCCCGATGTGCTGGGCAGTCTTCTCGCGCTGCTGCAACTGGTGCATCAACAATGTCCTGGCATCCGCGTCGTGCTCTCTGGCCGCAATCCCGTGTTCGATCCCAGGCGCCCGTTGCCCGGCTTGTCACTCAGTGACAGGAAGCAGCTCGCGGATGCATGCGCGGATTGTCCCATTCCCCGGATGGACGAAGATGAGAGCAGGCAATATCTCCTCGATGTTCGGGCGATCTCGCCCAGCCAGCCGATCCGGGAGATCGTGGAGGCGGCGGACGGCAATCCATTCACGCTCGCGCTCTTTGCCGATCTCGCTCACCTACGCCCGCTCACGGCCGATGAGGTGAGAACCTCGGACGTCGCCTTTGCCTATCTCATTGACCGAATCATCGACCGCATTCCCAACGAGGACGAGTCGCCCGAGGACAGCGATGAGATTAAGAAGCACAAGAGGACGCAGCGGGGGCTGCGCTGGCTCTTGCGGTATGCGGTCGCTCCGCGGCGCCTGACGAAGGCGTTCGCCGAGGCAGTGCTCGCGCGTTTCGTTCGCGACGAGCTTCGTTCCAGCACCGGGCGGGACGATCCGAACAACTTGGCAATCGCAGGGCCTCAGTATCGCGGCCGGGAGCTGTGGAAGCACCTCGGACTTCCAGTTGAGTTCGAGGACCTGTGGGCGGCCCTGCAGTCCTATGCGAGCTCGTCGAGCTGGGTGTCGGGATCAGGCGACACGCTGGACTTGCAGCCGGAGATCGTCATTCCGATGCGCCGGCTGCTCAGCCAGAACACCAGCGAATACCGCATCTGGTCCGACCTTCATCGCGCTTCCGCGGCCTACTTCGAAGCTCTGGCGCGGGAAGGCGACGTTGGCAAGAACCTGGCGGAAGCACTGTTTCATCGCTTTCAGGCCGAGGGCGCTGCCGCCCACCGCTGGTGGGCCGATTACCTCGCGCGATGCCGCGCCTCCGATGACTACCTTGGAGCCATCCGCGAGCTGGCCGATAGCCTGTTCGGGACGGACTATCTCGATGACGAAGGCAGACCGCGACTGCACCATTCTAACGAGCCGATCGTCGCCGACCGCACGCTTTCGGCTGCAGCCCTGGAATCGTGCCTGGCGCAGATGATCGAGGAGATGCGCCAGCCGGAC